>Ga0307934_1000253_pt1 | contig 41340 bp, 34 predicted proteins | sample OrgLakmetageno90_FD_201838 | JGI IMG/M metagenome (GOLD analysis project Ga0307934, IMG submission 201838) | Saline water microbial communities from Organic Lake, Antarctica - #90 | ecosystem: Environmental > Aquatic > Non-marine Saline and Alkaline > Saline | place: Antarctica: Organic Lake...
GGCTTTCAAGGTAGGGACGTTTCGCCGAAACGTCCGTTCGCACGCGATGCGGCATAGTTAAAGCGTTGCCCACAAAACTTTATTCGGTAGCCATCCCCAACACCCAGTCTTCAGATCTTAGGTTGACGCACATCCGCTTAGCGGGAGCGGGCCCCTCCACTTAAAAGATGTACATTTCAGAATTAAATCGAAAAGGTATTAATCATAATCTTGTTCTGTATCTTTTAATTGCGGAGTGGCGGGGATTGCGTTTTCTTCTGGGCTCTTATGTCAGATGCTACAGATACGCCGACCGATTTTATCCGCCAAATGGTGGCTGCCGACGTGGGCGCCGGCAAGCATGGGGGCACGGTGCAGACGCGCTTCCCGCCGGAGCCGAACGGATATCTGCAGATTGGGCATGCGAAGGCCATCTGCTTAAACTTTAGTATCGCGAAAGAATTTGGCGGTCAGTGTAACTTACGCTTCGACGATACGAATCCGGAAAAAGAGAGCGACGAATTCGTGCAGGCGATCCAGGAAGATATCCGCTGGCTCGGCTACGAATGGGACAAGCTGTGTTTTGCGAGCGATTATTTCGAGCAGCTCTTTGACTGGGCAGTGCAGCTGATTGAGGCAGGATTGGCCTATGTGGACGATTTGAGCTTTGACGAAATGCGCGAATATCGTGGTTCGATTCAGTCGCCGGGTAAGCCGAGTCCCTATCGCGAGCGTTCGGTCGAGGAGAATGTAGATTTGTTTAAGCGGATGCGGGCGGGTGAGTTCGCCGATGGGGCCAAGGTGCTGCGAGCGAAGATCGATATGACCCATCCGAATATGAACATGCGCGACCCGGTCATGTATCGGATCAAGCGGATGCATCACCACCGGGTGGGCGATGCATGGTGCATGTATCCGAGTTACGATTTTACGCATGGGCAAAGCGACTCGCTCGAGGGGGTGACCCATTCTTTATGCTCCCTGGAGTTCGAAGACCACCGTCCTTTGTATGACTGGTTTATTGAGAAGCTGAAAATTTTCCCTTCAAAGCAAACTGAGTTTGCCCGCTTGAATCTAACTTACACGGTTGTGAGCAAGCGTAAGCTACGGGCGTTGGTCGAAGGTGGGCATGTCGAGGGATGGGATGATCCACGAATGCCCACGCTTTCGGGTATGCGTCGCCGCGGATATCCCGCTGCGTCGATTCGTCAGTTTTGCGAAACAGTTGGGGTGACTAAGTTTAATTCGACCAGCGACATTGCCTTGCTTGAGCATGCGGTTCGTAGCGAGTTGAACCGGACGTCGAATCGGCGAATGGCGGTGTTTGATCCGATTGAAGTGGTTTTGACGAATTGGCCGGAGGGTATAGTCGAGCAGGTTGAAGGGTTTAATAATCCGGAAGACGAATCGGCGGGTAGTCGCGAGATACCTTTCAGTGGGCGACTCTTTATCGAGCAAGAAGATTTTAGGGAAGAGGCGAATCGTAAGTTCTTCCGCTTGAAGTTGGGTGGCGAGGTGCGCTTGCGTTTTGGCTACATCATAAAAGCGGAGTCGGTGGAAAAAGACGCCGAAGGCACCGTGACGAAGGTATTCTGCACGGTGGATTTTGACACACTGAATAAGAATCCCGAGGACCGAAAGGTGAAGGGGGTAATCCACTGGGTCAGTGCAGAGCATGCGTTGAAAGCACCGGTCCGCCTGTTTGATCGACTCTTTACTGAGGCGCGCCCGGATGCAGACAAGGAAGTCGATTTCGTAGAGTATGTGAACCCGGAGTCGGTTGTTGAAACAACCGCTTTGTGTGAACCTGCGCTGGCCGATATGATGCCGGGTGAGCAATGTCAGTTTGAGCGGGTGGGTTATTTCTGCGCAGATAGTAAACTTTCCTCGGAAGGAAAGCCCGTATTTAACCGGACGGTTGCATTACGCGATTCTTGGGGTAATAAAAACTAAACATGAGTGAGACGAAAGAACCTACTTGGACTGTTAAGTCCGCGGAAAATTATTATGGCTTGAAGCGCTGGGGCGGCGGCAGCTTTTCTGTGGATGACGATGGAAATTTGCTGGTGCATCCGATGCGCGACCACCGGACGATACGCATTCACGATATCGTGCAAGAATCCATCGGCAAGGGTCTGAAACCGCCGCTGACGATCCGTATTCAGGATTTGTTGCGCACGCGTGTGGTTGAATTAAACGAGCTGTTTGCCGAGGCGATTAAGGATGAGGCCTACGAGGGTCGCTACCGAGGCGTTTTTCCGATCAAAGTGAATCAACTGCGCGAAGTGGTTGAGGAGATCCAGGATGCGGGCAAGGTTTATAATTACGGCCTAGAGTGCGGCAGTAAGCCAGAGCTGATGATTGCGCTTGCCATGCATAAAGACCCGAAGTCGTTGGTGATTTGCAACGGCTACAAGGATGATGAGTTTATACGTTTAGCACTCTTTGGGCGCCGCTTGGGTAAGGAGATTTATTTGGTGGTCGAGCAACTCAGTGAAGTGCCGCGCATTATTAGGCTCTCCAAGGAGATGGGGGTAGAGCCCTTGATCGGCTTCCGGATCAAGCTCTCCACTATGGGCGAAGGCAAGTGGGCCAGCTCTTCTGGTGAGGATGCTAAATTCGGGCTGACCAGCCCTGAAATCATGCATGCAGCCAAGCAATTGAAAGCAGCTGAATTAACGGATGCCCTGCGTTTGATACACTTTCACATAGGTTCACAGGTGCCGAATATTCAAACCATTAAAAAGGCTACGGTGGAAGCGGCTCGTTTCTACGGGGAGCTCTCTAAAATGGGGTTTCCCATGAGCTTGATGGATGTTGGGGGCGGACTTGGGATCGACTACGATGGTTCACGGAGCAATTACGAAAGCTCGATGAATTACACTATGCGGGAATATGCCCGGGACGTGGTTTATAACATTAAAAATGTTTGTGCAGATATGGGAGTCCCTGTGCCGGACATCGTGACAGAAAGTGGTCGCGCCATTGTCGCGCCGCACTCGATTTTGATTACAGAAGTGTGTGATCGTATCTCAAAGACATCTGTCCCGGCACCGGCACCAAATCCCAAGAAAAAGCGGAATCCGGTATTATCGGATCTCGATTCGATTTTAGCGAATACGCACAAGTCGAGTTCGTTGGAGCGCTACCACGATGCTCTCCAAAAGAAGGAAGAGGCGAACAACCTCTTTAATCTGGGGTATATGGATTTGGCCGAGCGGGCCGAAGCGGACGCGACTTACTGGAAGATTTGCCAGGAGTTAGCGGACGCTTCAAAAGATGCTGCTTACACACCTGAAGACTTGGAGATTTTGCCTAAGATGATGGCCGATCAATACGTTTGTAATTTCTCGGTTTTCCAGTCGCTGATAGACCATTGGGCCTGTGATCAGCTCTTCCCCGTTGCACCCATTCATCGATTGAATGAATCTCCGGACGTGAATGCAACTTTGGTCGATATTACCTGTGATAGTGAGGGGAAAATTGCAAGTTTCACGGATGTGGAAGATGTGCGCAGCGCGATTCGCCTGCATGCGCTGAAGCCTGACCAACCCTATTATCTTGGGGTCTTTTTAGTCGGGGCCTATCAGGACATTATGGGTGATTTGCACAACCTGTTTGGACGTGTGAATGAAGTGCACGTCTTCCTGGAAGATGACGAGGAGGACGGTTTTTATATCGAAGACAGCATTAAGGGTTTTGATATTAATGACGTTCTCGGGTTTACCCAGTATGACGGACATATTTTGACACGTATCTTGAAGAAGCAAATTGATCGGGCAACGAAGGCTGACAAGATCAAGCCGCGCGAAGGCATTAAGATGCTGGAGGAGTATGCAGAGATGTTGCGCGGCTCAACCTACATGAAAGTTTAGAGGCGATTCTAGTGACTGTTTCAAGCCGGGCGGGGCGCACGAGAATTTAAAAAAGTTTATCCGCAGATTACGCAGATGGCTCAGATTTTTTTAGAATATGAGTTTTCAATATCTAGTACACCTGAGAACTTGCACTTTTGCATCCTTACTTACCGGCTACGCTGAGTTCTATTAAATTCTACCAAGATCTAACTTGAATTCGAATAGGACAGAGCAGTTCTGGGTATTTTATTTCTGGGAGATTTGCGATTCCTGGTTAAATCCTAATAAATTTCGAAACTGCTTGCGGGGGGATTTTTAAAAAGCGTAGGATGGTGAGTTCATCGTTTGTTATGCCCAGCCGTTCATCCAGTCGTGTCTATAATCAACCTGCATTGGAGGTATGGTTCGCGAATGTGGCCTTGGATTGGGAGCGATATTTTTCGAGAGAGACGCTTCAAGCGGGCCGGGAATTATATCGGAATGGTCAGATCTCGGGAGTCGAGTTGGCCGATAAAGACGCCATAGTGCACTGCACATTTGGGCGTAAAGATACTTGCTATGCGGTGATTGAATGGAGCCAAAAAGGTCCAAAGGTGCGTGGCTCGACCAATGATAGCGCGCTGGGGCGGATGGTCGCGGTGGGCGGGCTCTACGAGATCGAAGAGTTGATCGCGGACGAGATTTCCCCGCTTGCTTATGAAGCTCCGAATGTGAGCACTGAACAGGAAGTGGCGAGTGCAGCTGATATACTGAACGCGACTGAGGCGGATGCGAATACACGTGCACCAAGGCGCTTGACGCCGCGCTTTGAGGGGACTCGGGGTGGATTGCGGCTGAGTGGCTATTGGACGAATGTGGATGGTTCCCGCGAGGTGGTTTTTGGGGCAGAGCCCGAGATTGAGCTGGTCGAGGATGAGCGAGAGGCACTGGTGCGGATGACGGGGCGAGCGCGTGAAGCGGGCTTTACCTATCGGCGGGAAACCGGTGATTTTATTTTGAAGGATCCGGCAAGGATCGCGCCGTTTTTCTCACATGCGCGGAAGCGGTGGGAGGATAGTTTCGGATATTTGGATCTGGACCTGGAGGCGGAATATTTAGCGGAAGGTGTGCGTGAAGTTAAGATCATCGGACGGGCGGAGTCCGTGGATAAGGGCACGATGCGAGTGGATTGGCGCTTTCGATTGGGTCGGCGTTGGTTGGACCCGGAGGACGCTGAGCGCTTGGCAAAGGCGGGTAAAGGCACCCATATCATTAGTGGCTTTGGTCTGGTGCGGATCGAGGCGGAGCAGTCGGCGGCGCTGGTTGAGTGGCAGGTGGCGCAGTCGAGTGGGGAGGTCCAGACCTGGCCGCGTTACATGGTATTTTCTTTGTTTGGAGATCGGGGCGCGGAGCTTGATTTGGAGGGTGAGTTGGCGCAATGGCGGACCGGGATCACGCCCAAGAAGGCGAGCCAAGCAGCCAAAGATTCGGGTGCAGGGCTGCCAGAGTTTTTGCGACCCTATCAGGCGCTGGGCGTGCAATGGATGGCAAATTTGCGGCGACAGGCTTGCCACGGGCTCCTCGCGGATGAGATGGGACTAGGGAAGACTCTGCAGGTGCTGACGCTGTTACAGAGCAATGGATTTTCAGACAAGGATAGTTTGATCGTTTGCCCGGCGAGCGTCGTTCCAGTATGGGAGAGTGAGGTGCGGCGCTGGTATCCGGAGTTACAGACGCGGGTTTTGCGGAGTGATGCGACCTTTGAGGAGCGAGGATTATTACCGACTTTATGGATAGCGAGTTACACGCAGTTGCGGCGACATAAGCATTTGTTGGAGACGGTTGAGTTTGGCTATGCGGTGTTGGATGAGGCGCAGCAGATTAAGAATCCGGATGCGAAGGTGACGCAGGCTTGTTTTGCGATACAGGCAGAGTGCCGTTTGGCACTGACGGGCACGCCGATTGAGAATCGCTTATTGGATTTGTGGACTTTGTTTCGCTTTTTAATGCCGGGCTTACTCGGCTCGCGTCGGCGATTTGAGGATGCATTGGCTACGGGGGATGCTTCTTTTAAGAAAGCATTCGAGAAACGTTTAAGGAAGCAGATCGCGCCGTTTATTCTGAGGCGGAAAAAGGACAAGGTGGGTAAGGACCTGCCGCCAAAGGTGGAGATGGATTTGATTTGCCCGATTACAAAGCTGCAGCGGGAGGTCTATGAGGATCTGTTGGAGCGGGGGCGTGATGAGATGGGGGATGACCTGGAAACTGCGATGCAGAGTCAGACTATGAGTTTCTTTGCGTTGCTAACTCGGCTTCGGCAGGCGTGCTGCGATCCGGGACTGATTCCGGGCGTAGGTTCGGATGTGTTGCAGAGCGGGAAAGTGCAAATGCTATTGAGTAAGCTGAGCGAGGCGTTGGAGGGGGATGGCTCGCGGAAGGTGGTCGTTTTTAGTCAATTCGTGCAGCTTTTAAGGCGGATCCGCCCGCAGATCGAGGCGGCCTATCCAGATGTGCAGATTATGGAACTTACAGGTGAGTCACGAGATCGGGCGAAACCGGTGGAGGCGTTTCAGACCGCGAAGGGTCCAGCGGTGATCTTGGTGAGTTTACGGGCGGGGGGCACAGGCATCACGCTGCACGCGGCTGATTATGTTTTCCTGTTGGACCCTTGGTGGAATCCAGCGGTGGAGAATCAAGCAGTGGACCGGGTGCACCGCATCGGGCAAGCGCGTCGGGTATTCGTCTATCGGATGATTACTCAGGGCACGATTGAGGAGCGGATTCAGCAATTGAAGCGTGAAAAGCGGGCGCTCTTTGAAAATACTCTAGGTAACTTGGGGGCTGCGGCTGACTTGAAGGAGCACTTTCAAGATCTGAAGGCATTAGCTAGTTTGTTGCCTGATCGGAAAGCAGAAATCCCGCTCAGCGGCACTCGGAAGCGTTGAACAGATGAACTTAATCTTATTTGAGCAGCCGTTTGAACGGGTTACATTAGAGGCTTCGGACGCGCGTGCGGAGCATTTACGCAAGGTCGTGCGGGTGCAAGCCGGCTCGAAGGTGTATTTAGGTTTTGTTGGAGGGGCGCGGGTTTTGGCTGTCGTGAAAACGATTACAGCGGGGGGTGCGATTGAGCTTGAGGTGATCGAGTCGGAGACCGTGGCGAGTCCACTTCCGATTGATTTATTGATTGGGTTGCCGCGGCCGCATACGGCGAAGCGAATTTTGTTTGAAGCGGCCAGCATGGGGGTGTGGAGTATTCACTTTGTGGAGACGGAGCGAGGCGAACCTTCCTATCTGCGAAGTAGTCTTTGGAGCACGGACGAGTGGAAGGAGCGTCTATGGTTGGGAGCGGAGCAAGGCTTTACGACGCACTTACCGGAGGTCGCTATGCACGCGGATTTGCAGTCGGCGATCACCTGCTTGCAAGGTGCAGGGCATCATTTGGTTTTGGATAATTACGAGGCGAGTGTGCCGTTGGCTTCAGGCCACTTGGATGTGAAAGCGGTGGCGGTGCTGGCGATCGGCTCGGAGCGTGGTTGGACAGGGAATGAGCGGGATGCTTTTCGGAAGAATGGTTGGAAGCTGGTGCATCTGGGGGAGCAAGTGCTTCGCGTGGAGACGGCGTGCACGGCAGGTGTGGCCGCAGTGGCGAGCACGATGGGATATTGGCGGTAGGGAATCGTATCTCATTTCTCCTTGATTCGTAGTGAAATACAGGCATCTTCTCGGTTTTCTTTGGACCCGGGTGCGAAAGTTGGCCGGGCATTTCAACACCACCTACTTATGACGTTCAACGAACTTGGTCTTAACGACTCTATTCTCTCTTCGATTGCCGAAATCGGCTTCACGCAACCGACGCCTATTCAAGCGGGCTCGATTCCGCACATTTTAGCGGGGCGCGATGTAATTGGCTCAGCTCAAACAGGGACGGGCAAAACGGCGGCCTATGCGCTGCCGATTTTACAGATTTTGGGTGGTCACCGTCCGGGTGCTGCGCCTCGTTGCTTGGTCCTTGGGCCGACTCGTGAGTTGGCTGCACAGGTCGAGGAGCAGTTTAAAATGTATGGCAAGGATTGTGAGCCGAAGTGCTGCCTGGTGCATGGTGGGGTTGGCTATGGTAAGCAGCGCGAAGAGTTGGCTGCGGGAGCGGATGTGGTCATTGCCACACCGGGTCGTTTACTCGACCACATTCAGCAGAAGACTTTTGATCTGCGTTCGATTGAGCTACTTGTGCTCGACGAGGTTGATCGGATGCTGGACATGGGTTTCATTGATGACGTCAAGCGGATCATCAGCATGTGTAAGAAAGAGCGTCAAACCTTGCTTTTTTCGGCGACTGTTTCGGAAGACATTAAGCGCTTAACGGAGAAGTTTTTAAACAATCCGGCTGAAGTGAGTATCGGAATTAAGTTAACACCTGCTGAGACGGTGACCCACGTGGTATATCCAGTTGGGGCCATGCAAAAGTTCGACATGCTGGTTGCTTTGATCGAATCGAAGGAGATCGATAGTATGATTATTTTCTGCCGAATGAAGGTGGGAGCGGATCGGATTTCCCGTTGGTTACAAGAGCGTGATTACAGCTGCGCGGCAATGCACTCTAACTTAGCGCAAAAAGTGCGGACGCGCGCGCTGGATGATTTTAAGGAGGGCAAGGTTCAGATCCTGGTCGCTACGGATATCGCATCGCGTGGCTTGGATATTGCGAATGTGACGCACGTAATTAATTACGATGTGCCGGAGCATGCAGAGGATTATGTGCACCGGATCGGCCGGACGGGGCGTGCGCAGCGCGAGGGTGATGCGGCGACAATCGTGGCCCCGGATGAGCAGGCTAAGTTGGACGCGATCGAAAAATTTATCGATCAACCGATTCCCCAGCTTAAGCTGGAGGGCTTTAACTACTTTCATGAACCGATCGTGCGCTCTGCAACGCCCGTTGCACCCAAACGTCGCAAGCGCAACTCTGCAAGTAGCCGTTTTGGCCGCCGAGGGCGCTAGGGGAAATTACAAATTACGAGTTAGGACTTACGATTAAAATTTAAGGATCTGTCTTCTAATGTTTGAGCAAGTGACCATCTTAGGGCCGGGGCTTTTAGGGGCATCGATTGGGATGGCCGCGAAGGAACGCGGGCTAGCTGCTCGAGTCCATACATGGTCACGCCGTGAGGCAACTCGCGCGAAGTGCCAAGAACAGTCGTGGTGCGATGCGGTATTTGAGACGGCGGTGGAAGCGGTTGTGGGCAGTGATTTAGTGATCGTGTGCACGCCAGTGGAAACGATTGTCCCATTGATGGAATCAGTCGCAGGTGCCTTGAGTCAAGGGGCTTTGGTTACGGATGTAGGCAGCACGAAGGTAGCGATTTGCGCCGGACTGGATGAATTTTTCCCTGCGGGTGGGCCTGTATTTATCGGTTCGCACCCGATGGCGGGCTCGGAACTGGGCGGCTTGGAAAATGCCATGCCGAATTTGTTTGAGGGGGCGGCCTGTATGATCACGCCGAGCGAATCTGTAGAGGTAAGTGCGAAGGAGGCTATGAGTGGTTTTTGGGAAGCCTTGGGCATGTTTGTTCGAGAAACGACACCTTTGCAGCATGATCGAATCGTGGCGCATGTCAGTCATCTACCGCATATGCTCGCTTCGGCACTTTGTGTTTATATTGCGGGTAAAAACGCGGCATTTGGTGAAATGGCTGGGCCCGGTCTGCGCGATACGACACGAGTGGCGGCGGGCGATGCCGAGCTCTGGCGTCAGATTTTGGAATCTAATCGGGATGAGGTCTTAGCATCGATTGATGGCTTTATCGATGTGGCTAAAGGCATGCGAGATGCCTTGGCTGATCAAGATGGTGCCGCGCTGAAGGATCTGCTCGAAAAGGGACGTTTATTTCGAGCAGGATTGTAGTCGGGCGAGGCGCCCAACTTTGGCTTTGTGCAACAAGGCCGCTACTCTTAATCCGATAGTAGCTCTTTGGGCATGTCTTTATCGCTGAGACGCTCGATTTGTGCGCCGATAGCGGTGAGCTTTTGTTCGAAGCGTTCGTAACCGCGGTCGAGGTGATAAATGCGTTGTATCCAGGTTTCTCCCTCGGCGGCGAAGGCGGCTAGGATGAGTGCGGCGGAGGCGCGGAGGTCGGAGGCCATAACGGGTGCTCCGGACAGTTTGCTCGCGCCTTTGATAATCGCACTGGGGCCTTCGATCGCAATGTCTGCGCCCATCCGTTGGAGCTCGGGGACGTGCATAAAGCGATTCGGGTAGATGCGTTCGGTGATGATGGACAGGCCGTCGGTCTGTGTCATGAGGGCTCCGAGCTGTGCTTGTAAATCGGTTGGATACCCGGGGTGTGGCAGGGTGATGACGTCGACGGGCTTGAGCGATCCTTCGTAGGGGAGGACGCGGATGCTGTCTTCGGTCAGTTCCATGGGGAGGCCGGCTTCTTCGAGCTTGTCGAGGAATGCGCCGAGTAGCTTTGGAGCGATGCCTTTGACCGTGACGTCGCCGCGGGTGATGGCGGCAGCGATGACAAAGGTGCCTGCCTCGATGCGGTCGGCGATGACACTGTGTTCGCAGCCGTGCATTCTCTCGACGCCGGTGATGATGAGCTCGGGGCTGCCGATGCCTTGGATCTTGGCACCCATCTTGACGAGGAGGTTGCAAAGATCGACGACTTCGGGCTCGCAGGCAGCGCACTCGAGGCGCGTGATGCCGGGTGCGAGCACGGCGGCCATAACGATGTTAGCGGTGCCGGTCACGGTGCTACCGCTGCGGCCACCGAGAAAGATGGGTCCGCCTCTGATATGGGTCGCATCGACATGGATATAGCCGTTGGCGATCTCGACTTCACAGTTGAGCTTTTTAAGCCCTTTAATGTGGAGGTCAATCGGTCGTGGACCGATCACGCAGCCCCCTGGGATGGAAACTTCAGCTTTACGGAGGCGGGCTACCAGCGGACCAAGGAGACAGACCGAAGCGCGCATTTTACGAACGAGTTCGTAGGGTGCGATATGGGTGATTTCTTTGGCCGTGATTTCCCAAGTGCCGGGTTCGGGCTGGACAGTTTCGGCCCCGATGTGTTGAAGGATCTCGATCATAAAGCGCATATCGCTCAGATCGGGAACGTTCTTTAAAACGACAGTTTCTTTAGTCAGCAGGGTTGCTGCGAGAATAGGGAGGGCGGCATTTTTAGCACCACCGACGTTGATTTGACCGTTTAAAGGGCCGTTTCCGCGAACTCGAAAGACATCCATATGTGCTGTTTTGCGGTTAAATTATGCGTCGGTAGATTCTGAACTGGATCGGCGACGGTTGCCACCACCCGCCACTACGACGGCGGCCTTGGCCCCCTCCGCTACTGCGTGAACGCCCGCTTTTACTGCGATTTTGTCCTTCTCCGCCGCTGCGACCGCCGCTTTTGCTGCGACTGCTGCTTTGACGGCTTCCGCTGCTTCGGCTTTTAGAGGGGGTCGGTGCGGGTTCCGGTGCTGAGCCGAAGATTTTACCCAAGATGGTTGCGAAGAAGCCCTTCTTTACCGGCTCTTTCGGTGTGCGACTGGATCGGCTGCGCTCAGAACGTGGCTTCGATCCGGACTCACTACGGCTACGGCTGCGTTTTTCAGATTTTTCGCGGGGCGGGCGGTTGGCATCACGTTCTTTACGACGTGACTGACGCTCGGATTGGCGTTCTTCGATGCGTTCTTCGACGCGTTTGATTGCGGCCAGAGTTTCCGTGCTGGGCTGCGGGTTGGCATCATTGCGGGGAGCGGATTCTTTTGGTGCACGTGGTTTGCGAGGCTCACGCGGCTCACGTTGCTCACGAGGTTCACGCTGTTCACTAGGTTTCGAATCGCTGCGGGGCGCTCTTGGCTCGCGGGGTTCGCGCGGTTCACGGGATGGACGTGTTTCCTGCGGTTGCTCCGATTTAACGGTGCCACTCAATTTCTCTTCTTTAATTGCTTCCTTGGCATCGACTTCACCGATTTTAGCGGTGCTGATGGGAGCTAGTTCGGTTTTAAAACCTCCGCTACGGCGGCGTGTGCGCGGTTTGCTGGAGGCATCTTTACTGGGAACGTAGGACTCCGTGGAGTTGGCTTTGGGGGTGGTGTCTTCGAATTCTGGCATCGGTCTTTGATTTATGTGTGTGGATCGCTTGGGCTAGAACAATCATAGCGGGTGCGACTTATTTGTGAGAACGTCGCGAATAATTGAGTTCCTAGGGCAGACAGAGCGTCATTGCTTTTCCGAATCGGTATTGGATGACTCAAGTAGCTTGCGATACGTGAGTTATATCGGTAGAGGAGTAATTTTTGTGCCGCAAGGGCTAAGTTTGATTCTAGGGATTATTGATGAAAAATTAATGGGTTTGAGGTCTCGCTGGTCTTTGCGCTTGCTAGGGCGGTTGAGCCTACCTAGGCAATTAGTATGGATAAACTCGACGAAATTTTTGACCTACAGGACGCGTTGAATAAGCGCATTGGAGTGAATACGGATGCTATGTCCGAAGAAGAGAAAGCGAAGTGGGTTTTAAATTACACCCGTGCGATGCAGCAAGAGATCGCTGAGTTAATTGACTCGGTGCCCTGGAAGTGGTGGGCGAAGTATCAGGAGTTCGACGAGCAAAATGCCAAGGTTGAAGTGATTGACTTGTTTCACTTCCTGATTTCGATCGCACAGGTAATGGGGATGACTCCCGAGGACGTTTACAATGGTTACATGAAAAAGAACAAGGTGAACCACAATCGTCAGGACAGCGGTTACTCGGAAAAAGACGAAGACGACTCACGTCATATCTAATTTTAGGAATATTTAAGTTATAATTTACTCATGGAAGATGTTATTATTTTAGGAACCGGCTGTGCGGGTTTAACTGCGGCAATTTACGCTGGCCGCGCGCAATTGAATCCCTTGGTGCTGGAAGGCTCTCAGCCGGGCGGGCAGCTCACGACGACCTCGGAGGTGGAGAACTTTCCCGGATTTCCGGAGGGTATCGATGGTTACATGATGATGGATAATTTGCGCAAGCAGGCAGCTCGCTTTGGTGCGCGCTATGAGCATGCAAAGGTGGACCGAGTGGAAATTGATGGTGGGGTGAAAAAGCTCTATGCCGGCTCGAAGGTATTTGAAGCCAAGGCAGTGATTGTGGCGACGGGTGCGCGCCCGCGCTTGTTGGGCATCCCAGGAGAAAGCGAGATGTATGGCGGCAAAGGTGTGACGACTTGCGCGACCTGTGATGGCGCGTTCTATCGCGATATGGAAGTCGTTGTTGTCGGGGGGGGAGACTCTGCTGCGGAAGAGGCGCTTTTTCTGACACGTTTTTGCTCGAAGGTGACTTTGATTCACCGCCGGGATGCACTCCGAGCTTCGCAGATCATGGCGGATCGTGCTACCTCACATGCTAAGATCGAAATGGCTTGGAATGCGTCGCCGACCGAGATTTTGGCGGATGAGAAAGGATTTACTAAAGGGATCGTAGTCAAAGACACAGTTACCGGTGAAAGCCGAGAGATCCCCTGCAAGGGCGTCTTTATCGCGATCGGTCATATTCCAAATACGGATTTTGTGAAAGACGTGCTGGAACGTGATGGCGATGGCTACATCGTGCCGAAAGTGGGTAGTCAGGTGAAGACGAAATATCCCGGTTTCTATGCGGCGGGCGATTGTGTAGATCACGTGTATCGTCAAGCGATCACAGCTGCGGGTATGGGGTGTCAGGCTGCGATTGAAGCCGAGCGCTGGCTCGCGGAGCACGATTAAACAGGCGGAACGCCGAAGCTTCAACTTGGCGGTTATTGGGAACTGTCTTGATTGCGCACATCCACGAATTCGCTAGCTAAAGTAATGTTGCGGTTGACTCCTTAGCACTAGCACCCAAATCCCACTCTCCAGATGGGAGGGGTGGTTAAAAGAACAAATCCTTTAGTATGGAGTATTTTTAATACAGGCAGGAATGCCTGTTTCACTTTCACAATTATCTCCCAATGAAATCGGAATGATTTTCTGATCTGGTTTGCGCTGAACAGAGCAAAGCTTTAATACTTACAAATGGACTTATCGGACCTTAGACAGAGTTACACAAAAGGGAGTTTTTCGGAAGCGGATTTACTTGAATCGCCGTTTGCGCAATTTGAGAAATGGTTCAAAGAAGCTCAGAATGCGAAGCTGGAGGAGCCGAATGCGATGTGTCTGGCAACTGCGGATGCAGATGGGCAACCGACTACGCGGATCGTTTTGTTGAAGGACTTTTCTGAGAAGGGTTTGGTTTTTTATACAAACTATGAGAGCCGGAAGGCGAGTGAGTTGGATGCTAATCCGAAGGCAGGCGCGAACTTCCTGTGGTTGCCGCTGCAGCGACAAGTCAATGTGGTCGGGCGGGTAGAGCGTATCTCTAAGGCGGAGTCGTTGAGGTATTTTTTAAGTCGTCCTTTTAGCAGTCAGTTGGGGGCTTGGACTTCGCCACAGAGCAAAGTGATTACCTCGCGCTCTATCTTGGAAACTAAATTGGAGCAAATGAAGCAGAAGTTCTCTGAAGGTAAGGTGCCGCTGCCGGACAATTGGGGTGGGTATCGGATTGTGCCGGAGCGATTTGAATTTTGGCAGGGGCGACCGAGCCGATTACATGATCGCTTTCGCTACTTGCGAGATTCGGAAGGGTTTTGGAAGACCGAACGGCTTGCACCTTAGGCGTGGCTTCTGCTTAATTGTTGAGTAATGTTAGTTGATATACATATGCATACGCCGCTTTGCGGACACGCGGTCGGGCACCCTATGGAGTATGCTTTGGCTGCGAAGGAAAAGGGAATCGATCTGATCACTATAACCTGCCATATTCCGATGGATTGGGAGGCTTTTGGTCAAGCGGGCATTCGAATGCCGCGCGAGGACCTGAATCACTATATGGAACTGGTGCAAAGCGCGGTGGGGCCGGCAAAAGATTTTGGGGTCGAGGTGCTCTGTGGGATCGAAGCTGAGGTGTTTCCGGACGAAACCCACATGGCATCAATGGACTTGGTTTTGAACGAGTATCCATTTGATTTTGTGCTGGGCTCGATGCACGCGCATTGTCGCAGCTTCGCGATCTGGTGTAAGCAGAATAAGGTGAAAACGGACGCTCTTAAGATTGATAGCTACTTCCGGATGTTGATCGATGGGGTGCACTCGGGACGTTATGATAGCATGTCGCACCCGGATGTGATCAGGACCTACGGGGTGGTAGAGCACTTCAATCCGCTGGAGCATGAAGAGGTGATTCGCGATTTTTTGGAGGCTTTAGTTGAAGCGGATGTTTGCATGGAGGTGAACACGAGTGGTTTGACAAAGGGTGATTTTGAGGTGCAACCGGACCCGATTATTTTGGACTGGGCTAGTGCGCTGGGCGTAAAATTAACGATCGGCTCGGATTCACATCGGCCGGGTAGTGTCGGGCAGTTTTTCGATTCAGTTTTACCTATGTTGCACTCGATGGGCTTTCGAAAGCTTCATTATTTCAGAAAGCGCAAACGGATCGCCATCGATTTACCGCAATCTATGACTGAGTCATCAGTGTAGGCAGGCTCCTACCTTTTTACCTGGAAATTCAAACACGTCTATTAGCTTTCTTACATTTGCTAATTCTGTAAGTTGCTGTTCCATAGAATTTTTTTGAACTTTTCCGGTGCCGTGGCGACATAGTCTATTTGCCTTAAGTAATGATCCCTTTTTTTAAATACCCTTTTTCTTGTATTTTGCTAGCGATGGTTGGTTTGTCTGCGGAGACAAGCACATCTGCTACGATGCAATTGGACTTGGAAACTGCGATTGCAACTGCCTTGGAAAACAATTTAGGTCTGTCAGCTCAGCGATATGAGCCCGCAAATGCAGAGGATAGCTTAGTCTCGGCCGAGGCTGCTTTTGACCCTTCAATATTTAGCAATGTCTCTTTGGGCGAGCGGCAATCGGCGGCACGTTCGACGACTCTGGACTCTGCGGTGCCGACAAGTGAGTCTCGACGCGCGGCTGCGGGCATTTCCAAACAATTAGAGAGCGGGGCAAGTCTGACCGTAGATTCAGGGATTAACCGGCAGACGACTAATAATAATGCTGCTCGGAACCCTGATTATTCTACGGATATCGGCTTTAATATTCGACAGCCGCTGATGAAGGACGCTTGGGCGAGCGTGAATTTGGCTCCGATTGCTCGGGCTAAAGCACAGTTGAACCAATCGCTCTATCGATTGCGCTCGGATATACTGGATGTGGTTTCGAATACGGAGATTGCCTATTGGAATTTGGCCTTTACGCAGGCGGATCGTGCCTTGGTCGAGTCTTCGATTGAATTAGCCGAGAATTTATTTACGGAAAATACGGAACGTGAGCGTCTGGGTTACGTGACACCTTTGGAAGTTTTACAGGCGCAGGCGGAGGTTTTTAATCAGGAGGAGAATCGGATTCGTGCAGACCGTGCGATAGACGATGCGATGGACCAACTGCGTCAGTTGATGGGGACTGCTTCATTTTTGGACTTGGATTTCGCAATGATTGAAGTCGCCGCGCTGCCTGATCTTGAAACCGATCTGCCCGTGTTGGATGAAGTGGTCAGGACATCGTTGGCAAACGACAGTGATGCGGCGGCGCAGGAGTTACAAATTGAGGTGCAGCGCATTAATCGATTATTGGCTGAAGATGAGACGAAGCCCGACTTGGATTTAACCGCGGGATTGACTTACTCAGGGCGTGATACTGACGGCTTTGATGCGTATCGAGGCGCGTATGAGGCAAATGGATACGGATGGGATATAGGATTGGAAGTTCGATTGCCCTGGGGTATGCGTGATGCAAAAGCACGGCTTCGTCAGGCGGATCGAAACCTGGAGCGTGCGCAGTTTGAGCTGTATGCGATTAAGCAGCAAAAAGCATTGGCTGCGCGAACGGCATGGCGTTCTCTGGATGCAGGTATAAAGCGAGTCGAAGTGACGCGTAAGTCTCTCGATGTGAATGAGCAGTCCTTCGAGCAAGAGCGCGCGCGCTATGGTTCGGGCCTTTCGGCTTACCGTAGTGTATTGGAAGCGCAGCGGGATTTTGACCGTGCGCGAAGAAATTATTTATCGGCGATTATAGAAACGGTTCGAGCGCGTGTGCGGCTAGGGCGCATCGACGGATCCGTTTTGGAACGTAATGGCTACACCTGGTCAGTTTTAGATACGCTCGCGGAGGCACCCGACGTAGCCGAGCACCCATTGTCTCCTAAAATACCGAATTAATTATGAAGCGAATTTTTATTATTATCGTGATTCTTGCCCTGGTTGGTGGCGGAGTTTATTTTTTTGGAGGCGATCGGAAGGGTCTAAAAGGAGGCGGGTCGCAAGGCGGCGTTCGAACGGATACGGTTAAAGTGCGAGACTTGAAGTCTTATGTTTCTGCTTCGGGAGAGGTTCTACCTCTCATGAGTAGTATCGTAAAGTCGGAGATTAGTGGCCGCATCAGTGAACTGTATGTGCAAGAAGGTGATTCAGTAAAAGAGGGGCAGTTGCTCTTGGAGCTAGACCGAACTAGCTTGGAGACTCGCTTGCGTGAATCAGAGCGACGCTTGGAGGCGGATACTTTGCTGATGGAAAAGGCCAAACGGAATTTCGTGCGTCTGAATGAACTCTACGCTAAAAAGTTTGTGGGGGAGAAAGATTTTTTGGACGCGCAGACGGACTACGAACTGGCTCAGCTGAATCTAGAAATCGCACAGACGCGTGTGGATGAGTCAAATGAGGATTTATCAAAAGCAGCGATACTGGCCCCTCATGATGGTATCATCACGCTGTTGGATATCGTAGATGGACAGGTGATTTCCGGCGCGACATCGGTCTCCAACGGGACAGAGCTGATGACGCTTTCTCAGCTTAGAGAGCTCTACCTAGAGGCAAATATCAATGAGATCGATGTGGCGTCTTTAGACTTGAATCAAGAAGTAAGCTTACGTTTCGATGCGATTCCTAATATGGCCATTTCTGGAAAGATTGGTGAGATTGCTTTATCGGCTCGTCGTGATGGAAACGTCCGAGTGTTTCCGATTAAGGTGATCTTTGAAGCGATGGACTCGGGGGTCCGTCCGGGTATAAGTGCGAAGGTAGAGATCCCTATCGCTGAAGCTAATGGGGTCGTTTCGGTGCTGCTTTCAGCTGTCTTTATGCAGGAGCAGAGTAGCTTCGTGTATGTTAAGGATGCTGCAGGTAATTGGGAGAAGCGTGTTGTGCAGGCGGGCATTAATGATCTACAGCATGTGGAAATCAAAGAAGGGTTGATGGACGGAGATATCGTCGCGCTACGTAAACCAGCGGAGTTTAGAAATACTGATGACTAATACCTCGACGATATTCAGGCTGAGTGACATACGCCGCACCTACAAGGTGGGGAGTGAGTATGTGCATGCGATGGATGGAGTCGATTTAGAGATCGATGATCGCGAGTTTATTGCGGTGATTGGCACGTCAGGTTCCGGGAAGTCGACGCTGATGCACACGCTCGGTTTTATGGATAGTCCGACGAGTGGGCAGATGGTATTTGAGGGCAATGATGTGTCTTCAATCAGTCGTGGAGAACGCGCTTTGCTTCGTGCATCGAGAATCGGGTTTATTTTTCAAGCATTTAACCTGCTACCCAGGCTAACCGTGATTGATAATGTGTTGTTGCCCCTAACCTATAGCCGAAAAGTGGTGGAAGATAAGCATTCTGCAGGAATGGCTGCTTTGGAGCGAGTGGGCATGTCGCATCGCTATTCGCATACTCCGAATCAGCTTTCAGGTGGAGAGCGACAACGCGTCGCGATTGCACGCGCTTTAATTAACCAGCCGAGGCTCATTCTGGCCGATGAACCGACTGGGAATTTAGATAGTAAGAACCGTGGTCGTATTATGGAGCTTTTTTCCAGCTTATTGGATGAGGGTATTACGCTGGCTTTAGTGACGCACGACGATGAAGTCGCTGAGTATGCGCATCGTCGTATTCGCATGCAGGATGGAAAAATTATTGAGGACTCGCGTAAATGAATCCAGTCGGCGATGCATTAACAGGAGTGAGCAATGGCCTACGCGAAGTATGGGCGAGTAAGCTGCGTTCGCTTCTTTCGATGAGTGGTATCATCTTGGGAGTGGCTGCATTGGTTGCGATGGTGGGGATCGTTCAGGGTATGCTGGGCAACATGCGAGCTTCCTTTGAGGCGAGTGGGGGTATCCTCAAGGTGGAGGTCAACAAGCGGGCTCCACCGGAATCGCAACAGTATATCGCGGGTATTTCTCCGGGCATGACTTGGAGGGATATTGGTGCGATTGAAAAATCTATTTATCTGGCAGACTTTGTTACACCGATTGTGGATATGGGATGGGAGCGATTTGTCGCGAACGGTCGGCGCGAAGGGGCGATGCTTAAAGGAGTCACGCCAGGTTTCATTGGTATAGAGACTCGCGAAATTAAGTATGGACGCTTCATTTCGGATACCGACATTCACCTTAAGAGTCCGGTGATCGTTTTAGGATCACATATCGTAAATGACGTTTTTAGAGGGAAAGAGAATGTCATTGGTGAGCAAGTGCAGGTGAGTGGGCAGTTGTATACGGTGATTGGGCAACTGGCTGAATTGCCTCCGATCGGTGGTGCCGCAAATCGTTGGGGGAACTTTGAAAATCGTATGAATTTTATACCGGCGACTACCGCCATGTCGCGCTACCGTGGCAACGATACGGTCAATGAAATCTATTTATTAGCGAACAGTGTTGAGAGCCTGCCCGACCTTGTTGGGCAGGTGGAGAATACCCTGACGCAAACGCATCGTGGGATTTTGGATTTCGAAATACGCACCCAGGAGGACCGTCTGCGTGAGTTGAAGAAATTAGAGAACTCGTTTACCTATTCACTTGGTGGTATCGCAGCGATATCACTTTTGGTCGGGGGCATCGGTATCATGAATGTGATGTTGGCTTCTGTCAGTGAGCGCATACGCGAGATTGGTGTGCGCAAGGCGATTGGTGCGCGCAGTCATGATATTTTTATTCAGTTTTTAGCTGAATCAGTCGCCATTAGTGTGGTCGGTGGATTGATCGGTCTCGTTGCTAGTGTCGGATTACTGAGTCTTGCTCAGGACTTTATTCCACAGGGTGAAATGATCAACATCGTGCCAGTGACGGCGATGTTGTTTGGTTTTGCCTTCAGTACGACGGTGGGTCTACTTTCCGGTATCTATCCGGCGATGCGAGCGGCACGACTGGATCCAATTGAAGCACTCCGCTACGAGTAATCCCATATTAAAAATGGGTGAATCGCGGAAGCGATTGCAGTCACCGATAATTGGAGCGGCTAATTAATTAGATATTTTATCTTTTCGTTAAGAGCATGGAAATCAATGGGCTTTGTCGTGTAATCGTTGCAGCCTGCTCCGATCGCTCGTTGCCGATCGCCGCTCATGGCATGAGCAGTCACTGCGATGATCGGTATTTGAGCGGTGTCTGCGTTTGCTTTTAACTCAGCAGCGACCTCCCACCCACTCTTATCGGGTAAATGAATGTCCAATAAGATGATAGATGGGGTCATTGTTTTTAATAATTCCCAGCCCTGTGCCCCGTTATCTGCGATGAAGACTGCGTAGCCAAGTTGTGAAAGTCGCCTTTTTACCATCTCGCCGAGCGCTTTGTTATCTTCAATAACAAGTATAGCTACGGGATTAGCATTCACAGGGAGTTCTCCTTCTGATCGACTCCCGAAGGAATCTCTTTGATATATTCGCCTGGATTCTTTGACGGTAGCACTAAGCGAAAATTTGAGCCTTTTCCAGTTTCTGATTGAAGGGAAATGCTCCCACCGAGTAGTTCAGCAAAGTTTTTAGTAATGGCGAGCCCAAGTCCGGTGCCTTGATACTGTCTTGAAGCGGTACCGTCGACTTGTGTGAATGCATCAAAGATGGTCGAAGTTTCTTCCGCGGGAATGCCGATTCCCGTATCTATTACCTCGAAGACGACCCCTGACTCACAGCTATCCATTAGGGTAGGCTGAATGAAGAGTGAGATGGTGCCATTATTGGTGAATTTTGCGGCATTCGAAATTAAATTTAGAAGGCATTGTTCGAGTTTAGTGTGGTCGGTATAAATGCTCTCCACTTTGGGGTCTACCTCGATTATGAAAGTATTGTTATTCTCCCTGATTAAAGGCTGGGCCGAGCGCCTCAGGTCCTCTACCAATGCGGAGATTTTGATGTAATCAACCGATATTTGAACCTGCCCTGCTTCAATTTTTGAGATATCTAGAACGCCGTTAATAAGGTGCAGCAAGTGCTTACTCGAATGCGTGATCGTATCGAAATCTTCTTCATTGAATGGGGCATTGTTTTCTTTGAGATCGTCTTTTATGAGTTCGATATAGCCGATGATAATGCCCAGGGGTGTACGCAATTCGTGACTCATATTCGCGAGGAATTCAGACTTTACTTCATTTGCCCGGAAAGCTTCGACTTGTGCTTTTTGCACGGCGGTGAGTGCTTTTTCGCGTTGAAAAAATTCTTCTTCCACACGCTCGAGGACTCGATTGTATTCTGCCGCGATTTGACCCACTTCTGTATGTGGTTCTACATGGACGCGCTTAGTGAAGCTTTTGGCACTATCCTGTGCACTCATATCAGTGATTAGATCAATTAGTTCCGTCGAAGCACCATGTTCGGAAACATTCAATCCGGCGATCTCTTCATCTGCAGTCACGCGCAGTGGATATAATTTGTTGATCACTTTCAGTGCTAGATAGGCGATTCCGAATGTCCACACGAAGCAGACCAATATGCCTTGGCATTGCACCCACAACTGTTCTATCCGGCTCAATCCAGTTCCCCAAAGCTCCTGGCTTCCGAAGATAGCGACCGAGAGTGTGCCCCATACCCCGCAGAGTCCGTGGGCAGGCACTGCGCCGACTGCATCATCCAGCTTAAACCGCTCCATTGCTCGCATCCCGAAAAAACAGAGTACCCCGGAGCAGGCACCGATGATGGCTGCAGCGCCAGTTGAAACTACGTGGCAGGAAGCAGTAATACCAACGAGTCCGCCTATGATACCATTCATGATCGCGTAGGTTCGCGCCATGCGATAATAGGCGTAGGCAACGAGCATGGCAGCCGTGCCACCGAAAGCACCTGCGATGATCGTGTTGGCAATTATGTGAGGGACCTGCACATTCAAGGCAAGGGTGCTGCCTCCGTTAAATCCGATCCAGCCAACCCAGAGGAGCAAGACCCCGCCCGAGGCTAGGGTAAGGTTGTGCCCTTGTATTTGACTTTTACCTTGAGTGAAAACCCCGATGCGCGGGCCAATTACGAGAATGGCTGCCAGCGAGACCCATGCGCCGACCGAGTGGACGACCGTGGATCCTGCAAAATCGATAAAACCCTGGTCGGCCAACCAACCTATTTTCGTGTCCGGAACCGCGCCGCCCCATGCCCAGTGTCCGAAAAAAGGATATACCAGTCCTGACGTGAGTGTGGCCACAAGCAGATAAGCGCTGAAGCGCATCCGTTCGGCAACTGCTCCGGATATGATCGTGATAGCCGTGCCGCAGAAAACCAACTGGAATACGAAAAATGCCATCAGCCCGTAATCTTCTTTCGCATTAATAAGAAAGAGATTACTTCCGAACCAACCATTCCAACTGAGGCCAAACATTATACCAAAGCCGAAGATCCAATATGTGCATGCCGAAATACAAAAGTCGGACATGTTCTTAATCGCTACATTAATGCTGTTTTTTGCACGGACGAGTCCTGACTCGAGAAAACAAAAGCCTACCTGCATCAGCATAACGAGTGCAGCGGAAATTAAGATCCATGCTATGTCTAAACTTTCTAGAGGCATCATCCAGGTGAATAAGTTAAAGAATCATGTAGGCTCGTTAGGAGCAGCACAATCTAAGCCAAGTGTTTTTTAATGCCAGCTGAAAAAGTTTGTTATGGTAAATACTGCAAATGCGCTAATGATGTTCTTTAAGTCCAGCTTACCAAATTCACATTACCCATGTCTACCCTTGAAGTGAACCATCCCCGTGCGCATCGGCGTGCTTGCCTTAAAATCGTATTATCGCTATTAGCTGTATGGTTTGTCGCCAGTTTTGGGTGTGGCATCCTGTTCCGCGATTGGCTGGACGCACACGCGCCCCAGATTGGAACTGCACCTTTTGGCTTTTGGATGGCTCAACAAGGTTCCATTCTGGTTTTTGTGCTACTACTCTTCGTCTACAGCTATTTGATGAGTCGTTTGGATCGTAAACATGGTTACAGTGAGCGCCTGTAAAATCGACTACACATATGAATCAAGACACTGTTAATTTTATCTTCATCGGTCTATCCTTTGCGCTTTATATTGTAATTGCCGTGCGCTCCCGTGCCGGTTCGACGCAAGAGTATTATACGGCAGGAGGTGGAGTTTCTCCACTGGCCAACGGAATGGCGACCGCGGCTGACTGGATGTCTGCGGCTACTTTTATTTCAATGGCAGGGACAGTTGCTATCAGCGGCTATGATGCTTCTCGATTCTTAATGGGGTGGACAGGTGGGTTTGTGTTATTGACCGTCTTAATGGTGCCTTACTTAAGGAAGTTCGGCAAAGCAACTGTGCCGGACTTTATTGGGGATCGGTTTTACTCCAAGTTGGCACGGGCAGTGGCAGTGGTCTGTGCGATCTTTATTTGCATGACATATATAATGGGGCAGATGCGCGGGGTCGGAGTCGTTTTCTCGCAACTATTTGGTATTAGCGTGCCGGCCGGAGTACTTATTGGGGCAGCAATTGTTTTTTTCTATGCGGGTTTAGGCGGGATGAAGGGGATTACCTACACTCAAGTCGCCCAATATTGCGTGATGGCTTTTTCTTATACCTTACCGGCGATTTTTATCGCGATGGCGATGACTGGGAATGTGATTCCGCAGTTGGGCCTGATCGGAAATTACACTGTGGATGGTGAAGTGGTTCCTTTTTTGCAAAAGTTGAATAACATCAATGCAGAGTTGGGTTTTCAAGAATACACAGCGGGTAACCTATCGACTATAAATATGTTCTGTATTACGGCCGCATTGATGTGTGGGACGGCTGGTTTACCGCACGTGATCGTTCGATTTTTTACGGTTAAGAACGTCCATGCGGTGCGCAAATCGGCATGTTGGACTTTATTGTTTATAGCAGTTATCTATTTAACGGCTCCAGCAATTGGGGCATTTGCACGGGTCAATTTGATTCAAAAGTTACACAATACAGCCTATTCTGAAGCGCCCTCCTGGTTCGATGAATTTGAATCGACGGGCCAGATGGCATGGATTGATAAAAACGGTGACGGTAAGATCCAATATTACGGCCCAGGTAAGTCTGAGGTAGGCAAGTCCTCAGTATTTCTAGGTGCTAAGCCTGAATATCCTTCGGACGATGCAGAAGCATCGCAGAAAGTCGGAATTAATGGAGAGCGTCTATTGGCAAACAAATCTGACGACTCAAATCCAAACGAGCTTTGGTTTGGCAATGATATTATGGTCATGGCCAATCCGCATATGGCAGGCTTGCCTATGTGGGTGATTGGCTTGCTCATGGCTGGTTGTATCGCAGCAGCACTCTCGACTGCGGCAGGATTACTGCTCGTTCTATCGACTTCCATCTCCCACGATTTAATGAAAAAGATCGTTAAGCCTGATTTGACTGACCGCGAAGAAGTCAACTATGCGCGGGGAGCGTCCTTTGTTGCCTTAGCCGTGGCCGCTTATTTTGGGATCAATCCGCCTTCGGCTTTTATTGCGAAGACCGTGGCGTTTGCCTTTGGCCTAGCTGCTTCATCCTTCTTCCCAACCCTACTGATGGGTATTTTTTCTAAGCGAGTCAATAAAGCGGGGGCCATTTCGGGGATGCTTTCAGGGATTACTTTTACGATAAGCTATATTGTTTACTTTCAGTTTTTAGGTGGAAAAACCGAGCAACTTTTATTTGGAATCACTCCAGAAGGTATTGGTTTTGTCGGCATGCTTATTAACTTTCTAGTTACTGCGATCGTGAGTGCGATGACTGCGCCGCCTCCGATTGAAGTGCAGGAGATGGTTGAATCGATACACATTCCAAAGGGTTCCGGCGATGCCTCGGATCATTAAATGGTGATCAAGATGCTCAGAATCGCGTTTTGATCCGACACTTTGCGTCGAACAAGCCACTAATCATCCTTCTTTAGAGGAGAACCATCAAAGCAGATTTCATTGCGCGTATGCGTTTTTCAATCGGCAGCGATGAGGGAGTTTCGAGGGTATAGTTTAGGCAGTTAAATTTCTTAAGGAGGTAGAGGGCTTCAGGGAGTCCGTCGAGATCTTCGGGGATGTGGTCTGGGCGGATCATTCCGTTCGCGGCGGGGCGACCGTCGATTTCGGTAGCAGTATCAGTTGGGATGTGACGAGCGGTAGCTTTCAGCATCGCTTCGCCGTAGGTCTTATGCTGATGAAAATTCACTTCGTAGAGATAGAAACCTGCGCTTTCCCAGTCTTCGTGAAGATGGATGCCGATGTCGATAGACTGAATATTTGCATCGATCCATTTCGTGTGGAAGCGGATTTCTTCCGAAGACGGGTGATCATAGTCTCGGTTCAGGTCGCAGCCATCAGAATTTTCGCGTGTGTTTAGTAAGAGACCCGCTGGATTAAGGACGGGAAAAATAGTGTAGTGATGGTGTCTAGGCAGTGAATTCTCCTTAAGTAGCTGGCAGAGCGTTAGTGGACCCGCAGGTTCATCTCCGTGGATTCCTGAGGATAGGTAAATATGCTTTGTTTTATCTGAGGTAAACTTAGCATTTCGAGTTAGAGCTATTAGCGGCCAATGTTTTATTTGGCCATATACTTCGATCTCAAAGTCTACGCGCTGTGCTGCGGTAGTGATTCTCTGAGTAAGCAGAACAGTGGGATCTGTTGACATGTTTGTCAAAATTACAGCTTAAAACCGCGCTGTCCAGTCGCCACTCACCTGGCTATGTATATTCAGATAGTAGCTCTTAAACGGTGCAGCTCCTAAATAGTTCAAAAGTGCAACTGGTGGCACAGGCGATCCAACTATTCCGAATCCAAAGTGAATGGACGACAAAAGCGAAGGCTGTAAAAAGAAGCCTGAGAAAAAGCCGCTAATAAAGCTCATTCTGTAGAGTAAGAACCCAATGAAGAAATCGGCAGCCTAGTTGTTTTCTTGAATTATAAAATCCACCAAGCCGGTCTAATCTGTCTTGTTTTTTTTGCATATTTCACCTGTTTCTGTGTTTGCATGAGGTCGGAAAATTAGGCTTCTATCCACGTATGCAAATTGAGAATCAGGATGCTTCCAAATTAACGTCAATATGTAAGCGTATTGTAGACTCAAATGCTTTCAACCGTTTCATTGTTGGCTTGATTGTTTTTGCTGGGGTTTTGGTGGGTGTTGAGACGTTTCCGAGCATGTGGGAGCGCTATGGGCAGCTGTTTCACCTCTTAGATGCGCTCGTACTCGCGCTCTTTGCTATTGAGATTATTTTGAAAATCGGTGCTCAGGGTCGTCAGCCGCTCGCTTATTTTAAGGATGGCTGGAATGTTTTCGACTTCACTATCGTAGCTGTCTGCTTTTTGCCCCTTGGAGGAAGTTATGCTCCCGTACTGCGCCTTTTTCGGCTTTTGCGTGTCATCCGGCTCATCACAGTCGTGCCCAAACTTCAATTACTAGTGACTGCGTTGCTTCGGAGTTTGCCCTCTATGTTTTACGTCTGCTTGCTGCTTTTTTTGCTTTTCTACATTTACGCGGTTATGGGCGTGATGTTTTTCAGTGCCAACGACCCGGTCCATTTTGGTGATTTATGGCTCTCGTTCCTTTCTCTATTCAGAATTGTGACACTTGAGGACTGGACGGACATTATGTATCTTCAAATGTATGGTTCAGACGATTACGCAGGGTACAACCAGATAACTGAAGGCTTGGAGTTTGCTCCTAAAGCAATGCCTGTCTTGAGCGTGGCGTACTTCACTTCGTTCGTCCTTGCAGGGACGATGATCATGTTAAACTTAGTGATTGGAGTTATTATTAATGGGATGGATGAAGCCCAGAAAGAAGTCGCTGATAGGAGTTTGCACAACATGTTGACCAAAGAGAAGGAAGCGCCGACGAGGGAGGCTCAAGTTGCGAAGCTCAAGCAGCGATTGGAGCAGATTACCGAAGAGTTGGATGATTTAGCGTGAGCTTCCGGCGCAGGTGTCTACATGGAAGCCAGCAGCCAGAGCAGTTCTTTCGATCTCAGCGAGAAGCAGATTGGAGTGACGATCACGGGAAGTAAATTTGCCTCGCGCCCATTTCCAATGGTCGGGCCGACAGGATTTGAACCTGCGACCCCTTCACCCCCAGCGAAGTGCGCTACCAGACTGCGCTACGGCCCGACTTATGGAAAAGTAGATATAAGGATTTCGGGAGGGGTGGGGTCAAGCTCCTATTGCATACTTAGACGGATTCGCATAAAGGCTTTTTCGGCTCCGCTAATCGGATTACTTCGGCGGTAAGTCCACGTTTCGGTGCCGTCGGGCTGAACAGTGATTTGTGGCGTTGGTTCAACTCCGTTACCACTGTCGGGCCAGTTGCTTAAGTCTGTAGTGGTTTGGGCAAGGTAATTGACTCCGTTTTCGAAAGAGGGGCGGTTGAAGCTAATTTCCAAATACATCTCGGCGCCTTCGTTGATGACGGAAAGGGAGGGTGAGCGATTTACGTCGGGTTGGTTGGGGTCGCCCCCGAAGGCGAACTCCATAAGCTGACTAAGGCCGTCCTGGTCGGTGTCGGCTGCTTCCAAGGCGTCGGTATCGTAAAGGCTGTGGTCGATTAACCAGCCTTCGTAGGTTGTGGTGTCGGGTAGAGCCGTTTCGATCTGATTTAAGTAGCTACCAATACGAACAAAAAAGTTACGATCACTTGTCACGAGAGTGCCTAAGCCAAAAGTTGAATTAGATGGATTATTCGGTTCGGCTTCACTGGGACCGTTGATTGTAGAGACCGCTGCGGTCAGTCCCACTAATTTCCAAGATCCGTTGCTTTGAATAAATAGCCCAGATCCAGAATCGAATTGTGTAGCCGCTGCTTCATTGTTTCCTGCATTACTATTGAGGAAGGTTATTAAGTGATCGTAACTATATCCAGCTGTGACTTCTCCGCTGTCCGCTTGTGCAATCTGATTTGTGCCCCACCGTTTTGTCGCCGTATTGTTCGCGCCCCATTCCCATATATTTGTTCGGTTAAAACCAGAATCTGCAACGTTTGGATCTCGCCCCACACCCCAGCCGATGAGAGTGGCTTCAGTGAGTGTATCACCGACGGCTCCTTGAAATAATTCAGTGTCGGGCAGATCGGGGTCGGCGATGAGTTTTATCAGTTTCATGTCGGTGGGTCCGATGCGAATAGGCGTGAATTCGGCGTCGCGTTCCCAAAAAGTGCTGCCGTCGAAAGTCACATGAGTGCTAATGCTGACATGATTTGCCGTGAGCAGGTATTTGCCGCGTAGGTAGACAGCGCTACCACTGATGCTAGTGCCACTGGAATTAGTGATCTTCGCAATAGAGTCAAAAATAACCTGAGGCGCTGTTTCGGCAGAGCTCGTTAGGTTGGCCGAATTATCGCCGTCGTAGAGTATCAGCGCCTGTGACTGGCTTGCAGATAGGATGAAGACGGTTGCAATTGAGATCCTTAAAAAATGTCGATATGAGAGCGTGCCGAGCATACTAAATGATCGTGGGAGGAGTTCCTGAATTAGTTTAAATCGCTGTAAAAAAAGCCTTGGCTACAAACCAAGGCTTTTTGCAAATCACTATTTTAGCTATATCTGCTACCAGTTAAGTAAATCTCTCAAGCAATCCAGCCTACTTGCATTGAGACTTATCTGCGGGAAGCAAGTAGGTAGAGAAGCCAGCCGAGGCTTGCAACAAAGGCAGCTACATATGTGTAAGCGGCCGCATCCAGCGTGCGTGTAACGCCTTCCATTTCGTCGCTGTCAACTATACCGAGTCCGACGAGTTGCGCTTTTGCGCGCTTGCTGGCATCGAATTCGACGGGAAGTGTAACGAGCTGAAATACGGTGAGCACGATGTAGATTGCGATGCCAAGGTTGATAAAGATTGGGCTGTGAAAGAGAAAGAATCCGCCAAACATCGCAATGGGAAGCAACTGAGAAGCAAAGCTGGTAATCGGCACGAGTGACATACGCAGGTTGAGCGGAGCATATTCTTGTTTATGCTGTATAGCGTGCCCAGCTTCGTGGGCGGCCACCCCAAGGGCGGCTAAGCTGGAGCCCCGGAAGTTTTGCTGGCTCAGTGCGAGGCGCTTATTTTTCGGATCGTAGTGATCGGTCAATGTGCCGTGGCACTCGACGATCTCGACATCATAAATACCGGCACTCTCCATGACTGCGCGGGCAGCTTCACGACCGGTTATGCGCCCACGGGAAGGCACTTGCACGTATTTGCCATACGCGCTTTTGACTTTCATTTGTGCCCAAAGACCGACGGCCATAGGAATGAGGATAAGTAATATAAAATTCATGTGCTTATTGGTTTAACGCTTTATGACTTGATCTAATATAACGGGTTCCGAAATTTCACAAGTATCATCTTTGGGACTTTATAAAAATAAAAACCTTAGTATTGGAATATTCTGCTATTTTGGTATTCTGATCTATATGAATAAATTTTTTTCAATCAGTAGTTTGGTTTTTTGTTTCCTTATTTCACATGTCACCTCGCAAGCGTCCGATGGTTGGATGACTGACTTTGAGCTAGCCCAAACAAAAGCAAAAGAAGAGAACAAGTCACTACTTTTAGACTTCACTGGGTCAGACTGGTGTGGCTGGTGTATTAAATTAAAAGACGAAGTTTTTTCGAAGAGCGCTTTCAAGGACTACGCAAAAGAGTCGTTGGTGCTCGTTGAATTAGATTTCCCGAGGAACAAAAAACAAAGTGCTGAGGTTAAAAAGCAAAATGAAGCACTTGCGCAGAAATTTGGAGTCCGTGGATTTCCTACGTTAATATTACTTTCTCCTGAAGGCGAATTAATAGGTAAGACAGGCTACCGTCAAGGTGGTGCGGAAGCTTACGTAGAGCACCTAAAAGAGATCGCCTCGGGAGGCTGATTCACCGCAGCCAATTTTTCCACGCTTCCTGATAGGTCATTAAATTGTATCGATCTACATCGAGGGCTTCCGAAAAAATTATCTGACTTTGTGGAGAGTCATTCTGAAAGAGCTTCTTAATTACTATTTCCACGGATTGTTCACCCCAACTGTAATAGGGGTGAGTAATGAATACAGGAACATAATTATTTTCTAAAAAATTCAGTGAAGTGGGTGAGGTTAAGTAGGCCACGGCTGGTTTTCTCCCTGGCTGCCAAGGCAAAAGAGGCATTCCACGTAAGGGCCAATCGCTGAGCAGGACCCACCCCGAGATGAGGTCGTTTGTATCAATTGCTTCCTCGGCAAGGAGGGTGTTCACGGCTGCTTCATAGCTGGGAGGGGTGCTGACTACTTTTTCAATTTTGCGAAACCCTAACACGCCGCGGACTCCACTTAATCTTGCCTTAATTGCCGGGCTCATGGGTTCATCGATTAAAATGGCCGCGCGTGCATTGCTCGGGAGCTGTTCGAGGAGTCGTTCGGCCATACGTTTTCCAGTGGCGACTTCGTCTACTATAATGTTGGCAAGTGCGGAGTTATCCTTCGGAGCTGAACCGATAAAGACGATCGGGTAGTCATGTTTGGCAGCGAAGTTTAAACTGGGCTCGAGGTCCGTTTTAAAGTCAGGAGATATAATAATTGCATCAACATTTGCGGCATACGCTTTGGCCAAAGCAGTGATTTGATTCTCACCAATGGAAGCTTGTGGCGTGTAGTCCCGGATTTCCACGTCGATTGACAATGTCTGGCTCAACTTGAGCGCATTTTCAGTCGCACCCAAATAGGAGGCTTGATCGCTCGCATTAGTGATATCCTGCCCGATAAAGGCGACCGCATATTCGGCCAGCACTTCCAGGTTTTGTGCATGCGTCATCGTGTTCAAACACGCGAGCAAGCTGATGGACACATAGATTTTTGATAATAGCGAAGGAATGCGCATGAATGTTCAAGTTGGCGACTAATCAACGCCTTGTAAAGTGCCTGCATGATGCCGCACTCTCTTATGTGAGTGCGACATGGCATGGCAGCGGATGTTTCAAAAGGCTTTTTGCCAACCAACCGTAATGATTGAGTCGGTTTCGAGCTGAATACCGTTGAGCTTTTGCCAAATGGGTAGCTGAACTTCGAAAGCCAGTCTGTGCCCTTGGGCAACACCGCGCTCGAAAATATAATTAGCCCCAAAGCTAAGGTCGATGCGTTCGCCACCATAGTTCTCGTTAAATGCGGTGGTTACAGATCTTCCGTTGGGTCCGGTTTGACCGATACCTTGTTGGACGCCTTTTAGTTGCCCTTCGTTGTGATAGCGCAGGCCTGTGTTCAGGCTTAGGGCCGTATCGATGAGGTAGCTGATCCAGGCATTTGCTTCAAAGCGATGTCCCTTCCGGTAACCTTGGTCGTTTTCACTTTCCAGGCGGATTGTCGCAGTTGATTGCAGGCCTAATGTGATCAGCTCATGCTTTCTCACATAGGTAAGCGATGGAATGAGGTCATAAGTGCCGGAGCCAAGTTGCATACTGGCAGGGAGTTGTTCCGAGTTAAAAGTAGGGGGCATCGCTGGACGTGGTGTGCGGTCCCGCTCGGTTATCGACCCGGTTGGTAAGCTGAGGCTGAGTCCGGAGAGCAGTTTTTGCTTATCTGTTTCATAGAGCGTGTAGAGGGCGCCTAATTTGGTGTCACCAAGACCGCTTGATCGGGTGGTGAATCTGTCGCCGCCGACAACATTAGTCAGCATCATCGGGGCCCCGGGGAAGATGCGGTGTCGCATTTCCAGAGTCGTGAAGTGGGTCATAAGCATAAGTGTGAGCTGTTCGTTCGGGGCATACATCGCGCCGAGCATATGCATCTCCATCGTCATCCATTCGGGAGTGACGGTGTAGCCTTGACCGAACACTGAGGCTGAGTTGATGCGGTTGTTTCCCTGTCTCATACCATCCATGTCCATATACATATAGCGGTAGGAGAGCATCCATTCGGATTTTTTGTGGGTGTGGTCGCCCATTATGGAAATAGGCGCGTGACTATCGGCACGGGGTTGCGAGTGATTCAGGCCTGCCTTTAGGGTGTTGGCCGATAAGAGTAAGCCTGCCAATGAGACAGACATTAATTGTGTTTTGGTGAGTTTCATTATCTAAATTTTAATGTTTGTTATGTGGGCATAGGTTCGCCCGGGTGTGGTATACATACGTAAGGCATGGCCCTTATTGGCCTGCGGGAGTTCCCTTGGGTGTTTTCGCTAGTACCGTTTGCACGGACCCATTCTTACGAAATGTTTCGTTTTATCTTTATGAACGAACGATTGCCCGGGGCGGCGGCGTGGGCTTGTAGTAGACCCCGTAGCTATGCACCATTAGATAATCTGCCCACGGGGCATTGCCTGTGGAGTTATGGTCAAATTTCAAGGCGCGCCCGAGGCCAAGCATCAGTTTCAGTTCTCTGGTTTCTGATTGTTTTGTCGTCGGAGCCTCATTGCGCGGATCGTCTGAAGAATCGATGATCTTACACATATCGCAGGGTCGTTCGCCTCCGAAGGTCTCTTGGATTGCTTGTTTTAGCGAACTTTCCTGAGTGTAACTGGTTAACATCCAACTCCATGCTCCCAGCTGTAAAATTGCCTGAGGGCCAAAAAGTAGAGCGCAGCAAAAAAATAGCAGCAGACTTTTTATAAATTGTCTCAAGTAGTGTCGGAGCATCACTCTTTCCGTTTAAACTGAAGTGGCGCACTCACAAGCAAAAAACTCAATGCATATCCGAAGACTGTTGGCAGGACCAGCACTCGGAAAAGTTGCCCTCGTTACTCTCACCGCATGCTTTGCAGGTCCATGGTTGCGTGCTTTGAGGGTCCGATGTTTGGGTGTAAATTTCGATGAGTTCCTTGGCTCGTTCAGCGTCGTCTGGATTGAGCACACAAATATTTGGAAACATGACAGGGATGGGGATCTCGGTCGTCATGGAAACTGCATTCCGATTTCGGAGCAGTGTAGGAATGCCTGCAGAGTTTAAGATGCCTTCCAGCATGCCGACTTTGGAATAGTCCCGATCCCTATAGATTTCAATCACGCTCCTAACATGTAGTTATTTGACCATTCGTCTAGCTTAGGATAAAGATTGCAACTTGTTGTAACTGCAGTGGCATGTTACCGACTTACAGGCTTTAATTCTTAATCCATGGCAAACGCAGACATCTCTCCTAAAATTCTCGTAATCGATGACGACGACGATCTTCGCTATTCGCTGAACCGAATTTTTTCTTCCCGCAAATATACCGTGCTTGAAGCGGGTAGCGCAGAAGAAGGTTTGAAGATGGCAGAAGCGCACGTGCCGCATGTAATTTTACTCGATAACCGGATGGGTGGTATGAGTGGCATGGAAGCGCTCCAGCACCTAAAAGGCGCTAATCCTAATGCCATGATCATTCTGATGACGGCATACGGGACGACCCAGACGACGATCGAAGCGATGAAGTTTGGGGCTTTTGACTACATAATGAAGCCCTTCGATATGAAAAAAATACTTTCTTTAACAGAAAGTGCTTTAGCGGCATCGAGCGATTTGACTCGGGCGAACCAAAGCGAGAAGGCCAAGGGTGTCTCCGCGGAAGAGATCGAAGGAGGCATTATTGGCAGCTCGGCTGCGATGCAAAACGTATTCAAAATGATCGGGCAAGTCGCCGCGAGCGATGTGACTGTAATGGTGACCGGCGAGAGTGGAACAGGGAAGGAATTGATCGCCCGCGCTATTTTCCAAAATAGTTTACGCGCGAAGAAGCCTTACATCGCAGTCAACTGTGCAGCGATACCTGAAAACCTGATCGAAAGTGAACTATTTGGGCATGAGAAAGGATCCTTCACCGGGGCAACGAATCAACGCATCGGTAAATTTGAACTATGCGATGGCGGCACCATTTTTCTCGACGAGATTGGGGATATGGCGCTGTCCACTCAGACGAAAATTCTCCGGGCCTTGCAGGAGGGTGAAATTCAGCGTGTCGGCAGCAGTGATACGATTAAGGTCAATGTGCGTATGCTTGCGGCTACCAATAAGCCACTCGAAGCAATGGTTCAGGATAAGACCTTTCGTGAAGATTTATACTATCGACTAAATGTCGTGCGGATACAACTTCCGCCTTTGCGCGACCGTATGGAGGATGTCCCCCAACTCGTTGATTTTGTGCTCAAGCGTTTGGCACGTGACAGTAAGGCGGCGGCCAAAGACCTCTCCTCCGAAGCACTGGATTTACTTTCCAAATACACTTGGCCTGGAAACGTTCGAGAGCTGGAGAACTTAATTTATCGCAGTGCTGTGATGGCGCAAAGTGATACGATTTTGATTAAGGATCTTCCAGCCGAAATCGTTAAGGCAGTGGGAGGCCCTACGGTCACTCGCACTCCCTTCGTATACGATGAGGACGAAGTAGAGACAGCTCTTCAAGATCAGCCCTTGCCCGATGCTGCGGCATCTTCAAAGCCTGTTGCAGCGGGGGTAGAATCTCCCATTTCCAAAGAAGACCCGTTCGATGTTGTTTACCAAAAGCTTAGAGAGCAGCACGAAACAAATATTTTGGAGCACGCTGAAAAGGAGCTGATCGCACGCACCTTGTTGGAGACCCATAATAAACAAGTGACCGCGGCAGAAATATTAGGCATGACGCGGGCGACTTTGCGCAAGCGCATGGATCAATATGATCTAGGTAAATAGGGGCTTTCGATGAACGAAAATCCTTTAATGATCCTATTATATCTCGGGGTAGCGGGGTATGTCGCTTGGATCTATTTCAACGACTGGAAAGCTGAACGAGCAGGCCAGCCTAACCCGAGTGCGATGCCCGGCGCTAGCTCAACCTCAGTGAAAGTCATCCTGATCGGTATAGTAGGTGCGCTGATACTTTTAGGAGTTGAGACTTACGGAGAAATCGCGCTGGGGGTTGCGGATGAGCAAAGTGAGATGGTTTGGTATTTCGTTTTTGCGATCGTGGCCGCGGGTATCGTGGAGGAAGTGATTTTTCGGGGATATTTAGTGGTCGATACCAAGGGGAGAGTGGCATTGATCGGGAGTTGTGTTGGATTTTCCCTGATCTTTGCAGTCATTCACGGACATCTATGGAGCACCGAAGATGGCTTTGCATTTACCTTCACTCCAAAAGCGCTTTTCACTACTGGCATTCTCTTGGCGAATTCGCTTTGGTTCTATGCAGTTCGCTTCGGCCCATGGAATACGAAACGCTCGATTTTCCCCTGTATGATCGCACATGCGGCGAGCAATTTAGGTGTTTTTATCGTGAAGTTAGCACAGGGCTATGTGATTTTTTAACGGAGGGTGGCAGCGTTCTATTTTAAAACACCTGCGGTGATCCCCGGCCAATCATCTGTGCGGAATGGGGTGACCGGTAGGCCGTTGCGGTCTTGCACGTTCGCAACCGGATTATCAGCCCAAGCATAGCGAACAGCTACTGGATCTTGCACCTCTGGGCTGGAAACACGAACTTGATTTTTTCCGACGATTTGAGCCTCTGCCCAGACGAAGTGCTGATCATCTCCAGAAATAGCGAATCCTTTGGGCTCTGTTACATCGAAAGTGTACAGTCCGCCACTACTTAGGTGTTCGAATGTGAGCAGGATGGATCCGTCCTCTATTTGCATAGATGTGTAACGCGGACTTTGGGCAGCGAGTTCAAAACCATACTCATTGGCCAGAGCATGTCGTGCCAGGCGATTGGCTATGGTGTGTTTGTCGCGCGGGTGAATATCTCTGCCTTCGCCGGCATCGATGATGACTGCTTGCCCTGTGTTGGGAAGGGCCAGGGTCATAGTTTGCGCCTCGCGCAACTCGGCCCAGTCGCTGTCCTGAGGGCTCTCTTGTTCCGCTTTGAAATCGGCTAATTGGACCCAGTAGAAAGGGAAATTTCCTTGGTCCCAAAGTTCTCTCCAAGTCGTGATTAAAAGTGGAAATAGAGTGCGGTATTGATAGGCCCGGCCAGCGTTTGATTCACCTTGATACCAGATGACCCCGCGCATGCCGTAGCCGACGGTTGGGTTAAGCATACCGTTGAAAATATTAGCAGGCCGATTTTGCCCCACGCGAAAATCGCTTGGCTGTCTTTTCCTTGGATCCGGACTGCCCGCCGCCCGCCAGTCGTCGTACTCTTTGACTTTGCTCGCGTGTATTTCATCACTGTAAGCGCTCACCTTCTCATCCCAAGAGTCGAGTAGTTCCTCATATCGAGCGTCCGCTTCAAGTGTTTTCCGGGGAATCCATGCTTCAACTGCTGAGCCACCCCAGGCGTTGTTGATCAAGCCGATCGGCACGCCGAGCGCACTGTGCAGACGTTTACCGAAGAGAAACCCAACGGCTGAAAAGTTACGCACGCTATTCGGGCTGCAGGCAGTCCAGGAACCTTCGAAATCATCCTGCGCCTCTTGAGTGCCGACTCGGGGGACAGAGATCAAACGGATTGCTGGATAATTCGCCGAGGCGATTTCTAGCTCAGCATGATAGGAGTTGGCGACAGACCATTGCATATTTGATTGCCCCGAACAGAACCAGACCTCTCCGACCAGCACATCACTGAAGCTGATTACGTTTTTGCCAGCTACGGTCATTACATACGGACCACCCGTAGGGAGAGGATCCAACTCAACCTGCCATGTGCCCGCTTGGGAGGTCACTGTGCTATGCGTTTGGTCATGGATCGTTACGGTGACTTTTTCTCCCGCATCCGCTTTACCCCAGACAGGGTTATCCTGCTCGCGCTGCAGGACCATGTGATCTCCGAAGATATTCGGTAAAGAGACTTCGGCTTGTAGGTAGTAGCTAGAGATTAGAATACAAGTTAGAAGACAGACGACTGATTTGTATAGGGGCATAATTTTTAGGGCTGGAGTCATTGTGCATATGTTCCTGCGCGAGTAGCGATGTCAATTTATTAGAGCATCGCGCCGAAGCAGAGCATCGGGGTCGGGGTCGCGGCCCATGAAGTCTTGAAATAACTTAGCGGGGTCTTCGGAATTGCCTTTGGCGAGAATCTTTGCTCGGAAGTCGCGCCCTGTATCAGGATTAAGGATACCTTCTTTTTGGAAGCGAGTGAAGGCATCGGCATCGAGGACCTCGGCCCATTTGTAGCTGTAGTAGCCAGAGGCGTAACCGGTGGGACTGCTGAAAAGGTGGCTAAAGTTAAAGACGTTGGACTTAGGCTTAGTCGCGTATTCGACAGCGTATTCGGCGAGTTGTGTTTCGATGAAATCGTCGAGGTCAGGTTTGTCGTTGGTGGGCCAGGTGATGTGGAGGTCGAGGTCCATCTTGCCCAGGGCGAGTTGCCGAATGTTGAAACTGGCTTTTCGATAGTTGCGGGCCGCGAGCATCTTATCAAAAAGTTCCTGCGGGATGGGCTCGCTGGTTTCGTGATGGCGGGCGAAGAGGTCGAGGCTTTCGCGTTCCCAACACCAGTTTTCCATAATCTGGGAGGGCAGTTCGACGAAGTCCCATGGCACGTTAACGCCGTTGAGTGCTTTGACTTCAACATCACCGCAGAGGTGGTGAAGGAGGTGGCCGAATTCGTGAAAGATGGTTTCGACTTCTCGATGGTTGAGCAGGGCGGGTTTGCCACCGACTGAGGGCGTGAGATTGCCGCAGATCAGGCCGAGGTGAGGCGTGGGGTCTGTGTTCGGGGCGCGATTGCCTGTGATTAGATAGTTCATCCATGCGCCGCCGCGTTTGGGCTCGCGGGGATGCCAGTCAGCGTAGAAGGACCCCCGATGCTGGCCCGTGTCGTCGTAAAGCTCGTAGAATTTCACTTCGGGGTGCCAGACCTGTGGCAGTTCAGAGGACGTCTGTTGGTTGGCGTCCCATTCGGCTGTTTCGCGTTCTTTTATCTGAAGTTGAAAGATTTTTTGGGCGAGCTCGAACATGCCGCTGATCACGCGGTCGATCGGGAAGTAGGGGCGGAGGGCTTCTTCGTCAAAGTCATAGTTGGCTTTACGTTGCTTCTCGGCCCAGTAGCCGGCTTCCCAGGGCTCCAGTAAGAGTGAAGCTATGGGTGTAGATGTTGAATCGGCTGATTTTGCTTTAAAAGAGCGGAGTTGCTCGGCCTCATTTTGGAATTGATCGACAATACGTTTATGCAGGTCCTCGGAGAATTGAAGAGCGGCGCTGCCGGAGCCGACCATGCGGCGTTCGGTGACGAGGTCGGCGAAGTTGGCTTTGCCGATGAGTTGCGCAAACTCGTGGCGGAGTTCCAGGATTTCGCGAACGAGCGGGCGGTTGTCATGGGGCTCTGCTCGGCCGATCGTGTTGTAGGCAGTCCAGACTTCTTTGCGTAGTGGGTCGCTGTCTGCGTAGGTGAGAACGGGGATGAGTGAGGGTGCTTGTAGGGTGAAGCGCCAAACGGGTGCTTCGTCGGTGCCGAGATCTTTTGCTTTAGCATTTTCGCGAGCAGCATCGAGTGTGGACTGGGGTAGCCCGCTGAGCATGCTTTCTTCGGTTACGAGTTTTTCCCAGGCATTGGTCGCATCGAGGCAATTCTCGGAATACTTTTGAGTGATCTCTGCGAGGCGATTTTGTATATCGCGGGCGCGTTGCTTCTTTTCCGGTGGCAGGTCGGCGCCTTGCTCGCGGAAGTCTGCGAGGGTTTCGGCTACGTAGCGTCGCTGGGTGGGCGACTGTTCTGAGGCGTTTCCACCCTCGCTATAGGCTTTGAGGGTAGCCCAGAGTTTATCATTAAGGGGAATACCTGAGAAGAATTCGGTAACCTTCGGCAGCATAGCGTTGTAGGCTTTTCGGAATTCAGGACTGTTTTTTACGGAGTCAAGGTGTCCAACCTTTCCCCAGGCTTGATTGAGTGGTTCGAGTGCGGCGTCGAGTGCTTCGATCGTATTCGAGTAGGTCAGGGGTTGGTCGGAATCGGCTCTTTGAGCGACGGCGTCTAGAGCGATTTCGGCGTCTTCTAGTGCTTTAGAGATGTCAGCTTCGATATGGTCCGGAGTTAAGATCGACCAACGTATGTGGAAATCGTTTTGAAGGAATGGGTGCATAAATAAAATTAGGAATTAAGAATTTAAAAATTAGGACTGATGGAGAACCTCGAAGGACGAACTTTCAACTTCGAACGTTTATTTATTTTGATGTGAGCGTGATATCGCATAGTCTTTGAGTATGGAGATGCAAAAAGCGATTCGTTATCACGAGTTTGGCAAGCCCGAAGAGGTTTTGAAGCTGGAGTCGATTGAGATGCCTAAACCGAAATCCGGAGAGGTGCGAGTGAAGTTATTGGCGGCGGCTATAAATCCGTCCGATTTTGGAATGATTGCGGGATCTTATGGTTCTCTGCGCGAGCTGCCTGCGGTGGCTGGTCGCGAGGCGGTTGGTGAAGTGGATGCGCTCGGGGATGGCGTAGATCGTTTAAAAGTGGGGGACCGTGTGCGATTTCCCAGTGAGGCGGGGGCTTGGCAGGCGTTTACCTGCGCGCCCGAAAGCGAGCTTTTTACCGTGTCGAAGGAACTGCCGATAGATCAATTGGCGCTGTCTTTTATAAATCCGCCGACTGCGTATTGTTTATTGAAAACGATCGTTGATCTAGAGCCGGGCGATTGGGTGCTTCAGAATGCAGGGAATTCTGCTGTGGGTATCGCGGTTATTCAAATTGCGAAAGCATTTGGACTGCGAACCATCAGCCAGGTGCGCAGAGAGGAGTTGATCGAGCCTTTGAAAGCACTGGGCGCGGACCAGGTCGTCATGGAAGGCTCCGGTTGGACTAAAAGTATTTCTGAAATGACGGGCGGCGGTGCCATACGCTTGGCTTTAAACTCGATTGGGGGCAATAGTGCGATCGACCAGATCAAAGTGTTGGGCGATGGTGGCACGCAGGTTACATTTGGCGGAATGGTGGGAGAACCTGTGCGTTTCCCTACGCGGTATTTAATCTTTAATGATATTCGAATGGCCGGTTTTTGGTGGGATCGCTGGATTCGCGATCACGGAGCCATCGAGTATCAACGGGTAATGGATGCGGTCTATGCGATGATGACGGATGGGCCGCTTGAGCTGGAGGTGGCTGCTAGCTACGAACTAGAGAATTTCGCTGAGGCGATAAAGCATGCCGGGAGTTCCAGGTTTGGGAAGGTGTTACTGAAGCCGTAGTCTTTGAAATATGCATCGGTTCAAAATTTCATTGAGCAGGGTTATAATCTCCAGTGGTGAAATTTGAATTGCATTGACGGGCCTTGGCTTCGATTTAATCAGAGGTTGTATGTTTGCTACTTGGAATGGTTATAGAATAGCTGCGGTGTTTCTCCTGGGGCTCTACCTCATGGGTTGCTCTCCGAGCGGTGTGGAAGTGGTCGGTGAAGTAGATGAAAAGCAGTATCAACTTGCCAAGCGGTATCAGGGTGAGGGACGTACGGAGGATGCTTTGAGTGCCTTTTTGCGAGTAATCGATGCGCGTAGGGATGCGCCCGAATCGCATCTGGAAGCGGGCTACATCTATTTACGCACCATGAAAGATCCGGTGCGTTCGATTTACCATTTCGAGCGCTATTTGCAGTTTAAGCCGCAGTCGCCGCAAGCGCCGCAGGTACGTCAGTTAATCGAGACTGCCCAGAAAGAATTTGCGAGGCAGTTACCTGCTCAACCCTATCAGGGAGACTTGGATCGTATCGATTTGATGGAGCTTGTGAAGCTGATGAAAGATGAAAACGAGAAGCTAAAGCGAGATCTCATGACGACGCAGTCTCGGGTGAAGCAGTTGGAGTCGGTCATTGGTGAGGCGTCTATGCGTCGGTCGACAACTTCTGGAAATGGACAATCGCAGACTTCGGCTCCGTCTTCTGTCGAACGCGTGCAGCGACCTTCACCGACACAACCGATCCCGACGGTCGTCGATCCGACAACCGTGCCTCGAACGTATGTGGTCCAGTCGGGAGATTCCTTGAGCACGATCAGTCGTCGTTTTTATGGGACGCCTTCGCGTTGGATCGATATTTATCAAGCAAATCGTGATCGCTTATCGAGTGAAAATGCGCTCAAGGTGGGGCAGACTATACGGATACCTTAAACCAATTGGATGCGTGCAAGGTTTCATTGCCAATTCTTAGCAGCGGTTGACGTGTTATTGATTTAAGTGAAAACTAGGAAGATGGAACCTCGGTTTTTTGACTATAATGCGACCACTCCGCTCTGGCCTGAAGCTAAAGCAGAATGGTCCGCGGCGTTGGATGCTTGCTGGTTGAATCCGTCGAGCCCGTATCGTCAGGCAGCAGCGGTCAAAGTTAGGCTAGAGGCGGCGCGTGAGTCGCTCGCTAAATTGTTCAAGGTCTCTCCAAGTAGGATAGTTTTTAATTCGGGTGGCACGGAGGGGAACCACTCGGTGTTTGC
>Ga0307934_1000261_pt1 | contig 40875 bp, 39 predicted proteins | sample OrgLakmetageno90_FD_201838 | JGI IMG/M metagenome (GOLD analysis project Ga0307934, IMG submission 201838) | Saline water microbial communities from Organic Lake, Antarctica - #90 | ecosystem: Environmental > Aquatic > Non-marine Saline and Alkaline > Saline | place: Antarctica: Organic Lake...
ATCTATATTTTTCTTAATCGCAACTAGTTTTTCTTCTAAATCATTTTTTTCTACCATGTCATTTGCTGCTTCTTGTACCTTCTTTTTTGTTTTTACATATACTTTTTTAACACGATCAAGTTGTTGAAGAGCTTCATCTTTACCTGCATCAGAAAGATCTAGAACTTTATCTTCCAATAGAGAAACTTGTTCTTGAAGTTTTTTATAGAGCATGTGTAGTTGGTCTTTTGTGTCTTCAACTCACTGTTTTACGCTTCCTGGTATATCCATTTTATCTATTTCTTTTGATGTGTCGTCTACAATTGATTTATTGAAGTTTACTAGAGTTTGAAAAATATAGCTTACCTTATCTAGTCACTTTTTCTTTTTTAGAACTCTTCTAAATGTTCTATCTTTTTTTGAAATAACGAGCAACTCTCAAGCAAGAAGTGTAATTAATCATAGGGTTATTTTTTTCATGGATATGTATATGAGAATATAAATACTATATATGTGTGATTATTGACTTCCCGTATAATAGAGAAAGGGTCTGACTTTTCAAGTAGATCATGTATTTCATGCAATAAAAAAAAGACTGCTTAGCAGTCTTTTTTTAAATTTGTATGTATTAGAATGGTAGATCGTCATTCTCTGCTGGAACAAATCATTCTGCTTCTGCAGAAGATACACCTTCAATTTTCCAAGCACTAATACTGTTGTACCATTTCCCATTGTATTCTCTTGCTCTAGCATTTAGGTGGGCAGTGATAGTTTCTCACTCATTATGTCCTTCTATCATACTCATTTTCTCACCCCAAAGATCAAAAGCAATTCCTCCTTTATACTCTGAATCTCTGTTTTCTTCCAATATTACTGTACGTTTTTCAGTTTGATTTTTTCCTACTTTTTCAACTGGTAAGATTTTGATAATTTTTCCTTCGTATTGCATAGGTTAGTAACAAAAAAATAAATCAACGATCGTCAGGATACTGATCTGTGGATTGGAAACAAGAGAAGAACTGTGAGTATTCTGAGTATGTTATGAGTGTAATAGCTTATCAATTTTTCTAATTCCTTCATCATCCACCATTGCTGTCGTAGTTCCAATAGTAATTTCTATATCTCATGGATGTTGTTTTATAAGCGCTGGTAATTTGGCTAGACTGAGCATATCATCTGGGGCTGGGAATGTTGTAGTGTATTTTTTATCCTCTTTATTTGATGTTATTGGTTTCTTCGAATCTATGTTTTTACTATTTTGTTTTTGTGATGCTATATTTTTTTCTCAAACTATTTCTACTTCTGGATCAGTTATTTTTGGTGCAGGAGGTGCATCATTTGAGAATCTTTCTTGTCTGATGCGTGCTACGGTTTGTTTAGGTTTATAATTATCAGCAAGACTTGCCTTTTTTTGTATAGAGCTGATATCATGGACAATGATCATATCGATTTTTGGTGATCTATGTCATTTGTATCATTTTATATTAACTATATCAAATACTTGTAAATCCAATTTTTCATGCATGTAGAATTCTGTTTCTCATGATATATCCTCTACCACCATAAAAAATCATCATCTCATTCACCTACTGATAGATTTAATCATTGCCATTACAGTATATTCACCAAATCCTTCTACATCTTTCATCATAGAGATGAATGTATATTTCCCTCTAAAATAATTGTATAATCCATCAAAGGGATGTGCTGATAGGAGAGTCTTGAAAACAGTAAATTCTTGTTGTAGTTGTTCCATAAGTGGATAGGCAGGTAATTGTTCTAACTGTAAATCTGCTCACTCTATTGCTTCCATGGCAAAGAGTCCTCATCATGCAGCAGCTTGTTGTTCACTTCATTTTATTCGATCGAGAATACGTTGTGTATTTGCCAATAAGGTAGAGCGCTGTTCATATTCATCTAATGCACCAGATTTAATGAGTGCTTCTAGAGATTTTTTATTTATTGACGAACTACATCTTTTGAAAAAATCTTTGAGATCTACAAATACTCCATGTTGTGATCTTTCGTCTTGAATAGCTTGAGCAATATCTGATCAAATTCATTTTATTGAATTGAATCAAAGCTCAATATGGTCTTCAATAGCAGCAACGTGAACAAATGAGGTATTAATATGAGGAAGTCTTATATCATATCATTGGAGTTTCACTTCATCTATAAATTTTGCTAACTTATCTGTATCTTCCTCTACTGACCTCAAGAGTGCTGCATGGAATGCTTGTCCATAACGTGCTTTAAGCCAAGCAGTCTGGTAGGAAATATATGCATAACATGCTGCATGAGATTTATTGAATGAGTAATCAGCAGCTGGTTCGATCATTTTTTCATAGATCCACACAGCAGTTTCTCTTTTGTATCATCTATGTTCTTCTGACTTTGTGATAAATTGTTTTTTGATGATTTCGATTACTTCTTTTATTTTTTTACCGACTCACTTTCTCAATTTATCCGCTTCAACCATTGAAAATCATGCCATTGCTTGAACAATACGCATCAGTTGTTCTTGATAAACTGGAATACCATAGGTAATATCCATAAATGGAGATAGATCTTCAAGTAACTTTGCTTTTTCTTCATCAGCAACCTCTTCAGAGTAGGTAGAAGCGAGTACTCTTCGTAATTCTTGTTCCATATAAACAACTTTTTCTATACCATATTTCCTATCGATATAATGAGGTATATATTCCATTGGACCAGGACGATACAAGGATACCATAGCAATCAGATCATCAAAATGAGTAGGTCTAAGTTTTTTTAACCATGTTTTCATCCCATCTGATTCAAACTGAAATACTCCAGAGGTATTTCATTTATGAAAAATGCTTTTGAATGAGTATTCGTCGTTCATCGGAGGATGAAAAAGCATAGTTTCATTAAATTCTTTGAAAATAGGATGTATCTCTTCTTGTTCACTTTTTGCTTTTGCACAAATAATTTTGATAGTATTTTTGATAATAGACAAATTTCTCAAACCTAGAAGGTCCATTTTTAGTAGTCCTATTTCCTCAATAGTTCCTCAATCAAATTGAGAGACTATTCTTCATGCATCTCTTGTGTCTTTTTTTCCTGAAGCTGGCGGATGTTGGATTACAGTATACGTAGTTGTTGGCTCCGGTGCAATGATCATTCCACATGCATGAACACCGGTTTGCCTAATAGTTCACTCCATACGCTCAGCGATATTTAGTACATTTTTTATTCTTTGGTCATTTTCTTTGACTTGTTTGAGATCTTTATTTGCTTCCAATGATTTTTTTATAGTTTTTTCTGTGATCATTGCTGAGACTTTGTTTGATTGTTCAAAATTGACTCCATAGACTCTTGCTATATCTTTGAATGCAGCTTTTGCTGCCATAGTCATGTATGTTCAGATATGGGCAACGTTTTCTTCTCCATATTTTTCTCTGATATATTCAATAACACGATCTCTTTGTGTGTCTTCAAAATCCGTATCAATATCTGGCATAGATATACGTCATGGATTCAAAAAACGCTCAAAAATAAGATCATATGCTAATGGGTCTAGATCTGTGATTCCCATCACAAATGAAAGAAGACTTCAGGCACATGAACCTCTTCAGGGTCACACAACAATATTATTATCTTTTGATCGATTGATATAATCTGCTACTATGAGGAAGTAGGTGTTATATCACATTGCATCAATCACTTTGAATTCATATTCCAAACGTTCTATATACACATCTAATGTTTTAGTATCACATACGGTATCTTTATTTTTTTGGAGTATGTTTTTTTTGTAGGTAGTGTAGGTATCTCTGGTAAGTTCCCATAACTCTTCTACTGAAGTTTCAAGAAGTGGCTTGGTGAGTTGTCATCTTGGACTTTTTTTAACCAATAACAAAATCTCGTCTTTTGTCCATCACAGATCATAGATAGTAGATAGTCATGCATAACACATAGTGCGAAGCTCAAACTCATGCAGATTCATAGGGGAATGTATAGATAAACTAGATTCACTATAGTAATATTGATCTTGAAGGAAAGTGAAATCAATGGATTTTAGCTTTTTTGATGTGTATTCTTCACTTATTCCTTGAAAAGGTGGATACCATACATACACCTAGAGTATTTATGTGTCTAGAAAACAAATGTTACAAAAAGAAGCATTACATGTTATGAAATCGGGAAAAAATATTTTTTTGACCTGACAAGCTGGGAGTTGAAAGACATATGTTTTGAATCAATACATACGTCGATGCCGAGCTCAAGACTTACAGATAGCTATTACTGCATCAACATGAATTGCGGCAACGCATATATGATGAATTACTATTCATTCACGAAGTGGTATATGAATAAAACAAACGCTTTCTGATGTAGATGTCGATAGTATTGCTAGTAAAACTTGGGTGCAAAAAAATATTCAAGATACTAAGGTGCTTGTTTTAGATGAAGTATCTATGTTGAGTGCTGAAACAATAGATAATATAGAACGTATAATTAAGGCAGTAGTATATGATGATCGTCCATGGTGAGGGCTGCAGGTTATTTTTTGTGGTGATTTCTTTCAATTACCTCCAGTGACTAGACATGGAGATACAACTAAGAGATTTGCTTTTGCATGATCCTCATGGAATGACGCAGATTTGCATTTTTGCTATCTTTCTACTCAATATAGGCAAGAAAAGAGTGTATTCTTATCTATATTAACTGAATTGAGAAGAGGTGAATTGACTCACCAACATCTTCAGGTCCTTGAACAACGTATCGATGCAGTTCTGAATACACCGTCATACGTTCGTTTATATACACACAATAGTGATGTGGATCGTGTAAATGCTGCTGAATTGGAAAAGTTATCAGGACATGAATGTGTTTTTGATGCTGTATTGAAGTGAAATAAAAAGCTTAGTGCATGATTGGCAAAATGATTATTATCACCAGAATCATTGTCATTGAAAGTGGATGCACATGTATTATTTACAAAAAACAATACATTAGCTTGATACATCAATGGAACAACCTGAATCGTAACTTGATTTGATGATGAAACATGATATCCAGTTGTTAAAACAAAAAATTGACCTATTGTTGTAGAGCCTGAGACATGGAGTATAGAAAATGAAGATGAACTATTGGCGAGTGTGACTCAATTTCCACTAAAATTAGCATGGGCAATTACTATCCACAAATCGCAATGAATGACTTTAGATGCTGCTGAAATAGATCTTTCTAGGTCATTTACTCATGGGCAATCATATGTTGCGTTGTCTAGAGTAAAATCATTGGAGTGACTTCGTTTGTTAGGGCTAAATAGGCAATGACTACAAGCTCATCCCTTAGTATTGAGAGGAGATGTGTATTTTCAACATCAGTCGCATATCCTATCAGAAATTGTATCTAGTATATCTAATAAAGAAAAAGAAGAAGCTCATAAAAAGTATGTAGAAAGTTCATGATGATCCTATATACATGAGAAAGACATTAGCTATACATCACAAAAGTCAAAGTCTTTAAAGATAAAACAACCTAAAATAAATACAGTATTGGAGACAATAAAACTTGTGGAAAATAGAAAAAGTATAGAGGAGATTATGGAATTACGTCATCTTACCAGATGAACTATTATTGGACATATAACTAAAATTGTTCATATGTTCCCTGATATTGATGTGGCGTATTTACAGCCTGACACAAAAATCTTAGCAAAAGTACAAGCAACAGTGGATCTAGTGAGTAAAGAAGAAAAAAATCGAACTGAATCATGATCTTTGCGTTTAGCTGCTGTGTATCATGGTATGTGAACAACAATAAGTTATGAAGAATTGAAATTATATATGGCGTTTGTAGAAATCGAAAAACCTTTTTTCAAATAATGTACTTTAAAGTCTTATCTAGAATTTCTGTTGAGAGAATACAGCTAAATCCAAGATATGGTATATATTATTATAATTTTTTGTAAATGTCTACACCTTTTGGATAGTCGTAATTGTTATCTTTTTATAGTTTTATAGTTTTAAGATAATATTTTGTCAATATAGAATATGATTTAAATATATAATTACATATTTCATTCTTGCTTTTATTGTCATGGTTGATATTATATGTTTTATAATGAAGTAAATTTACTTATTCATAGATATGTATGTGTTGAATATTCTGATATATAGGAACGTGAAAAGAAGTAAAAAAAATATTGTTGCATGGGTTACAAAGATTGGAATATCGTGGGTATGATAGTGCTGGTATGGCTATAGGAGATGAAACACATATTCGTTTAACTAAAGCAGTAGGAAAAGTAGCTAATTTGTGAATAAAAATAGAAAAAGATACTACTATTTGATGAAATCGTTGAATAGCGCATACTCGTTGGGCAACTCATGGGTGAGTTACCGAAACGAATTGTCATCCACATGTGAGTAATGATGGTAGTATCTATGTAGTTCATAATTGAATTATTGAAAATTACGCGAAATTGAGAGGAGAGTTACATGATAAATGATATACGTTTTCTTCTGAAACTGATACTGAAGTTGTTGCCAATCTAATACAAGATTTGCGAACCTGAGATCTTTGAGAGACTATAGATCTTGCTGTACAAAAGTGTAGATGAGCATATGCGTTAGTTGTCATGCATCGTGATGTGCCAGATTCACTGGTTGGTATCAAATTATGAAGTCCTCTTATATTTGCTTACGATACTAATAATAACTTTTTCTTTTCATCTGATGCACAGGCATTGAGCGGGTATGTGGATAAGATGATTTATTTGGAGGAATGAGATAGTGTTATTGTTTCATGATGAGACTATGCTATTCATGCAGATTGAAAGCTTGCTACAAGAGATATAGAAACATTCAATCAAGAGGCCTTGGTTGCTTCAAAGTGATCATATAAACATTTTATGTTAAAGGAAATTGAAGAACAACCAAATATAGTCAGAAGAATATTTAAGTGAAGATTATCATCAGATACCTTCAATTTGCATTCGGACGCATATCATGGAATGCAGAAAGAAAAATATCGTTTTGTTACATTTGTCGCATGTGGAACAAGCCATTATGCATGATGCTTAGCTTCATATTGGTTCGAAGATCTTGCTCTCATCCAAACTAAAAATGAAATCGCAAGTGAATACGAGAATAAAACTATGCATACAGACCATCAAACTTTACATATTTTTATATCTCAATCATGAGAAACAGCTGATAGTATTGCATGTTTACGTTTATTACAAGAGCAATGAGCAAATACTTTTGGTGTAGTTAATGTTCCAGGTTCTACTATTGCTCGTTTGACTGATAGTGGTCTGTATACAAGAGCTGGAACTGAGATTGGAGTAGCTTCCACAAAAGCATTTACTGCGCAGACGGTGTGTTTATTACTCACATCATTATATCTTGCAAAGAAAAGATGATTACGTTATGCAATTTATCAAAATATTGTTCGTGAGTTGTTACAATTACCTACGTATATAGAAACAGTTATCCAACAATGAGAAATTATTCAATCAATTGCTACCCAGCTTGCAACATACAAAAACTTTTTCTTTCTCTGAAGGCACTATCATGTGCCTATAGCAGCTGAAGCAGCATTAAAATTTAAAGAAATTACCTATCTTCATGCAGAAAGTTATCCAGCTGGAGAACTGAAGCATGGTCCTTTGGCACTGATTGATGCTGATACTCCTTCAATCTTATTTATGCCACATGACCTTATGTTTGAAAAGAACCTCTCTACTTTGCAGGAGATTAAGGCAAGAAATGGAAAAGTATTAGTTATTTCGGATAAAAAAGTAGATTGAGCGACTTGGCAAATCACTATTCCTACCAGTACGCCAGAGATATACCCATTGATTACTAATGTTGTAGGGCAGTTGTTGGCATATCATACAGCAGACATCCTCAATAATGATATCGATAAACCTAGAAATCTAGCGAAGAGTGTAACAGTAAAATAACATAATATTTATTCTATCTTCATCTCCAAAAAAATGAAACCAGATGTTTTTTCTAGTCCTGAGAATTGATTTGAGTTTTTGCAGCATTTGAAGGTGTTGCTCACCAACAAATACAAAGCAAAGAAGATATTTTGGCGATTTTAGAAAAATGAGATAACCTAAACTTATTGATTAGACATTTACCATCAATTATGAATCTTGCAGGAGCAGTTGATGGAATGTTGCATGGGATGAATATATCTCCAGATTTTCGTACAAAAATATATGAATGTATATGTCCTTGGAAGAATAAAGATGTACCTTTGCTGTCACATACTCCACAACAATATTTTCACAATTTGACTACACAAATTTTTGATATATGTCGTAATTCTTGATGTCAAGAATATCTCTTTGAAGCTATCATGCATGTATTGGAAAATAGTATAGAAAAATATGCCCATCTACAGGCAGATATAACTCATGATATGATATCTTTATTTGATGCGCTGCCTGTAGATGAGAACACTATATATCGTTGTTCGAAACTACTGAGAGCTGAACAAACATTACATACGTTGATGGATAAACCATGATATACTTATACAACGTATGTGATTGACAATGAAATTAGATTATATGAACGTATAGGTTTAGATAATACAGATCCATCACACATACATTCGTATACGTATCAAAGAGATGCCACATTTGATGAGAGGAGAATAGATAGAGAGAAATCTACGCCACCACGTTTATTGTTAGCTAAGTTGAAATGATCTAAGTGGGCAAATACTTATTTTACCTGACAAACTGAGAAAGACAAACGTAAATATCATGAAAGGCCATTTGCTGGTTCAGAGCATTTTAGAACACTGTATAGTCGTAGTTGAGACATGCTTTGACGTTTGAATAGATATACTGTTTCTGGAGGACTGAGTATTAATGTTTGACATCAAAAAATATTTGAAACTGCAGCTGCAAATCATGTTGCATGAGCAAGTTATGAGTTGTGATTAGATACCTATGTAACATTACATGAAAAGTATCCTATACAAAATGGTGCAGCCACTATTTTTACGGAAGATCCAGAAACGAATAAGCTGACTTTAGCTGCGTATAATACTACAATAGTAAATCTTGATACAACCAAGAATGGTCAAGATTATCCGAACAAAAAAGTAATCTCTGCCTAATAAATTTTTCTAAATTGAAAAAGGGTATGCAAATCGCATAAACCCCTTTTTTCAATTGTTTTCTAAACTAATTCAGTTTAGTTTCCACCTTGTCCTTCTACAGATTCTTTCTCTAATGCTTCAGATTTTTTCTTTACTTCAGCTTTCATAGTTTTTAACTCTTCTAGTTTTTTAAGATCTATTTGGCCCATATACCATCCTGGTATAAATATTAGTAGAAATAGTAATGTTACTCCTATAAGAAGTGTGTAATCAAACATATTATCTAATGGTATATCTTGTAGTGGATATCTTTTTTCTAGAATATAAGATATAAATATTACTACAATTAATACTTGAGCATATAATGCTGATCTTGCAAGAAAATAACCAAGAGAGAATATGAGTGTTATGACTAAAAATATTTCCCAAATCATACTATAAATTTTGTTTTGCTCAAACTAAGCAACATGCTTATATGTATATATAGATAATTGTCAATATTATTTTATTGGACATATATACAGATCTCTAATTGTCGACCAACTAGCTCGAACCAATATAGCAATTCATAGCAGCTTTATCTCTAATCAAAATGCTGGTAGTTGTACCAAGAAGGTTCATATTCAAATGTATGTTGCTAATCATAGACTGCAAGCAGGACATCAAATAATAACAGCGCTCAGCAATCATCAAAACAAACCACTTCATGTTTTTTTTGGACTTCGTTTGTTACTTCGTCTGATCTTAAAGACAGTTGCTGAGACAAATAGTCAAAATAATATTGCTAGAAGCCAATGACTCCAGATTTGTCCATAAGCTATCACTTGTCACATATTACCTATCATTTGTTCCATATCTAGATAGTTGAGTCATAAGAAAAGTATACTTCAAAAACTTAGGATTCAGGCAATTATTGCTCGATCGTCTGATGGTATTTGTTTGATATTGTATTGAATTGTCTGTCGTTTGCTCATATGTAAAAAGAACTGAATATCTAAGTATATCCAGTTCCTTCTAATTTTACCAATAAAATGGTAGAACTACTTAACCTGCGCTTGCCAAATGTTCGCAAACTATGCCATCTTTGTCTCCATCTAGGCCATACACATCTATACGTTTTGCATCTTCAATTTCTTTATTATTAGCTTCAATTTGAGTAGCACATTCTTCGTACAATGCTTGTGCTTCATCTTGAGTAGAGAAATTAGCACAATTGAGGTCATCACTAACACATTTTCCAGTGAGTCTAACTCATTTTTTGTTTTCAATTCTGGATGATTGGATAGAACCGGTTTCCCACAATTTTGCAAGATCTAGATCATAATCAAACACTTGAAGTCATAAAGCTCCTGCAGCCACAATTCATGTTCATATCAGGACTTGTTTTCCTCTTTTTCACAAACCTCAATACAGGTAGAGTAGGACAATACCAATTATAATAGCAACAAGCAGTCGAGTCATAAATGACTTACTTTTTCTTGCTCTATTGATTCTTTCTCAAAGAGTAGGCATGGTGATAATTATATATAAAATTAGTCAATAATAGATATTTTATTTTTCTTTATTGTTTGATATGCAAGATATTTTTCTTTTTTTGCAGTGTGGGGAAAAGATTCTATAAGAAGACTATCTTCATGGAAGTAGAATATGTTTGGAATTCATGCATGTATACAGAAAGTATCACCTTGTTCTAAGTTGTGAGATACATTTTTTCATTTGATTTCAATCATATATGTACATTTTCCATACGCTAAATATCAATATTTTATCTCAGAATAGATATTTCATCATCTATAGTGATTAGCTTTTGTGAAAATATTGTAAACAGTATATCCTCATACACTATTTTCTATGAGAGTGCCAGCAGTACTTTCTTTTTTCATCAAGAAGAAAAAATTTATAAAACTCTTTCTTTATATTCTTTTACAATTTTTTCTTCAAACTCGAGTAGCGGAAGGACGTATTGTTCCTTAGATCTATATTCTCTAACACTCACTGAATTGTCTGTCTGTTCTTGCTCTCCTACAACTAAAATATATGGGATCTTTTGTTTTTCTGCGTTACGAATTTTTTTGTTCAATGAATCTGAAGAATCATCTATAGCGATTCTGATTCATTTTTTATGTAGAGTAGTGAGTGTTGTATTTCCATACTTATTGAAACTATCAGCAACAGGTACTATAATTACCTGAGTAGGGGCTAGCCATACTGGAAATGCTCCAGCATATTCTTCAATAAGAAATCAGACCATTCTTTCATGGGTACTCAATGGTGCTCTATGTATACAAATTGGTGTTTGCTCTTGTCCATCGGAGTCTACATATTTCAAATTAAATTTCTCAGGTACAGCAAAATCTAATTGATTGGTAGCCAAAGTAAACTCTCTCCCAATCACAGACCAAATCTGTACATCAATTTTGGGACCATAAAATGCAGCTTCATCTTCAGCCTCAACAAAAGGAACTCATGAAGCTACGAGAGCTTTTCTTACTTGATCTTCTGTTTGTATCCAGAATGCTTCATTATCTACATATTTTTTTCCAAGTCATGTCTTACTATGTTTGGAGAGTCTCATTTGATATTTTTCTATACCAAACGTCTTGAAATAATATAAGTACATTTCAATAACTTTTGAAAATTCTTCTTCAAATTGTTCTGGAGTACAATAAATATGAGCATCATTCATACATAATGATCTCACACGCATCAATCATATGAGTGAACCACTATCTTCATATCTGTAGCAATGTCCATACTCAGCATATCTTGCTGGAAGATCTCTATAGCTTTTTGGCGTTGCTCAAAATATCTTGTGATGATGAGGACAATTCATAGCTTTCAAATAGTATTTTTCGTTATCCAATTCCATTGGAGGAAACATATCTTCTTCATAGTAGGGAAGATGTCCAGATCTTAGATAGAGTTTGTCTTTAGCAATATGTGGTGAACGAACTCTTTGGTAGCCGTAACGTTCTTCAGTTTCTTTCGCAAAATTTTCAAGTTCATCAACAATGATAGTTCATTTTGGTAACCATAGTGGCAAGCCAGGACCTACTTCTTCATCAAATGCAAAGAGTTCTAACTTTTTTCCTATAACTCTATGGTCTCTTTTTTTAGCCTCTTCCATCATTTTTTCATATGCTTGCAGTTCTTCTTTGTCTTCAAATCATAACCCATAGATTCTGGTCATCATTTGCTTTGATTCGTCTGCTTGTCGATATGCTCCTGAGAGTCTATTGAGTTTCAATCCATTTGGATCGATATCTTCTTTAGTGAGATCTACATGAGGACCTGCACACAAGTCTAAGAATACCACTGATTGATCAAGGGCTATTACTCATTTGTCTTGGAAAAAACCACTTACGTGTTGATACATAGCTATATATTCTGGTGTTGTATTTCTCATATTATCTAATACTGCATTTGGTACTACATTTAAAAAATATGATATGTTCGTTTCACCTGCTTCGGCAAATTTATCTAGGAGTTCATTTTTTAGATGTTGTTGAGTAAGTATATTAATTTCATAACCATCCTGCAATGTGCAGTCATATCTGACATAGGTTTGAGGTTCTTTAGTTATCATTTTCATGTTTTTTGTGAGTTGCTTCAACTCCTTTTCTCCACATTCAATACCATCAGAAAATGCCATATCATAATAGAATCACGTATCTATAGCTGGTCATGTTCATAACTGAACATTTGGATCTACAAATCTTTGTATAGTTTGGGCAAGAAGATGTGCTGCACTATGACGAATAGTTTCAAGTGGGAATTGTTTTTCTTCCATGTGGATCGTCTAAAAATAAATATATTGAGCATACATTTTTTATAATACTTTTCCAGTCTCAGTTTTGCTATTTGCTGTGTCTTATTTTTTCAATACTTACTGGAATTTCTAGTGAATATACATAGTATCTATGCATATTTTGTTTACTAAGTTGTGTTGTATGAAAACATTTCACGTAATAGTTTTTTGATGTCAGATGAATTATTCAGATGCTGCTAGAGTCAAAGCAGTACTCACGAATTGTGGATGGAAACATATTGATAATAAAGAGGATGCAGATGTTGTAGTCTTAGATACATGTAGTGTTAGACAAAAATCTGAGGATAAGGTCCGATGATTATTGAAAGAAATGAGTCCAAATCAAAAGGTTTGGCTTACTGGTTGTATGATTCAACATAATTTAAATCTAAAGAAAACTTGAACCACAAAGAGTAAGAAGTTTCAGTTGGGAAATTTTGTGTGAACTGTCATGGGAAAGGAACCTCAATTGGTTGGATTGGTAGAAATGGATAAAGATGAAGAATTGAAAGCTGTGGTCAAGGCATTCGCTCTATGAAAGGAGGATAGAACTGATGAATTATTGTATGTCAATCATTCATTCAATCCTTTATTTAAGCAAATGCAAACAAGCTTTCCACAAGTGGAACTTTTTTTCAGGATACATGATACGGGGATGTTGCCATATATTATGAATAAGCTTGGATATGAGGTGACGGCAGATGTCGATGTGACGAATGAATACACTGGAATTATTCCTCATGATGCAAACATGATGCAGCAAAAAAATACGAAAACTGCATATGTTCCTATTTCTACAGGATGTTCACAATTTTGTGCATATTGTATCGTACCCTATGCGAGAGGATTAGAAAAAAATAGACCCATGGATGAAATATATACAGAAGTAAACGCACATTTAGATACTGGTGTGGAAGAAATAGTATTACTAGGACAAATTGTGAATAAACATCCTGATTTCTATGAAATTTTGAAGACTATCTCGCACATGCCACGCGTTAAATGGTTGAGATACACGTCTCCGTATCCGACCTATTATAGCGATAATATTTTTGCATTACATAATGATAAAGAGAATATCTGTCCGCATATTCACATGCCAGTACAGTCTGGTTCTGATGCGGTGTTGAAAAAAATGTTTAGAGGATATACGGTAGAGCAGTATAGAGAGTTTGTTGATGGTATTCGTAGACTTGAAAGACCAATAAGTATTACAAGTGATATAATAGTAGGTTTTTGTGATGAGACTGAAGAAGATTTTGTAAAGAGTTTGGAGCTCACGAAGTATAGTGAGTTTGATATGGTATATATTGGTATATATTCTCCAAGGCCAGGTACATATGGAGCAAAAAAATATGAAGATAACGTACCAATGAAGGTCAAAAAAGAAAGATGGGCGAGACTAAATGATGTCTTGATTGATATCTCTACCAAAAATAATAAAGCTGAAGAATGATTGGTGAGAGAGATGATGATTCGTCATATTGATAATGAGAAAATAACTGGGTATACAGATAATATGAAAAATATCACGATCGAAAAAACTGGTGATCTAGGTCGTTATGAAGGATTGCAAACAGGTACTTTTACTACTGCTAAAATTATACATACTAAACCATTTACTGTCTATGGTGAATTAGTTTAAAAATTGAAATTCAACTCTTTCTATTTGTAAAATAGAGAATATCTCTATACTATATAATAGTTATATCATTTTATTTCTTTTCTCATTATGTCTACTATAGAAAACGTAATTATTATTTGATCTGGTCCAGCTGGACATACAGCGGCTATTTATGCTGGAAGAGCAATGCTTAGACCATTGATGTTTGAAGGATTTCTTGCTGGATGAGTAGCAGCATGAGGTCAATTAACAACAACTACTGATGTAGAAAATTTCCCAGGATTTCCAGATGGAATAGGAGGACCAGAGCTTATGATGAAAATGAGACAACAGTCCATAAATTCTGATACGCGTATCCAGACAAAGACTATAGAAAAAGTAGATCTTTCATCTTCCCCTTTCAAGGTATGGCCTGCATGAGCTAATGATCCACTTCTAGCGCATACACTGATTATAGCTACTGGAGCTACAGCAAAGAGATTGTGACTTCCTGGAGAAGAGCAGTACTGGCAAAATGGTGTAAGTGCATGTGCAGTATGTGATGGAGGTCTACCAATATTTCGTGGTAAACATCTAGTAGTCATTGGTGGAGGAGATAGTGCTTGTGAAGAAGCGCATTATCTAACCAAATTTGCTAGTAAAGTAACTATGTTGGTAAGACGTGATGAACTTAGAGCGTCAAAAGTTATGCAAAAAAGAGTACTAGAACATGAGAAAATTGAAGTACTTCGAAATACTGAATGAAATGAAATACTTGGTGATGGTGATGTTATGACTGGAATGAAAATTCATAATAATAAAACTGATGATATACATGAAATACAAGCTGGTTGATTGTTTTATGCTATTGGTTATGTTCCAAATACAGTATTTTTGGATGGACAATTAGAAACTGATGCAGCATGATATATCAAAACATTTGGTCATATGTCTACAGCAACGAGTGTCTCATGAGTATTTGCTGGAGGTGACGTTCAGGATAAAAAATATAGACAAGCTATTACATCTGCTGGGTCATGATGTATGGCTGCTCTTGAAGTGGAACACTGGTTGCAGGATAATACATAGGAGTTTTTTCGTACAGGAATTAGAAAAAAAAGTAACATAAAGAGAAATTCTTGTTTTTTTAGTTTCATATTAGTATCATGAGAATAATCGTAAAAGTAAGACCAAAAATACCTGTAGATGAATACACTCCAAAACAAATTCAACATCTTGAATCACGTTTTGAAGATATTAATTTTGTTAGAACTGCTGAGTTTGACCCAAAACTTATGAAAGTTTACGTACAATATGTAGATCCTCAGGCTACGGAAGACGATGATCGTAGTGATAGTATTGATAAATCAGCATTTCGTAATGCTGTAAATCTTACTGAAGAATTTACCTACGTTTGAATGAATGTATAAGCATATACATATAGGAAGGCAGTATATGATGTATACTGTTTTTTTTATATGTATTTTTTTTCTTAGTGGCTGTAGTGAGCAGTCAGCTACTCGTGTACAGCCTTTTATGCAAGAGCTCGGGATGCTAGAGAATGAGACTATTATTTCTTGAGTGATGCAAGAACTTGCTACATGACACAGCTTTGATCAGTATACAAATACAGCATCTATTACTCTCTTTTCTCAATGAGATAAAACATTTCATACGTATGAGTCTAGAATATCTTTGAGTAGATCTCTTTACAAACTTTGAGGTTCCTTACAAAAGGTAATGAATGATATGTGAGTGGATGACATTCATGTATCTGTGTATGGAGATTGGCAAGTAATGGATCATAACTATATACATGGGGTACATGGACTTCAATTGAATTATGGATCGTGAGTACTTGTGTATCCACCTTCCTATGCTGTGGAAACCAATCGTTCATACGAAAAAACAAAACAAAAGATGTATGAAGAATTTTTATCTATCTATACTGTAGAATGTAAGAAAGTCTGATGTGAGTTGCTGTATGCGCCTACAAAGCATATAGCAAAAAGAGTACAAGAGGAATCAATTCGTGAATACTATAGATGAAAAATTCTTCAAGATATATCGCCAGTTTCGATTGAAAAATTGGAAACTATGTTTGCTGCTGGTACACAGCGAATACTAGATAATATAGATTGAAAATTTATCTATGTATACAATCCTTCATCATGAATCTATTCTAAAAACAATAATATGATCCGTCAATTTATGGCATCAAGACTTCTGGCAGAGTTGGCTCATGATGATAAAAGTGTACAAGAAAAACATAAGGCGAACGTACAGTATATATTACGTACGCGGTATCAAGAAGATGGACCATATGGCTATGTACGATATAATAATAAATCTAAACTTGGTGCACTGGCTTTGTTGCTCAGAACACTAGTGGAAAGTCCATTTGTATGAGAATATACAAAAGAAATAGAGCAGTTGACCACTACTATATTGTCTTTACAGGATGATCAAGGCTATTTCGTGCCGTGGTATATAGAACCATCGTATGCCTATGATGCAGACTATTTGATGACCTTCTATTCTGGAGAGGCAATATTGGCGTTGGTGGAGTTGTATCTGTGGAATTGATCACAGCGTGTTTTGGATGCTGCAGTACTTGCTCAGGATGCCTATCTAGAGAGATATGTGGATGAGATAGATCAGTGGTATTATCCAGCATATGTGCCTTGGCATACGATGTCATTGTATAAGCTTTATGAGATCACCTGAAACCAAAGATATGCTGATGCAATCTTTGTGTTGAATGATAAGCTCATAGATGAAATGCTGGTCATGGAATCAGATATTCCTGATATCCTATGAAGATTCTATAATCCAGAATTTCCTGAGTATGGAACACCGCATAGTGCATCTGATGGCGTCTATGCTGAGTGACTTGTTTATGCATATATGCTAGCGCATGAAGTGGGCGGTATAGAACGTCAGGAGAAATATAGGACTGCAATAGATCTTGCAGTGTATAATTTGCAGCAATTGCAATATACACCAGATGAAACCTATTTCCTCGTCTATCCAGAAAGAGTAGTGTGAGCTTTGCGTTTTCGTGCTGATGATAACAGAATACGTATAGATACGACTCAGCATGCGCTCGATGCATTGTTGATCTTGAAAGAGGCTCTATCACTATATAAATAATTGTCTTGATTTGTGTGAAATATTCTCTATCTTACTAAGACTTTTTTTCGAATACTTCTGTATACTCACCTCGTGTGAGTATTTTTAGTTATATTGACATAGTATTTTTATTGTATTTAGTATTGATTTTGTAATATAATTATATATAAATAATTTAAAGTTAAATATAAACCTGTACATATGCCTATATATGTACTCAAATACCACACCATTTTCGAATACGCTTTACCTATACTAGCGCTGTTATTAGTTAGTGTAGTATGTTTCTTCTTAGTGAGAAACAAATTAAAAAAAACAAACAAAGATCAAGCGAACATCGACACATCGATGAACGACGACTTCCAAAAAGAAGAATACTTTGGAATTTGAGCTAACTAGTTCAGTATTTGTTTGTAAAAATTATTTGTATAAGCCCCAGCCTGTTTACAGAGCTGACGGTTTTTTTTATTAGAAAAAAAAGTCTTACGGAGAAGACCTTTTAGTGTCTATAGTATCGTGAATAACTGATATTATATACGAGGACTTCCTCCTACTTCCATGATATCATTCAAGTCGTTAGCAGTTGTACTTCTGTGTGTTTCAGTTTTGTTTTTATCTATTTTGATGAGGGTGTGTTGTTGGCTAATACCATAAGTTGTCTTGAGAGTAGTTGCATTGTCATAGTCGATTTTAAATACAACAAGGTCTTTTGGATAGTTATCTTCTGCTGAGAGATTTTTGTCTAGAGCTCTACAACTAGGACATCGATCAGCATGGAAGTACAAATAGACTCTCTGACCAGCAGCAAGTGCTTGCTCTACTTTAGCTTCATTGTACACCATATATCCGTTAGGTCATGCAACTGTATTAGTTTTTGGTGATACTTGTGTTCATTGTTCTATAGCAATGGCTTGTTCTATTTCTTTTTCTGCTGAAGTTTTTGTAGATGTATCGCCTTCTCATAGATGTGCTGCTGCATAAAACCGCTGTCATAGTTTTTCTCTAGTAAGGATGGTACTTGCTAGAGCATCTATGTCTTGGCTTGATATAATGCCAGCTTGTACACCTAGCGCATAATATTTGTTGTACCATGGTGTTCCCGTTTCGTCTTGGAATCCGTAGAGGCTTCTCATAACCATAGTGATTCATTGGGCTTCGGTGATATTATTGGTTGGCATAAACTTTCCATCTGATCATTTGAGTAATCCATATGCACATGCTTCTAGGATATGTGGTACCAATGTGCTATCATAGTCAGCAATATCACTGAACTCACAAGATGAATATGTTTTATCCAATTGCATAAACTGTGCATATTGGTCAATAAATTTTGCTGATGCTCATCTGGTGATAGGGTCATTTCCTCTAAATTCTGTTTCTGTATTATACTTGGTTAGTCATTGAGTATGCATTCGATCTAAGACTACAGAAAAATCTGCTGCGAATGTCTGTGAAACGAATATACCCAGTGCAACAATAAGAATGAATAATTTTTTCATCAGTAAAAAAATAATAGCTAAAAACTACCTTTACCTTACACAGCTTGTCACAAACTACAAAGTGAATCTGGTATATCTTGTAGGAAAAAAATGACAAATACTATTTTGATGTCATGATAGGTATATTGAACGTATTTAGTTGTGTATATGAGGTGGATGTCTATAGTTTAGTGTGTGTTTTATTCTTTATATAAATTTATGGAACTTTTTTCTCTCTTAGGGCCTTTTTTTGCTATAGTATGATTGAGTGTATTGTTGAACTTTAAGCGCTCATTGAAGATGATGAATGAGATGATGGACTCTAAATCAATGTTATTTTTGTTGTGATGTGGAAGTTTGTTGTTGTGATTATGGATACTACAATCCAAACAAATTATTTGATGGGAAATGTGGGTATTATGTGTGTTTTGATGGGCATCGGTCATAAAATGAACTTTTATGCTACTATTCCCAAAAATACTTAAAAAAACAGCAGCACGTATGATGAAATGAAATGATCTACTTATGCAAGTATCGACTTTTCTTATCACTCTTTTCTGATTATGGTTGACTCGATTATCGTTTATGGTATAAGTTTACGGTGTATGTAAGGTATATCAAAGTTAGCTTTATCAAGCTAACTTTTTTATAGTCTATTTTTATATGTATTATTTATTTGTCATCTTAAGTTTTATAGCACTGAATATACTTGTTTTACAGCTCTATTTTAGCTTATTTGCCGGTTGTATATCTATGATTTTTGGATACAACACTCTAGTTTTATATATGTATATAAAACAATTTATCTTCTAATTCCCCCCTCTTATGTGAGACAAAAAACCAATGAAAAAATCTTCAAAAAAACCATCACCAAAGCCTGCAGTTAAAGCTACTCCAGCAGCAAAGCCAGTGAAAAAAGCAGCAGCAAGAAAGAAGTAGTCTACTAGAATACTAGAGTAGTGTATATAAAAAAGTTAGTACTTCGGTGCTAACTTTTTTTGTATTATAAAGCGGAGTTATACATTATTTCTCAAACAAATAATGCGATACTCACCATTCGTTTCCATTTTTCATGCCAAACATTTCTCCGCACGCCATAAAAAATATTCTCCATCTGTGAAACCAGAGTGATGCATCATCTCAATAGGTTTCTTTAAATAACGAGATCACTTCATCCTTATTGTTATCCATGTTTTCTAGCCAGGCATATGATGTTTTTTTGTAGTGTATGCCAGAAACTTTTCGATCTTTAACTAAGGTAAGATCATCTTGAAACTCTTGAAATAACGTATGTGATGGCATTAGTCCTCCAGAGAAAAATTCACGAGCCATCCAGTCGCTAGGACCATTGTCTTCATAAGGATAGACTAGTGAGGTATGAGAGAAAATATGTACAAAGAGTTTTCCATCTTTTTTCAAAAATCAGGCTATTTTCTTCAGTAGCTTTTGATAATTTCTCATGTGTTCAAACATTTCTATAGAAACAACTCTATCGAATGTCTTATCTATAGTAAAATCATTCATATCACGAGTTAGTATCTGTATGTTTGTTATGTGTTCTTCTTTACATTTATTGTCGATATATTTTTTCTGATCCTTGGAGTTACTTACTCCTACTATCTGTGCGTTTGGATATTTTTTTGCCATAAAGAAAGTTAGTGAACCCCAACCACACCCAAGTTCGAGTATATCCATATTGTCTTGTAGCTCAGCTCTTTGGGTAGTGAGTTCGAGCATGTCATGTTCTGATTGATCAAGAGTATCGCATCCTTCGTGCCATATACCACTACTATATTTCAGATGCTTTCACAACACAAGTTCAAACAAACGAGGAGGTACTTCATAGTGTTGTTCATTTGCTTTTTCTGGTACAAGTGCGATTGGACTATTTTTTAGTTTTTGAACTCGTTCTTGTTGATTTTCTTCAATATATGTTGTATCTTGTTGCTGCATATTGTTTAGTCTTTGCTGACACAGATATCTAATTCCGGCTTTGATAAAGACATCAGGAATGTGTCATAGTTCTGCTTGGTGGATAGCTCGTTGAGTGAATCACATAGTATACAAAAATCTAAAGAGGAGTGTATGTACTAGGTAATATGAAATTTGATAGAGATATCAATTATTTTTGTGGTTGGTGTTGGTATATATGTTTTATTGTTTTGTTACTAAAATATCTTCTAGTGGTTGAGCTGATGCAATAATCTCTTTTGTTGTATAATCTTTTTCTATACGTAATGATAGGTAACCATATCTTTCAAAAATATCCCAGAATGCATCACGCTCAAAACACTCAGTCAATAAATCTTGGGTTTCTATCACTGTAGCTAAACTATATGTATATCATCCATACTCTAGAAATTCTAGAACATTACGTTCAAATTCTGGTTCAATATACTTATCTACCACTAACAGTAAATCAATATTAGGAGTATCTGATTCAAATAATTCAGTATCTTAAAATCTACGAGTGACAGTTAGCATATTGAGTATATATATAAATTATATTTAAATTATTTATATAAATATGTCAATACATATCAAGATAATATTTGTTATGTAGAATATGAGACAAATATGTGAATTTTTGGTGGAGTGGTGAGTGGAGTAGTGGAGACATACTGTGATGTGTATATTATATACCGAATACTATATTACATAAAGAGTAGTATCAAAAATACAAAAACATGAAGAGGAGTGTGGATACTACCCTCTTCATGAAAAAGGTTGACATCTATTTTATTACTAGTATATATTAAGAGCACAAAGAAAAAGATTGGGTGTGCTTTTGGGTTTTTTTAAAGGGAACGAACAATATTTGATATTAACTTCGCCGTCCTGGCTAGTCAGTATCCGTTTCCTGTGGAGTTATGGGGTAATTAATAGTGTGTGTTAACTCCACGAATTTATTTTTTTGATGGTTCTTCCCTTTAGGAAGAGCCATTTTTTGTAATTGGAAGTTATTGCTTGGTGATAGTTTCGCAAATTTCTCTAAACTCTGTCTCACTCATACTGCCTTTCATACTATTTACAATTGTGCAACACAATACAATATTACTTTCTGTATATCCTTGATTATTATCTTTTCTATCACACGAAATCTGATATTTAGTTTTTTGTGTCCAAGATCATTGCGTGTATCATACAAATCAGAACGTCATAGGTAATCAACTATACCAGCACTTTCCTTCTTGTTTTTCTCGAAGATCTAGTAAGTCTTGTTCTTGTATCGAAAACTCTATATCTCTTTTTTTTGCTCATTGTTTGAGGTGGTTAATCATTATCTCACAGGTTCATTCGATAGTTTTTCTTTTGTTGTTTCTACGTGCGTTGGTTCTTTCTTTTTTGCAAAGTTTACATTCATAGAGATAGCGATATTTTCCTACAAGCTGATTATCAATATATTGGATCACAAATTCATCTGCGTGTTTTTCTTTCATGCATTTTTTGCAGGGATGTAGAGTATTCGTCTTGATAAGTAGTTCCCATTTTTCTTTTGTTTTCTGTGCTTGTTGAAGCATATATGCTTGATTGCTGTAGTTAGACATATGAACTGGTAAATAAATGCTTATATTATAAAAATTGCGCAAAAAATAACAATATTTTGTGCAATGTTTTATTTTCAGGGTATATGCTAGAGGAGGACTACTCTTTCGTTATTGTAGTCTATATACGCAGTATATGAAACATATAAGTGTATAGATAGCATGTGAACAAGACAAATCTCTTGAATTGTTTCTGTGAATAGTTTGCGCATATATTTTATTATAGATGCGCAAGTTTAAACAAGATATATTGTGCAAAGTTCTCCGACTGAAAGGAGTGAGAAGTGTGTGTTTATAGGGGTTTAGAAGAAATAGAATGTCTTTTGTGTACCAAAAGGCGTTTTAGTAATATTTATCTTTAACTGATGTTTTATTTGAGCATATTCTAAACAACTAAATTTAGTGGAGAAATCTCAGTCTGTATGACTATCTGATTTATATACTATGTCTTCACGTCAATAGAATGATCTTTGTCAGTTATCGGTTATCTCGCTAGTATATAGTACAGTAATCTTATATTGCCAATTAATTCATCAATTTATGGAATATACTTTAAGTACAAGCTCAGTTTTTTTATCTGTTTTTATGTCGTAATATGTATCGAATGCTTCATTGCTTTGAATAGATACTGTCGAGACTAGAACTTGTTCAGAATATAACTGAGATTTTCTTGAATTTATTATGTTTAATTTTGTTAATAATATTGCGACAATTATTGAAGTCCCTGAGAATGCGATTGTAAGAAATTCTATCATATTACAAATACTTACATAATAAATTCGATACATATTGTATACCCATCTGTACCATGAAAGCTACTATTCACTAAATTGATAATACAATTTTCTCTAATAATATTGTGCAAACTTCAATCTATCATATAAGCGGTGTTAAAAAACTCTGGTCGCCACTTTGTCCAACCTCGATTTGCATTGATCTTCAATGTATCAATGCGTTGGTGATTTTCTTGATTGCATCGTTGTGAATCTTGGCAAACAAAGACTTAGAAATGCCCATTTGCTTAGCTCCTGAGACGATTCACAGTCCGTTGATTTGTTTTAGTCTTAGAGCTTCAATTTCGTCATGACCAAGTTTTACGACCTGAGGGTCTTTGATACCATCGATGGGTTGTCGGATCGTAAGGGTAGGGGTAAAGTTAATTTGTCTTTCTTTCTTTTTTCTTCAACGTTTAGGGATAAGTCATGCAGCGTGATATGAAAAGGATGTCATATGTGGAAAACTATAATATGGTAAAAATTACTAATTTATGGAATATTCCAATTATTATAATTAATGGAAAATTCCAAAAATTATGCTTGACACTTTTGTAACTTTTTCACATTTTATTTCAAATGATTTTTTTATTGATTACAGATGTACGTAGTTAAAGGTATTATTTTTTGGTTATAGAATTCAATTACTACCACTACTCCTCTTCATATATTACTAAAAATAAATGTTTGACAAAAGTTGATTTATATTTATTATATGAACTCTTTATTGTAATATAAATATTATGGAACATAATGAAGACTCCTCTGTTGAAGAGCTACAAAGAAGATTGATCTCTTCAGCTGTGTGCGAATCTCTTAGAAAACAAATATATGAAAGTATATATTGAGAGCTCTTGGATCAAGAGGTTTCAGATATTACATGTTTTTATGTCGCTCGTGGTATCGCATATGGAGATGAGGATGCTTTACAAGACTGATATACTTTATTAGAAGCCACATGAGAAACTATAAATCATGAACCATTGTATCATATTTTTATGCAATATATATGAAATATTATAGAATGAAATACTAATTAGTATTTTTTATGTTTTTTATAATACTAAAGATAAATCAAGAAAACGATCATACAAGCATATATGGTAACATCACTATTCAAAATATAAATGTTGTAAGTATATCTCATGTGAAATTTCATGACTTAATAACATCATGATATATTAGAATAGATACAATAAAAGCACTTATTATTGTTACCATCAAAACAACTGTACTATTTCAAAATATTAATAATAACTTATATCATTTTCAATCTGGTATATAATTTACTAACCATAAATATAAAAGAAATGATATTAGAGAAATAATTATATATATTCGAATCATTGAAATATGTAATGTAAAAAAATTACTACGAATATTCTATTGATTATAATCAAAAAACCTATCTCGAGATGAGATAGATTTTTCTATATAGTTTAGCTCAGTGGTCGATATTAGGCCAAGAAGGTGAAGAATAAGATCATCACAGCTGCAATCAGGACAAGACCGATATATACAGCATTCCATAATTTTTCTTTCTTGATTTCTTCTTGAAGGAATACTCTTTCTTTTTCAAGTTCTTGAATAGTAGTAGCTAACTCCTCTTTTTGCGTACTATGATCAGGAAGCGCAATCATTTGTTTCATTTGTGTTTCTAGTTCTCCTAGTTTTCTTTGGAGTGCAAAGATAAGTTGATTTTTCTCTTCGATAGTTTGATCCTTTTTCGTCAAAATTTCAGCAAACTCTTTGATTCCAGTATTATTTCATGTAGACAACGTGTTTCATTGTTTTACTTTTTCCATAGGAATTGATCTTTCTCTTGTTATCTGGGCTGGAGCCTCTTGTTGGTGCAACATATCAAAATCGTTTTGAAGATCAGCTATTTCTTCAGAAGAAAGAATAACTTTATTTGCTACTTTTTTGTAGCTAAGTTTTCCAGATTTTACGTATCTATCTACAGTTCTTGTAGAGATACCTAAAGCATCAGCTGCTTGTTGTCTAGACATGTTATAGGTCAAAGTCGTCATCAATAGAAGAGTTTCAAGACATAAATCACTTTACTGCTAGAGTTATAGACATTCACGTCAGAAATGCAAGAAGTATCAGGTAGATTGCAAAGATTTTAACATCAATCCAATCAGTAAAGAATGGGACAGAGATAACTACTCATACAATCAACTGAAAATACAGGACTAAAATACCAACAAAAAATATAAATCATAGTGCTGCCCAAAAAAATTTCATAGTATTTTCTAGATATATTTAATAAAAAAACCTACTATTCATAAGAGTATGGAAAGTATGATAACTTCCATCAATGTTCACATCGTCACGGTTATACCTAATTCCAAGCTATTTACAACTATACCAAATGCATACAAAACACTAATATTTAATGCAGTGTGAATCAACCCAAACGTAATCCAGTTGAATGGGATCGTAAGTATTTTCAATACACGTCTAAGCACATCATACAAAAACCAAAAGATACCTCAAATAAGGAGAAAGAAAGGTGTGCTACGCAAACTATTTTCAGGATCTAAGGTGATAGCAAAAAAGTCAAAAGATGGGCCGTATTCTACCACCATAAACATTATAAATCAATAGATTAGTATTCATCCCAATAATTTGCGTATCATGTATGTTCGTGGTTGTGTCTAAAACTATCTAGTAATGTCTTCTAGTGTAACTGTAAATACAAGATCTTTTCCTGCTAGAAAGTGATTGAAATCAATAGTTACCGCTTCATCTGTTTTGTTTGTTACAGTTCCTTGTACTCTTCCAAATGTATATTTTTCTCATATTTCCCATGCCTGCCAATCTATTTCAGCTTCCTCAAATTCACTTACAGGTATAGTTTGTATCATATCATCTCTAATTGCTCCATATCCATCCACAGATGCTATGTTGATAGTTTTAGTTTCTCATATTTTCATTCCTATTACTCATTTTTCAAATCCTGGAATCATATTTCCTTGTCCAACTCCAAATGCTAGTGGCTCATAAGGTCTAAGTTCGTTGTAAGTTCCAGCTTTTTCTGCTTCTTCGATAATATTGGTATCAAATACTTCTCAGTTTTCTAATGCTCATACATATTTTACAGCAACTGTATCTCCATCTTGAACTACAAGCTCTTCAGCCTGAGGAGCAGTAGCTTCACCGTTTGTGTTAGTTGCATCTGTAGGGGTAGTATTTTCTTTCTTTCCACATGCAGAAAGTACTACAACACTCATAATTAAACTCATACATAATAGAACACGTTTCATAATAGTAATATAATGAATAAAACAATGGTATGATCTTATGCATCTTTGCTACCGATGCAACTATATTCTCTTCAATTCATGTGAGCTTCTCTTATGAGTTTGTCATGTCTTCAAAGGCTTTTTGCATACGTTTTTTTCTATATGTATTTGCAAATCTATGTGCTTCGTCTCTAAGTAAAATTAACAAACGATCAACAGTATCATAACGTAGAGGAACAATATCTATCTTTCCTTTGGTGTCAAAATAACTTATGTACTCCTGCTCTCCTTTTGCCTTTCATTTTCTTTTTCTTGCCTTTCATTTTCATAGTGCAACAAATGTGGTATGTTTTCTTATTTCTTTCCAGTTTTTGATAGAATTTGAGGTGTCTAATTTGTTTATGATTCACAACTGCCCTACTCAACCATCTAGGACAAACGTATCTGGCCAAGGCTGTTTGGCAAATCTTCTCGAAATTACTTCTTCAAGTGCCAGATAATCGTCTCCAGTATCTGTTGACGTAATACGGTAGCGTCTGTATCCAGATTTATCTATTCTCCCTGCCTGCATGCGTGTTACTGCTCATACTGTATGTTCTCCAGAAAAGTGTGAGATATCTGTACATTCTATCAGATAAGGAAATGAATTGAAGTAATACCTTTCTTCTAGATCTTTCAGTAACTCATTGGTAATACTTACAGATTGATCGTGATTGGATTGGATATATGCGTTGATATAATCACTAGCACGATCTTCTAGGAATCACAGTTCTTTTTTAGTGAGTTTTTTGGTGAATGAACTAAAAGAATGTGTGCTAGGAGTTTGATTAACTAGTGATAGGGACACCTTATATTCCAGTTCTACCATAGGAGTGATATCCAATATGTCTCATTCAGTTGTTGCCTCTTTTCATGTGATAATATCTATAATTTTCCCTTCGTATATTTTCATCACAGCATAGAAATGCCATGAAGCTGTGCTATGAATTTCTAGGAAAATTCAAGTTTTTAAACTATCTAATGATATAGAAACTTGCTGACTTATTGTGGTGATAGACATATATACATCTCTAAGTTTTGCTGCCCATTCAAAGTGTTGCTGCTGGATAGCTTTGTCTATATCTTTTTTGATAATATCTTCCAGTGGGCCACTATCACCAGAAAAAAATGATATAATCGTACTCACTATTTCTTTATAACGTTTGACTGCTTCTTCACGAGTATATTTTTGTGTAAATCACAGACGAGTATTGAGTTCGAGCAATTCCTCACCTCTAGGTCATCATAGTTTATCATATACGCACCATCATTCACTGAGTCAGAAAAAGTAGTCAGAGGAAACGACTCATTTTTTAAACTCTGCTGCGCTGGATGATCTATATTTTAGTACACTTCTGATGATCTGTAAGGTGTTTTTCAATTGGCGTCTTCGTACTTTTGGTCAAATATAGACAGCATTGTCGTTTTTTTTGTATCTAGTAAGAAGAATATTTGGAAAATCTTCTTTTGGTATCTTTAGATACACATAAGAGTTGCCTCCTTTGATTAGATTGTTGTACATAGGAGTATGCTCACGTATGAGATTAGTTTCTAGGATTATTGCTTCTTCATCTGAGTTGGTAGGTACTCGTTCGATATGGTGTGCTTTTGCAACCATATCTTGTTTCCATAAAGATTTTGGTGAAAAATATTGTTGTAGTCTTTTGCGAAGGTTTTTTGCTTTCCCTATATAGAGATTACGTTTTCATTTTGATTTGAAAAAATATACCCCTGGGGTACTAGGTATTGTATCTCGTGGTACATCAGCAGAAATCATATTGTAGGAAATGTAAATACAACCTATCGTTAGGTATATAGAATTAGTTTGTATACTCTAGACTATATACTTTTAGAAGAAAAAAACATGAATTGCTTCATGTTTTTTGATTGGGATGTCGTTATATAAAGTTATTTTACAGAAAGTATTTTTAGTGCATATTTTTTCTGTGGAGCATCTACCTGAACAGTATCTCCCTTACCCTTTCCTCTTAGTGCTCTTCATACTGGAGACTGAAAAGAAACAGTATTTTCTAAGATATCTACTTCTCCTGTACCTACAATAGTGATAGTATATTTTTTCCCCTTATTGTCTTCAAGTTCTACTTTTGATCCATATCTAATTTCATCACTATTTTTCTGATGTTCAATAATTTCAACATCTTGAAGAATATATTCTATTTCTGAGATTCTTGCTTCTGTCAGCTCTCTTTCTGACATAGATGTATCATACTCAGCATTTTCCGAGATATCTCATTGAGCGATAGCTTCTTTTAGTCTTTCAAGAATAGCTGGAAGGGTTTCCTCTTGTAATTTCTTGAGTTCTTCAAGCAATTTGTCATATCATTGTTGTGTAAGAAACGTTGTATTTACCATAATATTGCTATATATAACAAAACAAAAAATTGTATGTGAAACTATGTATAGTAATGTTTAGTTTTTTTGCAATAAAAAAACTCATCTCTCTATGTTGGTCAGAGATGAGTTGGTGTTCGTTTATTTTTTGGCGAGATGTTCTTTTAGGCGTTTGAAGGCATGGTTTGCTACATCTAGAGGTTCCTTGAATGGTGTATCATTTGTATAGATCACCTTTTCTCTTGCTCAGTCTAATAAAAATTCAAATCTTCCTTCATACTTTTCTTGTTTGTTTTTTTCAAAATGCATAATAAGTTCATTTTCTGCATTTTCTTTGCTTATAAATGGTTTTAGGTAACTTTCAGACATCTTCTGGATATGTTCATGACAGATATTTAGAATAGTTGCTTGTAATCCTTCAGTAATGTTTACAAAATGATGGGTAATATGCATATCGTATATAATTAAGAATAAAACACGATCGAGATTATACTGATGGAAAAAATATTTTCAATGGAATAGAACTATAATGTTATCTATATTTAGAGTCTAGGCATTTGATGAAGTATATTTATCGTGTGCTAAGCTGCAACAGAGAACGAAGCTTTATTATCTAGTACATAGTGTGCCAAACGTAAATGTATATTCTTTCATAGACGATCATTGTAAACAATAATATGACCATCATTTATATTTCCATAAGAGTTTATAGGTACAATAGTTCTGAGTTTCTCTCATGCTTCATATAACAATTCTCATCAGTCGGCATCAGATCATCAATCTCTGTAGTATTGCTCTATATCTTCGTTGAAGGTAATTTCTACTAGCTTTGTTTCATCAAATAGTTCGATAAGTTGTTGTGTTGATTCTTCGCTTACTCATAAAATGTCTTCATAGTAGTTTTTCATTGTCTGTCTATCTTTTCAGTTAGCTGATACTGGATTCAGTACTATGTGTTCAGCTATCAAATTAGTGTAGTGTTGAGCTATTTCTTTATCTTGTGGATCTGAATCTAAGATATCAAACACAATTTTTTGATAATAGCTTTTAGATGCTGCTAGTTGTGGTTGACTTATCGTACTAATTTTGGGAGTTGTTGTGGTTTCCATGAGATTATATTATAAATTATAAAACGTATTACTACAATAGAACATGTGAGTTCAAAATATTTAGCTCATGCTAATATATGCTTTAGGGTCGAAGTTCAAGTGACTTAGCTAATATATTTTTCTGCCACTCCTCTTCCATACTGGAGTACTCTAGATCATCTACTGACGGTAGTTACTGATACACCAAGATCTTGGGCAATGTCTCTTTGGGTCATACCTGATGACAACATACGTAGAATTTCTATTCTATCAGCAAGTTCTACGATTTCTCATGGTGTAGTGAGATCCTCAAGCAATCATTCTAAGTCTTTTTTGCTTTTACATTGCCATAGTGTATCTGCCAATAATTGTAATGATTCTGGAAATTTCATTGGTTTGAAGTATGAGATAAAAATGAATTTGTGTATTAGCGTACTAATACATATAGTTAAAAAAATGAAGAATGCAAGAGTATATTATTTATGATAAACATCTACTTTCCACCAGTACGTTCAAAATCTCTTCAAAAACTTATATGATAAATTTTTTTCTAAATTTTGTTTTGTTTTATTAGATACTTCATACATCTTATCTTTAAATTCATGGTTGTTTTCTATTTGAATATCTGTTAATTTTTTTCGATTATTAAATCTTTGCTTGTTAAAAGAGGTGATGCGAGATCACATTGTTATAATTTTTGTGGCTGAACTATTTTCCATATATTCTAACGTAAGCGATGCTGGACAGCTATGAGTGTAACCACTAGCTCAAGAAATTTTTTCTCAACTTTTTTCCAGGTAAATACTTCACTTCTCTCTATCTAGAATATCATCTATATATTTTTTGTTCGTATTATCTAATACATCAAGTTGGTAAATTTTTATACTAAATGTGTCTTCGAGCTTAAATTCTATGTACCTAACTCAGTTTTCAGTTCATTCCATACATATTATGTCATCTGGACTATATCAAACTGCTAATATTTCTCATAGTAAGTTAATACTATTTTTTCACTCTCATAATTGTACAGTTAAGTATCCTCAATGCCTTTTTTTGTAGCTTAGATCGCAGGTATTTTCAAGGAAGGAATGTAAATCAAAATTCTTAACCTCTTTGATTTCACTAAGTATGGAATTGATTTTTTCTGCAGAATATCGACCGATTCCTCAAGTAGAATCGATTATACTATCTTCGTACGTATTGATTCATGCTGAATCAAATCATACGATATTTCTTTTTCAAAAAAGATTATACACTGTAGTTATATCGGCTCATATACCTGGATAAACACATGTTCCAGTATCATTCAGTATTCATTTTCTTTTCATTAGTTTGTTTAGGTATGCATAATAGTATTTAATATTCTCATTAACTAGAAAATCTGTTCATGATTCGTGTTTTTCTTTATTTTCTCATAGATATTTTTGTTTATTTATATCCATAAGTAAATTAAAGACATATAAAATTGATCACATGTAAATAAATCTTAACTCAATACCCTCTCAATCTCCTCCATACTTGTCGTTCACTCGAGCATTTTGATGTATGCATTATCTTTCATCGTGAGAAATCATTGTTTATTTACGAGTTTCATGATTTCAAGGTTGGAAGCGTTATCTAACATAAGTTGTTTTATGTCGTTATTGATTTGGAGCACTTCGTAGACTGCTACTCTTCATCTATATCATTCTTGTTTCGTTGCTACTCTTTTATCTGGTTGACAAATATTCCCATCATATGTAAGTGTATGTGGATAGTTGTGAGTTTTCATTTTTTCTAGAAATGTTTGTATTTGTTTATCTACATACGCAGGTGCATCTACTTCTCTTGCTTTCGCTACTTTCCTCAAGAGTCTTTGTCATATAATAGCATTTAGAGCTGCAGCAAGCATAAACGGCTTTACTCACATATTCAAGAGTCTATTTATAGCTTCTACAGCAGAATTTGTATGCAATGTAGAGATGACTAAATGTCATGTAAGAGCTGCATTTACTGCCATTTCTGCAGTTTCTAGCGTTCTAATTTCTCAGACCATGATAATGTCTGGATCATGTCTTAGAATACCTTTGAGTCATGATTCAAAAGTATATCATTCTTTAGCGTTGATTTGAGATTGTTCTATTCCTGGCATTTCGTACTCAACTGGATCTTCGAGCGTAATAATCTTGTGAGCAGGTGTATTTATATGATTCAAAAGTGAATATACAGTTGTTGTTTTACCTGAACCAGTAGGTCAAGTAATGAGAATAAGTCCATAATTTCTACTGAGTTCTTCTTCTAACTGTTGCGTATGCCATGGTTCACATCATAGTTCTTCAAACCCCATAATTCCTTTACTCGCATCCAAATATCTCAACACTAAACTTTCTCATCTAAGTCATGGGAGTACTGATACTCTCACATCAATTTTTATGATATCATTGTCTTTATGAATATCGAAGTCAAATCTACCATCTTGCATCGTTTTGCTAATATTCATTTTTACTCATGACATATATTTTATTTTCATGAGATATTTTAGAAACTGCTTATGACTAAATACAATGACACTTTGTAAGACTCCATCTATTCTCAAACGCATGACGACACCAATTTCTTCTGATTGAAAATGAACATCAGATGCTCCTGATTGGTAAGAAAGTCTAAAGATTTCAGTCAGAAAATTTCCTTCGGAATAGTCTTCAATATGTGCATATGCTTCTTTGATGAGATTAATTGCATCATCTCCATAGGCATGAGTTCTTCGATCAAGTTCTTTCTGGTCTATTGCTTTTTGTTTTTTATATGCAGTATACCACGATAGTGCATATTCAAATGCAGGCTCATCAGTATAAAATGTTTCTGTTTTGTATCATTGTGCTTCCAGCTTATCAATTACTTGATGATATAACTGAGGGAAACTGTTTGTAGTAAGCACAGAAATATGTAAGTCATCTTGCTTGAATACCAAGGTACGAGTTTTTTCTGCTAATGATTGTGGAATGATATCCAATAGTTCTAACATTGGAGTGATTTTTTGTAATCATTTTAGATCTAGAATGTGACTATTTGTCATAGCTAATAATTGAACAAAATATACTACTCTAAGTATATATGCTGCGTATTCTTTTGTCAAAGAAAATGTTGCAATTAATATTGACATTAGTAATAAATATTCTATGAACTTAGAAAAAAATGAGTCGATTTATTGTGCTGAATTGTTGCGTCTATGATTAGATGAGTGACTGATTAAACATGCCTGTGATGAAAATGAAAATAACCTCTCCATGCAACTTGAAGAATTATATACAACGGTAAATCTACTAGCTAGTTCGTGACTAACAGAAGATGAACAAAAATATTTTGTTTCTATGGCAAGTGACGTCCTGTATCAATATCGATGAGATCAAAGAAGAAAAGAAAGATATAATAATGAAATAATGCCGACTTTCATCCATCTTTTGAAAGCAATTCAAGTAGCAACAAATACATATTCTATCCTGACTAAACCTGAAGACTTTCATACGCTATGATTGCCTGCTGATTTCTTTGAAGAACATGAAGAACATATTAGTACATATATAGAAACGTGGGAACAAAATACTCTCGTGATTGCATTGTGATTATTGTTTCATGACTCTCCCGAAGATTTCAAATTTATGGTGGTTGGTGATATTGAAGATGTTAAAGCATACAAAAGAATCGAGTCAGAAGTGTTTGTTGGCAAGAAAAAAGATTTAGAGATTGCTGATCCAGAAGACTGTGCTCCTAAACATATTTATCCTTGTGATATTGATGCATTGCTCAGTGATGATAGTGAGAAGGATCTAGATTATTCGAACATATGACCATTATGTGTCCTAAGCGAATGGAGAAGTTTGTATGAGTATGATGAAGAAAAAGCGCTACAAGTTTTAGATAATGACAAACCAACGAAGCAAAAAAGAGAATTGTTTTTAGGTTTGTCGTATTATCATATTCTTAGACGTACAAAAAAGAAATGAAATAGCTTGAGTCTATGTTTACAATCTATGGAAGAGGTTGATAAAGTTACCTTTAGGTCTATAGCAAAAGTTAGTTTTACTGACAAATGAGACCTTCTGAGAGGTATTTATCAGTCGCCTATTGCTGCTATTATGAAATGATGAGATGTGTGACATAATTTTAGTACCTTGGAGTTACTCAAACTAGCAAAACCTGACACCAAAGATAAAATTGCATATAAATATAATGACTATCTAGATACATTTGAAGCAGCAGCATCATTTTGGCTAGAAATCTATCCTATTATTTGTGATAGAATGGGCATGAAGTTGGATCCGCAGATGCAAGAAAAAATTGATGCATATAAAGCACGCAAAAAACAACTAGATAATCAAACGAGATCATCCCAGCCATTATATACGCATCATAACGTTGACTATACACAATATAAAGAATTGATGCAAGAGATTGTAGAGAAAGCAAAATGACTATTATTAGATGAATCATGAGTTGATAAAGAGCAAGTGGTAGATCGTTTGTTTGATGATATTATTTCATTATCTACGTCCTTGGAAATTAAGGAGAAACTTCATAGTGAATCACAGCAAGACTTTACCTTGTTGGATACTTTCAATGGGGCTGGGGTGTTTAATGAACAAGCTGAAAAAGAGAAAAAAATACCTATGCAGCATATGATAGCATTAGTTACCACATATTTATCAGAAAATGAGTATACTCTTTCTTCAAAACTCCCCTATTGATTTGAAGTCAATTCCTCATGAATATGAAAGCTAAATACATTATTGAACAATGCATTGCATCAATATCGTTTTGAATTGTACGGTCATATTCCATCATCATTTTTGAATGAGTCGTATATAAAGAAGTGAGAGATTGAAAACAGCTATGAGTTTACCCTTCAAAGCACACAAGATCTTCTTCGTTTTTTTCAAGTATCTACAAAGAAAAAATATGGTCAAAGAAAGCAATTTGCATGTTCGTTATTGAAGTTGTGATTTCAGAATATGTTATTGAATGAACATGAAGTATTTAATGAACAAGATGAATGATTTGCTGATGTATTGTGACATGATTTCTTATCTGTACTTACTTTAGATATAAGAAAAAAAACAAAAATTGATGTATTGAATGAGAAAAAGAAAAAATGATTATACAAGATAGAAGGGGCTTCATGGGACCAATACTACGCATCGATACAAGAGATATGTACAAATTGAAGAATGAAGATATCATGGGAGCAGAATATGCTTGATAAATTAGATGAGGAGAAAAAAAGATATCCAAAAGATATGCCAGATGTTGCTATAGAAAATATCTATGTGACTACAAAAACTGGAGAAACTGCAAGACATAAACAATTGGATATTCCAGAGTATTGAAATTTTGAATTAGCTCAGGAATCTCATGGTATTAGGTGTGAAGTAAAAGATGTCAAAGATGTCTTATTGACAGCTCAATATATGTATTATAACTTTTTTGATGAGGATATTTCTTGAATGAAAAATATTCATATGATATCTTCTGCAGATCTCAATAATCATAAGGCGTTTCTGACATCAGAGTTTTATAGGAAGCTTCAATTTTTATTGATGGCTTTTGATCATAATGATCCAAATTCTCATGAACTATATAGGGAACTGAGACTGCAATGAAACGTATGATCGAAGCAAAAAGTGCCTACAAACCTCCGTATCGTCATGAGTGATGCTACTGATGCATATGACTTAAGTCACTTTGCAGTGCATGAATGATGAAACAAAATCAAATCAATGATAAGACTTGAGTGATATGTAAACGATGACTATATGCATCATGTGGCAAGTATGCAAGTAAATAATCATCCTGAGCTAATGCGTATTGGTGCTCCTCCATGATTTGATAATGCAGTTGTCAAAATTATAAATCATCGAAAGGAGATACTGTTACATAGGATTCGTCGTACAAAGAATTCATCATCTAAGTCACAGTTTTACACGACCAAGAAACGTTGGAACGGATTGAAACAACAATGATTTTTTGCTGATACAGAAATGTTCTATGATCATGCACGAATCGATACCTCCACTCCAGATGTAGGTGTTGCTATGTATCATGATCGTATTGATAGATTGTTTAGGAAAGTAGCGATGTATAGTGAATTGCATGAGATATCAGACGCTCAGCGTCTGATTATTGATAACATGAAAACTAGAATATATGCAGTCATATCTTCACTTAAAAAAATGTCAGATGCTTCTGATTCAGATGATTTAGCCTTGAATGGAATGATTAGAGAGAATAAAAGGACATTACAGCAGTTGAGGGAGTTGTTGGAGATTGAGGCTGATGAATAGTAGGCGATATAAAAAAACAAGTCTTGATGACTTGTTTTTTTTATATGCGATTACATTTTTTCTATAATAGGCATATTCAGGATAGACATACATTTTTTTAGTACTATGCTTGCTGCAAGGATAATCTTCTTTCTGTGAAGATAGTAAGTTCAATTCTTATTATCAATAGCTTTAAGTTCTTTTTTATTATACATTGAATTTATTAATTCAGAACAACTCTTCATGTAGTCAACAATAATGTTTGGTTGCTGTCATTCTGCTGCTGATTTTACAGTAGAGGGGAATTCATACAATTTTATGAGTAGTTCTTTTTCTTGAGGGTGAAGATCAATAGTTGTTGAACTAATTTCTTCTAAGTTTCATTCTTCGATTTTATTGAGAATACTGTTGTACCTGCAATATGCAAAATAAACCCTATGTGCTCATTTTTCAGTAAACATTTTTCTCATTTGCTCTGGATCATCTTTAATAGTTATGTCTTTGTTTGGACTATTACTAAGATCATTGAAAATAAGTGATCCAATTGTGAGATTTCTCGCTAGCTCATCTTTTTCTTCCTCTGTAATAGTTGTGCTAGATGCTAGATCATTTGTTTCACGGAAAGCATTGATAATTGCCTGTATGAACTCATCTGCATTTCTTGCACCATCTCTAGATGATAGTTTGTTATTGCTGTCATTTTTATAGAGTCAGAACCCTGTATAATCTAGTTGTGTTGTTTTAGGTATTAAATCTAATTCTCTAGCAGTTTTGAATAATCATTTGAAGTGAAAACTTTGTTCACTTCCAACAACATAGACTATTTTGTCTGGATTAAATATTTCTTGTCTTTTGAACAATGCTCATATATCACGACTTGCATAATTTGTTGATTTATCTGCTTTTAATACGCTGAATCTTTTACGTCCTCATATATTTACTACATATTTACCAACATCTCATGCTGACTCTTCTATCAGGTGATTCATTTCTTTGGTATTGAGACACATAGTTCTCAATATTTTAATAAGTGATTTTATGTATGCAGCAGTATTCGTATCTCTGTTCTCTAATTGTTCTTGAATCTCTTTTTTAGATGGAAGTTCAATTCAAGTAAATGCTCTTAGAATTTCTATCATCCTTTCGTTTTCTGTGAACCATGGTATAACTTCTTTTGGATCTATTTTCATTTTATCAACAGTCTCCAAGTATTTCAATAATGGTTGTGAGATTTTATGTATAGTTTCTAGAACAACTTTTTCTTGTTCATGAATTTCAGGTGTATATAGATATATTTTTCATTCTGCATATTTTTCATTGAATACTTGTAGTGATGGTTGTACATAAAATGACTCTGGTATAGTATGGTCAGCTTCTATACCAAACTGTTGATAATAATCTTTGAAAAGCTCGTCACTTGCAGTAGTTAGTTCTTTTCGTAAGTAAAATGTTTCTTCATCTCATCATTTGAGATTTTTCATTGTGTTATTAGATTCTTGAGAAAAATTATCATAATCAGTATTAAATGTTTGTAGATTTGAAATATTAAAATATGGATCTAATGTATTAATCGATGATTCATCTATAACAGTTTTGATAGTACTTGTTTTTTCTTCCTCCTGTTCAGTAATGACTTGTTGAATTAACTTATTTATTTTTCAGTTTTTGAATATAACATACAATTTGCTTGTTTCATTTGTTTCTTCTAAGCTTTGTATTTGATCTTCAGAGTCAATAACTTCGATAGAACTTTCATGTTGAGTGAATGCGTGTAATTTTTCAGCAGTTCTAAAAATTGTATATACTTTTCACATAATTTCTGCGGTTCTAGTTGTATCTGGATTTTGTAGCTTATTGATAAGTGATGAATCATCTCAATTTGGTTGCTCATTTTTTATCAATTTACGATTTATTCTTTCTCATCGTATTTCATATCACGTCATAATATTTGAAAATCATCATCGATCATTTACATGATTTATTCAATGTGTTTCGTATCCATTTGCTTTGTATAAATTTCCTATTGCTTCAGAAATAATTGCAGGTCTGTTGTGTCAAAAATGAGGAGGTTTTCATAAGTTTACACTTCATTCAGCTCCATCAATGAGAACACGTTTATTTTTACCAGTATCGTTTTCACCATAGAGTCATTTTTCACCAAGTTTTAGTAGATCATCAATATGACTTCGTAGAACACTAGTATCAAAACGTATGTTTAGGTACATATTAATAATTTGTATATTGTCTGTATAGTATGGTTTTTCTTCAAATTTAGATTGTTTTTCCTTTAACATTGGTATATATCGCTGACCATATCTACTTAATTTTGGAACTATAATTTGATAATCTCAAACTATTTTTTTATGATCTGCTTTTATAGGCTTGACAGTTAAGTCATCGATTGTAAGTAGTATTGGAGGATCTAACTCTAGTTTTTGACTGATAGCGTCTGCAATTTGTTGATAAATTGGTAGAAACTGTTCTTGAATTCAAATTTGTATTTTTTCAAGATAACAACTATCCATGCTAGGTATAACATCAAGTTGCTTTTTTAGATATTGCATATGAATATGATCTCTAGTAGCTAAGACTCTATTATATGTTTCAGTCATATGACCTCGTAATATATGCTCACGAGATGTTTCAGTATTTTCTGTATCATATCAAGGATTGTTGTCAGTGTATAACAAATTATCTATAGTGCTTGTAGCGCTATCAGAATCAGTTCACATCTCATATTTTTTATATAGGTCTAGAAGTATTGGATAGGTACTTGGCATACCATCAATAAACCCTTTATCTTCATTATGAGTTGTTTTTTCAGTCATAGAAAATTTTAGAGAACAAAATATAAAATATATAACATTATTACATAAAAAGTCAATATGTTTTTTATATTAAATATTATTTTTTGAAACTCGATTAGAAGAACTATGTATGGTATAATTAAAAAGTAAACTTGACTTTTAGTTCCGTTTTTTTACAAGTGAATAGTAAAAAGACTTTTTCAGTAACATGGAAAGTCAAATTGTTAAACCATAATCAGTAACTTATGTTAGTCGAAACTACTTTCGAGCCTCTCCTTCCTGACCAGGAGACCTATGTACAAGAGTCAGATACCATTGTTGAAAATCTTATTATTACCGAAGAAGGCATTCAAGAGGTAAGCATGCGTGGTGTATGTGACTCTCCCGATGATATTTACGGAGATGGTTACTGCGCCAACTGTGGCTATAGGATAAGTAAACATTAGGTTCATGGATTTTCCAACGTTGACCGTTCACTAGTGAACGGTCCTTTTTTTTACCACTCCAACACTACATTCACTGGACCATTACACACACTGGAGACGTCCATCATCGCTCCAAACATACCGGTTTTGTGTGGGATTTGTGCTTCTAAGAGTTGTTGTATAAGAAAATTGTTACTTGTTCAGCTTTATCATAAGGAGCTGCGTGACAAAAGTCTATACTCGATGATTTTTTGTTCCTTCCATAGAGAGTAAAATTTGAAATAATAAGCAATTCTCATCACACGGCATCTAGTCCGAGTGATTTTTTGTTTTGTGGTGAACTAAAGAGATCGTATTTGGAAACTCTACGCACAAATCTATGTATTTTTTCTTGTCGATTGTCTTCTAAGTCTTGTACAGAAATTCACATATACACCAAGAGTCATTGATCGATACTGTTAGTATTTTTTGTTTCATGAATATATACAGATGCTTGAGATACGCGCTGGATAAGAAACTTCATATACTTATTTTTTTAGGGTAAATGTTATTGTATCGTCTTCATACGAAAATTCTTGGGTGATATCACCTGATTGTTTTGACTCTTCTATCGTGCTCAGCAGTGCTTCTCCGGTGAGAAAATCAGAAAATGTAGTGATGACGTTTTGGAGGTCTTTACTAGAAGTGCTCCAATAACATGCTACTCTATCACTTACTTGATAGTCAGCATCTTTTCTTAGTTGATTGAGAAATCTAGAAATTTCACGAGCTGTTCATTCTGCTTGTAGCTCTGGTGTGATAGTGAGGTCGAGATCTACTATCACTCACTCCTCTACCACTTGATTATCTCATTGGAGTCCAGAATACCTAATCTCATATTGGTGGTCTTCCAATATCCATTCATCTCCACTATCACTAACTTGTATAGAATCATTGTCTAGCTCTTTTACATCTCCACGTTTTGCAGCAGCTATTATTCTTCCAGTATCTTTTCAAAATGCACTTGAGAGTTCTTTTCCTAGTGGTGCATAGCTTTTGGTGACTTGAATATCATCAGCAAGGACAACTACTTCTTTTACATTCACTTCTTCTGCTATGATCTGGTGATATTTTTCTAGTAGTTCTTGTTTTGACATGATAGCATGCATAGAATTGATAAATATAATATTATGACAAGGTTTCTTCCAATGTATAGATAACTAT
>Ga0307934_1000273_pt1 | contig 40001 bp, 29 predicted proteins | sample OrgLakmetageno90_FD_201838 | JGI IMG/M metagenome (GOLD analysis project Ga0307934, IMG submission 201838) | Saline water microbial communities from Organic Lake, Antarctica - #90 | ecosystem: Environmental > Aquatic > Non-marine Saline and Alkaline > Saline | place: Antarctica: Organic Lake...
CGGACCCTTTAAACCCAATAATTCCGGATAACGCTTGCACCCTCCGTATTACCGCGGCTGCTGGCACGGAGTTAGCCGGTGCTTATTCTTACAGTAATGTCAAATCTCCACACGTGGAGACGGTTCTTCCTGTATAAAAGTAGTTTACAACCCATAGGGCAGTCTTCCTACACGCGGCATGGCTGGTTCAGAGTTGCCTCCATTGACCAATATTCCTCACTGCTGCCTCCCGTAGGAGTCTGGTCCGTGTCTCAGTACCAGTGTGGGGGGTATCCCTCTCAGGACCCCTACCTATCGTAGCCTAGGTAAGCCGTTACCTTACCTACTAGCTAATAGGACGCATAGCCATCTTTTACCAATAAATCTTTAACTGTCTAATGATGCCAAAAAACAGTGCTATGGGGTATTAATCTTCATTTCTAAAGGCTATCCCCCTGTAAAAGGTAGGTTCTATACGCGTTACGCACCCGTGCGCCGGTCGTCAGCAAAAGCAAGCTCCCCTGTTACCCCTCGACTTGCATGTGTTAAGCCTGCCGCTAGCGTTCATCCTGAGCCAGGATCAAACTCTTCATTGTACATTTTTATTTGAATAAATCTAATAAATCTCAATAATTGACGGTCTTGTTATTCGTTACGCTGTCATTCTTATGTTGTCAATGAACTTTCTCAAAGTTTTTAGCCTACTTCAGCTTCTCTAATTAAACTCCGATTCGCTAAAGCTGTATTAGTAATACCTCTTTAACAGGTTGCAAATATAGAACGGTTTTTAACAATACACAAACAGTGAAGAGAATTAATTGAAATAAAATAGTGAAAATTATGGATTCCTCTATAGATTCACTATACCTAGAGTGTTAAAAAACCCTCATAAACAATTCATTGTAATAGAATATCTATTCTTTGATTCAAATAAAAAAAACTTCCTTTCTGGAAAAAAAATAAAATTAATTGATAAGTATTCAGTGATAGCGCGTAAATGATTTCGAAATTTGATACTGATATTTTTCACTTTTTCTTCATCAAGATTCTTCAATATTGCAAAGACCCTGTATCTTAATTTCACTTTAACAAAGTAAACACCACCCTTAAATCCACAAAAAGGACAAATGAATTGAGCTCAACTCGAATCATTATAGAGATATAAGAAAAGTAATTCCTAGTCTTTTAAATAACTATTCCAGAAATAATTAAATTTACCCCCGAAAACATTTTTTGTTTAAAACATAATGAGTCAAACAGCAATACAATACGATCGAGTTATTCAGAAGTGCAGATCTTTGTTTACAAGTAAACTTTCAGATTATGGATGTGCATGGCGAATTCTTCGTTTACCTTCGCTTACAGATCAGATTTTTATCAAAGCTCAAAGAATTCGACAAATGCAAGAGCAAAAAAATTGCAAAATAGACGAGGACGACGTTTCAGAATTTATAGGAATTGTAAATTATGCTTGCATATCTCTGATTCAAATTGAATTGGGCGTTGTTCAGCAGCTCGATATTAGCCAAGAGGAAGCTATAGAGGTATATGATTCGAAAATAAAAGAAACCAAGGAGTTGATGGAGGCAAAAAACCATGATTATGGTGAGGCTTGGCGATCAATGCGAGTTAGCTCTCTCACAGACTTGATACTTCAAAAAATATTAAGAGTAAAAGAAATTGAGAATAATAATGGCTTAACAAATGTTTCTGAAGGGGTGACTGCAAATTATCAGGATATGATAAATTATGCGGTGTTTGCGCTCATTCATTTATCACAGGGAGAATAAAACCTTCTTCAAAACAATTTTAAATTTAATAGAAATGAAATTTTTAACTTGGTTATCACGGGTATTAGTAGGCGCAACTTTTGTGTTTTCGGGCTTTGTGAAGTTGGTAGATCCAATAGGGTCTCAGTACAAATTTGAAGAGTATTTTTCTGAAGATGTGCTAAATCTGGAGTTTCTAATTCCTTATGCACTCCCTTTTTCAATCATGTTGATCTTGGTTGAAATCATGCTCGGAATCATGCTTCTTGTTGGGTATTTATCAAAAACAACAAGTAAAGGCATCTTTTTTATGATGCTGGTATTTCTGTTTTTGACCTGGTACAGCGCCTACTACAATAAAGTAACTGACTGTGGCTGCTTTGGAGATGCCATAAAGCTGAGCAGCTGGGAAACATTTTATAAAAACATTGTACTGATTGTTCTTGCTGTGCTACTTCTAGCCAACAATAATTATATCAAACCTTTATTTTCAAATAAATTTGCGGCTACCTCTTCTTTTCTTTCATTAATAGTTTTTTCAGGCATTGTTTACCATGTAATTACACATTTACCAATCATTGACTTTAGAGCTTATGCAGTAGGCAACAACATTAAGGAACAAATGATGATTGTTGATGGTGAAGATCCTAAAATCACTGATTTTTCTTTGATGAATCAAAACCTAAATGAGGTAATGAGCGAAGTGCTTGGTAAGGAGAAAGTACTATTTGTGGTGATGTATGATTTAGAAAAATCTGATAAAAATGGGTTTGAAAAAATTCAGGAAATAAGCAATATGGCAATTGAAAAAGGTTACTCTGTTTACTTACTCACCTCCTCAATGTTAAAAGATTTTACTAAAGTGAAACGTAAATATCAACTGAATATAGAGCCTTTGTTTGCTGATGGAACTGTTTTAAAAACTATGATAAGAGCCAATCCAGGATTGATGGTTTTAAGTAATGGAACTATTACAGGCAAAGCAAATTGGAGAGATGCAGAAAAGCTAGGTTTATAGGTTAAAAGGGGGTAATATTTTAAATCCCCCTTTGCCTTGTCGCTTCATAGAGAATTGCACCACAGGCAACCGATACATTCAAAGATTTTATTTCCCCCATTATTGGAAGTTTCGCTGTATGGTTTGCCATTTTAAGTAATGAAGTGCCAATGCCTTTTTCTTCTGAACCAATAATAATAGCTATAGGCTTTTTAAAATCTAAGTCGTAAATACTATTGGTGGTTTTCTCAGAAGCAGCAATGATTTGAATATCTGCTGCCTGAAACTCAAATAAGGCATCTCTTATATGGTCTACCTTACAAATAGGCACATTAAAAGCCGCACCTGCACTTGTTTTAATTGTTTCTGAATTTATAGGTGCATTCCCCTGTTTCTGAATTACAATACCATTTACCCCCGTACATTCAGCCGTTCGGATAATAGCTCCGAAATTTCGAACGTCTGTAATTTGATCAATGACTAAGAATAGAGGTGAGCTGTTTTCTTCTATCGATTTAGTGATTAGTGTGTCTAGCGTAGCAAATTCGATCATTGACACTTCCGCTACCACCCCCTGATGATTTTGATGTTTTGAGAGATGATTTAGCTTTTCAATTGGCACATGGCTAGAGGAGATATTATTTTTCGAAATCAGGTTGGTTAGTTCCTGTAACAATGGCCCACGAGCATTCTTTCGCAAATAAACTTTGCTAATTGTTTTTCCAGCATTTATCGCTTCAATTACGACTCTAATTCCAAATATTTTCTGTGGCTGCATGAATGTCAAATTAAAATAAATAAACGCTAATTGGTACTAGACTAAAGCTTACTTGGCATAGTTTACTGCTCGTGTTTCTCTTATCACAGTTACTCTTACTTGACCAGGATAAGTCATATCGTTTTGTATTTTTTGCGAAATACTGAACGATAATTCCGAAGCTTTGTCGTCGTTTACTTTTTCGCTTTCCACAATTACCCTAAGTTCTCTTCCTGCCTGAATAGCGTATGCCTTCTGTACACCTGAATAACCTAGTGCAATTTCTTCTAAATCCTTCAGCCTTTGAATATACGAATCCAATACTTGACGGCGAGCACCAGGGCGGGCTCCTGAAATAGCATCACAAACTTGAACAATCGGTGCAATTAAACAAGTCATTTCAATTTCGTCGTGGTGTGCACCTATTGCGTTACAAACATCTGCATGCTCGTTGTATTTTTCTGCCCACTCCATGCCTAAAAGTGCGTGTGGCTTTTCATTTTCTTGCTCTGGTACTTTACCTATATCGTGCAGAAGTCCAGCTCTTTTTGCGTGTTTTACATTTACGCCTAGTTCTGCCGCCATCAAACCACATAAGTTTGCAACTTCTCTGGAGTGTTGAAGCAAGTTCTGACCATAGGAAGATCGGTACTTCATCCTTCCAACTGTTTTCGTTAGCTCTGGGTGAACTCCATGAATACCTAAATCGATGAGGGTTCTTTTACCTATTTCACTAATTTCTTGCTGGATTTGTTTTTCTGTTTTGGCAACAACCTCCTCTATTCTTGCTGGATGAATCCTTCCATCCGTCACCAATTTGTGTAAAGACAATCTTGCGATTTCTCTTCGCACAGGGTCAAAACAAGAAAGAATAATAGCCTCTGGGGTGTCATCTACAATAATTTCAACACCTGTAGCCGCCTCAAGTGCTCTAATATTTCTACCTTCTCTTCCTATAATTCTTCCTTTAACATCATCACTTTCTATATTAAAAACAGAAACACAATTATCTACAGCTTGCTCTACACCTACTCTTTGTATGGTATTGATCACCACTTTTTTCGCCTCTTGTATGGCGGTAAGCTTAGATTCCTCAATAGTATCCTGAATAAATGTCATGGCATCGGACTTTGCCTTTTCTTTTAAAGAGTCAACCAGTTCTTTTTTTGCTTGCTCTGCAGATAACCCTGAAATTTTTTCTAATTTATCAACCTGTTTGTCATGTAAACTATCTAGTTCTAGCTTTCTTTTATCATAGATTTCTGTTTTCCCTTCTAGATTTTTTTGCTTTTGAGAAACCTCGTTATTTAATCTTTTATTTTTCTCTAGCTCTTTTGATATTTGCGACTCTTTGTCTTTTGCCCTCTTTTCTGCAGCACTAATTTTTTGACTTTGTATGTTGATTGATTTTTCGTGTTCTGACTTAAGTTCAATAAATTTTTCTTTTGCCTGTAACAGCTTCTCTTTTTTAATGGCATCTCCATCAATTTTTGCTTTCTTTAGAATGATGTCTACTTCTTTCTGAGCTCCGTCAATAATATTTGCAGAACTTGATTTAGCAACAAATCTTAAAATAAGATATCCGATAAAAATTCCAATGGCTATTCCTATTGCTAATGGTGTTAAGTTATTTAAATTCATGTGATTTATGGGTATAAAAAATGCCTACATAGTCGGTTTTTAAACTCCTAAATAATAGGATTAAAGCTAACTGATTGTAAAAGTATAAGAGGGTCAATTGACCTCGCTTTGACAACCAAGACTCACTTTTTTTAATTGAATTCTGTTGAGTTCAACAAACAATAACTAATGTAGGCAATGTTGTTAATAAATATTTCTATGAATGCTCCTCTAAATGACTTGTTATTTGTTCATTTAAAGACTTTAATTTATCGTTTACTTCAAGTATTTTCTCTCTACTTTCAATATTTTCAATCTCTACGAGCGAGGCAAATTGCAAAGCGCACATTGCCAGCACATCTTGCTTGTCATTTACTGCGTAGTTTTGCTCGAACTTACCCACCAATTTATTGATTTTTTTGGATGCTTTTCGCATTCCTTCCTCTTCTTCTTGACTTTTTACCACTACTGGATAGATGCGTTCTGCTATCGTTATTTTTATCCTAACTGGTTTTGCGGTCATTCTATTAATTATTCATTCAATTGGTTGATGCAGGAATCGATTTCTTGTATTAATTGATTTATTTTTTGCCTTGTCTTTTTTTTATCTTGATCTGTACTCTCTATTAATTTTGCAACTTTTAAAGTGTCATACTTTTTTTTTAATAAAACATTATTTTTTGTCAACTCCTCGTTTTTCACCCCTAACTCACTAACAAGAGCTATCAAACACGTATTCTCCTCTTTTAAGAATCGGTGATTTTCTAATAGCTTGAGCATATTACTATGAACCAATTCTAAATTATGCTCTATAGAACTCACAACAAAAAACTTGTTTTTGGTAAAAGTATATGATTAGATGATAACCTGCAACTATTGTGTAAATAGGAGACAGGGCAAACGCAACATAACTATATCAATATTATTATCAGCGCTTTAGCTTCTTCTTCTTTTGTTTATAGTCAAACCACCTAGTTTTTCAAATTTTTACCTACCTCCTCTTATGTAGGATCTATTCTGAGGCTCTGCAGAATTGTTAAACAGCTACCGGCTCTTCAATTTCTTCTAGCCTGGCTATAATAATTGGTGTTTCAAATAATTGCGCTAGCATCTTTTCTTCAGTTTTAGGAACATCAACTGATTTTGACTTCATATCGATTTTCTTAAATCTACTACCAAATAGCGTAACAGAAGTTGCTTTTACCGCATCGTGTTTCACTACCATGGTTGTGGTAAGTAGTCCATTTTCTACACTCCATTCAAAAGGAGACAATTCGAAGTTCGAAATACGCTCATATCCTTCTAACTCGCTATTAATACGCTTAATCTCTTCTTCGAGTAACTCTTGCACTTCATATAGAGACAATAGATTATCCGTTTTTTCGGTGTAATTCAACACATTTTTCTTCACCCACTGTTCTAAAAATCTGAAATTTGGCTGTATCATGGCTACTGGAGAATTAAAATCCTTCGCGAATACAGCTACCTCTTGTATGTAAACAGACTTTTTGAGAAAATTCTCAATTCTCATTGAAGAAATAATATTTTTATCAATTGTTTTTACAATCCTGCTTTTTCGCCCAAGTACTGTTAAAAAGCCATCGCGATCTAACTTTCCCATATCACCCGTATGGTAGTACCCGTTTTTCATAACCTCAGAAGTTCTTTTTTCATTCTTATAATAACCCAACATCACCCCTGGTGATTTCACAATAATTTCTCCATCATGTGCTATTTGAACATCTGCGTCATTTATAGGCTTTCCAACACTTTGCACCTCAAACTGCCTCTTTCTTAAATCATTAAATGAAATCATCATGGCACTTTCTGTAGTTCCATAACTTTTTATCAATGGAATGTCTGCAGCATTGAATGCTTTTACCAATTCGCTGTTCAATTTTGACCCAAATGAAAGCAAAAACTTCATCTCCCCCCCAAGCATCTCCCTCCATTTGTAAAAAACAAGCTTATCCGCAATGCTCAGTTTCAATCTATAAAAAAGGTTATTTCTTCTTGAAGCGTTGAATTTTTTTGTTAGTCCCAGCGCCCATTTATAAATAGCTTTTTTTATTTTTTTTGAATTGTTTATTTCAAACAAAATATTGTCGTAAACCTCCTCTAATTGCCTTGAGGCGGTGTTCATAATGTGTGGAGAAACCTCTCTTAATTCAGTTTCTAATGTTGATTCCCCCGAAGAGAAGTAAACTTCATACCTCATAAACTGGTAATAGTAAACTGCCATACGTTCTATCATGCTCGAAACTGGCAAATAACTCATTGCTCGTCTACAGACACATTTTTCTACACTCATAGATTTACTCATGGCTTTTATATTTTCCACAATATTTCTATGAGATAGCACCACACCTTTGGGCTTGCCCATTACCCCAGAAGTATAAACGATTGTAGCAACATCAGATGCTTTGATAGAGGCTCTTACATCGTCTACGATATACTGGCCTGAACTCTTTGCGCCCAATTCTAGCAGGTACAACCAGCTGGTAGCAAACTTATTCTCGTCAAATGAATAAATATAATTGTCTGTAATATAGGTGTCTACTTGTTTTAATTTTTCATAAGCTTCATCGTCAGAAACAAAAAATAATTTCGGATTTAATTCTTTAATCGCTGAACTTGTATCATTGATAGGTGAGTGAGAAGATAGCGAAACATTGATGACCCCAATTTGCATACAAGCAACATCTATAATTCCCCACTCTGTGCTGTTTTTAGAAATATAAGAAACTACTATATCTCCTGATTTAAAGCCAAGACTCAAGAGAGCTCTGCTAATAATATTGACTTTTTCAATGAACTTTTTGATAGGCAATGAAGTCCATTTTCCGTCTTTTTTTTGATTTAGATATTTATTTACTGGGCAGTACGCTTGTTGGTTGTAGGCGAAATCAAATACGCGGGTGCTTTTTCTAGACATGATTAATTAAAGTTTAGTTAGTTGGTTACTACAAATATAGGAAAAACAGATGATAATTTCACCTAATTCTGGCAAAAAAAACAACTCTCAACTATCTGTAAATCAGATTTAAAAAAAACTTATACTCGAGATTCATGAACAATCATTTAAAAGCATGGAAAAACACAACACTACATTCAGAAAACCAAGCTCCTATTGCTACAGCACTTTAATCTCCGTCAATAAATAGTCTATATCCGATTTAAATGCTCCTTGTAATGAAGTGTTATGATATTTTATATTGGAATTTTTCAGGGTTTTAGACCACGACTGGGTAAAGCTTTTGAAATTTGTTCCATCAGCAATTACCAAGCTTGGTTGATGAATAGTTACCAATCTTTCTAAATTTACTTTAGGGGAGTTAACCAACAAAAGAATGTCTGGACATACCAAGGTAGACTCAAACACATTACCCTGATCTACAACTAAAACGTAAAGATCATTTACAACAATCAAATTATTCATTTCTAATTGATGAACAAAGCTTTCTAATCCTAGTGCGACTTTATAATCATTGATGTATTTAGGCAAAGTCTCCAACGCTTCTTTTGAAAACAACGACAATGACTTGCCCTTTTTCAAACCAATCATTGTTTTTTTTGAATCATGAAATACCACCAATTCATTTTTCGAGACGCTCTCTATATTTCTAAAAAGGCTTGTACTTAATAAAAGTAGCAGGACAGACATGGCAGACAACAACCTCCAATAGTTTTTGTTCTCGAGCCATTTAAAAAATAGTAGAATAAAACCATAGATCAACAACAACGACAGTATGTCGAGGCTAATTTCTTGAGCTACAAATTCTTCCTGATTCGAAATATTGGCAATAAAATGATTTAGCTGCCTAATCAAAAACTGATACATATTCGCTAAAAAATCAGGAAGAACCCCTAATAGACTCAATACAATTACCAGAACTCCCATACCTAGTATCAACCCCAAAAATGGCAAAACAACCAAGTTCGAAACAAAAAAAAGCATAGGAAATTGATGAAAGTAAAAAACACTAAGCGCTCCAACACCTATCTGGGCACAAATAGACACCAAAAATAAATCCCAAAAAAATTTAACAAACTTAGATTTTGGTCGCCAATAGTTAGAAAGTAGCGGATGAAGCCATATAATGAAGAAAACTGCTAAGTAGCTCAGCTGAAACCCAACCTCAAAAAGGTAAGATGGGTTGAACAGCAATAGAAAAAACATAGAAATTACCAATGTATTGTAGGTGTTTGTAAGCCTATTGGCATAAATTCCAAGCGTAATAGCTGTGAACATAGCTACTGCCCTAACCACTGAAGGCGAAAGACCAGCAAGCGCTGCGTACAACCAAAGCAACACAATCAAAAAAGATGGAACTAGAAATTTGCCATATTTTATACGCTCAAAAGGCTTTAATACAAATGAAAAGATCAGTAATAAAATACCTATGTGAAGCCCCGAAACTGCCAATATATGAATAGCACCAGCATTTGCATAGTCATCTTTTAAATCTTTAGAAATGAGCTTTTTTTCGCCTAAAAGCAGTGCATTGATAATCGCCAGCTCATCATTTTCAAAACCACTTGACTTCAATTTTTCTAAAATCTTATTTCTAAACTTCGCAATCGCACCCAAAAAAGTCTTTTCACTGCCCTGATGCTTTACATATTTGGTGTCGGAGACAAAAAATTGATGATATACCTGCTTGTTTTTAAGGTATTTTCCGTAATCAAAAACATAGGGATTTCTAGGTTTTTCAAAATTTTTAAAATACCCGTAAACGAGCAACACATCATCTCTTGAATAGGCTACAGCTGATGAATCTCTTGGAATACTTAACAAGATTTTTGTGTTTACCTGAGCTAAATCAACCTGCCATAACTCGGCGTAGTATTTTTGATAGTAATTTGAAGAATTTAAAGACTTGGTAATTTTTACCACTGCCTTGCTTGCCAATTCGGTTTGAGGGTAATATTGACTTGAGTGTTGTGTTTGATAGCAGTGTGCACCAATTAGAAACATCCATACAAATGCAATAAAACTAAATAAAAGCTTCCCTTTTGGTGATTTTTTCGATAAAATCTGACAAATTTTCAGCAAAAAAATCAATCCAAGCAAGCAGCTACTAAGCAATGCTAATTTTGGAGAAAAGAAATGTGCAAATAAAATTCCCAACACTAAAAATAGCGTGAGCGGGATAGGAATGAATTTGAGTAGTTTCCTCATAGGGAGTATTGAGAATCAAATTCTTTTGAAAAAGAATACTAAATAAATTCAACTATGAAGCAAGACTTTTCGATTGCAAGAAATTTCAATCATAACAAGAGGTTGGTTCTGAAAATTAGGTTTCATCATCTATCCTCCACTAAATTTTTATTTCTAGCTCTTTGCACCCAGATTATCAAACCCACAGTAATCAAAGCCATGGGAGCAAGCAACATAAAGCCATTATTTTCATAGCCATAAGCGTACAAACCTGTTTTTTCTATAGGATCGCCAAGCACTTTTATACCTAGCAATGTTCCCGAACCCAAAAGCTCTCTAAAGAACCCAACAATAATAAGTATTACCGCATAGCCCATTGCATTTCCAATACCATCTACAAAAGATCTAAAAGGACCATTGGCTAATGCAAAAGCTTCAAAACGACCCATAATGATACAGTTGGTAATGATCAGCCCAACAAACACCGAGAGGGTTTTGCTCAACTCATACGCATACGCCTTCAACACCAAATCAACAATAATTACCAAGGTGGCAACCACAATCAATTGCACAATGATTCTTATTCTTGAAGGAATGATGTTACGAAGCAGTGAAATGATAAAATTTCCTACCCCCATTACAAAAAGTACTGCTACAGACATTACAATAGAAGCTTTTAGCTCGGCAGTAATCGCCAAAGCAGAGCAAATACCAAGAACCTGAACTGTAATTGGGTTGTTGTCAAAGAGCGGATCTTTGATAAGTTTTAAGTCCTTCTTGTTCAATCCCATGATTCATTCAGTTTTTTTAGATGCGGCAAATACCTTTTGATGTCTTTTTTGAGCATGGCGGCAAGTCCATCTCCCGTAATGGTAGAACCCGCAATGGCATCTACCTCATGGTCGTACTTGTCTAAGTTTTTTGGATCTGCATTTCCTTTTTTCACTTTAATTCCTTTAAAAATACCCTTGCTTAGCAAGTATTCACCTTTAAAGTCATCCATAAAAAAACGTTCTTTAATGTTTGCACCCAATCCAGGAGTTTCTGCAGCATGGTCGAAAAACACACCTTCCACTACCATATTTTTATCTACCGCCACATATCCCCAAATGGCATCCCACAATCCTTTTCCTCTAACAGGAACAATGTATATTTTTTCGCCTTTGTTTTTTTCTCCAATAAATAAGGGAAGTCTTCTTATTTCTCCATTTTTTTCTCTGGAATTTTCCTTCTTTAAATCAATCAAATAAGCCTCATTATCTTCCTTAATTTCACCGCCCTCAATTACCAATTGCTTAGAGATATATTGATCAAAGGTTTCAGCTACTTTTTCTTTTGAAACAAACTTTACACTTGTTTTATCATTTTCGTTGATGCCCATTGCATAAAGAATATTTTGCTGTTTCTCTATTCTTTTATTTTCAGATATACTGGGACTTAAAGAGCTTGCCAAAAAAGCCAACACCGCCCCAACTACCACCACCATTCCTGCAGCAAAAACGAGCGTATAAGTATTTCCATCAATTTTTTTTGCCATTGCTACGAGGTTTTTACCTTCAATCGTTTGAGTCTTTTTTTAATATTCCCTTGAATTACATAATGATCTATGGTTGGTGCAAACACATTCATAAGTAGTATCGAAAGCATGATTCCTTCGGGATATGCAGGATTGAACACACGAATAAGAATTCCTATAAAGCCAATCAAAAATCCATAAATCCATTTTCCTTTGTTCGTTTGCGAACCAGATACTGGGTCGGTAGCCATAAACACAATTCCAAAAGCCAATCCTCCTATAAAAAGATGGTGCCAAAAAGTGATAGACATCAACGAATAGAAATTACTTGTTTGGGTGATTACTTCAAGTGCTACCAGCTTGTTGAAAACAAACCCCATGGTAAGCGCTCCAAGCACTGCCGAAAGCATGATTCTCCAACTTGCAATTTTGGTGTAAATTAAAAATAATGCTGCCAATATGATCAAAAGAGTAGAGGTTTCGCCTACCGATCCTGGTATAAAGCCTAAAAACGCATCCAACATTGAATAATCGAGTGGTGCATTTTGAGCAAGTCCGCCTAAAATAGTTTCACCAGATATGGCATCTAGTTGAGCTCCTTTTGCTATTTGATTGGTTCGATCTACCACTCCTGAAATCCAAACTTTGTCGCCTGTCATCCAGGTAGGATATGCAAAAAACAAGAATGCCCGTACGGTAAGTGCAGGGTTCAAGATATTCATTCCTGTTCCGCCAAAAACTTCTTTTCCTACCACAACCCCAAATACAACGGCAATGGCAAGCATCCACAAAGGTGTATCAATCGGCACGATTAATGGCACTAACATTCCTGTAACCAAGTAGCCTTCTTCTACTTCATGACCTTTGACCACTGCAAATAAAAATTCCACCAAAAGACCCACGCCATAAGAGACCACTACTAGCGGAATTACTTTTACTGCTCCATGCAAAAAAGCTTGGTAAGACAAAAAAGGTACAGGCTCTCCAAATGCCTGATAGTGATGGTAACCTGCATTGAATATGCCAAAAATTAAGCATGGCACCATGGCAAGAATCACCATATTCATAGTGCGCTTTAAATCATCTACTGCACGAATATGCGAACCTGAATGAGTAGTTTCGTTTGGCGTATACAAAAAAGTGTGAAAAGCATTGAAAGCTGGAATCCACTTTTTGTCTTTGTGTTTTTCTTTAAAATTATGAAATTGCTTTTTCAGTCCCATGAGTTAGTTTATCCTATTTCTTTGAGCATTAAATCCAGTCCTTTTCTAACAATCTCTTGGTGGGGTTGCTTAGAAATACAAACAAATTCGGTAAGTGCAAAATCTTCTGGTGCAACTTCATACATTCCAATACTTTCCATTTCATCCAAATCTTCATATAAACAAGATTTTAAGAGTTGCATTGGGTAAATGTCCAAAGGAAATACTTTTTCGTAATGCCCCGTTATTACAAAAGCACGCTCCTCGCCATTGGTATTGGTGTTTAAATTGAATTTCCTTTTTGGAAATAACCAAGAAAATGTAAAAGACCTGGTGATAGAAACTTTATTTGCCACAGGCTTCAACCAACCAAAAATCTCATAATCATCTCCTTCTGGAATTACCGTAATAGCATCATGGTAATGCCTTAAGCTTCCTTTAATTCCCTCATTATTACCCGTAAGCACATTTCCAGAAATTACCCTGGCGTTGGCGCCCGTGAGTTTTCCCTTTAGCAATGTTTCTAATGAAGCTCCTATTTTGGTGGTGTAGTAGCATGGCTCTTTTACCATAGCTCCTGTAATGGCAATGGTTTTCTCTGCTTGATACTTACCCGACAGAAACAATTCCCCAATAATTACAAGGTCTTGAGGTTGAATGGTCCAAACCACTTCTCCTTTATTAATAGGATCGATTTTGGAAATCAAAGTGCTTACATTTCCAGATGGATGAGGACCTGACACTTTATGAATATTCACATAATGAAGATCCTTGAATATGGAGTGTTTCTTTCGGTGATTGATGGCAATATGAATTTCACCATCGGTGAGTATTGACAGTGCGTTTAATGCCGCTTGTACTGCTCGCATTTTATCTTCTAGCACAAACTCATAGCTGGGTGCTAAGGGCGCCGTTCCGTGCATGGATATAAAAATAGATTTTGGCTTTTTGCTAGGATCTGCAATAATGTCGTAGGGTCTTTGTTTTATAAAAGTCCAACACCCACTTTCTAGCAATCTCGAAATAACTTCTTTTTCTGGAAGCCCTACAGGATTTACCCTACCAAAGTCTAGGTAGCTTTGATCTTCATCTGCCTTTATTTTTACTTCCAGCACCTTTCTTCTCTCTCCGTAAACGACTTCCACCACCTCGCCACTCACTGGCGATACAAACTTCATTTCTTCACACTCTTTGTTGTAGAAAATTGCTTCTCCTGCTTTTACAAGATCGCCTGTTTTTTTAACAAGTTTTGTTTTGATTGAATGAAAGTCACTTGGCTTCACCGTAAAAAATTCTATCATCGGAGATTCGTTGATAACTTTTTTTGCCGCGCCCTTGAGTTTAATATCTAAGCCTTTGCTTACACGAATGAGTTTTGACATGCATGCATTTTTTTAGTTAGCTGTTTTTTGGTTTTAATTAAGGTTAATGATATTGAGATAAATCAATTGATTTCACCAACCTTTTGGTAAATGTACATTTTTTATCGTTTTTTTAAAACACCTAAACATACCGTGTTTAAAGAAAAAAGCCTGACTGCGAAAGCAATCAGGCTTTAGAATAATTGACCCACAAGGATTCGAACCTTGACAAGCGGCACCAAAAACCGGTGTGCTACCGTTACACCATGGGTCATTAGATATTTTACAAATATATTTAAAAAGCCCTAATTCTGCAAAGGTTTTATTTTTTTTAATCTCTTCAAAGAAAAATTATGTTTTCATATACTTTCCACCTCCACCGCCGCCTTCATCATTATTGTCATTTGAATCTCCAGACCCCCCTTTGGTTTCAGGAGGTTTCGCGCTGGTCTTTTTCAGTCTTTCTTCTTTGACTTTCCGCTGTTTTTCTGAAATTTTATACAATTCATTGTCTACCAAAATATCAATCTCGGCAATGATTCTTTTAAAGTTTTTCTCAACAATATCATCTAAGTTTTGGATATCCATGGCGTTTGGAATCTTCTTTTTAATCTGATCGTGTCGTTTGTCAATTTTAATGCTTCCTCTAAATATTTTACGATCAATGCTTTCGCCAAAATTATCGGACACCACACCTACAAATTCACCCTGAGAAAGCTGGGAAATTACCGAAGCTGGAATCGCAAACTCCAAACTCTCATTGAGCGTATAGGAAGTACTTCCATTATCTACCGACAAGTTTTTTAATTTCTGTTTTTTCTTACCAAAAATATCTTGCAGTTTGGTAGCTGTTTCGCTTCTTACTGCACCACTAAACACGTTTCCAACAATATTAAAAATAGTGTTTGCCACTTTGTCACCATAATCACGCTTTAGCTGCTCAAGATCTTGCATACCAATGGTGGTTGATATTTTGTTGGACCTTGCGGTTGCAATCAAGTTATCTAGCCCCATAAAGTACATTGTAGGCAACTCATCTATAATTACAGAGCAAGGCTGTTTGTTCTGTCTGTTAATTTCTTTTAGAATTTGTGTAGAAATCAAGCCCAATGCTGGCGAATTCGTGGTTTGGGTAGCTGGTGAATTTGCAAGAATCATAATGGTTGGATTCTCTGGATTGTTGATGTCGAGCGGCACATTTAGGTGCGGATAAACATTGTTTCCCATTACCCAAAAAAGCTCTTTGGTGGCAAGCTGAGAAAGCGGAATCCTTGCAGATGCTGTTTGACCCGCCAATTGCTCGTAGGCCTTTTTTGCCAATGCATCTGCAAAAGGCGTCATAAAAAACTTAAGCTCTTGGTATTGTTCAAAAATTTTGAACACTCGCTCATCTGGACAAGACGAAAGGGAAATGGCATGAGGCAAGGTGCAAAACTTACCATTTTGATAAATTTTTAAAAAGTAGATACAGGCTGCAAAATAAGAAATGGCTGATTGGGCAAAGAAATCTTTCTTTTCAATCCATTCTTTATTCAGGTTGTATAAAATTGTTTGTGAACACTCAATGGCATCTGCTGCTTTTCTTACAAAGGTTGGGCTGATTGGATTGATAAAGCTAGAGTCTGCCAAATCATCTAGAGATACCACACAAAACTTTGGTTCTACCTTATAGTTTTTTTTGTAGTAATTGTAAAAAGCATAGGTTTCTTTTGCCAAAGACGGGTACTTAAAATCGTAGACCAACATGGTAAACTTCTTTTGAAGATGTTGCCTAATATACTCTTCAATTACCGAATAGGATTTACCCGAACCCGGTGTACCCAATACCATAGTAGCCCTAAAAGGGTTTACAACATTTATAAGACCTTTGTCGGTTTTAAAATTTACAGAGTATTCATTCTCTTGCTTTTTATTTACCTGCTTAAATATTTCATTTTTTTCATTAAACTCATCATCGCTCCCAAAATACTTATAATGACGTTTTACATAGGCTAAAAAACTGATGATCCCTGCGTAACTTGCCACAGTTAGGCCGAGAAAAAACCATGGACCTAGATTTAACAAAGGGGTTACCAAAAAGAAAAAAAGCGAGATGGCTAAACCTGCAATGTATTTTACATCGCCTTTATCATCGCCAGGTTCAGAGGATGAACTTACCGCTGTTAGTATCAAGTATACCACAATTACCTCTAGAAATCTGGTAATTACAAAACTATTGAATATAAAAGTGTTTTCCTTAAGAGTGATTAAGGTATTGGTAAGCCCATCAAACACAAGACCCTGGTCGAGTAAAAAATTGAAATGCGTGATGTAGAATTCACTTGCCAACAACAAAATGTTGATCATGAATAAGATAATGTATATAAAGTCTACTTCGTATTTACTCTCGCCCAATGTTAGTTACTTTTAGGTATGTACTATTACTTCATTAAAAAAATTCACTCATTACTAAATGAGTGAATTTTTAAAACTAATGCGTTTAAAAAATCAACTTATCATGAAATACTATTTCTTCTTGTTGTTGTTTTCTCTTCTGTCGTTGTCTGTTGAGAGTTTTGCTCATAAACGTTGTTTCTCTCAAGAGCTTTGAATACATCATTCTCAAACCAAAGATACGAATTTTGAGGAGTCGAGAAGCCAGCTTCTAGCCCATCATTCTTTACATCATATTTACCTGATTTAATTGCATCTGCAATCACATTCAAATCATCTAGTGCCTCTTCTCTGTTGTTTTCTGGAGCTTTACTAGATTTAAGTATAAAATTCCTCGCTTCATCAATTACCTTAAGAGATTTTTCATTAGCTTTATCAATTACTTCATCAGAAGGTTCTTTAGGCTCGTTTAATTTCGTAAACTCGCTATTGTTCATTCCATTTTTTAAAGCTTTAACAGAAAGATCATCATCATCACCAATCCATGATACTCCATCACTCGATATTGAACTCATATCGCTATTGTCCCATTCACCCTGTACAGAATTAACAGATGCTTTATCATCGCCTTGTTCTTGTGAAGAATTAACAGATAATTCATCATCGTCTTGTTCTTGTATAGAATTAACAGACAATTCATCATCTTCTAACGAAACAGTTTCGGCAACACTACTATCATCCGATACATCATGTCCTTTATCAACTACAGGGCTTTGTTCTTGACTTTGCTCTTGTGTATTTGAATAATCTAGATCAAGTTCTCCAAAAAACTCATCAAAGTTCTGAACACACAAATTATCAAGATCTAGCTGATCCTCCTCTTTGATTTTAAGAATAGAATATAGCATCTCAAGATTTTCTTTTAGCTTAGCTGCTTCTATTTTTGAATTCGAAACCGATCTTTTCAGGTTGGTAAAAGAACGTTTCAATTTAATACTCTGCTGTTCCAATTTATAATATTTATCCCTCTGTTCTGGCAACCAATCCTTACATTCCACACCTGCGTTTTGTTCAGTAAGAATCTCCATTTCCTTATGTATGTCCTCTATTTGGTATTGGATATTTTCGACTTCTTCAAAATCAAGTCCTAATTTTTCATCTAACTCCACTAATTCCCCCTCATCTTCTCCTAGATATTCTTCATATGCCTCTTTCGTTTTTTGAATTTTGTCATATTTACCACTCGTATAAGATCTTGCACCGCCAACAACAGCCAAACCAATTCCAATCGCTACAAGAGGTATAATACCACCTGATGCTATTGAAAAGAATAAAGCTACTGCCATCCAAATCCCCACTACCTGTTTATTGCCAACCAATAAATCTGTTCCCTTTTCTAGGGTTTTAGAAAAAATACTTTTAATTGGGTGCCCTTCACTATCATTCCAAGTAGTTAATACTCCTCCTGATAAAGAATTTTTTTCTATTTTAATACGCTTTTTTGGTCTAGTCTTCTTCTTTGCCTTAGCATTCTCATCTATATTAGCCATAGTAAATTATTTTTATAGTTTCTTTGTTTTTATTACAAAAATCTTATCGTATTTCTTGCTTTCGATTTTGTGTGAAATAAATATCTTATCAATTAATTCACATCAACTTCCCTCACCAATTTTACTTCTCTCCTATCATATACCGCTTTCCTGATTTTTTCTTTTAGTGCTTGTCCGTTTTTCATTCCCACCAGCACTAGTTTAGGGTTTGAAAGATCTGCGGAATGCAATACAATGTTTGACCTTCCAAAAATTCTGAGCGTGAATGGCTCTTCGTAAGTTAAATCATGTACCCTAAAGATTTCTAGCTCATCAGTAGCTCTAGATATAATACCCGACCTTTCAATCACCCTTTGGTCTGTAACTTCGTAGGTGTGACAATACGTTTTTATAAATTTATAAAAAAACATACAACTACCAAAAAAAAATGCTACCAAAATTGCTTCCTTCTTAAAACACAAAGAACTCATGTATTCACACGCAAGGTTTGAAGCAAAAAAAACAGACAAGGGAATGGTGATGATGTATATAAAAAATGAGCCAAAGTTTGTGAATTGAGAAGGTGATCCTGCCCAAATAACCTGTTCGTTTTCTTGCTTGCTATCCATGATGTTAAAAAATTATTATTTAAAAATCGTGAGCCACCCTTTCCTTTTGCTTTCTGTTTCTAGCGTCTCAAAATTATCCATGATTTTAAAAAGAAATTTATAATACGATAAATTTATTTGACTCTCCGCACCATGATCAATTTTTTTAAGACCATTCAGCCCTGTATTACTAGCTATCATTTGATTTAAAAGATCTAACGTATTGCTATGGTAATTGAACTCTCTATTGCATTTATTTTTTTTAAAGGGACTAAGATAATTCGAGCAAGGATTGGTATAAGTAATATTTCCGAAGGAAAAAAACCCAGGAGTTAATGAATTAGTAAACGTTTTTACACTTAATTTTTTGCCATCTCCTATCTCCATAGCTGCTAGTGGCAGAAACTTTTGAGCCTTGCCCTTGTACTGGTTTTTCAAATGTAAATTTGTACCAAATACAGCTACAGACACCCCTGAATAAATAAAATTTTGCGATGGCCATTGCGCATGCGTAAAACAACTAGAAAAAATTAAAACCAACACTGCAAAAAAATTCATAATACACTATTTTTTAGATCAAAATAAAAAAATTAATCATCTACATATCATTCATGAGATTCTCTGCATTTAATCATAGGATTGACAAAAAAAATGTGCGTTTTTTAAAAAATTAACTACCCTACTTTACAATTGGATTGTAATTTTTAATGAGCAACCCGTGTGGGTTTTTTTCTGTTCTACCTACATTATACAAAACACAACTCGAAACAAATCTATTATTCGCCCTAGTATCCTGATCGCCTCTAGTAAGCAAAAGACTGCCATAAACTACAGACCTGTAAGGGTATGACTTATCATCTACCAGCACAGAATCGATGGTTAGTTTCTGTTCTAAATTTTGGTTTACCAGTTTTGTATAATGCCCTTCTGCCTTAAGCCTTAAATACAACTGCTTTCCAGAATTACCAATTAGCTGAAAAGACTTATCCAATCGCTGATTATAATTATATTGATCGTAGGTCCAAAATAGGTTATGAAAAGTTCTTACATGGCTTTTAATCTCGGGACGCCTATAATCTAGCAAGTCTGAAGTGTCTAAACCCTTTGCCATAATGGCACCACCATCTTTTGATAAAACAAAAATCCTGCTCTGCAACTTACTTGTGGTGTAATACGCCCAACCAAAAGCAGAAGCAACCGTTATGGCACAAAAAATACCAACCACTAGTAGTGATCTTTTCGCTAGCTCAAAGCTAGAGGGAATGTTTTTTATTTTCCTGAGATCCATATCTATCTATTCAAATCAATTATTTTATTTTTCTAATAAGCACCCTTTGCTATTGAAAATCAGAATTTTAATTATCCAAAAAAACAAACACTAAAAACAATACTTGAATCAAAAAAAGAATAACACAACAACTACGTAACCAAAAATTGCACTTAAATATGTAGTGCCACCCCCCATAAAAAGAAGTGGCATTTCATATTTTTTTTATGCTACAAAAGGCATTGATGGTGATATTATGTCAGTCAAAAGATTAAGCGTGGTAGGCGCTGCATTTACCCCCAAGAAAAGACGAACAATAAAGAACATAAGACCAAATATGGCAAGCCCAATTACAAGCTTTATAAAGTTTGCCTGCGCGCTGGAATCGCCCTGCATGTACTGCACAAAAACAATAAACCCCCCTGCTATTGCAAAAATACCAACAAGCGCCCTAAACCAAGCAATAATGTCGGTACTCCATGTTCCGATCTGCGTAACGCCTTCTGTAGCATTTGCAGACGCAACAGCAGCAGCAGGAGCTCCTGCATGCATAGCCAAAGAAATAAACAAAAAACCAGCAACTAACAAAGTGGTTTTTTTAATCAAAAAAGACCTTTGCCTATCTTCCATCGATTTAATTTTTGAATCCATAATACTAATATTTAAGTGTGTTTACTTTAGTGATATTAAAACTAATATACGGAAAAAAAATGGAAAAAAAAAATTTTACTGTATATTTTTCAGGAGAAGCATACCCAAACTAACTTTTTTGAATTTTACAATAAGCTTGCTTGCATTAGAGTACTGCTTAATGTGAGTATAGCCTAGCCATGCTGCCGAATTTTGCCGTGGTATAGAAAAGGAATCTCGTTGTTAAGCTCGCCAAAAAAATACCAAATGGCTTGTGTGATGAGGCTACTTTTTTTTATCATTATTTTGATGCTCTGAAAAAAGAAAAGCCTTGTTGTTCCTCAACAAAGTATGTAACGATTTGTCTTGAACATAGCTTTTCTTGTTCATATGATAATTTATTATTTTGAGAAGCATGTCAAAGCCACCATATGTTTTATCAATGTATATCATCAGTGCTAAAACTAGCGGTATGGGAAGTGCCATTAAAAAATTATTTACCGAAATAAAGATAAATGCGATCAATCCTACAATGATAATTACCGCAAAACCAATACTAAAACCCGCTATAGAGGGTTCTGTTTCTAATACTTTTGGCGATTTGTATTGCATAGTATAATTACGAAAGTTTACGTTATCTTTTGTTCTAAATAATAATTAATATATACTTAAATTACCTAGCTTTTTTTTCTGTTAAACTTACCCGTAAGAGCCTTTGAAAAAAACTGTCGTGTTGATCTTCCACTAGAGCCTTCAGCTGCATTCTGACCTCCTACTAAATAACCAGCCAGTGCCGGAATTTTAAATAAAGAAAGCACAACACCAACATCAACCACTATAATCAATAGTGCGTTGTTAATATCTGCATATGCAATACCTTTCAAAGATTCGGCAATGCCTAAAAAAAGAAGAATTAATGGAGCCCAAAGGGTTACTGATAAATATCCGAAAAACCATTTTGACAAATTACCTTCATTGCCCGGTATGAGTGAAAAAGTGATGGCAAATGGCCCCATTACATGCATTATGGATATGGTGATTACCATTCTGAACAATACATATACAACCGAAACCATAGAAGCTATACAAAATAGGAAATGAAAAATTTCCATCCAAGGGTTTTCAAAAAAGAACCGAACACTATCTACAAACGAAGAAGTTTTAGCCACTAATTCCACTGTAGCTGTAGAAGCATCTCTAGCTGCAGTTCTAGCAGCTACTTCTGCTGCTGTAAGCCCTGGAGCTAGAGGTGGAGGTGCAGGTGCAGATGCAGTTGAATCGTAAAAATCTGGCCTGCAAATGGTGCTTTGAATGCCATCTGGGTTTACAGTAACACCTGCTAAACTGTTTATTGCCTCGTTAATGGTTAAGAATACACCCGATACTGGTGTATGTATTAAAGTCCAAACCAAATGATTATACAAGGGGATACATGCCATAATCAATATTGGCCTTATTAGAATTTGACTATAAACAGCCTGCGATGGGTTTAAGTAAGCATTTAGCACCTTAATACCTACCGTAATCATAAAAAGAACTCCTGTAAGTAATAGAAAAGCTTCATGACCCGCAATTTCTCTTGCAAATGCAAAAAGCCCACTATTGGGCGCAGCGGGATCGTCAAATAATAGCCGAAAATTGTCGAAAAAATCAACTATTGAGCCCCCTAGAAAAAGTAATTCATTCATTTATTTAAAATTTAAAAAGAAACGGGTTGCTATGCTCTGGTTCCTATTTAACTCGTAATTGAGCGCTGCCAATTGGCTATAAACCCCTTGTAATTTTATCAATATTTTTAACATTGCCGCAACATTATAGCCTTGCCCACCCGAAGGCAACAACAAAGCTACGTCGCTTGGGTCTAAACCTTGAAGGTCTACGCCGCTAAGCATACCAGTAATGGTCTGATCAAACATAGAATTAATTCCCTCCATTTCTTGATTCAAATCATTATGCAAGTTATTAAATTTATCTGAGTCTCTTCTATAACCTAAAAAACCTCGGTAAGCCTTTAGCATTAGATCGTTATCAGTAATCAATAAGTTGCTCTTTACCTTCACATATTGGTAAAGTACAAAAACCATTACCGTGCTATTATAAGAGGAAAGCTCTCTTTCGTTTTGTTTTGCCTTGAGTTTTTCTACCCTATCTAATACGGTATTGGTCTTTGTCATGATCGCACTGGTAAAAATTTGCATAGACATCATTGCCTGCAATCGAACTTTCATGACGTTATCAAAAATTTTTAATTGTGCAAAAATAGTGTGCGAAGAAAAAATCAAAAAACAGACAATGCAATAAATATATTTATGATTATTCATTCATCTTTTGTTTTACGGGTTCCATGGATTGGTTATAGATACTATAGAAAGAACCCAGGGTTAATTTTAGTCTCATACCTTTTGATATGTAAGCGCTGTTTCTATCATAGTGCTCTATCCTTTTGCTGTGAATTCGAATCTTTTTTCTTATAGCTTTCACTTCTCTTCCGCTACTCGTTAGCGGCAGCATTCGTTTTACAAATGGATAATTCGATTTTACAAAAGTCATAGCATCCCCATCATTAATAAGTAGATTTTTTTTTACACGAGCATATTTTTTTATTTTCGAATTAGGGTTATTAAAACCATTATTAAAAATAGAGTAAAGTGGATTTGAATTTACCTTCTCCAGTGTTTCTAATTTACCATCGTTCATTTTCTTTAGCGCATTTATGCCAATGGTATTTTTGAAGATGGTTTTGGTTATCTCTTTTGTATGTTTTTTAATAAGTAGCACAAAAGGAAGGGAATAAACATCTGTAAACTGAGCTCTTGCTTGTTCTGTTAAGCAACAGAAAAATATGCACACTATTGGAATCAATAGTGCTTTGCTAAATTTTTCTTTAAAAAAAAGAAGTCGCTTGTTCATATTTCTAGCATTTTTTTCAGTGTCAATTAAAGCAGCGGGTGACCATTTGAGAAGCATTTACTGGTGCCTGTAGTTTTTAATTTGGACATGGCAAACATTCTTAGTCTATTTCTTTTCTCTAGTTCTTTAATCTTTAGATAAACATTTGTATCATAGTCATCTACCAAATCCAAAAGCAGCAATTTTGCCTCTATATAAAAATTGAGTTGCGGACCGTAAGATCCCTGAGTGATAGATGTTTCGCTTCCGTTTATAAGCTCTGAAATCAATATTTGTAACTTTTTCTCAATTAATTCATGGCTGTTTTCTATATGTTTAAGCTCCGAACGCCCACTCATCAAAGGAATATTATTGAAACAAGTTTGTAATCTTGATTTACTTATTGTTTTTAATTTAAATTGAAGTGACTTTGCACTGTTTTCTAATGCTGTATGAAAACCCGAAAAATTCTCGGCTATCTTTAAAAGAGAACCGGAAAGAGAATGTTTAAAAATTTGATCGATGTGGTTATTAGCCGTTTTTTTTAAATCCGCCCGGATATAAAAAATCGATCCCCTTGCAGTATTTAATCCTGGTTCTATTCCAGAACCATGGTATACAATAGGAAACATAGGAGGGTTCGTTTTTTTTTTTGCAAACAACGGATTTGCAATCATTAAAAAAAGTATGGAAAAAAGATAGTAAAACCTCATAAAAACTTTTTTTGCATATAAAATTATTACCCTTATTTTTTTGTGATTCCCAAAATTTAATACTCACTTTTTGGGAATCAATGGTTCAATAAAGTTGAATATAACAAATCTAACACTTACATAAGCCTACATGGTTGTTTAAATTTTGTTGCCTATTTAATTTTTTGTTAAAACTATTGAAAAAAGGACCTAGCAAACTACTTTGGTGTTACTGCTTCAATTCATCGATATTGTTATAAACACCTTCCTCTACACTATTGGTAGATTTGGTCTATAAAATCCTCAAGCCTACCATCATCATCAATTACATCATTGATTTTGTTTTCTTGTGATTGTACTTTTTCAATAATTGCATTATCTGCATTGTCATATGTATTAAACTTTGTTCCTGTTTTAACTTGTATAAAGGTTCCTCTATCATTTCTACATTGCAGTCCTCCTGTATAGAAAGGACTCGACGGATCACAAATTCTACTACGATATACCTTTATTTCTTTCGTTTTAAATGTAGAGTACGGGTCACTTTTATGTAACTCAGCTAAACTACCATCTGCATCGTATACTTCAGAATTATTTTCGGCAATAATCTCTCTAGCATTGTCATCAATCTCTTTAATCTTGGCTGCATATTCCTCTTCAGTCCATTTTTGGCCTGAAGCTTGGTTATTATATTCCTCGGTAATTATTTGTTTATCTGCTTCAGCAGTTTCTGTAATAGTAGCTGCGCTAGAAATATTATTTTGAATTTGCGTTATTTGTTCTTCACTAAAATCCGCCTCTTTTAAAGCTTCTATCTCATCTTCTGTTAATTGCGTAGCATTATTTGTAGCATTATTTAACCCCACATTCGCGGTTGGTGAAAGAGACCCAAAAGAACCATCAGCAACTTCATCACCAACTTCATCACCAACATCCACAGTAATTTCATCTGTAGATTCTTTAATCTCATCCAAAAAATCTGATTTATCAACAACAAACCCCAGAGATTCTACAAGGTTATCAGCAAGCTCTTCAAATGCACCCTGCTCAGCATCAATCCCGTTAAGTGCATTTTTACCACCATCGGTACCTTCTACAACATTATAACCGCCTCCTTGCCCTCCGATAGAACCATGTTTTAGAAGCTCTGCAAAATTAGACGCTTGTTGTGCTGCCGTTGCGGGATCAAACGAGGCTAATGCTGTTAAGTCACTTGCGTTTTTTGAAAATTGCCCAAATTGACTTTGCAGTTTGTTTTTCAAACTATTACCCATATTTACAACACTCGCTATCTTCCCATTTATTGCTTCAAAATCTGGATGCAGGCCTTCGATGTCTAGTTCTTTTAAAACATTCCCTGCAATATCAATATTCAAAGCTCCGCCTGCCATGCTTAAATTATCTAAAACATTTTCTATACTATCTATGCTAAAATCTACATCTGTAGTTATGGTTTTCATGAGGTTAATACTCTCCATAGCTGAAGAAACCTCCATACCTGCATTACCTATTGCTGCCCTATTTATAACCATAGACCCTGCTACTGGCATCACCAACTCACCTGCAACTGTTTTTAGGTCATTTTCATACACCCCCATCAACTCGTGAATTAAATTATAAATCTCAAGCCTATTTTCTGCTTTAAACAGCGTTAAATTATCAAGCGAATTTCCAAGCGAATACACACCCCTATTATGAGGTTTTTTAGCTTTTTGTCTATTTTGAAATTTGCTTAAATTCTTATTTTGCTCTTTGTTCATTTGTTTGATCAACATAGAGGATACGGCTGAAATCAGGAGTCCTTCTGTAGTTATGTTATCAATATATTCTTTTCTGCTAGGGAGCATGTACATCAATACCGAAAAATTACTTACCACTTTTAAAAAAGCGGTGGCAAGTGCATATTTGTAGGGGGCTCTGGGGCTGTACAACTGTTTTTCTTGTGTGTCTTCTTTGTATAGTCTGTTTACATATTTATTCAACTCAACCTCCATTTTATTTAGCGCAGCATATTGACCCGCAGTTGCGCCTACACCTGAAACTGAATAAGTTAGCATTTTTTTATATAATGAATTTAAAACAATATCATTATTTGCTATTGGGGGGGTTTGTGATTGAACAGGCAGTTGTGCCATCAACATAATGGCTAAAAAGAATAATTTAAAAGTATTCGCTGTTTTCATAATACTATTTTATTTGATCACATGGGCGTTGAATATGGCTTTTCTTGGAATTTTTAATGAAATAGACCTACCACCATCCTTTTCAAAAACATCAAAATACATTTTTTCGTTTTTGTTGGGTGTAAACTTCTCAAACAACAATACCATAGAGCTATAGTCATTGCCGCCTTTAATCAACATTTTTTTATTACAAATATCGAATGGCTTGTACACTCTTTCTTGGTAAACAAAATCTGGGGTAATTCTTCGATTTAATTTTGTACGAATAAGGATGTCATCCACCTCAAAATCTATGGAAGACATGTTTTCAATTTCAACCTTAAACCCTAGAAAAAGCTCATTGAAGTAAATTCCTAAAAGGGAAAGCTTTAGGTTATCATTTTTCTTTCTACGTCTAATTTTTGTTGGCTTGTATGAGAATTTTATACACATCTCATCAAATTTTCTTCTCTCTTGCGTTTCCTGGTCTTTCTCTTTTTTTAAATGCTCAATTTGACTTGCGTTTTTATCCAATTGATAGCTAAAGTTTTTTGCATATCTATTGTACTTTAACTTAAAGCTATAAAACCTACCAGATTCACTTACAAGCGTAAGGTTGGATTGCTTGCTGATTTCAGGATTTCTAAGCCCTTGACCTGTATGTTTTAGCTTTACAAGTGTATTGAGCGTATCTGCCACAAAAAAAGGAGAGCCAATATCTACATACTTTATTTTTTCCTTAAATATAAGGTGCGTAGTATTGATATCAGAAACCTCTAGCGTGATTTGCTTTGCAAAAACATCGATGGTTTTTCCTCCTTTGGTTACTTGAGCACTTACGGCAAAAAAGACTAAAAGAAACAAACCTAAAATAATTATATTCTTCATAATTCAATTTTTAATATCATTAGAGCTAGGCTCATTTATTGTTTTGAAAAAACTACCTTTCCTTAATTAGATCAACTCAGAAAGAAAAGCCTACACTTAAATATACGAAAAAATAATTAGTTTTCCAAATTTTTCTGTAATTATAGCACTCGAAGCTTCTATCTTTACTATATAAAAAACAAAAAACGTTGATGAAAATCAAGAGTTTTAAATATCAAATTTAATTTTGAGAGCGCAAAAAATTCAATGTTTTATAACAATTTGAGCACTTTTGTTGGGCGAGATTTTTACAACCGATATAACCATGAAAAAAACAAGTAGTTCAATTAAAATAAGCTATAATACCATTAGGTATATCGCTTTATTTACTATGATTATTGACCATGTTGGTCTCTATTTTTTCCCAAATTCGATTGCCTTTAGAGTCATTGGCAGAACTGCATTTCCATTGTATGTATTCCTGGTTATTCAAGGTTATTTTTTCACCAGTAACTTCAACAAATACGCCATCAGGCTTTTTGTGGTTGCCCTGCTATCCGAAGTACCATTTGATCTTTTTATCCATGGATCTTTTATGGACTTTAAAAGTCAGAACGTAATTTTTCAACTGCTCCTTGTGCTTATTTTTATCAGGGTTTTTGACCAAACAAAGAATTTGGCAATAAAGGTTTTATACACCTGTTGCTTTTGTTTGCTCGCACATGTCCTACACCTAGAGTTTGGCTTTATTGGGGTACCATACGGATTGATTTTCTACTACAGTTATCAGAAAAAAATAGGAATTTTATTACAAACACTTTTAATAGTTCTAGTAAGTTTAGCATTTAATTTTCCAGACATACTACAATCGTTTTCGTTCTTATCAATCGCAGTTTTGTCCTTTTACGAAACAGAAAAGCTTGCTGTAAAAAACAAACAAAAAAGCTTTTTTCAACCTATTCACAAGTATTATTATTTATTCTACCCTCTTCAGTTCCTAGCTATCATGGCAATTGGTCTTTTATTGAATATGTAAAGCCGTAGGAATATTTGTTTAAGTATACATTCACTCAAACCAGCTGGCTTTTTAAAAAACAGCTACTACTACTTTTTAGAAGAGTGCTCAATAAACTCTTGCAGCGCAAGGGTCATGTTCCCATGTTTTTCATAGAAATCATTTATTATTTTATTTTCATCTGCATTGGAGGTATAGCAAGCATATCGCTCGGGAGAAACCTTTACCTTATAAACATTCGAGGTATTTCCCATTTTTATAAACACCTCTCTTTTATCGGTAGAGAATAGCTTATCCAAATCTGTTTCGCTAAAAGAAAGGTACTTCGCAAACTTATCTTTTGAAGACATCTTCTTTTTATGAGACAGCAATATCATGGTATCTGTATTGTTTATCATTGCAGGCCCCGCTACTGTTTCTAGAATATCCTCCATATCTTGGGTAGCAATAGCCACCTCTCCATTAAATTTCCTCACCGTTTTATACAAGTACTTTATAAACTCTGCCATCTCTCCTTTTGAAATTGGCTTCCAGCACTCATCAATAAAAATTGTTTTTTTTACACTAGGCCTTTTCTGAATTTTAGCCATGATAACGTCTATACAAAGCATGGTAACTAGGGGAAACAAAATGGGGTGATCCTTAATGTTATCCATTTCAAAAACAATAAATCGCTCATCAAGCAGGTTGATTGGTGTTGGACTATTGAGTAGTTCGGAATACTTTCCGTCATGAAAATCTTGGGTTGTTAGCCTAAAACTTATTTTATCAAAATACCTGGTCTCTTCACTCATTACCGAGTTTTCAGACATAAAAAGAAAAAAGGAAGAAAAGCTTCCATTTTTCAGGTTACCAGACTTCGTTAAATCATCATAATAGGCATCAATATATTTAGATATAATTTGCTTTTCTTCAATTGAGTAAGGTTCTTCACCCTTCCAAAGGAATATTAGAACAGAAATTAGAAATACTTTTTTATCAATACTAACTTCTTCTTCGTAAATAACAAATGGATTAAATTCAAGCGGATCCTCTGGATCGTAGCTAAAATAGGAGCCTTTTGCCAAATTGCACAACTTCTTATATGAGTTTCCAATATCAATCATAATGATATGGTGTCCTTGCTCGTAATATTGACTAGCGATGTGGTTGATAAGAAAAGACTTACCTGTTCCGGAAGGACCAAAAACAAGTCGATTTCTATTTACTATATGACCTCTTTTTAGGGGTTCATCCCATAAATCTAACCTAATGGGAGATTCATTTTCACGATCTGAAAACAAAATTCCACTTGCATTTGAGTCATAGAAGGATTCAATGTTAAAAAAAATAGGGGTTTGCTCAGAAATACCCGTAAACTTGAACTCTTCGGGTATAGAGCCGGCAGCTCCAGGGCAGTTACCCATGTACACATCTTTCAATGCATATTTTATCTGATAAGGTTTGATGTTGAGATCCTTAAAAACATTCTCAACTTTAGATCTATTATTAGCTAATTTCTGTAAGTCATCATCCCAAAACAAAATACTATAATGCTGATTAACAAACTTCAATTCATTCTCCAACACATCTTCAATCAACTCTTCAATCTTATTAAACGAATTCTCGTTTTCTTTTGAAAGCATCGACAAACTTCTGAAATGTCTTTGTTTGGAACTAATTGAACTGTAAATAGAATTCGAATTATCTATGTACACAACCTGATTGTAAATATGATTACAGTTTAAACCTATAGATAGGGGTTGAATAAACGGTACTTGAAAATCAGTTTTCTCTGTTGAGAAGACAGCCTTTCTAACACTATTGTTAACTAATATGGGTAACTGATCGTTTGAAGCTATTGCAAACATCTCTCCCATTTTATGCCCAATCTGTAGTTTTTTTTCAAAAAACATATCGGTTATGATATCACTCCCCTTTGGTTTTAAGGATAGGTACTTGGCAAGTAACTCAAATATAGCTTCATCTTCTAGTTTTTCTACTTTAAAATACCCTGTTTGATTTAGGTATGATATTGTTTTAACAACCTCTAATTCAAACTCTTTAATTTTTTTTAACTCCTCTTCAAATACTTTGTTATTCGTTGTAATCTCATTAGAACCCGAGGTTCTCTTTGTCATGATTAAGTAACATTCATGACTAAGCGTTGGGCTTTCGTAAAAGAAGCGATTATCGCTCTTTGACAAAGAGTCTGAAGCTGTTGAAATAGCCCCCTCCATCTTATCCACAAAAAAATAATCCTGCTTTTGTATAATACTCTTTTCTGGTAAAGAACGAATGATCTTGTCGAAGATAACATTGATTTTATCAAAATCATCTTTTCCTAGTGAATATAACTGTGGAAGTGAAACTTTATAAACCAAGCTTGCATCTCCATTTTTTGCAAGTATTACCCCTTCATCAACTGTGAAAATGGGAAATATTTTATCAATATTTTGACCTTTCATTAACTGCTACTGCTTATTTATTTAACACTCAACCATACATTATACTGCCTTGGCAGCACCACTTTTCTTTTTAGCAAAAGCTCCTGAGACACCTCACTAATCCCACTAATAACCGCTAAGTCCTTTGCTTCACCTAAAGAAAGTGGTTCTACACCTCCGCCAAGTGGTGCTTGCTGTGTTGCTCGCTGTACTGCAACTTCAGCAACTTGTTTGGCTATTTTACCTGGAATTTTTGGCCAAGTTTTTTCATTCAAATGAATACCAGCTCTACCGTCAAAATCGTAGACAATGATATTTATTTTATAAAAGGTTTTCTTGTACTTGTATGCATTGATAGAAAGTGACACTCGTTGCCCAGATAAATTTGCCATACCATACAATACAGCATTCTTTGGAATTGTGACCCCTATACTTGCTACAAACACATCTTCCATAAGCCTTATAGGAACCGTAGAACCCTGAGTTATCACTGTTCTATCTACAATTTCAGCAGGTGTTAATGTTTGCTCTAACGCTGTATTGCTAGACATTGGAGCGCCATAGAATCGATTTTCTTGACTACCAAAACTTGCACCCCCAAAAGCTCCACTAAGAAGCTGCTCTTCCTGCTCTTCTTTAGAGATTATTTTTTCGGTGTTGGCAACAACCTTTTTGTTGTTATTGACTCCCCTTCTTAACCTCTCCGCATTAAAACTGTTATTATTAGCTTTGTTTTCGCTTTCTGAATTTCTATATTGTTCTTGAAGTTTTTCTAAAAATTTCTTCTGCTTTTCCTCCTCTATTTTTTGTAATTTAAGTATCTCTGCAAGATTGTTATTTTGATTTAATTTTTCTTGCGCTGCCGCTTGATCTATTTTTTCTTGCGCTGCTGCTGAATTAGGCATAAAACTACCAGCCTCCGATTTAAAAGGATTAAGCTCTGTCTCTCTGTTGTAGGCATTGATTTTAGAAGGCTCTTTAATGATACTTTCTATTACACTAGGAATTTTAATGTCTAAAGAGCTAAAACCCGAAGTAACGCTATTGTTTTTAGTGTCTGAAAACAACCCCATTAATATAAATACCAAAATTCCAAGCATTACAACTCCCACCCCTGCAACTATCATTTTTTTCTTCTTATCCATGGCTTTTATCTTTTTGAGTTAAACATATCTCGTTATTTTTTACCTATCATTTTTGTCCAAACCAGCATTGGGTTGATATGAGTGTCGCCAATTTTAATTTCGTAATGCAGGTGTGGACCTGTACTCATACCCGTTGATCCAACAAAACCAATATTAGAAAACTTATACACAAAGTCTCCCTCCTTTACTAGTTTTTTACTTAAATGCGCATACGTAGTTTTCACATCATTGCCGTGATCTATAACAATGTAATTCCCATATTTTTTTCCGTAAGCTGCTGTTGTAACCGTGCCATTACCCGTAGCCATTACCACCTTACCTGAATCTGCAGCAAGATCAATTCCTTTATGCTTTCTAAAGCTATTGTGCACTGGATGTTTTCGATAGCCATAGCTAGAAGAAATCCTTTTAAAGTCATTCGCCTTAAGCGGAAAATATATTGGAAAGAAAGAGTCAACAGCCAAAAGATCTTTTTTATTAACCATACCCTGAATAACAGAAACAGGGTTTCCATAGAAATATGAAAATCCTAGTGTTACCAAAATAAAGATCATTACAAATTTAAACATCATTCATTTTATTTACGATTTTATAGAAAGTGAACATTTTTACCCAAGCATTTTTAGCTTGCAAGTGTGTTTTTCTGCTTTTTTACCAATAACACCTGCTAATTAGATGCGTGTTCTCTACCAAACACAATCCAATATAATGATTTTTATTGAAATAAAAAAATGACCCCTCATTCATCAAGGCAAAAGCATTTGAATATATTAATCAAGAAAAAAAAACCACGTTAAGAATTTCTCAACGTGGTTTTATATAGTAGTTAATCAAAGATTTTACTCAAGCTGAATCCATCCTGTCATAGTTTCTTCGCCATCTCCTAAATCTAATATATAGTAGTAGGTTCCTGAAGGAGCATTACCCCCAGCCCAAATAGCTTCAACATCTTCTGGGTAGTCAATTCCAGAAGAAAAAGTACTAGTATTGAAACTACTTACTTGGTTAGCACTATTTACCTTCTTTAATTGACTTCCATATCTATTATAAAATGAGATCCTGTAATTTGGGTATTTATTTAAACATCTAATGGAAAAATTATCATTCTTATTGTCTTCACCAGGAGAAACTAAATTATAAATCTCAATACATGAAGGCTCAAGAGTCACCGTAGATTCATCATTGTCTGGATTGGTGTCTACATGAGAAACACCCTCAGACTCTAAGATGATTGCTGTATTATCAATCGTACCTTGAGTTGCGTCTAAAAGCTCTACCGTCACTTGCAACACCACTACCCCACCCCCTGGCAATTGAGGAATCCTCCAGTCAATAGATCCACCACCAATAATAGGAGCATTCACATCTACAATGGTCTGATTTGTTCCTTCTCTTAACACTTGATGACGTATATATTTGAATGCGGAATCCAAATCATCGATTACTAAAATATCAGAAACTCCCACACCATCTACCTGGTTTTCTACCGTAATGGTAAATATAATTTGCGATCCCAGCGTTGGGTTTTCATTGCGAGTCTCTTTCACCACACTTAAGTCCGAAAGACATATAAGTGATACAACTGTGTCCATAACACCAAGTCCATCGGTAGAATCTTCCGTGATTTGAAGTGGATTAGCTACTGGGCCGTAGTCAGCAGTAACTCTTGCAAAACCCACCACTTCTTCAGCGTTAATATGAGATTGATCTATGACCAGGCTTGCAGTAACCGATTTTTGCTCTCCTGGTGCAAGAGATACCAACGACTCCTGAACAACAATAGAACTGTCATTATCCACAATCACAACATCTCGCAAAGTAATGTTTCCATTATTTGTAACTGTGTAGGTATACAACACGGTTTCTCCAACATCTGGGCAACCATCTTCGTTCTCATCGACTATCTGACCTTGTTTTACCAAAGATATTAATGGTTCTAAACAATTATTTCTAAAGCCTAGGCTTGTATCACTAAAAGATACCATTGTCTCTAACAGTCTAGATAAAAGACCTCCTGATGTATCTTCCGCGTTAACATTGGTAGTACTTTCTACCTTACCCAAATCAATATCCTCTTGCTTAATCTCATAATTAAGAGATATCGTTTCAGTTTCATCGCCTGAACCAATCGTAGTATTTGATTCAGCATTGCCAAGCTTTCCGTCCAATAGCTCAATTTCCGAAACTGGGACTGCCCCTGAATTAACCACCTTAAATGAATAGGTAATCGTTTCGCCTTCTTGCGGACAACCATCATTATTGTCTTCATCATTGAAGGTAACATTTGTAAGCTGCAAATTAATTCCAGACTCAAAACATTGTGAGCTAAAGCCATTGAGTGTCGTAAACTCATACTCGTTGGTATCAGAAGTTGCTTGTACTGCTACAAGCTGATTTTCTGCATCTACTCCATCTGCACTTGCATTGATTGAAACCTTTTTGTTGCTAATATCAATAGTCGTGATTGCGTATGCTGCCTTGTAAGTCCAAGACTCATTGGGTTCTAAAATTCCAAGCTGTCCTGTATCACTACCTTGTTGAAGAATTGGCTGATTCTGACCCATAGGCATTAAGTTAGATGCAACGCTTGCAATGCTTACATCCCCTATGTTTGTTACCGTATAAGTATAGGTAATAGTTTCATCAACTTCCGGACAATTGTTTTGTGTTACGGAATCATCAAATACCACATCAGTTACAATTACCTCCATCAATAATTTTCTATCTCTGAAGTCAAAATCTGTACTACTGTCAGTATTTGTAAGCATAAATGTACCTGTTTGGTCATTATAAGCGATTCCATTCACATCGTCAAAACCACCGTTACTTAACACACCAGTGTCAATACCATTATCACCAATCGTTAAACTCAAGTTTAATCCAGACTCCTCAGCATCAGTCTTATTATCATCATCGGAATTCTCATCTAAATAATCTGGAGTTTCATCAACATCAGTATCTACTGGGTTTAAGATTCCCGCAGCACCATAAGCAGTGTCAATTCCTCTTGCATAAAAACCGCTAGGCTTAACGTAGCTATTGCTTGATTGTGCCTCAATATTATCTGGAATGGCATCACCATCACTGTCTAAATCCAAACTGTTTTTTATACCATCATTATCTCCATCTGCACTATCATCCTCTACAGTATCTGGAATACCATCATTGTCATCATCCAAATCTTCATCATTTGGAACTTGATCTCCATCGGTATCTAAAGGCACTTCTCTATAATCAAAATCAATGTTGTTGACAGGATCTGCACCACTACCATCATCACCTGCATTTCCATTTGAATCAATAAGGAAGAATCTGTTTATTACCCCTCCGAAATACAATACTCCATTCACATCGGTATAGTTAGATGTAGAATCTACGCTGTCATCAAGTCCATTTTTTGAAATATCTTGATTTGTCAATTGCGTAGAAAATCCTGACTCAATTTTATCACTTATACTATCACCATCTGAGTCTAAATCTAGATAATCGGGGTTGCCATCATTATTCGTGTCTACAAGGTCAACTGCTGAGAAGCCATTACCATACGCTAGGTAAATACCGTTACTAAATGCTGCAGGTTCGTTTGGAGCAACATAACTTGCTGTAAGCTGTGCTTCAATATTATCTGGAATGGCATCACCGTCACTATCCAAATCCAACCTGTTTGGAATACCATCACCATCCGGATCATCTTCTCCTTCAACAGTATCTAGAATACCATCATTGTCATCATCCAAATCATCAATGTCTGAAACTTGATCTCCGTCTGTATCTAAAAGCACTTCTCTATAATCAAAATCAATGTTTGCCGCAGGATTTGCACCACTACCATCAGCACCTACATTATTATTTGAGTCAGCAAGGAAAAATCTGTTTAGCACCCCTCCCATATACAAGACTCCATTTACATCTGTGTAGTCAAAAATATCTTCTACGCCATCGTTAAGTCCGTTTTTTGGATCAGCCTCTACTAATGTAAGTACGTTGTCAAATCCTGACTCTATTTTATCACTCACCCCATCACCATCTGAGTCTAAATCTAGATAATCGGGATTGCCATCATTATTCGTGTCTACAAGGTCAACTGCTGAGAAGCCATTACCATAAGCTAGGTAAATACCATTGTTACTAAATGCTGCAGGTTCGTTTGGAGCAACATAACTAGCCGTAAGCTGCGCTTCAATATTATCTGGAATAGCATCGCCGTCACTATCCAAATCCAAACTATTTGGAATGTTATCACCATCAGGATCATCGGTATTAGGATTTTCTCCTTCAACAGTATCTAGAATACCATCATTATCATCATCCAAATCATCAAAATCTGGCACCAAATCACCATCATTATCAGGCAAATCTCTGTAATCAAAATCCTTGTTTAAAGATGGCTCAGCATTTTTACCATCGGGATCTACATCGCCATCAGTATCTTCTAATGTAAACTCATCACTTACATCGTCATAAGCACCACCATTTACATCTTCATAAGTTGGTACAACGCCTACAGGTATTCCACTCTCGTCTTGATCATCTATACCATCACCATCACTATCTGTATCAAGATAATCTGGATTTGGATCGTTATCCGTATTTACAGGTGCTAAACCAATAGCTGTTCCTCCTTCAGTGTCATCATAAGCATCATCAAGCCCGTTTTCATTGTCATCGTCTCCACTTGGGGGAATATAATCTTCCGTTGACTGAACTTCAATGTTATCTGGAATTTGATCGCCATCACTATCTAAGTCTAGGCTATTTGGAATCTGATCACCATCAGGATCATCCGTTAATGGATCATCACCTTCAACAGCATCCGGAATACCATCACCATCATCATCATCATCAATCTCGTCAGAAATGTTATCTCCATCTGTATCTGTTCTGTCATCATTGTCATCTCTGTAATCAAAATCTGTAGCTCTTGGAACAGCATTTGCTGGATTCCCTTGTAAATCATTATCTGTATCTACTAACTCAAACTGACCACTTTCATAAGCAAATCCATTGATATCTGAGTAATCATCATTCGCATCTTCGATACCATTTCTATCCTCTAAACCATTGTCCCCTTCATCCCTATCTGTTTGTCCATCATCATCTGTATCATTATCTGAAACTCTAATACCCGCTTCATCAATATCAAATAGATTGTCTCCATCAGCATCATTATCCAAATAATCTGGCGAAGAATCACCATCTGTATCTACAGGACTAAACCCTACACCAATGATTATATTAAATTGAATGTTTCCAGCATCGTACGAATCCTCTAAGCCATCATCATTGCTATCAATAAATATAGTAGCTGGGGGTATATAATCCTTGGTAGTTTGCGATTCAATGTTATCCGGAATGGTGTCATTATCACTATCCAGATCTCTACTATTTGGAATTTGATCGCCATCGAAATCGCCTGTGCCTTCTACAACATCTGTAATTCCATCTCCATCATCATCAATATCTTCAGCATTTGGTACTAGATCACCATCGGTATCTAGACATCTTTCGTCAGCGCTATCGAATGTTGTAAAACTTACTCCAGTTATATCTAGGCTACCGCATATACTACCACCTCCTTGTTCTAAAAGTTGATTAATTGCACTTGCTTGCGTACTGCCAAAGATTACAAAGCTTAAATCTAACTCCGCTAAATCAGCAACCAGGGTATGAATTTTATAGTCACCTGGTGTAAATCCACCAATTGTACTTAAGGTAAATGATGGATTTGTAGAAATGGCTCTCACTAACAAATTAGAACCACTGGTTAGCACATACCTTACTTCATAATTAGTAGGAAGGATAAGTGTGTTTGGAATTGTCTCCTGAGCATCTAACTGCCAATCACCTGAAACTTGGTTTATACATACTTCGCTAGATGAACTTAGTTCTAGAGTTCCCGCATTTGCTTCACAGCTTGGGCAGTCACTGTCTGTCTTGTCATTTTTATCTTGACTTCCGCCAATTCCTTGTCCTCCTACATTATTCACAGCTAATGGAATACCATTGCTCTGTATGCCACCTATAATCTGACCAGAAGTATCTACCTGTGTTACTGAAATAGTTGCAAGTCCTTCAAAGGCATCAAAACAGCCATCATTGTCAGAATCAGGATCTAACCTGTTTGGAATGCCATCATTGTCAGTATCATTATCTGTTGTCCCATTATCTTCTAGTACATCAGGAATACCATCGTTGTCATCATCCAAATCTTCATCATCAGGAATACCATCCCTATCCGTATCTGTTCTATCATCAAAGGCATCACGGTAGTCGTAATCATTATTACGTGAAGTTACTTCTGCAAGCGTGGTTGCCACATCTCCATCAATGTCAGCTAACTGGAACTGAGAGGATTCATAAGCCAACCCGTTAACATCTGAGAAATCATCGATTGACTCAATGCCATTGCCATCTTCTAAACCATTATTTCCTACTAAACTATTTGTTCTTCCATTGTTATTCGTGTCAGTATCTAAAACTCTAATTCCAGCTTCATCAATGTCATAAATACCATCACCATCAGAATCTATGTCTAAGTAATCGGGAAGTGAATCACTATCGGTATTTATAGCAAACTGAATCCCTGAACCATATACATTGTAAATTCCTGTAGCCGTATTTATTGATCCAGCAGGAGGAATATAACCAAAAGTTGGTTGTACTTCAATATTATCTGGAATCCCATCATTATCACTATCTAAATCTTTACTATTTAGCACGTTATCACCATCAACATCATCATCGCCAAGATCTTCTATAACATCTGGAATACCATCATTATCATCATCCAAATCTTTATCATTAAATACCTGATCTCCATCAGTGTCAACACAACCTTCACTGTCTGCAGCTAATACAGTAATAGCTACTCCTGTAGCATCCAAACTTCCACAAATACTGCCATTTAATCCATTAGCGACATTAGTAGTAAAATTGCTAAGTGTAGTAGAATCTTGAGTGAAATTGTTTTCGTCAAAAGTAGATGGTACTACCAGTGCATAAATCGTGTATGCTCTAGGTATGGTAACATTAAACGTAGGGCTTGTGTTGGTGTTGCTAATAATAAAATCTAAACCATTTGTGCTTGGGTACGCGAGTAAAAACAATTGTTTATAGCCCAAAGGTACTGTGCCGCCAGTAGTAGTTGCTGAGATAGTTGCTCCTCCTGAAATCATACAAACCTGATCGCTGCCTACTGCTAACGCTAAGGTGCCTGCAGCTGCTGTACAGGTAGAACAACTATCTGGTTGGGCATTGTCATCTTTACTAGCTCCAACACCCTGACCACCACTAACTGAAATTGGAATGCCATCGCTCGTTATATTGGTATCAATGGTAATTGCTCCTGTATAAGGACCTGAAAGAACTAACATAGCAGGCGTTATAGCACCACCACCTTCTACTGCATCAAAACAACCATCTCCATCTGAGTCTAACTCTTTGCTATCTGGAATACCATCTGTATCGGCATCTCCAGTTCCTTCAGTTACATCAAGAATACCATCATTGTCATCATCTAAATCTGCATCATCAAAAATCTGATCTCCATCAGTATCTATGCATCTATCGTCAGTTTCAGGATATACCGTAATACTTACGCCCGTAGCATCTAAATCACCGCAAGCAGTTCCATTTAATCCGTTTTTGAAATTATTGCTAAAATCGAAGAAAGTACTAACTGTGCTTACATCTTGCGTGAATCCGTTTACATTGAAACTTGCATCACTTGTGTCTAAAACAAGAGAATGAATTGTATAGGCTCTTGCAACGCTCACCGTAAATGACGGTGTTGCTAAAATTTGACTGATGATTTGGTCTGTTCCTCCAGCATTTGGATAAGTCAAGACAAAGCGTTGTTCATAGCCAATAGCATTACCTGAAGTTGGGCCATTCGCAGTTATGGTTACTGAATTCCCAACCATACAAATCTCATCAGCGCCAGCACCTACAGACATGGTGCCTGCAGCTGCTGTACAGGTAGAACAACTATCTGGTTGGGCATTGTCATCTTTACTAGCTCCAACACCCTGACCACC
>Ga0307934_1000274_pt1 | contig 39934 bp, 31 predicted proteins | sample OrgLakmetageno90_FD_201838 | JGI IMG/M metagenome (GOLD analysis project Ga0307934, IMG submission 201838) | Saline water microbial communities from Organic Lake, Antarctica - #90 | ecosystem: Environmental > Aquatic > Non-marine Saline and Alkaline > Saline | place: Antarctica: Organic Lake...
TTGCCGTAATGGTATAACTATTGACCGACGATGCTACTTCTCTTCCGAACCCGCTAGAAACGACTCCTGTTGCAAAAACAGTATCTGAATTATATTCCCAAATTACCGGACGAATTACAGCACCGATGTTCAAAGGATCATTAGAAACGTAATAACTGATGGAACTGAATTTGACATCTGAAGCAATAGAATCGAGGTAATATAATGAGCCCATGCGGTCACCGTTAATTGGAATGTAAGTGATGTACCCATGAACCCCAAACTTTCTCGTTGGAGAATTAAAATCTCTTCCAAAAACGGTATCGGAAACAGTTAGGTTAATTTTTACAGAATCTCGCGTTGGGTATTCAATAGAGTTTGCAAAAAAGTCGACTTCGTATTCTCCCATCAAAAGCGGAGAAAAGTAACTAGGACTAGCAATTGTTCGGATGGTATCTCTTTCTTGCATGTTAATTACGCCTCCGTTATTCGCCAATTGATTGGTTGCATACACCAACCCTGCTCCAATTGAACCATTCCCATATTTCACATGGTTTACTTCAACTCCTAAGTTGACTCCCGTTATGGTATCCCCTGTACTATTTTTAACCGTTGCTTCAAACCCGATATCGTTCAAATAATTAGCAGGCGAAATAAGAGGAAATGGTCCTTTCGATAAAGATGGTTTGTAGAAACTAACCTCTTCGATCTGTTGTCCATTTCCTTCCACCAAAGCTAAGTCGTCAATCATCCAAAAATAGTGAGAAGAACCTTCTGCATAAAAGCGCAGGTAGGCGGTGTCTTCTCCCGCAAGTGTTTTGCTAATGTTTAGTTTAAAAAACTCCACATTGGGAGAGATTTGATTTACAGCGTACTTATTCATTGGGTACTCATCAAAGGTGGTAAAATTGTCTGTACTAACCTGAACTACAGTCCTATTTGTATTGGAACAGCAAAATCTAGTGAACTGCTGCGCTCGCAGCTCCACACTAACTCTTGGGTTTATGGGAATTGCAGGAGATTGAAAATATGTATCAGCATATACAACCGTTGTTATTGGAGTATTAAAAAAGTCCATTGGCAGCAGCATAAATCCATTGCTTCTAGATGTTGAGTTTATCGCAGAAATATTCATGCTAAATAGACCCGGACGATATATCGTATCCCACTGCCAATCAAAATTATTTAGACTATTATTGACAATTGTCCAACCACTAGGCAAACCGCCTGCAAAATCTTCGCTCCAAAGGGTATCGCTATACAATTTGTTGTTTCGTTGTTTCGATTTTGTGACAACGTAATTTGAATCTGGCAAATACAACTGCGAAGAAGTGTTCTGACCAAGCAGACTAAAACAAATTAAAAAAATAAACGCTAGTAGAAAATTTCTCATAATTTCCATTTTTCACAAAACTACCTTTTAACTCTTGAGCATAATTTTACAAATTCATAGTTGATCCCTACAAATTCATACTTACAACTTCACCATTTTTTTTGAGTGAACTTCGCCACTCTCCGTCCGCACTCTCAATAAATAAATCCCATTAGGTTCGCTACTTAAATTCAATTGACCATTGATTATGGAAGTTTCTACTAGCCTTCCATTTATATCGTAAACTTGATATCTCTGATTGGCTTCAAAATTCTCAATTGTAAAAATTCCGGATGATGGATTGGGGTAAACGGTAAATTCGGGTGCAGTAAATCTTTGTTCTTTTAGATCTACTGTGTTGCAACCAAAAGTTGGAAGAAATGGACCTCCTGACATACTATAGAAATTCCCAAAATTTAATCCAATAATTGGTAAATGATTCATAGCATACCAAATGGAATCTTGTCCAAAATAGACAAAGCTAGTTCCCAATGGCTGTAAACGTTCGCCCAATGTATCCCTACCCAATAACAATGACTTGCCATTTGGATTCTGCAAAGTAGACTCAAAACCAACTACATATTTACCTGCACTTAAGCCATTAAAAATGGCGAGCCCGTTATCAATTGGCAAGGTTAACAACTGCCCTAAAACAGAGCTATCAATTGTAAATGGCACAAAAGATGCCGCCACCTCTTGTCCAATGATAATTCTATTTGTTAATGGGTCAACAGAAACCGCCCAAATTTTTGGAACAATCTCAACGCCTATATTGGATGTATCGTTGAGAATATAAAATGAGACTGATGTGGGTACATAGTCCGGGTAAACATTAATCAATTTATTAACTTCAAATAAAGTTCCGAAACGATCTCCTTGAACTGTGCCACCTGATTGGTTGAGAATGGAATCAAAAAATAAGCTTGGTCCCGTAGAAATTGCACTCGTCAACAGATTAGACTTTTTGTAAACGGTATCTGTTACGCTAAAAGTAAATGAAGTTGAATCTAATAAAATAGTAGAGCTGTTAAAAACGAAAAACTCAGTCTTATATTGACCAAAATAACACAAGCTTTGCCTTGGAATTGCTAACTTAACATCTCTCACCTCATTTACTGCTATGCTATCCTGATTTATTCTGTGTCGATGCAACAATCCAAAACCAGGAAACCCTTGCTGGTCTTTGATGTGAGAAATTCTAAACTCCAAAGTGGAGCTAAGAATCTGTTGTTGACCGATATTTTTAAACTTTAAATTCAAAACCTTTTCCCATGTTTCCGTGGTGGGAATATAGTTCATCACCGGCGCAATTTCCGTCGAATCGTAAAATAACAACACCGCTTTCTCAATTTTCACAGAGTCTTGCTGAGCAAGCAACACAATGCTAGACATTAGAAACGAACTTAAAAAGAGTATTTTTTTAATCATAGTAATTCACTTTATGCTAAACCTTTACAAGATAGTAATTTTTTTCTTTCCAGCCATACCTAAAATAAATTTTGCAAACCAACTTGCAATGACAATAATATTGCCTTACTTTTGATGAAAATTACGTCACTATGCATTTTGGAACAAACCTATCCTTTTTAAGAAAAAGAAAACAACTCTCTCAAGCAGATTTAGCAAATGAACTGGAGATAAAAAGAAGCTCATTAAGCGGCTATGAATTGGGAAATTCAGAACCAAATTTTGAGACCTTATTGCGTTTTTCTGCCTTTTTCAAAATGTCTATTGACAAACTTTTAAAAGTGGATCTTCAAAAAATTTCGGCTTTGTATTTAAGTCAGTTAGAACAAGGAATTGACATTGACGTGACTGGAGGAAAGCTAAGAGTATTGGCCACTACCGTAGACGCTAACAACGAGGAAAACATTGAGCTAGTGCACGTAAAAGCAAAAGCAGGTTACGCTACAGGGTTTGGCGACCCAGACTTCATTAAAGTTCTTCCAACGTTTCAGTTGCCTTTTTTAGACCGAAATAAAAAATTTAGAACTTTTCAAATTAGCGGAGACTCTATGCCACCGGTTTCAGACAAGTCATGGGTTACTGGAGAATTTCTTCAAAACTGGAACACCATTAAAGATGGTTACCCTTACATTGTAGTAACTATTAACGACGGTGTGGTATTTAAAAACCTGTACAAACAATACGACAAAAATCAAACGCTTTTGTTATGTTCTACGAACCCAATTTACGAGCCTTACGAGGTAAACGTGAACGAGGTGCTAGAGATTTGGAAATTCGTAAATTACATTAGTGATGAAATCCCAGAACCTAACCTTTCAAGAGATCAGCTAAGTAGTTCAATGCTAAGTATGCAGAAAGAGATTCGCGAGATTAAAAACACCCTGCGAACTACGAACGATTAACCGGACACTTTTTTTGGCAAACTAACTACTATACTTGCCAACCATTTGGTATCTTTATGCGTCTTAGAACATTAGACGTAAAACGTATTCCATATGAAATTTTTATCCTCTCTTAGCAAGGTTTTAATACTAGCTTTAAGCTTTTATCTCACTCAAAATAAAACTCTTGCCCAATCTCCAACTACAGTCTTACCCTCTAGTTGCGTAGCATCTTCCGAGGCGTTAACATTGGTGCAGCCAAATGGCACTTCCATCACCGTTGTAGGAAAAGGAAACTTGAACAACCACTGGACAGAAACTACTGATGGTTACACTGTTGTTCGAAACACAGCAGGCAACTATGAATACGCGAATAATACCAATGGAAACTTAACGCCGAGTGGCGTTTTAGCAACGAACTTAGCAAGTAGAAGTACAACCGAAATTAACTTCACCTCTACCCTGTCAAAATCAATAAAGCCCCAATTAAGTCCACTAAAGGCTTCTGTTCTAAACCAAGTAAATGCGCACTTACAGAACAAAACCTATCCTACCTCTGGAAACATTCGAATATTAGCATTGCTAATAGACTACCCAGATTTGCAGAATGTAATTCCTAAATCTGACTTTGATAGTTTGCTTTATGGCGCAAATTACAGGACTGGAGATGGAAGTTTCAAAACATTTTACGAAACGAGTTCGGGAGGACAACTTACAGTAACTGTAGATGTGAAAGGTTGGTATAGAGCTACAAACAATTTTCAATATTACGCTGCAGACAGTGGATATGACAGAGCAGCTGATTTAGTTCGGGAGGCAGTAGATGCAGCTGAAATTGCAGGAACCAACTTTAGTTTGTACGATAACGATTCCGATGGTGACGTTGATGGAATTTTAAGCATTCATTCAGGTCCCGGAGCAGAAATAGGATCCCAATCCGGCTTATACATTTGGTCGCATAGATGGGTCTTAAACGGCGGCAATTCTGGAGCAGTAACTTATGACGGAGTTAGCATTAACGATTACATGATCAATCCTGAAACCCGAAGTGCAACGAACAATTCCATATCGGGCATTGGTGTTTTTTGCCATGAATTCGGCCACAATCTTGGGCTACCAGATCTGTATGACACAGACAATACAAATGGTGATTCTGAAGGCATAGGAAATTGGTGTCTCATGGCAGGTGGCGCTTACATGGGTAGCTCTAATCGTCCTGCTGGTTTTTCTGCTTGGTGCAGAGAGGACCTTGGCTGGGAAACTCCACAAATACTAACCCTTGGTCAAACCGGAAATTACTCTTTAGACCCTGCTAGCACTAACCGAGATGAGTTTTATAGAGTTAATACTCCACTGAGCAACGAATATTTTTTAATTGAAAACCGACAACTAGTTGGAAGAGATACGGACCTTCCAGGCCACGGATTAGCCATTTGGCATATTAACACAACGAAGACCAATTCATTCGGAAACCAAGTAAACGGAGATGAAAACTTAAAAGGAGTCGACTTAGAAGAAGCAGACGGCAATAACGATTTAGACAACGAAATAAATCGTGGAGATGGAGGAGATTTATTCCCAGGTACAGCAAATCGAACGAACTTTAGCGATAACTCCACCCCAAGTGCACAAAACTATTTGTTGGCAAACACAGGCTTAGAAATTAGAAACATTGTCGAAACTACAGGTGGTCAAGTTAATTTCAGCTTTGGAAGAGCTCCAGGACCACCTTGCGCCGCTTCTTCCACATTCACCACAAACACCGGTAACTTTGATGATGGTAGCGGTCCAGGTTTAGAATACATGAACAACCAGAGTTGTGCGTGGTTAATTCAACCCACCAGTCCAGGAACAATAACATTAAGCTTTTCACTTTTCAGAACGGAAGCTACAAATGATACGGTGACTATCTATGATGGATCGACTAACGCAGCACCATTAATAGCGAGGTATAGCGGATTAACTATCCCTCCAAACGTTACCTCTACCGGTAATAGCCTTTATGTGGAGTTTAATTCTAACGCAACCTTAAATGATTCTGGTTTTGTTGCAAGTTATGTAACCAATACTCCAACTGCACCTTGTTCAGGTTTAACCAACCTAACAGCGGCTAGTGGCAGTTTTTCAGATGGAAGCGGAACGTCCAACTACACCAACAATCAAAATTGCTCGTGGTTAATTCAACCTGCTGGTGCAGCCAGCATCACTTTTGGCCTAACCAATTTGGCAACAGAAATTAGCGCAGATATTATAACAGTATACGATGGCACTTCAGCGGCTTCACCTATTTTAGGAAGCTTTTCAGGTACTAACAATTTAAATACATTCACATCAAGCACGGGAAGCATTTTTGTTACTTTCGTGACAAACGGAAGTGTTACGGATCAAGGATTTGATGCTTTTTATACCAGTTCTACTTCAAGCGCAGGCTGTTCAGGTTCAACCACACTAACCGCAACGACAGGATCTTTCTCCGATGGAAGTGCAGCAAATAACTATAACAACAACCAGTTTTGTTCTTGGCTAATTCAACCTCCAAGTGGAACCATTAGCTTATCTTTTTCTGCTTTCGCTACAGAATCCGGAACCGATAGAGTTCTAGTATTTGATGGAGTTGACAATACCGCACCCCAAATTGGAAACTTTAGCGGTTCTACTATTCCCGCTAACCTAACTTCCAGTTCTAATTCGTTATATCTTGAATTTAGAACCAACGGAACGGTGACAGACGCAGGTTGGGATGCATCTTACACGACCAGTACTTTTTGTTCGGGTTTAACCAACTTAACCGCAGCAACAGGAAATATTGACGACGGTAGTGGTACCGCGAACTATCCAAACAACGCCAGCTGCTCTTGGCTAATTCAACCCGCAGGATCACCTGCAAGCATCACGTTTAGCATGAACTCCATCAACTTGGCAGACATACAAGACCGAGTTAGGGTATACGACGGAACGTCAAACACCGCTCCACCAATTGGAAACTTCTTTTTGAGTAGCACAGGTGCACCTGCCATTGCTTATAGTGGGAGTATGTTTGTAGAATTCACCTCTAATGCAGCTAACACTGGATCAGGTTGGGATGCGAGCTACACTAGCTCCAGTACATTCTGTTCGCCAAACACCACATTCACAGCAGCATCAGGAACATTTACAGATGGTTCGATAGTAGCATCCAATTACTTGGACAATACAGACTGCTCTTGGTTAATTCAGCCAACAGGCTTAGTGAATCGTGTAGTGAGCTTACGATTCAACCGTTTCGCAACGGAATTGAACAATGACAGTGTAACCGTTTACGACGGGTCAACTACTTCTGATCCAATATTAGCAACGTATTCCGGAAATTTAACCGGAGTAACGACTGTAGTTTCAACAGGAACGGAGATGCTGGTTACCTTCAAGACCAACGGGTCTACTGCAAGAACAGGATGGAATGCCATCTACAACAACATACCAACTCCAAGTTGTTCCGGAAATACCACTTTAACAGCAGCAAGTGGAACGTTTGATGATGGTTCGGCAACTACTACGAATTATTCCGATAACCTTAATTGTAATTGGTTGATACAACCAGCCGGAGTCGGAAGAGTAACATTAAACTTTAGCCGCTTTAATACGGAAGGCACTTTTGATATTGTAACCGTTTATGATGGCTCTAACAACAGCGCCCCTGTGTTAGGCACGTTCTCGGGAAATAGAATTCCACAGCAAGTGATTTCAAGTGGAGGCTCCTTATTTGTTGAGTTTACCTCTGACGTCAACACTAACTTTACGGGATGGGAAGCTAATTATAGCTCCATTACTGCACAGTGCTTTCCTCTTTTGAGTTTAACTAATATCACTGGAAATGTTGCGGATGGAAGTAATGCAAACAACTACCAAGATAACTTGTCTTGCTCTTGGCTCATAGAACCAGCTCGAGCAGCATCGGTTACAGCGACATTTAATACCCTCGACATTAATAACTCAGGAGATACCCTCTATTTTTACGATGGAGTCAACAATACGGCACCAGTTCTTTCTAAAGTTACCGGAACCACTATTCCTACTGCAATTACTGCAAATTCAGGTACCATGTTCGTAGAATTTATAACGGATGGCAGCGCCAACAATCAAGGTTGGGATTTTGACTACACCTCCGTTATACCTCCAACTTGCTCAGGAACAACAACGCTTACTGCAGCAACAGGAATCATCGTAGATGGAAGTTCAACCAATAATTACGACAATAATTTAAATTGCACCTGGATCATTCAACCTCCAGGAAACCCTGCAATCATCAACTTCGACATGACTTCTCTTAATCTAAATACAGCAGGAGGTTTTACCAATAGAGATAGAGTAGTAATTTATGACAATGCAGCAGGAACAGGCTTCCCACTAAGAACATTTACTGGAACTTTTTCCGCAAACACGGTAAGCTCTTTTTCTGGAGAAATGCGTGTTGAATTTATTACGAATACTGCAGGAACGGATTTGGGTTGGGAAGGAACATGGAGTTCTTCTTCTACATTTTGCGTTCCACTTACAACCTTTACCGCCAATAACGGTAATTTTACAGACGGTTCTCCTTTTGGACAGAGCTACTCGAACAATAGCGACTGTAGTTGGCTTATTCAACCAACCACTCCTAATCTCGCGATTAGACTTCAACTTTTTCAGTTTAGCACGGAGCTAGGAAACGATACCGTAACCATTTACGATGGAGCCAATACCAACGCACCTATTTTAGCCACTATTTCTGGTAACAATCCCACCATACCTAATTTATTATCATCGGGTGGAGACATGTTGGTTACCTTCAAAACGAACGGGTCTGTTGTAGCAACAGGATGGAGAGCTAATTACAACACCCAAGTTATACCTGCTTGTAGCGGTACAACAACGCTAACCGCTGCTTCCGGAACGTTTGATGACGGTACTAACTCAACTACCAATTATGCTCCAAACTTAAATTGTTCTTGGTTAATTCAACCAACTGGCGCAAGTTTAGTTGCGTTAAACTTTAATCGATTTGACACTCAAAACAATGGAGATTTTGTTTCGGTTTACGACGGGAATAGTAATACTGCTCCCTTAATTGGATCCTTTAGCGGAACTACAATTCCTTCATCTATAAACTCTACAGGAAACAGCTTATTCGTAGAGTTTACTTCGAATGGGTTTCTTGAACTTAATGGGTGGGAAGCAAACTACGCATCCACGAGTTCACAATGTTTTAGCAATCTTTCTGTAACTGCTTACAACGGTAATATAGCAGATGGAAGTGGAACGAATAACTACCAAGACAACTTGGGATGTTCTTGGTTAATTGAGCCACCATTGGCAACATCCATTACAGCAACCTTTAATACGTTTGATGTAAGCGACCCGGGAGATACGTTGTTCTTTTACGATGGAAATAACTCCTCTGCAACCTTACTCGCAGCTTATACAGGAACTAGCCTTCCTGCAAACGTAACCTCAACGGGCAATCAACTATTTGTTGAATTTGTAACGGATGGATCTACCAATAGTGCGGGATGGGATTTTGACTACACGACAACGATAAGTGTAAGTTGTGCGGGAACAACCAACCTTACTGCAGCCTCCGGAACTTTTGATGATGGAAGTGCCCCAACTGCAAACTACGACAACAACCTAAATTGTAGGTGGTTAATTCAACCCGCGGGAAATCCTATAAGTATAACGTTTAGCTTAAACAGAATCGACTTGCGAGCGTTTCCAGATCAAATCCAAGTTTTTGACAACGCATCAGGAACTGGCTTTCCCATCGGACAATATACGGGCACCTTCGCAGGAGGTCCTGTTACTTCAAATACAGGCGTGATGTTAGTTGTTTTTTCAACGAATTCCACAAACACGGACACTGGATGGGAAGCTACTTATAGCAGCTCTACAACTTATTGTCAACCCAATACGACCTTAATTGGAACAACAGGAAACTTCACAGATGGTTCTCCGTTTGGTCAAAACTACTTAAACAATACAAACTGTGAATGGCTAATTCAGCCAACTGCACCAAACGTAGCAGTGCGGTTGAACTTTTTCGGATTTGATACTGAAGCAACAAATGATACAGTTACCGTATACGATGGAGCAACAACAGCAGCACCAATTTTAGGAACTTTCTCCGGTAACACAACTCCTCCAGTTGTAACCTCTAGTGGGGGAGACATGCTAGTTACCTTTAAAACAAATGGCTCCCTCACTTCAACGGGTTGGAGGGCTTTCTACAATGTGCAGCCAATTCCAGCTTGTGCCGGAACAACTACCTTAACTGCAGCAAATGCAACATTCGACGATGGCAGTGCTCCTTTTGCGAATTATGTAGACAATAGTAATTGTTCCTGGTTAATTGCACCGGCAGGAGCGCTCAATATTGACTTAACATTTTCGAGGTTTAATACCCAACTCACGAGCGATGTTGTGAACGTTTATGATGGAAACAATAACACGGCAACACTTATCGGAAGCTACTCTGGAGGAACGCTTCCTCCAGTTATAACCTCTTCCGGTGGAACACTTTTTGTAGAATTCATAACTAATGGTTTTGGAAATGCAACCGGATGGGAAGCAAGTTACACTTCATTTAATACTGTAACATTAGACGTTCCACAAGATACCGTTTACATCAATGCAGGCATAGGAAGTACCAATACCTTGAATTTATCTTCTAACGCTACATGGTCTGTTACGGATAATGCTGCTTGGTTAGTAGCTACACCGGTTAATGGCAGCGGAAACGCAACTATTAATTTACTGGCTATACAAGCCAATGTAGGACCAGAACGGGTTGCCGAATTAATAATCAACTCTGCAACTACTACTGATGCAGATACGGTTGTGGTAATACAGCGAACCTCCGGAAGATTCTTAACAGCGAACCCTGACACTTTATTTTTTGCAGGCACTGCTGCTCCTTCGCAGAGCGCAAGTATAGTTTCCAATGTTACGTGGACATTAGCTCCAGATCAAACTTGGATCATGCCCACTCCAACAACAGGTTCGAACAATGGAACCACTTCCATTATGGTGCAAAACAACACGAGCAATCAAGTTAGAACAAGTTTTGTATTAGTCACAGGAACTCTTGGAGCAGCAAATGATACCATTTGGGTGGTTCAAGACACAGCCATCACGAACAACAACCCAATCTTATCTTTGGATAAGATGAATATTACCTTAGCGCAGGCTATGGGCAGTTCGGATGTCTTCACGGTAAACTCTAACACGTCTTGGCAAACTACTTCAGGTGCAGCGTGGTTAACAGTTACCAACCCAGCTACGACATCTGACACTCAAAGCGTAACAGTAACTGCGAACAGTATGAATCTCAATGCGCTTCCAAGAGCTACTTTTGTAGCGGTTCAAAACGTTGCAGGAAATCTTTTTGACACTGTTTTTGTTTTCCAAGCAGGTTTAGCTCCAATCTTAATTGGTGCACCAGATACCGTTTTATTAGGTGCAACTTCAGGAAGTTCTGGTGTGCTAAATGTTGGCTCAACTGGCACATGGACAGGAATTGAAGGAGACCCCTGGTTTTCTATGTCACAAAACACAGGAAGCGGAATTTCCACTATTAACTTGACCACGAACTCTGCAAACGTTGGAAATACCCGTAAAATATCATATGTTGCTCTAGCCGATGCAATAAACAGCTTAACTGATACTGTAATAGTTATACAAGACACCAACACCGTTGGATTGGTAGCAAGTCCAGATACCATACGAGTTGGCGCTGCGGTTGGTAGTTCAGCAACTTTCAACGTTAGCACTGCGCTTTCTTGGAGTGCAACTCCTTCGGCCAGTTGGCTAAGAGCAACCCCGAATGGCGGAACAGGAAGTGGTTCTGTTTCTGCTACAGCAGATGCAAACCCGGGAACGACTGATCGAATTGCATACATAGAAGTTTCCTCAACAGGTGGAGCAGTTAATACAGATACTGTTTGGGTAATTCAACAAGGATTCGTAGCTAGCTTAGAAATAAACCCTTCTACCATAAACCTTGGTTCGACGAACGGAAGTAACGAAACTGTGAATATTACAAGCAACACCTCGTGGGTAATTACCAACCCAGCGTCATGGTTAAATGTTTCTACGACTTCAGGAATCAATAACCAAACGTTAACCGTAACTGCTTCTTCCGATAATTTAACCGGAACAACTAGAACCGCCAATCTATTAGTAGATGGTATTGGAGCTACAACGAAAACAATAACTGTAAATCAAATAGATGGAAGTTCACCAATCTTCATCTCTTCTAAGGATACCGTTTTCGTAGATAACTTACAAGGTAGTACGGGAACTTTCTCCGTTTTATCCAATACCAATAGTTGGTCTTTAAGTGAAAACACTTCTTGGTTACTGATCAATCCTGCATCAGGTTCGCAAACGCGAACGATAACAGCTCTTGTTGCAACAAGGAATGTATTCGGAACAACTCGATATGCTAATGTTGTTGGAAGCTCCAACGGATTCTCAGATTTCACTGTTGTTATTGCACAAGAAGAGTCTACTCCACTTTTCCAGATTGCACCGGATTCAATATTGGTTGGGGCTGATTCTTCAGATTTCGCTGAATTTAACATCAGTTCAAACATGCCTAACTGGAGCATAACGGAAAACGCGACTTGGTTAACAATCTCTCCGGATAACGGAGCTTTTACACAACGCGTGCGAGCAACTTCTACTTCTAGAAACACTACCGGAGCGCAAAGAAGTGTATTTGCCACGATAACAGCACCGCCTCTTGTACCTCAAACAATTAAAGTTGTGCAAGATACGGTTAGGACAATTGGCATTGAGAGCAACAACTTTGAAATTGGCTTAAACGTTTATCCAAACCCTACTAACGGTCAAGTCACAGTTGAAATAAACGGTAACTCAACTCAGGCAAGTGTTCGATTATTTAATTTGGTGGGAGAAGAAATTCCTATCCAAATCGATTTCTCGGGTAATAACAAGCTTTTCTTAAATTTAGAAAATCAAGCTTCTGGAGTTTATTTCTTGTCGATCGAATTAAATGGTAAAGTTGTTAATCGAAAACTAATTTTAACAGAATAATATAGCTTAGCTCCACGTAAAACCCTAGTTTATTGCAACTAGGGTTTTTTTTTGTTCTTCTGTTAATTAATTATCATTGATTATCTTTATTCCCTTATGCAGAACATATACCATTATGAAAATTAAAAATTTCCCAGCACCACTGCTAACGCTATTGCTACTAGCATTTACCACAGAAACCATACAAGCACAATTCTGTACCAGCTTAACAACTTTAACTAATGTTAGTGATACCATTAAAGATGGCAGCGGTAGCGCAAATTATGCCAATAACACCACTTGCTCGTGGCTAATACAACCTACCGGTAATCCAGCCAGCATTACATTTACAATGGACAGCATTGACCTCACCTTCTTCAACGACATTGTGTCGGTGTACGACGGTACTAGTGCGGCAGGCACATTGGTTGCCATTTATAGAGGAAATAACCTGGGCAATACAGCAATAGCCAACAGTGGGAGTATGTTTGTAGAATTTACAACCGATGGATTTGCAAACGCTCAGGGCTGGTCCGCAAGTTACACAAGCGCAAGTAGTAATTGTCTGCCCAATACGATACTCACAGCAAATAACAGCGCATTTACAGATGGTACAAGAAATGGCTTTAACTATACAAATAATACGAATTGCGAATGGCTAATTCAACCAACTGCACCGGGCGTTTTTGTAGAAGCTACTTTTAGCAGATTTGCTGTAGCGGGTGGTGACTCCGTTATTCTTTATGACGGATCCAATGCTTCTGCACCAATTTTAGCAACTCTAACAGGAAATGTAAATCCCGGTATTTATCAGTCAACTGGAGGTGATTTATTTGTTCGTTTTGTTACTAATGCAATTGGCACCGCTAACGGATGGCGGATTGTTTACAATACACAGCCAATTCCATTTTGTAGTGGCACGACTAACCTGACCTTTCCAAGCGGACTATTTAATGATGGAAGTTTTCCTTTCACCAATTATATAGAAAACAGCAACTGCCAATGGCTTATCCAGCCTCCGGGAGCTGTAACAGTGGATTTGCAGTTTAACTACTTTTCTACAGAAGCTAACTTTGATTTTGTTTCCGTTTATCAAGGTACAAGTAATAACGGAGTTTTGCTAGGTACCTTTTCCGGAAACAACATCCCTCCTGCACTCACCAGCACGACTGGGGCTATGTTCATAGAATTCACCTCCGACGGTTTGGTGAATGCAACTGGTTGGGAAGGTTCTTACACGTCGAGCACTATGGCTAATATCAGTGCTTCCGTGGATACCATCTATCTTAATGCTGGAGCCGGAAGTAGAAATACGTTTCAATTAACAGCGAATGCCAGCTGGACCTCCACCGATAATCAAAGTTGGCTATTCTCATCTCCAGTAAACGGGACAGGAAATCAAACCATCAACTTATTAGCTATTCAAGCTAACATAGGTCCTGAACGTGCAGCCAATTTATTCATAAATGCAGCCACGGGAACCGGAGGAGATACGGTAGTTGTTATTCAAAGGTCGTCAGGAAGATTTATCGAAATCACAGACGACACGCTTTTCTTCCCAGCAACGAATGCTGCAAGTCAAAATTTCAATTTACTAGCGAACGTAACTTGGACAAATAGTATTTCTGACCCTTGGATCAGTTCAACCCCGATAAACGGAAACAACAATTCAACTCCTCAGGTTAGCGTTACGGACAACCCTACCAACCAAATTAGAAGAGGTTATATTGTGACGTCGGGAACTCAGAATGCAGGAAATGATACGGTTTTTATCGTTCAAGACTCACTGCAACAAAGTTTTAGTGTATCGCCAAAAAACATTAGCTTAAATTACTCTTCGGGAAGTAGTGATTCCATTTTAGTGCAAGCAAATTTAAATTGGAATTTAATCAACACTGCTAGCTGGATTTCAACTAGTACATTGTCAGGAAATGACTCGATGTACGTAATAATTACATCCAACTCTGCAAACCTAGCGTTGGCTGATCGTTCTACTACTATCTATTTCGATGCCGGAAATGGTCAATTTACAGACTCTGTGATAGTAACACAACAGTTTTTACCACAGAACTTTTCAGTTACCCCAGATAGTATATTTTTAAGCTCACTTACTGGAAGTTCAGGTTCTGTAACAATCAACACCAATACCAATTGGTCAATAAGAAACGCAATACCATGGATTTCTGTAAGCTCTCAGTCGGGTTCTGACACATCCATAATTGTCATTACTACAACCTCATCCCCTGCAACAACATCAAACAGGTCTGCATATATTTACATAAATTCTGTAAATGGAGCTTTTCAAGATTCTGTTTTTGTTCAACAGAACGGACTACCGCCTTTCTTAAATGGGTCGCCAAATGTTGTCACAGTTAGCATGTCAGCCGGAGAGGTGGCAGCTTTTGGATTGTTAGCTACAGGCAGTTGGACGTTAAACTCGCAGAGCAGCTGGCTTACCTTTAATAAGGTGAATGGCACAGGAAATGACTCCATCTTTGCAACAACACAAAGTGTGAACACTTCAGGAACAGATAGAACTGCGCAGTTATTTTTAGAGGATGTGTTGAATAATCTTAAGGATACGTTAACTGTAGTACAAAGTAGACCATCAGGAACTATCATAGTGACACCTGCATCCTTGAGTTTAGCTTCCACCAATGGAAGTTCCGCCAGCTTTTTAATAACTTCTGACATCAATTGGTCAATTACCGGAATACCAAGTTGGATCAATTTATCTAACACTTCAGGATCGAATAACAATACCGTCTCCGTGACTGCTAATGCAGCCAACCAAAGTGGGTCAGATAGAACTGCTACTTTAACAATCAGCGGAGTTGGGGCGGTTCCAAAAACGGTAACCGTTACTCAATTGGATGCAGGTTCGAGTTCCTTCTTACTTTCTGTAGATACCTTATTTGTTGGAAATTCCAGTGGGAATGTTGCTGACTTTACAGTAATTGCTAATTCCAGTTGGAATTTATCGGAGACTTCTTCCTGGCTTGCTTTAAACAAGACAAGTGGCACGAATACTGAAATCGTAACGGCGAGAGCAGTTTCTAATAATTTATTTGGCTCTCCTCGCTTTACTCAAGTTACAGCTAGTTCACCGGGAAATCCAAGCCGAACAATGGTAGTCGCCCAACTTGGAGCTCCTTTAAGTTTCAATTACGCTCCCGACAGTCTTATTATTGGAGCGGATTCTGCTTCCATTGGGAAATTTAACATCACTTCTAACCTTCAAAATTGGAGTGCACGAGCAACAGAAAACTGGTTAAGTGTTTCGCCAACTAGCGGTGTGCTAACAGCTGAAATTACAGTCACAGCAAAAAAGCCAAATAACACTGGATTGCCTCGTTCAGGAAGCATAACGATTAGTTCAGTACCCTTTGTTCCTTTAACTGCAAAAGTGGTTCAAGACACTGTACGATCTATTGGAATTAAAGAAACAGTACTTGAAAAGCAAGTGAACATATATCCAAACCCGAGCACGGGCATACTCCATGTTCAATTGCAATCTGATTTAGACCTATCTACATCGACGATAGAAATTTTTGATATTGTTGGAAAGTCTGTTACTTATGAAGTTAGTTCTCTTTCAAGAGAGCATCTCTTATTTAATCTAGCAGGACTGGAATCAGGATTCTACCTTGTAAAAATTAATGTTGATAGTCAAAGCATAGTCAAAAAAGTTCTGCTTCAAGCGAAGTAAGACAATTCCACAGAACAAAAAAGGGTGAATAATTTAAAATTATTCACCCTTTTTCTATTTGGAAATAAAGCACTTATACTTTCATAATATCCGCTTCCTTTGCAATTAAAATCTTATCGATTTGAGATGTAAAGTCATCTGTTAGACCCTGAATGGTGTCTTCCACAGCTTTGGCCGAATCTTCAGAAAGACCATCTTTCTCCAGCCTTTTTACCTCATCGTTACCATCTTTTCGTGCATTGCGAACACCCACTTTTGCGTGTTCGGCTTCTGCTCTTGCTTGCTTTGCGAGATTACGTCGTCGCTCCTCCGTGAGTTGCGGAACGTTGATGAGAATCATCTCTCCATTACTCTGTGGATTTAAACCCAAATTGGAATTAATAATAGCTCGTTCAATAGGCTCTAGTGAAGATTTCTCCCAAGGTTGAATGGTTAATGTTCTTGCATCCATGGTACCCACATTGGCAATTTGCGGCAGCGGAGTCATAGAACCATAATAATCCACCATAACACTACCTACCATACTAGGATTTGCCTTCCCCGCTCTAATTTTTGTAAGCTCCTTATCCAAGTGCTCCATTGATTTTTGCATGGATTCTTTTAACGAATCCAATATAAAGTCTATTTCTTCTTCCATTCGATTATTTTATAAAATGAAATTACTGATTTGTCTTTTTAAAATTGTACAAGCGTACCAACATTTTTATCGCCATCCACAACCTTCTTTAAATTTCCAGGAGAGTTCATGTCAAACACAACTATTGGTAATTTATTTTCGTTACAAAGTGTGAACGCCGTCATGTCCATCACGTTTAAGCCCTTTTCATATACTTCAGTAAATGATATGGTATCAAACTTAATCGCATCTGCATTTTTTTCTGGATCTGAATCATAAATTCCATCTACTCTAGTTCCTTTTAATATTACGTCTGCTTCCACTTCAATTGCCCGCAAACTAGCTGCAGTATCTGTCGTAAAGTAAGGGTTTCCGGTTCCTGCGCCAAAAATTACTACTCGACCTTTTTCCAAATGTCGAACAGCTCTTCTTCGAATATAAGGTTCGGCAATTTGCTCCATTTTTATAGCTGTTTGCAAACGCGTAAAAACGTCGTGCTTTTCTAAAGCCGATTGAAGTGCCATTCCATTAATTACTGTGGCGAGCATCCCCATGTAGTCACCTTGAGCCCTATCAATTCCTCCATCTACAGCTTGGATTCCTCGAAAGATATTACCACCGCCAATTACTATTGCTACTTCAACTCCTGCCCTTACAATCTCCTTGATTTCTTTAGCATACTGATCTAATCGATTATGATCAATTCCAAACTGCTTATCCCCCATGAGAGCCTCTCCACTCAACTTCAAGAGTATTCTTTTGTAAGTCATAAAATTTATTTTGATGCGAATTTAAAAATTAGTTTGCCAAGTTTTGGCCGTATATAGAATCGATTTCACAATTGGACACAAAAAAGCCCCGAAAATAATTTCGAGGCTTTCGTGTAATTCAATTATACTAGTGAACTTCTCTTAAAATCTGTTACCGTTAAATCTTTGGCTACTGACTGCAAATAAGATTTTACACTCATTTTATTGTCGACAAAATAGTCTTGATTTAACAATGTGTTCTCCTTGTAATATTTTTTCAGTTTTCCTTCTGCAATTTTATCTAGAATTGCTTCGGGCTTTCCTTCTTTTTGAGCTTGCTCTCTACCAATCTCTAATTCTCTTGCTTTGATTTCATCACTTACAAAAGATTCGTCTAAGGCCACTGGATTCATTGCGGCAATTTGCATGGCAACGTTTCTTCCTGCTGCAGCAGCATCGTCGTTAGACTGATTCATTGCAACAACGGTAGCTGTTTTGTTTCCTGGGTGATTGTAAGCAATCGTTTTCTCAGAAGAAACAGAAACGTACTCTGACAATTCAATCTTCTCACCAATCTTACCAACTTCCTCAATTAGCTTTTCAGCAATAGTTAACGAGTCATTAAACTTTAGACCTCTTAAGTCTTCAACAGAAATAGGCTTTTGCTCTAATGCTATATTCAAAATGCTCTTAGCAACTCCAACAAAGTCATCGTTCTTTGCAACGAAATCTGTTTCACAGTTTAGCGTAATCATTGCAGCATAAGAAGAATCTTCCGTTGTACCTGCAATAATAACCCCTTCGTTGGCATCTCTATCACTTCTTTTTTCAGCAACTTTTTGGCCCTTCTTACGAAGAAGTTCAATTGCTTTATCGAAATCACCTTCAGCTTCTACTAAAGCTTTCTTGCAGTCCATCATCCCTGCACCGGTTTGCTTTCTTAATTTATTTACTTCAGCAGCAGTTATATTAGCCATCTTAGTATGTATTTAATTTGTGTGAATAATTAAAATTATTTTGCTTCTTTAGCTTCTGCCTTTACCTCTTCTGCCTCTGCTTTTACTGGTTCAGCATCTTTTTTAGCAGCGGCCTTCTTATCTGCAGCAGCTTTGTTCTTGTCTTTCTCGCCTTGTCTTTCCGTTAAACCTTCAGCAACTGCTCCGGTCATAATTTCTAAAATCTTATCGATAGACTTTGCAGCATCATCATTTCCAGGAATTGGAAAATCAACTAAAGATGGATCAGAATTAGTATCAACAATAGCAAATGTTGGAATATTCAGCTTTTTTGCTTCAGCAACAGCAATGTGCTCTTTCTTAATATCAACGATAAAAAGTGCAGAAGGCAATCTGTTCAAATCAGCAATAGAACCTAAATCTCTTTCCAATTTAGCTCTTTGACGAGTAATTTGTAGTCTTTCTCTTTTAGATAAAACTTTAAATGTCCCATCTTTCAACATGTTGTCGATGGTCGACATTTTACGAACTGCTTTTCTAATCGTAGCGAAGTTGGTTAACATTCCTCCAGGCCATCTTTCTGTAACGTAAGGCATGTTAATTGCTGCCACTCTGTTTTCGATAGAATCTTTCGCTTGTTTTTTTGTTGCAACGAAAAGAATTTTCTTTCCTGATTTTGCGATTTGCTTCATTGCTTCAGCAGCATCGTCCAACTTTACAGCCGTCTTGTGTAAATCCAAGATATGGATTCCGTTCTTTTCCATGAAAATGTACGGACCCATTTTTGGGTGCCATTTTCTTTTTAAGTGTCCAAAATGAACACCTGCTTGCAATAACTCTTTGTAGTCTGTTTTTGACATTTTGTTTGTGTTTACGTTCGATTAAAAAACAATTGCAGAGTAGTGAAATGAATCAGTCTCTGCAATTTTGATACTAAACACACCTTTCGGCGATGCTTAAATTCTTGAATATTTTGATGAACTCCTTCACCCAACAAACGATATTAACGCTTACTGAATTGGAATTTCTTTCTTGCTTTCTTTTGACCTGGTTTCTTTCTTTCCACCATTCTTGGATCTCTTGTCATTAAACCTTCAGCTTTTAAAGCAGGCTTGTGATCGGCATCTATTTGAACAAATGCTCTTGAAACTGCTAATCTAATCGCTTCAGCTTGGCCGGTAATTCCACCACCTGCAACGTTAACTTTCAAGTCATACTGATCAACATTGTCTGTCAATGTGAAAGGTTGGTTTATTCTGTATTGAAGCGCAACAGTTGTAAAGTACTCTTTGTAATCCTTACCGTTGATAGTATACTGTCCTTTACCTTTGGTCAAGTAAATTCTAGCAACCGACTTCTTTCTTCTTCCTAAAGTATTGATAACCTCCATAACCTTATTTAATTGAATCTAATTTAATTTCTCTTGGCTTTTGAGCTCCAAACTTGTGCTCTGTACCTTCCACTGCGTGTAAGTTTTTGAATAATGCTCTACCCAATCTGTTTTTTGGAAGCATACCTTTAACTGCTTTTTCTACCAAAGCAAGTGGCTTCTTAGCTAACAAATTCTCAGCAGTAATAAACTTTTGACCACCAGGATACTCACTGTAAGAAACGTAAGTCTTTTCAGCCATTTTGTTTCCAGTCAACTTTACTTTTTCAGCATTAATAACCACAACATTATCTCCACAGTCTACGTGCGGAGTATAATTTGGCTTGTGCTTTCCTCTAATCATTTTAGCAACTTTTGAAGCTAAACGTCCTAGTGTTTCGTTTTCAGCATCAACTAAAACCCACTGCTTATCTACAGTTGCTCTATTTGCTGAAATGGTTTTATAACTTAAGGTATCCACGGTTTCCTTTGTTTTACTAATTGTATATATCTATTCATCCCCTAAAATGGGGCTGCGAAGTTAGAATTAATTTTTATTTTAGACAACATACTATAACAGAAAAATATCATCTACTTCATTTCTTTCATAAGAAAGGAGGAAAAGCAAGCCTTTCCTCCTTGAAAAAATCATTTATTTGATGCGTTATTAACAGTGCTCGTCAAATGCTGCAGTCAAATTTTCTGCAATCATTTCTGCAGGTCGTCCTTCAATGTGATGTCTTTCGATAAAGTGAACCAACTTGCCACCTTTAAATAAAGCGATGGATGGAGATGAAGGAGGATAAGGCAGCATGTGCTTTCTAGCTTGAGCTACTGCATCTTGATCTACTCCTGCAAAAACCGTTGTTAATTTGGTAGGTACTTTAGCGTGCTTAGAAGCCATGGTTACTGCCGGACGAGCATTTGCTGCTGCACAACCACAAACTGAATTCACCATCACCAATACTGTTTCATCTGCATTAGAAAGTGCTGCATCAACATCTGACGCCGTTGTTAAATCTTGAAAACCCACAGAAGTTAATTCTTCTTTCATAGGGGCTACTAATTCTGCTGGATACATATTTATAGGTGTTTAATATTTATTGTAAAATAATTGAACTACAAAGTTACTCAAACTTCATTGAACAAGTCAACCGATTCTACGCTGAATGGTTTACAAATTATAGAATATTATGAAATCACGGAACAATTCAGTTGTTGCTTTGGCTATTTTAGTTGCATGAAAAATTCACTGCTCCTGCACGTGTTAATTTTAATTCTCACTACCTCCATTCACTCACAGAGCAACAAAATTAATGGCGTAAGTTTTGTTTCGCCTCCTAAAGTAATTGGAAGCACTGAAATTGCTCAACCCAACCAGCTTGTTCATGCCAATTATTTAAGTCTTATGCCCTATGGATTCATTCCAGAAGGAAGTACTAATTTAAAGTACAACACCGAATGGCAGTGGTGGGGCGAAAAGACGGAAGGAGCAATAACGATGATAGAGTTGGCGAAAAAAGAAGGTTACAAGATAATGTTAAAGCCACACGTATGGATTAAACATGGAACTTTTACCGGTCACCACACTTATAGCAATTCCAAAGAATGGGAAGCATTTGAAGTTTCCTATTCTAAATATATTTTAGACTTTACGAGGTTAGCCGAAAAACACCAAGTTGAGCTCTTTTGCATTGGCACGGAATGGGGAAAGTTTGTAGAAGAACGTCCACTCTATTGGAAAAGGTTGATTAAAGAAGTTCGCAAAGTATATAGCGGTAAACTTACCTACGCTGCCAATTGGGACGAGTACAGCAAAGTTCCATTTTGGAAAGAATTAGATTATATTGGGGTAGACGCTTACTTTCCACTCGCACAAGAAAAAACTCCGACTGCTGCCCAGGTAAAATACGCTCTACTCGAGCCGTTGCATCAACTCCGAATTATCAGTACTTCTAACAACAAACCAATTCTGTTTACGGAGTTTGGATATAGAAGCATAGACTTTACAACAAAAAAACCTTGGGAATCAGGAAGAGAAGGAGTCGTTAATTTACAAGGACAAATCAACGCATACGAAGCTTTTTTCGAGTGCTTTTGGCAACAAGAATTCATTGCAGGAGGGTTTATCTGGAAGTGGTTTGCCAATCACTCCAATGCCGGTGGAGAAAGCAACAATGGGTTCACGCCTCAAAACAAACCAGTTGAACGAGTAATCAAGAACTGGTACTCTCTAAAATAACGCTTCAATCTGAAGTTCTTTGCAATTTACCTTTAGCTGTGAAGAGCGCTTTCTTAGAAACAGCTACTTCGTAAACGAAGAGTAATATAATGTAATATAAAATCAGCTCTTCAAATTCTTGATGGTTACCTCTTAAAGATTCATTTACCGGCATTCCTAACTTCGGCAACCAGCGGGACACTTGGCCGATAAAGAGGTACACCAAAAAGGAATAAATGATATAATGGCTAGCAGCAAAGTGATTGACCAAATTGTTTTTTATCTTACTCTTAAAAAACGGCATAACAACAAACAACAACACCATAACAACGTAAGAAGCTTGCCTCAAGTAGTAATTATTATCTCCTTGATTGTGAAAATTCCTAATCACACTCTTATCTTCCCTTACTCCTTTAACAAAGAACTCATAATAGTGAATCCCATAGTCTATTTCTTCCAGAAATAAGAGCAAGAAAAAAAGTGCCAATAGCACATAACTCAACTTCTCGAACCAAAATTCTTTCAATCGAATTGATTTTAACACATAAACGAAGCTCGCTGCAATTAAAAGCAACTGCAAGTGTTCTAACAACCCAAACTCTCTGTTCACGTCCGGAGAAACCAACTCTGTTAAGAATGAAATTCCAGAATAATTCATTAAGACCAAAAACAAGCCGAAAAGGAGCGGGAATTGCCAATAGGCAAAATGAATCGAATTATTTATTTTCATACTTAGACTGTTTAAACACGCAAAACGCTATTTTCACTAAAACCCACATCCACAACCTCCAGAAAACTGAACAGTTGCATGAGGAAGCAATTCATTTATTTTTTGTTTTAACTCATCCGAAAGATACATTCCTTGAAAACTAATCTCCTTTAAGTTCGTAAGATTTGAAATACCTTGATGCACCTTCTGAATATCATTAAACCATAAATCTACTTTTTCTAAAGAGCGCAACAAGCCAAACTCTTCAGGAATAACCTTCACGTCATTTTTTGATAGTTCAAGAACTTTTAAATTCACTAATTTTCCCAATTGAGGAGGAAGAATTACAATCTTATTTTTACTTAAAGTCAACCTCTCTAGACTAATTAATGCGCCAACTTCTGCCGGCAGCAAAGAAATTTTATTTTTAGTTAAGTCCAACGTTTTCAAATTTACAAATTGACTTAAATCTGTTGGAAAAGTTTTTAATTTCGACTTTGATAAGTCTAAATGATACACCACGTCGGGTTGTTGTTGGGCTGCTTTTACAGAAGTAAATGTATAGTTAACGTCACCGGGTACTTGGCCCACCAATTGAGAAGCAAAGAACAGAAGTACAAGTGCTATTTTCATCTCAATATATTGTGCGCACGAACTTTGTCTTTCTGCATTGCTTCAATTAACGCTTCTTTGTTTTTAAATTTCTTTTCGTCTCTTATTCGATTTATGAAAAGTACGGTAACCTGCTTCCCGTATAAGTCCCCGCTAAAGTCAAATAAATTCACCTCCACAGTAACCTCCTGTGAATTTTCAATGGTCGGTCTTGTTCCGATGTTCAGCATTCCTTTATATAAGGAATCAGCGATTTTTATCCGAACCGCGTAGATACCATTTGCAGGAATTAGTTTGTAAGGATTTTGAATTTGAACATTCGCCGTAGGAAACCCCAACTCTCTTCCAATCTTTTGACCGTGCACTACTACTCCTTGAATAAAAAAGGAGTGTCCCAAATAATTTGTAGCGACATCCACTTGCCCTTCCTCCAAAGCTATTCTCACTTTAGTGGAACTAACATTCACATCGTCCACGTCTTGCACGGTTATTTCTTCAACTTCAAAACCGTAAATTGGTCCAAATTCCTTTAAATGTTCGAAAGAGCCCTCTCTGTTTCGTCCAAAATGATGGTCGTAACCAATCACCAATTTGGTTGTCCCAATTTTATTCACCAACAAATCACGGACGAATTCAAGCGAAGTTGTTCTTGAAAATTCTTTGGTAAAAGGATGAATAATCAAGTGATCTATACCCACCTCTCGAAGCAGTTCAATTTTCTCCTCAATGGTGTTAATGAGTTTTAAATCAGAATCTGGCTGAAGCACCATTCTAGGATGAGGAAAAAAGGTTAGCAAAACACTCTCTCCATTATTTTTTTTAGCAACCTCTATTAATCTGTTCAGAATTTTTTGGTGCCCCTGGTGCACTCCATCGAAAGTACCCGTAGTAACAATGGCATTTTCTAATTTCCTAAACTCCCCTAAGCCATTATAAACCTTCACCTTATAAAAATATTTACAGTAACTACTCCCACGCGATTTTGTATCTTTTACTGCTTCAAAAATAGTGAAATAAAAAGATTTCAAAATCTTTCGGTACTATTTGAAAAAGCACTACTTTTGCAGCAAAATTTAGCAGACAATTTTTACACAAAACACACCCAAATATGTCAACTAATACAGGAAGAATTACCCAAATCATCGGACCTGTTGTCGATGTAAGTTTCGACAGTGAAAACGCAATTTTACCAGGAATTTTGGACGCCCTTGAAGTGACCAAGCCAAATGGAGAAAAAGTTATTTTAGAAACTCAAACTCACGTTGGAGAAAGCACCGTAAGAACCATTTCTATGGATTCTACAGAAGGTTTACAAAGAGGAGCGATTGTAACTGCATCTGGCAGCCCAATCATGATGCCAATTGGAGAAGAGATTAAAGGACGATTATTCAACGTTGTTGGAGATGCCATTGACGGAATTGGTAATTTACCGAAAGTTGGTAAAGACGGCTCATCTATTCACAGAGAGCCACCAAAATTTGAAGATTTATCCACTGCTACAGAAGTACTTTTTACAGGTATTAAAGTAATTGATCTAATTGAGCCTTACGCAAAAGGTGGTAAAATTGGTTTATTTGGTGGTGCCGGTGTTGGTAAAACAGTATTGATTCAGGAATTAATTAACAACATTGCAAAAGGTCACGGTGGTCTTTCTGTTTTTGCCGGAGTTGGTGAAAGAACGAGAGAAGGGAATGACTTGATGCGTGAAATGATTGAAGCAGGTATTGTAAAATACGGTGAAAAATTCATCCACTCTATGGAAGAAGGTGGATGGGATTTGGCTTCTATTGACAAAGAAGAATTAAAGCAATCCAAAGCATCTTTCGTTTTTGGTCAGATGAATGAGCCTCCCGGAGCAAGAGCTAGAGTAGCTTTATCAGGATTAACCTTAGCGGAATACTTCCGTGATGGTGCTGAAGGAGAAGAGAGTCAAGGAAAAGACATCCTTTTCTTTATTGACAACATTTTCAGATTTACACAAGCTGGTTCTGAGGTTTCTGCACTTCTTGGTCGTATGCCTTCTGCTGTTGGTTACCAGCCAACGTTAGCAACTGAAATGGGTGCCATGCAGGAAAGAATTACTTCCACTAAATCAGGTTCTATTACATCTGTACAAGCGGTTTACGTACCTGCAGATGATTTAACGGATCCTGCACCAGCAACAACATTTGCTCACTTAGATGCAACCACTGTACTTTCTAGAAAAATTGCGGAGTTAGGTATTTACCCAGCGGTAGATCCATTGGATTCTACTTCTAGAATTTTAACTCCTGAAATCGTTGGAAACGAACATTACGATACTGCACAGAAAGTAAAAGAAATGTTACAGCGATATAAAGAGTTGCAAGATATTATTGCAATTTTGGGAATGGACGAATTGTCTGAAGAGGACAAGCAAGTAGTAAACAGAGCACGTAGAGTGCAACGTTTCTTATCTCAGCCTTTCCACGTAGCGGAGCAGTTTACAGGATTGAAAGGAGTTTTAGTTGACATTCAAGATACTATTAAAGGGTTTAACATGATTATGGACGGTAAAGTAGATCAGTATCCAGAAGCAGCGTTTAACTTGAAAGGAACCATTGAAGAAGCGATTGAAGCAGGTGAGAAAATGCTTGCTGAAAACAAATAACCCTTCGACTGCGCTTAGGATGTCAATTCTCAAAATTTACATCCCGAGTATGCTGAAAAAATTAACTTCACTCAACAAAAGCTTATTGTCACATTGAGCGGAGTCGAAATGTAGACTTAACGATTAGATTATGTATTTAGAAATTGTAACACCAGACAGGAATATTTTTAGTGGCGACATTAAGTCAGCCTCTTTCCCTGGTTCTAACGGTGAGTTTGGAATTCAAGAAAACCACGCTCCAATTGTTGCTACCTTGAAGGAAGGTAAAATTAAAGTAGACGAAAATGGCACAGAACACTTATTCGAAGTGAATGGTGGTGTTGTAGAGGTAAATCACAATAAAATTATTGTATTAGCCGATTAAGCAATTAATAGCATAAATAAAAAGCCTGTTCGATTTATCGTAACAGGCTTTTTTTATGGTTCGACTTAGCAGCTTACTTGTCCTCCAACTGCTTTCTTAGAAATGCGATTTCGGACTTCAAATGCTCTATTAACTCCCCCTTTTCTTTAAGTAGTAATTCTAAACCACTAGTCATATTATTAACCATTCGCTCTTGTTCATTAGAATTCTCATTCTCTAAAGGAGGAAGAAATTCCCTAAATGGCTTTTTAAAAAACTTGCTTAAATAATAAACTCTTCTAATATCAATTGTTGTGATTCCCGACTCCAATTTACCATAAGCGGATTCCGAAATGTTCAAATATTCAGCCAATTCTACTCGTTTTACGCCTGTTTGCTTCCGGAATTCGCGCAACTTTTCACTTACGTATTGATTTACATTCATTTGGTAGCAGTTTTATTTAGACCAACAATACGCAATTTTTGATTTTAAAAAAGTTAAAACAATATTTTACTTTGAGGCTGTTGTTTTAATGGCCGTTGACATCAACAATAATTCAATTATTTAATAATTTTAAAATACATAATAATGAAAAAGAAAATCATTTTTGCCTCCTTAGTCTCATTTGGACTATTAATTCAAAGCTGTACAAAAGAGGAGGATCAATTCATAAATAATGAAGCTATACCTGTATCAAAATCAACCCCAGTTGAAAATGTTCCCGTAAGCTCTAAGGGGCAACAATTGAATGACAAGGTTGCTCCATGGGTAATTTACCTGGCTGCATATGTAGTTGTAAAAGTAGTTGGTGAGCTAGCAGAAGGTCAATATAGCTCAACCACAACAACCAATGCGGATGGTTCTTCAACTAATACAACATCATGCAGTGGAGTTGGAAAATGCGCAATTTCAGGTTCCATGGTATCAGGTGGAGATACCGGCGAACTTATTCCTCTCTCCAGCGCTGCAGCGGTGCAAAACTATGACGAATCGTTTCTTTTTAATGGAGAGTTTATTAAACTAAATAACAATAATGTAATTTTCACAATTAAGCCCAACGAACAAGGTTACGATGAATTCTTTGACGGACCAACAATAGAGCTATCTAGGCCTTTTGTGATTGACAACGCAAGCTTTTTATCTGAACTTGGACTAACTGAAAACAATTTAACCTTACAGGGTACTTACAATGTCGATAGTGATCAGAATGGGCAGTATTTTATTACGGTGTATAAGTAATTAACACAATTGGGAGCCTGTTATAGGCTCCCAATTTAAAATGAAAACCAAATGACAAAGTATATTTTCTTCAAAATTTTTACATTTTTTTTAATGACATCATTAACTGTATCCTGTCTAAGTAATGACAACAGTTCAAAAAATACCATTAAGATTCAACATGAACTTAATCAATTTATAAAGAACAAACCTTACACCATCCTTTACATTTGGACTTCTTGGTGTGGTATTTCAAGAAATGGATTAATAAATGACTATTACAAAAATTATGAAGCGATTAACAACGATACCGTCCAGTCTATGCTAATAGTAATGAGCGATACCAATGCAATCAATGACTTCTTAGTTAAAAACACTATAGATTTACCATACACATATATAAACCCCGGACAGCATTCGATTTTAAGTAGAAATTCCAAGGACGAAGAAAATAAAAACAAGTTTGCACTAAAAGAATTTAACTACGTTTGTCAAGCTCCGGGGTTTCCGTCTGTATTACTTGTCAACAATGAACTTAAAGTACAACTGGAAGGAAGTGAAACCAAAGACGCATTAAACTACTATCGAAAAATAGAGAAACTTAAGGCACAATAAGATAGCGGAAACGCCTAACTACAAAGCAGTAAATTTCTAACCTAAATAGTTAAATATTTGCAATATAAGGACAACCACAATAGCCGAAAATAAAGTTGCTAGCTAACTTTCTGTTACAAAAAGGGTGATCAAAGTGAATCATAATAAAATTATTGTATTAGCAGATTAATTCTTTAGTAGAGAAAGTAAATCAAAAGCCCGTTCGAGAAATCGTAACGGGCTTTTTTCATTTTAATAGCATCCCTAAGTTGTTAAAAGAGATTAAGATACTTTATGTTTTGACTTTTTATTAAAACCATATATTTACGGACCTAATTTATTCTATGAAATTATCTAAACCACAATGGCTGGCCATCGGGTCTGTCCTTGCACTACTCCTCCTCTTTTTTCTATGGCCTGAAGATGAGCAAAAAAACTTAAAAGCTTCCGTTGTAAAAGGAAATTTTAAGATAGAAGTAAATACCTCCGGTGAGCTAAAGGCAAAAGAAAGCGAAGATATTAAAGGTCCTACAAGCTTGAGGTCTCACGGTATTTGGCAAATAAAAATTACTGACCTAATCACGGAAGGATCTTATGTGGATTCTGGTGCCTACGTCGCTCAATTGGACAAATCAGAAGTTGGTACAAAAATCATTTCCGCAGCAACAGAGGTAGAAAAAATTACTTCGGAATACGAGCAAGCACGGCTGGATACGGTGATTGAAATGATGGGGCTGAAAGATGAACTTTTAAACTTAGATTACTCCATTGAGGAGAAACAACTTATTTTTGACCAAAGCACCTACGAGGCTCCAGCTGTGAGAAGACAAGCAGAAATTGATTTGGAAAAAATCAAAAGAAGCTACAGCCAAAAAGCGAATAACATTTTATTGAAAAGAGAACAAAACACCGCTAAACTCCGGCAAATTCAACTCTCCCTCAATCAAGAACAGTCTAAACTAACTCGCCTAGAAGAGTTGCTGAATAAACTGAAAATTCTAGCCCCAAAGGATGGAATGGTAGTTTACAAGCGTACTTGGAATGGAGACAAGATCACCTCCGGAAGTCAAATTAGTGTTTGGGATCCAACGGTTGCCACCTTGCCTGACTTATCTAAAATGGTAACGCAGACTTACGTCAACGAAATTGACATTAGTAATCTAAAAAAAGGATTAACAGTTAGGCTGACTGTAGATGCCTTTCCAGACAAGATATTCACTGGCGTAGTGCAAGATGTTGCCAATGTGGGAGAGCAGTTGCCCAATAGCGATTCCAAAGTATTTGAGGTGACTGTTGAACTTAATGAACAAGACACCTTGCTTCGACCATCTATGACTACCAACAACAATATCCTAGTGGAAGAAGTGGAAGATGCCTTATACATTCCGCAAGAGGGAGTATTTGTGAATGACTCTACCAGCTATGCCATCGTAGAATCCGGACTAGGACTTAAAAAGCAAAAAATTATACTTGGCAAAACGAACGCCAACTTTGTAGTGGTAAAAGAAGGACTTGCAGAAGGAGAAGAAGTTCTTCTAGTTAAACCAGAAGATGTAAAATCTATTTCTTGGAGATAAGTTGTGATTAATCGATCCAACATATCTATTGCTTTTGAGGCACTCGTGGAAAATAAATTTCGATCTGGCTTAACCGCTCTTGGAATTATTTTCGGTGTGGCAGCTGTAATTACCATGCTCGCCATTGGGAATGGTGCTCAGCAGCAAATCATTGAGCAAATTGAGCAGGTTGGCGCAAAAAATATCATTATCCGTCCGAAGCTGATGGGCAACATTGAAGCAGAAGACGATGTATCTAAAAAATACAGTCCCAAGCTAACCATGTTGGATGTAAAAGCCATTCAAAAGGTATTGCCCAATATTGAAAAAATCACGCCCTTTCTCAGTTATGAAACTTCTGCCATTGCGAATGGGAAAAAGAAAAATTGCAACTTGGTTGGTGTAAGCTCGGCCTACTTCTCCATCTACAATTTGAAGCTAGACATGGGTACGGAATTTTCAGAATTACACGAGAAAAACTCCAATGCTGTTTGTGTGATTGGAGCGAACCTTGCTATTAAGCTATTCGCTGGTAAAAACCCCATTGGTAAAACACTAAAAACAAATCGACTCCAACTGAAGATTATCGGGGTTATTTCTCCTGGCAATGCTATTGGTGAGTCACTTCAAAGCATTGGAATGAATAACTACAACGATGAAGTTTTTGCTCCCATGAATACGGTTTTACGACGCTACAAAGATCGTGGGCGGGTGACAGAAAAACTCCTTAAAGCGGAGCAGAGAAATAATAACGACGATGAAAATCAAGAAGAGAAAACAGAATCCAAAATAACCGATCAAATTGAAAAGATTGTTATTGCCATTAACGAAACGGATGACATGCAGCAGAGTGTCGACATTCTTTATCGAATGCTACTCCGAAGACACCATGAGGTCGAAGATTTTGAAATTATTGTACCAGAGCAAATCTTGCAACAGAAAAAACAAACCGACGATATTTTTAATATTCTATTAGGCGTTATTGCCGCCATTTCTCTGTTGGTTGGCGGTATTGGAATTATGAACATCATGCTTGCTTCTGTGCTAGAACGAATAAGAGAGATTGGCTTACGAATGGCAATCGGCGCAACCAAAAAAGACATCAAGCAGCAATTCGTTTATGAATCGGGATTAATTTCCTTGATAGGAGGTTTAATTGGCATTTTCTTGGGGGTTCTACTCTCTTACATTGCAGAATGGACCACCGGAACACCAACCATCATTTCAACTTGGAGCGTTGTGATTTCGTTTTTTGTAAGTGCAATAATAGGGGTTACGTTCGGCTACATGCCTGCTAAGAAAGCCGCAGAACAAGATCCTGTTTACTCCTTAAGACATAACTAACATGAAGAAATTACTACTTCTCCTTCCGTTTATTTTTTATTTATTCTATGCCACCGCTCAAGAAAAACTAAGCTTAAAGGAAGTCATTCAACAAGCGCAAGACAAAAGCATACGAAGCAAACAAATTGAAAATAGATACCAAAACTCCTATTGGAGAAACTTCTCTTATAAAAGACAGTTTCTTCCTTCTTTAAATTTGAATGGAACTATCCCTGAAATTCAGAGATCCATTTCTAGTGTTACGCAAAACGATGGATCAGAAATATTTGTAAATAGAAACTTAATCTCTAATCGAGCAAACTTGAGCCTGAATCAGGCAGTTCCTTTTACGGGTGGTAGCTTTTTTGCTAGAACTGGGTTAGAAAACATTCAACTTTCCGGACAAACCAAGTCCACCACGTATTTGAGCCGACCCATTGAATTTGGATACTCTCAAAATATCTTCGGGTTCAACCAATTTAAATGGGACCGAAAAATAGAGCCGCTATTCTTTAGTGAGGCTACTCTTTTAAAAGTAGAGCAAGTAGAAGCACTTTCTATTGAAGCTGTTAATCGCTATTTTGATTTATTGCGAGACCAACTGAGCATGGAAAATGCGCAAAAAAACAAACTCAACAACGACACCATTTACAAGATTGGAAAGGGTCGCTACTCCTATGGTAAAATCTCTGAAAATGAATTATTGCAACTAGAGCTCTCCTTACTAAACTCAGACATATCATTAGAACAGCAAAAATTAAACTTTGAATTAAGTCGGCAACGATTGTCCGCCTTTTTAGGGTATTCTTCTTTAGAGAAAATTGAATTAAAATTAGATACTGTTATTCCAAACATTCAGGTAAACTTAGCAGAAGCTCTGGCCTTTGCCCAACAATATCACTCTGCCATAATCAACCAAGAACGGCAGGTAACAGAAGCTGAAATGGACGTAGCACGTGTGAAAAGTAACAATCGGTTTAACTTCAACTTATCCGCCTCCTTTGGGCTCAGCCAGACGGCTGATAACCTAGACGATGCCTATAAAAATCCTAGAAATCAAGAGTTCGTTTCCATGGGCGTTAACATTCCAATCGTTCAGTGGGGACTTGGAAAAGGAAGGGTAAAACAAGCGGAGGCAAATGCTGAATTAGTAAGATCTACCGTAGAGCAAGACCAAATTGATTTTACGCAAGATATTTATGAAAAGGTAGCTCGGTTTAATTTGAATAAGAAGCAATTGCAAGTGAGCAAACGGGCAAATGAAGTAGCTGAAAAACGTTTTGAAGTAACTAAACAGCGGTACTTGTTAGGCAAAATATTAATTACCGACCTACAAATTGCACAACAAGAAAAAGACAGAGCTTTGATTAGTTACATTGGAGCTTACCGCTCTTATTGGCAGTCGTATTACGACATTAGAGCTACCACGCATTACGATTTTGAAGCGAATGCTGTAATTCAATTGGATTAGCTGCAATTTCTGCCATGAAGGCTTTCTAGATTAAAACAACTATAAACTAACTTTTGGTGAATACAGAAAAGCCTTAATCATCAAAACACAAAAAAGCCCCAAACTCTTTCGAATTTGGGGCTTTTGTTATAGGTATTGTACTTATTCTCCTTCTTCTTCCGGAGTTTCTGTTTTCTTGCTAAATTTTTGGTATCTGTTTTTGAACTTGTCAATTCTACCAGCTGTATCTACCAACTTCATCTTACCAGTGTAAAACGGGTGGGATTTGTAAGAAATTTCTAACTTAATCAATGGATATTCGTTTCCATCTTCCCATTTGATAGTTTCTTTCGCAGCTGCAGTAGACTTTGTCATGAATGCATAATCAATTGACATGTCTTTGAATATAACTGTTCTGTAGTCTTCTGGGTGGATATCTTTTTTCATCTCTGTCTTAAAAAATTGGAGGGCAAATATACTATTTTCCTTCTTAAAACCACCTAAATCTTCAATAAATTTCATCTATCCAAAATTTAAGGAAATCTTAACGCTAAACCTTGCACTAAGTAGCGTTTAGAATTTTAAAATTGGGATAAATTTCGCAACTTCGTGCACCTAAAATCAATTCAAATGTCAAAAGTTCATAATTATAGTGCTGGTCCTTGTATTTTACCACAAGAAGTTCTTCAACAAGCTTCAGAAGCTGTTGTCAACTTTAACGACCTAAACCTTTCTCTGCTAGAAATTTCTCATCGAAGTAAAGACTTCGTGGAAGTGATGGAAAACGCCCGATCTTTAGTAAAAGAATTATTAGAAGTGCCGGAAGGCTATCAAGTATTGTTTTTACAAGGTGGTGCGAGCCTTGGGTTTTTAATGGCTGCCTATAACTTTTTGCCAATGGGCGAAAAGGCAGCATACATTAATACCGGAACTTGGTCTAATAATGCGATCAAAGAAGCACAACGTTTAGGCGAGGTAGTTGAAGTGGCCTCTAGTAAGGATAAAAACTACTCCTATATCCCTTCCGGATTTGGAATTCCAAACGATGCTAAATACTTGCACTTTACTTCCAACAATACCATTTTTGGAACGCAGTTTAAGCAAACACCGGTAAGCAGAATTCCATTGATTTGTGACATGTCTTCCGACATTTTCAGTAAAAAAATAAAAGTTTCCGATTACGATTTGATTTATGCTGGTGCACAAAAGAATATGGGCCCTGCAGGAACAACGGTTTACATTGTGAAAGAAAGCGCACTAGGCAAAACAGGAAATAACATTCCTGCCATGTTAGACTTGCAAACACACATCAAGAAAGACTCGATGTTCAACACTCCTCCAGTTTATCCAATTTACGTAAGCATGTTAAACTTGCAATGGTTGAAGAAAAATGGAGGTGTTTCTTGGATTGAAAAAATCAACAACCAAAAAGCAGAGCTACTTTACAACGAGGTTGACAGAAACTCCCTATTTGAAGGAATTACTGCAAAAGCCGACCGATCCAATATGAACGCAACCTTTGTTTTAAAAGACGAGAGCTTGACTGAAGAGTTCAACAAAGCATGGGCCGCAGCAAACATCAGCGGAATTAAAGGACACCGTTCTGTTGGGGGATTTAGAGCATCGATGTATAATGCATTGCCATTGGAAAGTGTGCAGGTTTTGGTGGATGTAATGAAAGAGTTTGAAGCATCGAGAGGCTAGGACACTTCGCTATTAGAGACAAGATATTAGACAACAAAAAAATAAAATTTAGTAACAACCAGACCGTCGGACTTCATTTCAGAAAAAGATAAGCTTTTCATTATCGTAAAAATTATCTCTTTTCTAGCTTCTTGCTTCTTGCAGTGAAACGGTCTAACTTCTCAATAAAAACATGAAAATACTAGCAAACGACGGAATCGCTGCAGCGGGAAAGATGGAATTAGAAGACGCAGGTTTCACCGTAATTACGGAAACAGTAGCTCAAGAAAATTTGATTAATGCTATTAACAATGAAGGCTACGAAGTAATCTTAGTTCGCTCGGCTACAAAAATTAGAAAAGACATCTTTGACGCTTGCCCTGGAATAAAAATGATTGGTCGCGGAGGTGTTGGAATGGATAACATTGATGTGGAGTACGGAAGATCTAAAGGAGTTAATGTTTTTAACACTCCTGCTTCTTCCTCGCAATCGGTTGCCGAGCTAGTAATGGCTCACTTATTTGGTGCAGTTCGTTTTTTATACGATGCAAATAGAGAAATGCCAACCAGCGGAGTTTCTGAGTTTAAAGTTCTGAAGAAGAAATACGCGAAAGGAATAGAGCTTAGAGGAAAAACTCTTGGAATATTAGGGTTTGGTAGAATTGGACAAGCGCTTGCTGGTTATGCATTAGGTTGTGGAATGAATGTTTTGGCAACGGATATTAATTCAGGACCATTTAACATTGAAGTAACAGTTGGCGGTCAAAAAGTAAGTGTGAAAGTAGACGGAGTATCCATGGAGAATTTGTTGAAACAATCTGACTTTTTAAGCATTCACATTCCAAGCACAGACAAGCCTGTTATTGGAACAGAGGAGTTGAATGCTATGAAAGATGGCGCTGTCATCTTAAACGCTGCCAGAGGTGGCTCTATTGACGAAGACGCCTTGATTGCAGCTTTAGATTCAGGAAAAATTGCACACGCTGCTCTGGATGTTTTTGTTAACGAACCTAACCCAAGAGCAGATGTATTGGCGCATTCAAAAATTTCACTGAGCCCGCACATTGGAGCAGCAACATTAGAAGCGCAAGATCGAATTGGCGGTGAATTGGCTTCCATTATTAAGGAGTTTTATTCTTAGTCTTTGGTGGGTGATAAGACAGTGGGACTTTAAGACTGTGAGATCATGAGACTGTGAGACTATGAGACTATGAGATCATGAGACTTTGAGACTGTGAGATCATGAGATTTTAGGACTGTGGGACTATGAGACTGTGAGATCATGAGACTTTGAGACTGTCAGAGCGTGAGACTAATGAGATACAATTTAAGAGGTTATAATACAATGAAACGGTTAACGTGGTATTGCGCATAGTTTTGTTTTTGAATTGTACTTTTTCTGCACTTGCTCTAGGAACTCTGAACCTATAAAATAGAAAGTAATCCCAATAAAATCTAAAACTATAACGGTCTAAAAGTCTAACAACCAAAAGACCTACTTTCGTAAAAAATAACACACTGTGGCAAACGTAAAACCATTTAAAGCATACAGACCTACTAGAGATAAGGTACATTTAGTTGCTTCTCGTTCTTATATCTCCTATAAGAATCAGGATTTAATCCGAAAGTTAGATGAAAATCCTTTCACCTTTCTGCACATATTAAATCCGGAATATAAAACGTCGAAACAATCGTTCACGAATTCAAAAGAGAAGTTTGAAAAAGTAAAGCGAAAGTTTATTGATTTTGTGAACCAACAAATCTTAACGCAAGATAAAAAAGAGAGCTTTTACGTGTATCGTCAAATTAAGGAAGGTCATCCTTATTTGGGAATTATTGCCTGCGCTTCCGTGGAAGATTATTATTCGAACGTGATTAAAAAACACGAAGCCACCATTACCAAGAGAGAGGGTATTTTTAAAAATTACTTACAAACCGTCCAAATTAATGCAGAGCCGGTTTGTTTTACCTATTCAAATCACGAAAAAATCGATCGAATTACAAACGAGAAAATTTTAGAGCGACCGGAATACGACTTTACGACTACCAACAGAGATCGCCACAGTTTTTGGAAAATTGATGAAGAAGATACGGTTGCGAAACTTAAAAGCTACTTTTCCGAAGTCGAGTCCATTTACATTGCCGATGGACATCATCGTTCTGCCTCCTCTGCCTTATTGGGAAAAAGCTTGCGAGAAGCCGACAATAATCCCAACGAAGAAAAAGCATACGATTATTTTATGGGGTACTTTATTCCTCAAAATTGTTTGAAAATTTATGAGTTTAATAGATTGGTTACCAACATTGGAGACCACAGTGTAACTTCCTTTTTAGAAGCAATTCAAGAGAACTTTGAAATTGCATTTGTAGATGGTAATTACTTTCGGCCGGAGAAAACCCACGAAATTGGAATGTACATTGAAAACAAGTGGTACTGCTTGATTCCTAAAGAGGGTCAATTTAAGGAAGATGATCCGGTAAGAAGTCTAGATGTATCCATTTTAACAAACCACCTGCTAAGTCCGATTTTGGGAATTAGCGATTTAAAGACCGACAACAGAGTTTATTTTAAAGGAGGTCTAGAAGGTATTGCAGCACTGAAAGCAGAAGTAGATCTTGGGAAAGCCAAAGTCGCGTTTGCCCATTATCCCGTGAGCATGGAACAATTGAAAATAATTTCAGATGCCAATCAAACCATGCCACCAAAAAGCACTTGGATTGAGCCTAAACTAAGGAGCGGGTTAACTGTTTACTCTACAAAATAGAACTTTATGAGCATTGCTGAAAACCTTCAAAAAATTAAAGAATCCTTGCAAGACGGAGTGGAATTGGTAGCCGTTTCCAAAACAAAACCTTCCAGTGATATTGAAGAAGCTTACGCTGCTGGTCAACGTATTTTTGGGGAAAATCGACCACAAGAAATGAAGTCTAAAGCGGAAGAATTGCCAAAAGACATTGAGTGGCATATGATTGGTCACTTGCAAAGTAAAAAAACGAAATACATTGCTCCTTTTGTTTCCTTGATTCATTCGGTGGACAAACTGAGTTTGCTAGAAGAAATCAACAAAAGAGCTGCCCAAAACGACCGCATCATTAACGTTTTACTGCAAGTGTACATTGCTAAGGAAGAAAGTAAATACGGCATGGACGAGGAAGAAGTGATAGAACTTTTGAGCAGTGAAGAATTCAACGCACTAAAAAACATTAAAGTAACCGGCTTGATGGGAATGGCGACCAACACCGACAATGAAGCAACGATTCAAAATGAATTTAAGGGATTAAAAGTGTTTTTTGAAGAACTACAAGGCAAGTTCAGCAACGATTTAGTAGACCTAAAAATACTCAGTACGGGCATGAGTGGTGATTATAAAATTGCCATGAAAGAAGGCACTAACTTGGTTCGAATTGGAAGTTCCATTTTTGGAAGTAGAGGATGACCAGCACTAAAGTTGATTCTTGGATTCCGCATGGTTTGGCTTTAAAAGCCTATTGGAAGGGAGACAAAAACGCAGCCATTAACATTCACTTAGAGGATGGCACGATTACGACAATGCCGATTGAGATATATTTTAGAACACAAAAAGAACTCCCTGAAATAGAAAAAATCGCCTTAACACTTTGCCAAGGCTCTATTCTAGATGTTGGCGCCGGAGCAGGAGCGCACAGTTTAATTCTTCAGAAAAAACACAACGTTACCGCCTTGGACATTTCGGCCGACGGCGCAGAAGTAATAAAAGCAAATGGTGTAACTACCGTAGTTTGCAATGATTTTTTGACCTACCAGCCTTCTAAAAAGTTTGATACGCTACTTTTCCTAATGAATGGAATTGGTGTTTCTGGAAACTTAATTGGTCTCGAAGACTACCTACAAAAAGCACATACACTGACCCCTGAAAACGGCCAAATTATTTTGGATTCTTCGGATTTGCGAAATGGAGAAACAGAGCTAGACTTTAGCCAAGAATATTTTGGAGTTTTTAAATATTACTTAAGTTTTGAAAGCACTACCGGTGAACCATATCAGTGGCTTTATATCGATCAGGAATTGCTGGAGGAAATTGCACTTCGTTGCAAATGGAAGACAGAAGTGATCTACGAACAAGAGGATGGAAGCTACTTGGCGAGGTTAACGAAAAGGTAAATGGAACAATCAGCCTTTCTTTTATTTACGCCAACATCTTAACCCATTTGGAATACATAGCATACCCACTCTTAATTCTCTCAGAACTCTTCAATCTTAAAACAACTTAATTACTTTTGCGGGCAACAAAAATTTTATGAGTCAAATTTCACCAGAAGTTAAAGAAATCATCCATCAACTTAAATCAGAAGATGAAAAAGTTGTACTCGATGCAATCAAGCAAAATAGAAAAGAAGGCAATGCCGCTAGCTTTAAAGCCCTTTTAGAGCTTTTAAAAGATACGGACGAACCAACCGTTGAAGCAGCAATTATCGAGTTTTTGTATGACTTGAAGGATGAAGAAAGCATTCCTGTATTGGTAAATGCCATTCAAGAAGAAGACTATTCCTTTTATCAAAGCTTTTTAGTTGCCACCTTTTGGCAATCCGCCATAGATGGTTCAGAATATTTAAGCTTGTTCGTAGAAACTGCAATTAAGGGAGATTACATGACTAGCTTGGAAGCCCTAACGGTTATTGAAAATTTCGATAGCTCCTTTCCACACGATGAATTGTTGGAGCTAGAGTCGGATTTAATAGCGGCAGCTGAAGAAGAGCAGAACGAAGACAAAAAAGTGCTTTTAGCTAGCATGGCAGATGTAGTTAGAAACTTACCTATTGAAGGAGAATAATGGCAAACTTAGATTACAGTGCATTAAAAGAAAAGCTAGAAGCTAACAAGGAGTGGCCTCGGGTTTATTTTTTCAAATTCATAGTCCCTTCTGACAATAAAAAATTAGCACGAGTAGAAGCTCTTTTTGGACCGGAAGCTCAGGTAACTTTGAAACAAAGTAGTAAAGGAAACTTTGTAAGTGTCAGCGCAAAAGAACTCATGCTACATGCCGATGGTATTATTGAACGATACAAGAAAGCAGCTGAAATAGAAGGGCTAATGGCGCTTTAACTAGTCTGCAATTTTTGAGCTTAACGGAAACCTCAACCCACTCATGCCATTCACTCTAGCTTTAATTGAGCCAACTAAAATGGGCGTTTCAATTAACAAAGGAACTCGATTCTGGTCGTCCGTAACATAAACAGTCATTCCATCTCCAGCGTTAAAAATAGTTCCTTCTATTAGCAGTGGAGAAAACACAATGCAACGAAACTCTCCAACGTTTTTAATCTTTAGATTTTCTTTTCCCAAGTATTCAATATAACTGTCGTGCGACTCGTTGTCTAGAAAAATTTCAATGGGAATTTTATCTCCTTTTTTCAGGTTAGAATAATCTAAATTTCGAGCGACATAAATCATACTCATTACGTCGTAACT
>Ga0307934_1000280_pt1 | contig 39804 bp, 27 predicted proteins | sample OrgLakmetageno90_FD_201838 | JGI IMG/M metagenome (GOLD analysis project Ga0307934, IMG submission 201838) | Saline water microbial communities from Organic Lake, Antarctica - #90 | ecosystem: Environmental > Aquatic > Non-marine Saline and Alkaline > Saline | place: Antarctica: Organic Lake...
AACTCTTCATAACTTAATTGTTTATATTTTTTCATATAAGTACCTCTATGGATAGACTACATGAAAACTTTTAAATCGGAACTATAAATTTTGTTGCACTTCTATTTGAAATCCAAGCTATTATCTATATTATCTATATTATCTATATTATGAAAAAACATATTGCTTTAAGTCTTTTAATCTGCATATCAGTTATATCTTTGTGCTATGCAAAATCAGGTAAAGATTGGGAAAAACATGTTGTAGTTACTATTTACAGTGGGGGTGAGCATATTGTAACAGGCGATTCTTACGATTGGGACAGTACAGCACCGAGTTTAGAAGGCTATTTTAAGAGTTACGGAACAGTGTTGAGTGATGCTGGAAATAACAAGAAACACCCCTGGGTTAACTATAATCTTGGAGGGGATTATTATGCTACAGTCTCGCTGTATAATGCTTCTGGGACGAAAAAGAGTTGTACCAATGGAAATACTCCTAGATATTTTAATGTTACTTTTTATAAACATAGAAATTTAGCTAAAAGTAAAGTAATTTCCTCTCATGATGGGTCTATCCATTGTAATTGGAAAAATGATGATCCTGAAACAAAGTATAACTATCGTATTACTATTAATATTGGAACAAATTACGAAAAATTTGATGTTATGTTTGAGTGAAACGAGAGGAGTTAATAGTGAATAGAAATATTAAAGGGTCAGGCCTTATAAGTATAGTTTTAGTGGCAATCTTTGCATTTATAGTTGTTCCATTGTATGCAAACCATAATGTGCGCACAGCAATAGCTTCACAGATTGCAAAAATGGGTAATTTCTTTAAGAAGTTGTTTAAGTAATATACTTCAAGTATAAAGTGGACAGTACAATGTACTGTCCCTACAATCAAACTATAGTATTCTATCTTTAAATTAGTCGTACTAATTTCATCCTATTATCAAATCTTCTATTCTCTTTGTTTTGCAATAATGATAAAGTTTAGCTATCTAATGATATAAAAATATTGTATTTAAAATGATAAGACAACTTCTCACTATATGTGTACAAAAAAAAGCCTCGGATCTACATCTATCATCTGGTTGTAAAGCTAAGTACAGAATCGATGGAGATCTGATTGATATCGAGTCTTCACCTATGCTTACAGATAAGGCTATCTCGCAGATGCTGTTAGAGATAATGACAGATGATCAAAAAAACGAATTGGTAGAAACATTTGAGTGTGATTTTTCTATAGATGATAAAGAGAATGATTCTAGATTCAGAGTAAATGCTTTTTTTCATAATCGTGGTTACGGTGCAGTTTTTCGTAGATTGGAAAATAAGATCCCAACGCTAGATCAATTTGGTGCTCCTGCTGTACTTAAAGGTGTGCAATCTAAAAAAGGCGGTTTGATACTTGTAACGGGCCCGACAGGATCGGGTAAGAGTAGTACGCTTGCAGCACTTGTGAATGAGCTTAATGCTAAAGAAGATACTCATATACTGACTATTGAAGATCCTGTTGAATTTGTGCATGTGAATCAGCGAGCGTTGATAAACCAGCGGGAAGTAAAGCGAGATACCAAAAGCTTTAATGCCGCTCTGAAGTCCGCTCTTCGTGAAGATCCAGATTGTATACTTGTGGGCGAGATGCGTGATTTAGAGACTATTAAACTAGCATTAGAGGCTGCTGAGACGGGACATTTGGTTTTAGGTACTCTTCACACTATGTCGGCGATTAAAACTGTAGATAGGGTTATATCGGTATTTCCGCCAGCAGAACAAGAGCTTGTGCGAAATATGCTAGCGGAATCTTTAGAGATAGTGATATCTCAGCGACTACTTAAACGCAAAGGCGGTGGTCGTGTAGCTAGTTATGAAGTCTTGGTAGCAAATTCAGGTATCCGCAATATGATTAAAGAAAATAAGCTTCCGCAAATATATACATCTCTTCAAACAGGCTCTGCTAAAGGCATGATCACGATGGAGCAAAGTATCGAAAACCTACTAAAGGATGGTACGATTACACCTGAAGAGGCTGCTAAATATATAGTTGTTAGGTAGGCATAGTATCTTAGGGGTACCTCTAATAACTCATGAGCACGCATTTTAATGTCCAAATTTACCACCTCTGCGTTGCAAATTTCAGCAATAGATACACTATTACCCTCAATTTACGCCTTGTTGTGATAAATTTGACCTAGGTAATCTGCATACACAGGGTTTTTAGAGGTGCCCTTAGGATTTATTCTTATTATTTCTACATCTATCGGAGCAGTATTTTACTTCATCCCATACTTTTTTCCATTTTTTACGCCAAGTGAATGGTCTATCACAAACAATACAAACCTTAGTTGGTAAATCTTTCTTTTTTATCACTTAAGTTCCTTTAGAAATTTTTCGCTATCTGATTTTATGGTTTGTTTTTTATCATCAGCCATCTTATCGTAAGACTTATAAATCATAGCTAAGCGATAGTTGTTTTTTAGCTTATCTCTATTTGTTATCATAAAATTCCAGTATAGATAATTAAAAGGACAAGCATCTTCGCCTGTTTTTTTAGAAATTTTGTACTTACAGTTTTTACAATAATTTGACATTTTGTTGATATAACTACCACCTGCAGCATAGGGTTTACTCGCTAAAAAACCTCCATCTGCAAACAAAACCATGCCAGATACATTTGGTAGCTCAACCCATTCATAAGCATCACCATAAACTATCAAAAACCATTCGTTTAACTCTTTAGGATCTACACCAATTAGTAGGGAGAAATTGCCTAAAACCATAAGTCGCTGTATATGATGAGCATAGGCATTTTTTTTAGTTTCAGAAACACACTGATGTAAGCAATTCATATCTGTCTTACCTGACCAGTAAAGTTCTGGGAGCTTTCTCTTTGCTGCAAAAAAGTTTTCATCTGCATAGCTAGGCATTTTTAACCAATATACTCCACGGATATACTCTCGCCACCCTAGTATCTGTCTTATAAAACCCTCTACTGCATTTAACGGAGCATTGCCACGGTGGTACTCGCGTTGAGCAGCTTTGATACATTCAATCGGCAAAAGCAAACCAGAGTTTATATAAAAACTAATATACGAGTGATAAAGTATAGGCTCTCCCTCGATCATAGCATCTTGGTAATCACCAAAGTTATGCAGTCTATTCTCAACAAAATCTTTGAGTGCTAATATTGCCTCAGCTCTAGTAGTTGCAAGCTCAAAAGGTTCTAAATCTCCAAAATGATCACTAAATCTTTCATTAACAAGCTTGATAACTTCTTTAGTTATCGAGTCAGGCTTAAAAACTATTGGCTTTGGAATCTCTTCTTTAGTTGATATGGTTTTGCGATTTTCAGAATCAAAATTCCATTTATCACCAACTGGTTTATCATCTTGCATAAGGATAGAATATTTTTTACGCATTTCACGATAGAAGTACTCCATTGTAAGCTGTTTGCGTGAGCCAGCCCAGCTTATAAACTCATCTTTTGAGCATAAGAATCTATCATCAGGAAGTATGGAGACATTTATTTCAAACTTTTGTTGCCAGAGGTTTATATCGGCTAATACTCTATATTCACTAGGTTCTGTGATGTGTATATCTGTGATGTTGTGTTTTTTTATAGCGTTTGCTACTTCAGAAGTAAAAGAGCCAGCATTATTGTCATCATCTAGCTTTGTATAAATAACGATATGATTTTGATTTTTTAGTTCCTCTGCAAAATGACGCATTGCCGAAAATATATATGCTATTTTCTTTTGATGGTGTTTTACATATTTAGCTTCCTCAATGACTTCACACATCAAGATTATATCGTTATTTTTATGGCACTCTTTTAAGCTAGATATTCGTTGAGATAACTGATCCCCTAAGATAACTCTTAATGTTTTCATCAGAATAATTGTCCTTGAGTTGAGTCTATTTTTTTTGCGGTTTTTCTTTTAATTGGTTTTTTTCTACTTGCGTGTTTTTTTAATATTTTAGTTGATTCATCTCTAAAGAGCAGGTTTTTTCTTACTCCATAAATCTTAGCAGCAGCATCTTTTCTAGCTTGGCTTTCTTCAACTATTGGTAGCGGATACTCATTTAAAAGCTCGGAGTGTTGCCATGGAGTATGAATATATTCTTTTGGCATATTTTCAAGTTCTGGTATCCAGCGTTTTATAAATATACCTTCTGGATCTTGGTCTAGAGATTGCTTGATTGGATTATATATACGAATGCTATTTATACCCGTTGTACCTGATTGCATTTGTACTTGTGAGTAGTGTATTCCTGGTTCATAATCAGTAAATAAAGTAGCTAGATATTCAGCAGTTTTTTGCCAATTTAACCATAAATGGTAACTTGCGAAACTCATCAACATAGCTCTCATACGAAAGTTTAGCCAACCCGTAGCAATCAAAGCTCGCATACAAGCATCAATCAAAGGATAACCTGTACAGCCAGTTTTCCATGCGTTAAAACGCTTATTATCACAATCTTGTCGAAGTCCATCATAAGTAGGATGTAGGTTTGAGTGTTCTATAGACACTTCGTCTTCTAACTTTTGCATGAAATGGCAATGCCAGCGTAGTCTTGAAGCAAAAGATTTTATTGAGCGTATGTGCTTGGTTTTTGTGCCATTAGTAAGTAGTTTAACTTTATTTTGTTGGGATTTCTGTACTTGAAATACTTCTCTCATTGAAATGCACCCAAATGCTATATATGGAGATAGCCTTGAGCAACTAGTAAATGCGGTTACAGGTGAAGACATTTCTTTAGAGTAATTTGTACCTCTATCATTTAAGAATGTATTTAAAATCCTCAATGCTCGAGTTCTGCCACCTTTTTGACGCTTATAACAATTATCATAGTTTAGGTTTAAGCTTTCAGCAGTCGCAATTTCATCTGAAAAAAATGAGCTAGTAGTATTTGATTTTTTGATAGAAGAGGGTGCTGGTAGTATTTTGCTATCCATAAAGCTATACCAGTTTTTTGCCCAACCATCTCTATCTTTCAAACGACGCACTACACCATTTTGGACTGGTTCAATCCATGGTATTTGATTATCTATTAAAAGCTGTTTAACATTTTTATCGCGGTTGAATGTCCAAAGATTCCAAGTTTCTTGATGCGAATAAACAGCCTGTATATCATGATGAGATATAAGTTCTGCTAATACTTCACAAGCTTCACCAACTCTTATAATCAAATTTTGCCCTAACTTAGTAAGTTCAGTGTTTAGCTCCTCTAAGCATTCACATAAAAATAAGTACTGCCTATGACTAAGATCTGGCTGTTGCCATAGTTTTGGTTCTATAATGTAAAGAGGTAGTATTTCATCACTAGTTTTGAGAGCGTTGGTTAGAGCTTGATTATCATAGATGCGTAAATCTCTTTTAAACCAGACTATATTCATTATGTAATTGTGCTTTTAGTTTTTTATGCTTAGCAATACGACCTGTTACTCTTTTACGCCATAGCCTAAAACTTGACGCTTTTAGGTTTTTTCGCATAATGCTTATGACTTGGGGTTCTGAAACACCTGTCATATTTTGTATATCATCGAAAGATGTCTTGTCACACCAAGCCATATCTATGATTTTGTTATCAATATCACTTATTTCTCTTATCAAGGTTGTATCTCCTTTCCATCCCAGGCAAAGCATTTACCTGTATCGGTGACTGTTAAGTTTTCTAATACTTCTATAAGTTTTTCTGCTGAATATTGAGCTGTAAAAAGTTTACCCTCAGGCACGCGAGCTTGAAACGGTTTAGATAACTCACTATCAACTGTACCGGGGTGTAACCCAACTATAACGGCATTTTTATTTGTCCGAGAAGTTTCAATACTTGCAGTTTTTATAAACATATTCAACGCAGCTTTTGACATTCTATAAGCATACCAACCGCCAAGTTTGTTGTCTGATACACTACCAACTCTAGCGGAAATGCTTGTGAAGATTGATTTTGATTTAGTATTTAATTTAGGTATAAAATGTTTGGCTACCATCGCTGGGAAAATAGTGTTTGCTGCAAAAAGTTTCTCAAAATTGCTTGTTGATATTTGCTTTAGTGATTTTTCAGGAGATAAATCATCATTGTGAAGTATTCCTGTAGCTACAAAAACAAGATCTAGATTTTTATCAAAATTGCTAGCTATAGTAGCGATAGAATCTTCATTAGAATAATCAATCTGAGAGTACGAAACACTTGCTACTTTTGTAGTAGGTTCACTTTGCGAAAAAGCATGAATATTTGCATTAGGATAAAGTTCGCAAACTCTATTTAAAATAGCATTTCCTATAGATCCTGTTGCACCGAATAGTACTATATTTTGCATATTAAGACTCCAAAAGTTGTTGCTTTATATGATTAGCCAATTGATAAGCACTTGTAAATGCTGACTCAACACGACCTTTTATACACCAATCACCGCAGGCAGATATTCTTTGATCATCATCATTAAAAAAATCTGGTGAATTTTGTTTACCAATATTTGCATATCTCCAAGCGTGTAGAGTAGAATAATTTGGTTCATCAAAATTTATAATGCCTCTTACTTTAACGAGCATTTGTTGCTTTACAGTTTCTCTATCGTTATCTATATTTTCATTTGCCCACTCATTAGTTGAATGCACTAGTAGACAGTCTGGCGTGTTGCGATCTGGTTTTGAGCTATCAACAGAGATCCAGCTGATAGTATCATCAAGAATCATAGCCGCATCAAAGTCGATGTCTAGGGCTTCATCAAAGCCAAGCATTAGCGACAAGCAAGCATCCATTTTTGTATCTTTGATATCAGAATAAAAATCTATATCAGTCGGTAATAATTCTTGTAACTGATCTACAGGGATAGCATATACAACCCAGTCAAAACTTCCTAAATGGCAGTCGTTATCATCAGATAGTTGCCAAATATTATCATTCTTTATAACAGAGCCGACACGCGTATTTATACGAATATCTAAGTCTTTAGCTAGATATTGAGCTATAGCATTCATCTTAGGGCAACCTACAAAATGCTTAAATTCATCATTCCACTTAGATTGCTTTGTAATTGTATTATCTTTGATTTCAACAAAATCAGCATTCCAAGGTTTAATGACAGCTTCATCAATCATTGGTTGGATAAAATCGCTAAATTCATTGGTTTTGACTGTAAAGTATTGAGCACCATGGTCAAAAAAGTATGGGTCAGCGTATCTTGTCGACATTCTGCCACTTACGCCACGAGCCTTCTCAAAAACTGTGATATTGGCAAAATCTTTTAGAATATTTGCAGCTGTTAGACCAGCCATGCCAGCCCCTATAATAGCTATATTTTTCATATATAAATCCTTGTTATAAGTAAGCTCACAATCACAATTATAGTTGCTGGAATACGAGTAAATATAAAGTACTCACGCTTAATAAGAGCATTTTGATAGAGTAGATAATCAACCTTTACGCTTATGTAAAAACTCAATATCAGAATAAATATAAAACTTTTAGAGTATAAGTTTAGGTAGCCAATCCATAATACTATAGCATTGATATTACTACTAACTTGCAACAAAAGTTTTGGCTTGCTTTTAAGATATAGTTGTTGCCCCCAATGAGCTCCAGCCATAAAACTTGCAATTATAAGACCATAGATTGTAGTGCTATGTATTACATTTCCAAAAAGAGGTAAGTTGCGTATGTCAAAAAGTATGCAGATAGCAAAAAACACAAAGGGAAATGCCCCTGCATAGGTTAGGAGCATTTGTATTTTAGGCGAGTTGTTGTCTGAGGTATTAGTTTTCATTAGTAGCTAAGTTTTTCTTTTACTTTACCTCTAAATACAAAATAAGCATAACCTGTGTATAGAAGTAATAGAGGTATCATTATAATTGCAGGTATGAGAGTGAAAAGTAATGTAGTATCACTTGCCTGTGACTCCATATAAGTTAGGTGATACGGTATCACATAAGGGAACATTAGCGTTATCATACTCATATAAGTTAGGACAAATATACCAACAGTCAGCCAGTATGGCAAAGCATGAATTTTAGAGTCTATAAATTTCCATAGTATGTAGAAAGTGATTATTGTAAGTGCAAAAAACTCACTCAATATAACCATTTTATAGATATTATCAAAAGGTAGAGTGATGTATAACGGAGTTATAAGACCTATTAATAACATCAGTATTGCTAAGATTCTACAACATTTTCTTGCAAATATTTTTGCTTTCTCAAAAAGTTCGCCATCAGTCTTTAGTATGAGTCTTGTAGCACCAAGTAGTGCGTATCCAGCAACTAAAGCAACACCAGTCAAGATCTGAAAAATCAAACCATAGACTCCAGCATCTTTAGGGTAGCCGATGATTAGATCACCAACTATGTAGCCCTCTAAAAATGTAGCGGCAATAGATGATGTAAAGAAAAGTTTATCCCAGTTTTTGATACCTTGCTCAGAAGCTTTCAACCTAAACTCAAAGCAAATACCTCTAAGTAAGATCATAACTACAAGCAAGGTTGCTGACATATATATCTTTGGGAATATAAATGCAAATGCTATTGGAAACATACCGTAAAAACAAGCTAGAGAAAGTACAAGCCATGTTTGATTACCATCCCATGTTGGTAAAAGTACGCTAGTGGCAATATCTCTTTGATTGGAATTTAAAAATGGGAAGAGTATTGCAACACCAAGGGCAAAGCCATCTAAGATCACATATAGAAGTAGACCAAATGCGATTATGCCGAGCCAAATTAAACCTAAATCCATGACTTACTCCTTATCTTTTGTATTTTTTTCAACAGCTTGGAAATATGAGTAAGGCATCCGTTCTTCACCACTATTTCCTGGGCCTGCTTTGATTAGCTTTATGAGATATTTGAAGTAGAAAAATCCAAATATAATAAAGTAAACAATAAGTATAGACCCTAGTGATAAAGCTACTTCCCAAGCACTAATATCGCTTACAGCATATTTGGTTTTGACTAATCCGTATACAACCCAAGGTTGGCGTCCAAATTCAGCAGTAAACCAACCAGTTATAATCGCAACAAAACCAAGAGGAGTAGCTAATCTACAAATCCATAAAAACCATTTTTGACCGTAGATTCTTTGCTTAACCAAGAGCAATGATCCAACTACACCTATAAATACCATAAGCAGTCCAATACCAACCATGATTCTAAAGCTATAAAATACCACCGCAACTAAAGGTCTATCTTCTTTAGCAACAGATTTAAGCCCTAGCATTTCGCCATCAAGCTTGTGTGTGTTAATCAAAGATGCAAGTTTAGGAATTTCTATAGAGAATAAATTTTTCTCTTGAGATTCACTTGGATAAGCAAATAGTACTAAAGGAGCACCTTTTTGAGTATCCCAAACGCCTTCCATTGCTGCAGTTTTAAGAGGCTGATGTTTGTGTACTTCTATACCTACTTCATCGCCTACAAAGAGTTGACCAAAGCTTAGCACTAGCATTGAAAGAAGTGAAAATTTGATACAAGTTTTTGCAAAAGGTTGAAATTTATTTATCAGCATATAATAGCTACTTACACCAAGGATTACCATCAAGGTACTTAGGTATGAAGCCATCAACATATGTATAAATCTAGGAATAACTGAAGGGTTAAATATAACACTATACCAACTATAAACTTCAAACTTTCCATCTATAAAGTTGACACCATCGGGAGTCTGCATCCATGAGTTTGCAGAAAGTATCCAAAATGCTGAAAGTGTTACACCTACAAATATCACAAAGTTAGCTGAGAAGTGAATGTATTTATTGATCCTACCCCAACCAAATATCATGATACCTAAAGCACCAGCTTCAATAAAGAATGCTGTAAGTACTTCATAAGTAAACAGCGACCCCAATACAGGACCAACGGTTTTAGCAAATCCTGCCCAGTTTGCACCAAGCTGGAATTCCATAACTATACCCGAGACTACACCCATACCAAATGTAAGAGCAAATACTTTTGTCCAGAATTTTACTATCTGCAAGTATTTATCTTTTTTTGTAATGAGCCATAAAGCTTCAAATATCATCAAAAATGTTGAGAGACCAATACTAAATGCTGGAAATAAGATGTGAAAACTTACAGTAAAAGCAAATTGTATTCTCGATAAAATTTCAACCCAATCCATATTGTTATCTCCTATATGTTTGTTGATGTTATTGTCTTCCTTTAGCCCCCTTATTTCAACCGAGTCTAGCTAATATTACTAAATTGTAATGTTGTTGAGTATTTAAAAGTTTTATACTAAGTGCTTAAGTATTCTGAGATATAAGGGATTAATTATGAAAATATTGATAGCAGGTGGTTCAGGGTTTGTTGGTACTAATTTGGCTAAACATTTATCTAAAAAGTATAGTATCACTTTACTGTCTCGAACTAAGAAGAGTTTGGCTGATTTTGAAGAAACTATTACATGGGATGAGTTAAACGAAACTACTATTTCAAATTTTGATATTGTTATAAATTTATGTGGTTACAATATTGGACAAAAGCGTTGGAGCAAGTCAGTTAAAGAAAAGATAGTTTCTAGCAGGATAGAGCCAACTACTAAACTTCTTGAACTTATTGGTGATAAAGGTATTTGGCTTATGAATGCTAGTGCGATAGGGTTTTATAGCTTCTCAACAGACAAGCAAACAGAAGAAAAATATTTGAAGATTTATGATGAAAATAGTTTTAGTCAGCAAATAGTTGAGAAGTGGGAAAATGTTGTCAGTAAATCTAATCTTTCCAAATATACACTACTTCGCTTTGGTGTGGTGATTGGTAAGGGAGGAGTCTTAGATAAGATGACAATGACTGCTAAACTTGGACTTTTAACGAAATTTGGTGGTGGACAACAACTAATGAGTTGGATCAGCATCCATGATTTATGTAGAGCGTTTGAGTTTATTATCGAAAACAATAACTCTCAAAAAGAGGTCTTTAACCTAACAGCCCCAAATGCTACTAAAAATGTAGATATGATAGATGGTATCAAAAAAGTAACTAATGCTAAGCTAGTTATGACAATGCCTGAGTGTGCTATCAAGCTACTCTTTGGTCAGATGGGAGAAGAGTTGCTTTTATCTAGTCAAAATATTTATCCTGAAAAGCTTATAAAGAAAGGTTTTGTGTTTGATGATGAGAATGTAGATAGTGCATTGAAAAGGTATTTGTAGAGGAGCCCTTAATTTCATTATTCACTGATGTTATGCATTAGGTACTGTGCAACCACAAGGGTTTGCCCCTACAATCAAGATGTATGGAAATGCGTAACATCAGTTAGATAAATAGCAAACATTTCGACAATCTCAACAGGCTTTTGCTATTAAAGTACAACAGTTTTAAATAACCATAGAGCGGACAGCACAGTGTGCTATCCCTACAGTCAAGGTCTATAAAAGGTTGACGCATAGGTCAACCCCTACCAAAGATCTAATCAACAATTAATCAGATTCTGCAACTTTATGCAGTTTGGGATTCTTGAGAAGTATCAATTGGGATTTTCACAATTACGGTGATACCTTTATCGATGTTATTTTTAGCAGAGATTTTTCCTTTATGTAGTCGTACAATTTCTGTCACGATAGCTAAACCTAGACCACTACCTTCCTCACCTGTCCCAGTTTCACGATAGAATCTATCAAAAATTCTATCGATATTTTCAGGAGGTACACCAATACCATTATCTTTTATCTCAACTACTATTTCATCATTTTCTTGATAAGAATAGATTTCTACTAGACCACCATTTTTAGTGTATTTGATGGCATTTGAGATAAGGTTTTTAAATAGTATTCCTAAGAGATAATCATTACTATAGCACCAAAGTTTTTGCTCAGAAGGGAAGAATGAAATTTCTATATCTTTCTCAATAGCCTTGATAGCATTATCAGCAATAAATGTCTCAAGCACGGTATTTATCATTAGTTTTTTAGCAAATACAATCTGCTCATTTGGCTGGATTCTATTAAAAGTAAGAAGCTGGTCGATGATGTGGGAATACCTATTAGCCGAGCTTTTTACGCGTTCAAGTTTTTGTTTGATCTCATCAATATCATCAGACTCTAAAGCAATTTCAACTAGTGTTTTGATACCTGCAACTGGTGTTTTAAGCTCGTGTGCCGCATCACCAGAAAATCTTTTTTCTCGCTCAAGAATCTGATGAAATTTTTCTATAAGAAAGTTAATTTGTTCAACTACTGGCTTTATCTCATAAGGAACGACATCTTTATCGAGTTTTTCATTTTTACGCGGATTTATCTTTGATACGCGGCTGTTAACCCTTTTAAGTGGTAGTAGTGCGGTATGTAGTATGTAGTATGTAAATGCAATTAAAAGTATATAGGTCGAGGCTAAAAGAATCGCGAACCTAACTATAATTTGGCGAGAAATTTTGTCTTTAACGGCATTGTTAGCAAATACGGTTATAAAGTTACCATCGTCAGTTTTTAGGTTGTATGTATACCAGTGTTTTTGATTACCGTCTTGATCTGTATATAGCCATTCAAAGCCGGTTGTGGAAGTGATTCCATCATAGTCTTTATGAAACACAGGTAGGTTTGATGTTTTTAAAATAAGCTTTTTATTCTTACGGTCATATACTGTAAATCCGACACTATCATTGTAGTTTTTTATATTTAAAAATGAGGTGGAAATTTTGTTGACAATCATGTGGGTTGTGTTTTCATCATCTTCTAATGGGTAGATTTTTAGCACAGTTTCAATAACTTGTGCAGATGTTTTAAGCTGATAGTCAAATAGAGCATCGTTTTGATGCTTAACTTGATAAAAACTAAATAGTGATATAACAAGCATAAATACAGCAAAAAAACTTGCAAACGATATAATCAAGAAGCTTAGTATAGAGCCTTCTTTTTTTTTATTTAAAAACATAGGTAGTATGATTTTTGATTCTACTAGTGACTAGTATACCAATCCCAATACAAAATGGGATGTTTTTTGCAAAAGAGTTTATACCTCCTCTGATATTAGAAGCTGCCTAAAGACAAAAAGAGAAGTTGTGTTTTTAGGTGGTTTGTATTTTGGTCAATTTGGCTTTTGTTATTGGCTTAATAATTGTTATAATTCCCTTTAATAATATGAAAACTATAAAAAAAGATTATTTCTTTTATGAGCAAAACTGTAAAGCCATTTTATTCTAAGTACTATGAAGCCATTAGCTTACATTTTTATACCGAGGAGAATTTGAAGTTTGATTTACTGATTACCTGTCCTCATGCTGAGCTAGGCAGTGCCTTTGTCAAGTTTGATTATCCAGATATAGCTGATATTGTGAAGCTCAAAGAAGAAGACTTTGCTGACTTTTTAGCAATAGAGTACGACTTTGGCACTCATGCGTTAAGTCATGCTATAGCTGAAAAGCTATATGAAGAATATGGATTGAAGACTCTAGTTGTTGAGCCAACATTTCCACGCTCGATACTGGATGCAGGGAGATTGTACCCTAATTGCCTGCGTAATATTGTAGACTATAATGAGCAGCCAGAATTGAGAGAATCATTGGTAAAACTATACGAGGCTTATATGGAGAAACTTTGTCATGCGGTGGCTGTTGCTAAGAGTTATGGGGCTTTGTCGATAGATCTACATACGATGTCGACATATTCGCCAAATGTAATACAAGAGCGATATGCTGAAGCAATAAGTGAAACACCAGACAATTTACTTAGATATATCGAGCTGTATAAAAACAGCCATAAAGATGGTGAAAAGAGAGTAACAGAGCTTTTTAGTGGAGATGCTCGCAATGGTATATTTGCATCTACAGAATTGCTAAAGAGCTTGTATCGTGGATTTCAAGCAAATGATATAGCCGTAGAGTTTGATAAGCCATATATCTTGGCGGAGCATCTTGTGGCACATTACTTGGTATGTGAGCTTGCTACTGTATGTATTGATATTCCAAAGGATTTATTGTCGGTGATTACCACTACGGATGCTGACTATGATATTTCAAAATTAACAGTCGATAAAATAAAATTAGATAATGTGGCAGAGGTTTTTGCTAGCTCGGTAGTTAATGCTCGTAAATTATTACAATTAAAAAAAGGATAGTCTTGGATGAATACAAAAATAACCAATCGTGTAGCAGAAAAAATGTGGGGGCAAAAAGCCATTCATATACCAAATACTACAGATATCTATGGTGCAGATCTTGTTAGCTCTTTTGTGGGTAGATACATAACAAGAACCTTATGCTTACTAGCAAAAGATCATAAGATAACGCTACCAGACACAGCTAAGGCAGAAGTGCAACAGATGATAGCGTATTTTAATGAAATTGGGCTTAACTATATTAGTGAAGATAATGTTATCTATATAAAAGGTGTTGAAAATCATAAACTTTCTACAGTTATAATGAGTTATGCCGATGAAATAGCAGAGTTTGGTGATACAAATTATACAAGTATTGTGCCGTTTACCTCGGGTACAGCGATTGAGCTGATGGGTATAAAGTATGGTAAAGAATATGGTTTATCTGAATCATTATCATTATTTTTAAATGATAAATCATTTTTGCGTCAGATGTTGAATGGTAAAAACATACTTGTCCCTAGTGTAAATATTGTCTCAACTATCAGTGGTGATTATACTAAAAAGGCTTTGGACTTCTATCGTGAATATGAAAATCAAGGAATATATGAATGTGCTTTGATTATGCCAAGAGCTTGTTCTGGCTGCGGTATACATAGATTTCAAAGTGAAAAAGAATTGAGAGAGATACTCAAACTGATGCGTCGAGTTGAGATATTTATGATAGATCCGTGGTTGGATAATGTCGGTTCACCTGCTTTTCAGATATGTATTGGTGATAGCAAAGAAGAAGATATTAGTCTTGGACTAAGCGATCAAATGCTAGATGGTCAGACTCATCTTGGCAACAAATATAAATCTGAATTTAGTGATAATCCTGCAGTTATAAAAATATGTGAGCAGGTTACGGAAATCTTGCGTGAAATGGGTGTAAGAGGTATCGTGGGAGTAGACCTTCTTATTAGGATTATAGACGGTGAAGTTGTGCCTTATGTGTTAGAGGTCAATGCTCGTCAAACTGGTGCTATATATGCAGGCTTCTTAGCTTATGAGCTTCGTAATGGCGAAAGTAAGCCTTGGGTAGGGCATAACAATGTAGAAGTGCCTAAAGGTTCTACAATAAGCGATTATCACAATTATTTAAAGGCTAAAGGTATTGATTACAAGTGTGGTGATTCTGAAGGTGTGATTATTACTTGTATTGGCAATCTTGAGCTTAATGACAAGGTTATGATACTTGTACTTGCTGATACTGATGAGCGGTTGAATGAATTGCTTGCTATAGCCACTTCTTTCAAATAGCTAATCCCAATACAAACTTATCCCTTCTCTTGTTGTATTTCATACCTATTTTAACTCTTTGATATTTACTTGCTGATGTTACGCACAGTTTCTTAAATATCTATATTTTTAGGTAGAAGTAATGTCAATGGTAAGCATACTATCAAGATTATGACTACTAAGCTTAAAGCGTATTGGTAGTTTACTATAGGACTACAGCCTACAGCGAGAGTAGAGCTGCATTTACTTAGTATATAGCCTATTGTAGGTAGTAGAACTACGGGCATCATGTTGTTCACCATATTTACACCAGCTGTACTAGATCCTGATGTGCCTGGGGGAGATATTGTTTTTGCAATAGTAAATGTAACAGCTTGTGGCCCTGCCATTATACCTAAAAGAAGATATAGTGCTATGAAAATATTTTTATCTATAGGTGTGTAAATTAGAATTGAGCTTATTATTATCGATGAAACTATACTTAGTATCAGTAAAAATCTAAACCGAGTGGTAAAGGCTGATATAATTCCAAATAATGCAAAACCAATTGCAGCGCCAACAAAAAGCATACTGTTTAGATATGCAGCAGAGGCTTCTGATATTTGCAGTTTAGCTTGAATAAACCCAACACCCCACAGTGATCCAAGTACATTTATCGGGATAAATATACTAGCACCTATAATGCTCGCAGCCCAAAACTTTATATTTGTAAGGATTTGTAGGAGCTTTTTGAATGTTGATGAAAAGCTAGCTTCACTAAAGTGAGTGAACTTCTCAACATGCTTGGGATTGTCTCTAATAAATACAAATACTAAAATGAGTAAGCCTACACCGATGTAAGTAAAGACATCATTACCATGTTTCCAGCCAAGATTTGTAACCAAACTAGAGAGGAATGTATCTGTAACTAAACCACCGAGTATACCTACAATAGTCGCAAGCCCCATAAATGTAGAGAAAAATCTTTGAGGTAGCCACATAGCCGCCATTTTAGCTGCACCTACAAAGCCAAATGCTGAGCCAATACCCATCAAGATTCTGCCTGTAAAAGCCACTTCATAGTAGTTTGTAGCTGAAAATAAGAAGTTGCCAAGCACACAAAGAGTAGTAGCTATGCCAATCACATATTTACGATTATACTTGTCTATGACCACACCAGCAGGGATTTGCATAAGTGTATATGAGATGAAATATGCTGAAGAAAGCCAGCCTAGCTTTGTGCTATCAATATTAAAAGCATGCTTTAGATCATTTGCCATCACAGCTGGAGCCGCTCTGATGAAAAAGTCATAACTATAGTTTAGTGTTGCTATAAGACATATCGCCCATGCAATAATTATTAGAGGTTTGGTTTGGGGTAGATGAGATTTATTCATAGATAGATACTGAAATAATTATATGTATATAGTTAATAGTAGCTCAATATCATGTTTTTATCTAGTGGTATTATAGACTATAGTTTGGTATGTTTTGGCAGTAGAGCTGTTAAGGGAAAAGTTACTATTAAAATAGCAACAATGATAGCTAGAGCAGATTGATAGCTTTCAATAGTGTAGATATGAGAGCCAGTATTTATTAGGTTGCCATACTTGATTAAGATATGTCCAATTAGTGGCAATAAGATAACTGGTATAAGATTGTTTATAAGGTTTATACCCGCTGTAGCCGATCCGGCTGTACCTTTAGGTGATAAAGATCGACCTATAGTAAATGTAAGTGCTTCTCCACCAGACATAATACCAAGTGCAAAATACAAAATCATAAACAGATGAATGCTAATGTCTACATAGATGAGCACTGATGAAATGACTATAAGAGAAGCTAGATTAATGGTGAGTATCAATCTGTATCTATTTGTAAAAATACTAATTATAGCACCTAGACTAAATCCAATAGCAGTACCAATAAATAAAAAACTATTGAGATATGATGCATAAGCCTCAGGTAGTTGAAATTTGGCTTGTATAAATCCAACTCCCCATAGAGATCCTAATACATTTATAGGAATAAATAAAGCTCCTCCAATCAATGCAGCTGCCCAAAACCTGATGCTAAGGAAGTTTTTAATAACAATTCTTATATTTTCAAGTAATGTACTTTCTTTTATTGACTTGTATTGTTCAATAAATTTTTTATTATCTTTTACAAGTACAGCGACTAATATTACAATTACCACTCCAAAATAAGTAAAAACTTCATTTCCTTGACGCCAACCTAAGTTTTGTACTAATGAAGATAGTAGGGTGTCAGTAACCAGTCCGCCTAAAATACCAACTACAGATGTAAAGCAAACAAAGCTAGCAAAAAATCTTTTAGGTAGCCACATAGCAGCAACTTTTGCGGCACCAATAAAGCCAAATGCAGAGCCAATACCCATTAATATTCTTCCCGCAAATGCTACTTCATAATAATCTGTAGCTGAGAAAAGATAATTACCAATTACGCATAACACTGTAGCTCCAGCAATTACGATTTTGCGATTGTACTTGTCTAAAATTATTCCAGCTGGAATTTGCATGATAGTATAAGAGATAAAATAAGCTGATGATAACCAGCCAATTTGAGCAGAATTTATTTTAAAAGTATCTTTTAAACTTTCAGCCATCACACCGGGTGCTGCTCGGATAAAAAAGTCATAACTATAGTCAAGAGTAACAACTAGGCAGATGATCCAAGCCATGATGACCATAGATCTTTTATTTGGCAGGTATGATTCGTTAGGCATATAAACCTTTTTTGAATAAAATATAATTATAAAGATTATAAACGATATATTAAGTTGGCACAAATAAAATTTATGATAAACCATTAATAATTTTTTGTTGCTCGATGTCTGTATGTACAGATTTAGATCTGTCTTTTGCTACATACATATATACTACAGGCAGTATAAATAGTGAGAATATCGCACCGATAACCAAACCGCTAGATATAACTACACCGATACAGTTTCGACTTACAGCACCTGCACCTGTTGAAGTTACAAGTGGAATAACACCCACTACCATCGCAGAAACAGTCATCAAGATAGGGCGTAAGCGTTGTGATGATGATTTTACAATCGCATCGTACTTGTTTAGACCCTCGTGTACTTGTAAATGATTAGCAAACTCTACTACCATGATACCTTGCTTGGATATAAGCCCGATCAAGGTGACTAGCCCAAGTTGGGTGTAGATATTTAGTGATGCCCAACCTGCACCAAGATATTGCCCGACATATAGTGGTATCAAAGCACCAGATATTGCCATGGGAATAGTTACTAATATAACCAAAGAATCACGGAAGCTTTCAAATTGAGCAGATAGTGCCAAGAAGATTAATATAATAGCAAAGGCAAAGGCAATCATCATGGTATTACCATTTTCAACATACTGACGAGCAGAGCCTGAGAAGTTGTATGAAAAGCCTTCTGTAAGCTCATTCTTTGCAAGATTTTCTACATAATCAATAGCTTGACCCTGAGTCACACCTGGTGCCATAACAGCAGATATAGTAGCGGAGTTTAATTGCTGAAATGTGTTGAGAGTAAGGGGTTGACCCTTTGTTTTGAAGTTTAGAAGAGCAGATAGCGGTAATTCCGAGCTAACTAATTCACCGCGGCTGTCTGAAGTCATAAAACTATTGCCTAGTAAGTCAGATCGAATAAATATATTGCCAAGCTGCTCTTGTGTAAGCATCTCATTACGAGCTAGTTGTGGTATGACTTGGAAACTATAGCCTTTTAAGAAGAAATAATTTATGTAGCCACCAGCATAAGAGTACTGCAAGGTTCTAGCTATATCTGACATTGTGATGCCTAAAATACCTGCTTTTTCACGATCTATAGCAATATCAACTACAGGGTTGTCAAATTTCAGATCACTTTGAGCAAATACAAAAAGACCACTACTAGTCATTTTGTCTATTAGTTTGTTTACGGTATCATCTATTGCTTCATAATCATTGACACTTTGTATAACCATCGACATGGGGGCACCACGAGGTATCCCTGGCAGTGATGGTTGCTGATAAGTGTAGGTCTGGATACCTGGTAGGTCTGTAACTTTTGATTGGACTAAGTTTGCAGCCTCACCTTGAGATGTAGTTCGCTCATCCCAGGGTTTCATTATAAGACCTCCAAATATCACATTTGAACCCATTACACCATTTAGGATAAATGTATTTTTTTTACCCGGAATATCATCTAAGGTTTTAGCAAGAGGTTTGCTGAAAGTCTCAAGATAGTTGATATTTGCTGAAGATGGTGCTTGACCCATTATGCCTAAGAATCCTTGATCTTCAGTAGGTGCAAGTTCTGATTTTATGCCTTTGCCCATTATAAAACAACTAGCTAAGACGATAAGACCAACTATAGCTATAGCAGGCTTTATACTCAAGAAAAATTCTAACAGAGCCTTGTATTTAGCCGTAAGAGATACAAAAAACTTATTGATGAAAACTACAAGTTTACCATCCATCATCTGACGGTTGAGTACTTTAGAGCACATCATCGGAGAGAGAGTGTAAGCCACTATCCCTGATATAACCACAGCACCAGCTAGAGAGTATGCAAATTCAGTAAAGAGCTGACCTGTAAATCCACCCATCATACCAATCGGAGCATATACTACGACTAGAGTAAGTGTCATCAAAACTACCGGGTTAGCAATTTCTCTAGCACCTTTTATAGAGGCAGCAAAAGGCTCCATTCCCTCTTCGATATGCCGATAGATATTTTCAAGTACAACAATAGCATCATCAACCACAAGACCAATTGCTAAAATCATTGAAAGTAGCGTGAGTAGGTTTATCGAGAATCCCATGCTCTTCATAAAAAAGAATGAGCCGATTATAGATAGGGGTATAGCAATCACAGGCACAACAATTGCCCGTAATGATCCTAGAAACAAGAACATCACAATAGATACTATTATAATAGCTTCAGTTAGCGTATGAATAACTTCATCAATAGAGCTTTGAATGTAGAGCGTACTGTTGTAGGCTACATCAACATTTAGACCGTTGGGTAGGCTTGCTCTTATACTTGGTAGTTCATTGACAAGGCTTTTGACAACTGTAAGAGGATTGTCTTCAGCTGAGACTACAGCACCCGCCATTACAGCGTTTTTACCGTCAAACATTACTGATGAGTTGTAGTCTTTTGCACCAAGCTCTACCTTTGCTACATCGCCTAAGCGAACGACTTGATTGTCTGATTTTTTGATAATAAGACTTCTATACTCTTGTGCTGAAGACATACTGGTTTCAGGATTGAGCGTATAGTTTAGGTAGGGGCCTTGTATCTGACCACCTGCTGAAACCAGACTGTTTGAGCCAATTGCTGTAGCTAGTTCACTAGGAGTGATAGCGTATTCTGCCATCTTTTCTTTGTTTGGATAAACTCGCATAGCATAAGGTTTATTACCCCATACATTTATCTCAGATAATCCACCTTGAGCAAGTAGCTTGGGAGTTAGTTCGGAGTTTATATAAGCAGAAATCTCAGAGGGGTTCATTGACTCACTAGTAAATGCTAGGATTAACGATGGGAAGTTATCGGCTGGATTCATTCTTATCGAAGGAGAATAAGCATCTTGAGGTAGTTGGTTTAGTACCGCATTTACATTCTGTACAACTTCAGATAGTACATCATTTGAATTATAGCCCAGCTTTACATTTACAGTAATAGTACTTGCTCCAAGAGCTGATGACGATGTCATATAGTCTACGCCTTTAGACGAGCCAACAGACGCCTCCAAGGGTCTTGTTACAAATGCTTGTATTGTCGCTGGGTTTGCACCAGGATAAGCTGTAGTTACGGTAATCGAGGCACTATCTATATATGGGTACTGCCTAATTTGCAGTCCAAAAAATGAGCCTATACCGACAACTATGATCATAAAGCTTATAGATAGTGATAGTACTGGTCTTCTTATAAATAAGTCAATAAACTTCATTGTTATTGTCCTTGTTTATATAGGTTGTTGTCCATTTTTACATCATTGTTCAAAGTAGCATCCATGCCCTTATGAACTTTGTTTTGTCCAGAAGTGATAATTGTAGAACCAACTTTTAATCCTGTTACTAATGCTAAGTTATTTCTAGTTTCAAGTACCTCTACATTCGCCTGTCCAACTTTGTATAAAGTCTTATCGGAGGTTATAGTTTTCATCCCACCACCAGCTGTTGAGGTATAAGATGCTTTTTTAGGTTTGCCATCTTCCATTTCGGAAGTTAGCGTATAGACTGATTGACCGTACAAGCTATAAGTAATGGCATTTCTAGGTATGACAATAGCATCTTTTACAGAAGGTAGGTTTACATGGACTGTTAGAAAAGTCCCAGGAACTACATCATGCTTTGGGTTTTTGTAGGTTGCTTGAACTACTATAGAACGGTTTGAGCTGTTGATGAAAGAGTTGATAGCTGTAATTTTTGCTGTAAAAGTTTGGTCAAGCAAAGAGTCTGAATAAAATTCAATTTCCTGTCCAATTTTTATAAGGTTAACTTTGTTTTGTGGTACAGCAAATGTTATAAAAATAGGGTCAATAGTGGTTAAGGTTGCAGCACTATCGCCATTGTTGAAATATTCACCTAAACTAATATTTCGGATACCTATCTTGCCATCAAAGGGAGCTCTGATTTCTTTGAAACCAATTTGAGATTCGATATTTTGTACTTGAGCAATAGCTGTCAGATAATTGGCGTTTGCCTGATCTGCAGATTCTTTTGATGTAGCTCGTTGAGTCTCTAGCTTTTTATAACGATCATTGGTTATCTTAGCTAGTTTTAAATTTGAAAGAGCCTCTTCAAGACTTGCTTTTAATTGGCTAGTATCAAGCTTGAAAAGTAGATCGCCTTTTTTTACTTCTTGACCACCTTTAAAATGAATTTCACTCACTATACCGCCAGATTGAGATGATATTTCAGTTGACTGAATTGCTTGTGCTTCGCCGATGGTATTGATGACTTGTTTCCAATCGGACTTCTCTACTTTGCTAGAAGTTACAGCTACTGGCTGTGGTATATATGAAGCCATACCGTGACTTATCATAGTTTGAATAAATTGTGCAAACCCAAAGATCCCACCAAATAAGACAAGTGTAGCAACGACAATTGCACCAGAAGCAAACTTTTTGTTGCCGAACTTTGGTAATTGTTTCTTCACAAATTTAGTTTTGAATATCAGATAAACAAGAGCTATAGAAACCCCAAGTTTTCCTAAAAATAACCATGCTAAGGCAACAGTTACAACAATAAACACGGTGTAGCTTATTTTGCTTTGATGGGCTTTTGTGTATAGAGAGTTTAGAGATTTTTTGATATCGAACATTAGTTTTTACTTTTTTTAAATAGGTGGATGAAAAATGAAATAGCATTTATAACAAACATTGACACAAAGAATATTAGGCTATAAATAGCAAGGCTAATACCGGAAATTTCTTCTGTAATGTCAGTACAGCTTTCGACACTTCCTGTGATAGTTTTTGTAGCTTTTATCAAAAATGGATTTGTGACAGCTCCGCATGAAGAGGTGCCTGTAGATGTAAGGGTTTCAAAGTATTGGATATAAGTTTGCTCAGCTGCAATATAGGCACCAAATGTAATGGCAGCTAAAAGAACTATTCTGATAAGAATATTTAAGCTTCTAAGATCGCTCTTAATCCAGCCAAGTAGACTAACAGTTAAGATGATTAATACAGATAATTGTTGTAATAAGCACATAGGGCATGGCTTCCAATCAAGCACAATAATCGTAAATGTAATAATAGCTATAGATATTGCACAAATTAGAGCATTAAAGGGAAATATTAGGTTGTTGATTTTTTTCATTGCTAGTATGCTGATGTAATTTAATACTGATTTTCGTAATTGTATCACATTTTTAAAAGCTTGTTTATAGTATCTATGTAAAGCTTATGTACGGTAGCTGCAAGTAGTTGGTTTGGGGTGTTGGCTGAAAGATCTTTTATATTGGCAGTTTTAATGTTTGTTATCATAAGTTTGATGGTTGATAACTCTTTGTTTAGGTTGCTTTTATCAAGAATAGTAGTTAGCTTACTACATAGCTCAAAAGATTTTTCAAATAAAACTTTGTCTCTGAGAAGATTTGTTTTTTTAAATATATGCAAAATCTCTTCCGCTACAAAAATGCCCGTAGCTAAACGATGAATTTCACTTACTGCAATTGCTAGTTTGTAATGACCGTTACTTAGATTAAGCTCATCTTTTATTAAGTTGATTTGGCTTGCATCAAAATCATGTAGTGTTAGGGCTATCTTTTCTTCAATCGTAGCGATTTTGTAGATTGTGTGATTAAAGAATGATTGTTGTGGAATCTTGTTTGTATTGGCATTGATGTTAGGAAATACCGTTTCAAGGCAACCTAAAGAGTCAAGTGTATTAAGAAACACATTGGGGTAGTTGAGAGCTTTTTTAAACTCGATGTTTAAGCGTTCTTTGGTTAGATGGTTTAGCTCCCCAGAATCGAGTATATCTTTGACTAAAAGCCTAGTTTCATCAGCAATACTAAAACTAAATTCATGAAGCTGAGCCATAAATCTCGCTAGCCGTATGACCCTTAGGGGGTCTTCTTTGAAGCTTATAGAAGTATGGCGAAGTATGCGGTTTTGTAAATCTTTTTGACCGTTGAATGGGTCGATGATATTGTCGTTTTCATCACAAGCTATAGAATTGATAGTTAAATCACGGCGTTTTAAATCGTCTTCAAGTGTGATTGAATTATCAAAATTTACTTCAAAACCATGGTAGCCTTTTGCAACTTTTCGTTCGGTGCGTGCAAGGGCATACTCTTCGTGGGTTGTAGGGTGCAAAAATACAGGAAAGCTTGCGAGTATTTGCGTAAAACCAAGCTTTTGTAGCTCGACAGGGGTAGCACCAACTATAACCCAATCATTGTCCTTGGCATCTAGCCCTAGGAGTTTGTCTCTTACAGCTCCGCCTACTAGGTATGTTTTCATGGTAGTTACTATTATCAATAAGTAGATTAAGAGTTATCTTTATGTTACCAGAAAAAGGTGTATAATATTTAATAATGTATCTAAAATTCTAGTATCTAAAAAATATTTTTTACAAAAAATTATGGCAAATCTAATCGATAAAATCAATTTGAAATCTGGTCCTTCGGGCAATTTAAGTGGTCAAGAGACTAATGATGAAAAAGTTTCAGCACTATATAAAAGGTTGCTTGGGCAAGTAAGGCATCTTTGGCATTTCTTGGCAATTGCTGCAGTTGGGAGTATATTTTTCTCAGCAGCGGATGCTTCGATGATATACCTTATAAATCCAATTCTAAGTTATGGGTTTGGTGCTGGTGGTGATGTAACTAAGCAAAGTGCGAGTATCCTTATGCTTATGGGCTTAGGAATGGTTGGGCTTCTTACACTTAGGGCTGTAGGTTCGTTTTTATCACAATACTTTATTGGCTCTCTTGGTCAGAAAGTGGTTTATACATTTAGAAAAGATATTTACAAAAGATTTATGAATTTACCAGCAAAGTTTTTTGATAAGCACTCATCTGGTCAAATAATTTCAAGATTACTTTATAATGTCGATCAAGTTACAGAGGCGACATCTACGGCTATTATTACAGTAGTGCAAGATGGTACATTTGTGATTGGTCTGATCATTGTGATGGTAGTATCAAGCTGGCAGCTATCATTATTTTTGATATTGATAGGCCCATTGCTTGGTGTGTTTATCACTCTTATCAATAAAAAGTTCAGAGCATTAAGTAGAAATACTCAATCCTCAATGGGTAATGTAACTCATACTGCCGAAGAGACTTTGAGAAACTACAAAGAGATTAGAATATTTGGTGCAGAACGCAAGCAAGAAAAAAGATTTTTAAACAGTCTTGATTATACATATTCTCAACAAATTAGAACTATCGCATTAGATGCTTTAACCTCTCCAATTATTCAAATCATCGCATCGCTAGTTTTAGCGGGCTCGTTATTCACTATCGCAATATTTGGTACAAATGAAAATGGCTCAGCTTCATGGCTTACAGCGGGTTCATTTGCATCATTCTTTGCAGCAGCAGCCGCAATACTAAAGCCAATCAAGAACTTAACTAAAGTGAATGTGGTTATTCAAAAAGCGGTAGCAGCTACAGAAGATATATTCTATATACTAGATTATCCATCAGAAGAAGAGACAGGCTCTAAAAAGTTAGACAATGTAAAAGGCGATGTTTCTATCAAGAATTTAAGCTTTGCCTTTGGTGATCTAAATGTCTTAAATGATGTAAGTGTAGATATAAAAGCTGGTCAAACAGTAGCATTTGTAGGTAAGTCTGGAAGTGGTAAAACTACGCTTACTAGTGTACTTTCAAGATTCTATACACAAAACCAAGGTAAGATTACGCTTGATGGTGTAGATACTAGAGATTTGACGCTAGAGAATTTACGCTCGCATTTGTCGATGGTTTCACAGAGCGTACATTTGTTTGATGATACTGTTTTCAACAATGTATCGTTTGGTTTGGCTCGTGATGTGACAGAAGAAGAAGTTATAGATGCTCTTAAACGCGCAAATGCTTATGAGTTTGTAGAGACTCTTTCAGAGGGTGTTCATTCTGGTATTGGCAATAACGGCTCGAAACTTTCTGGTGGACAGCGTCAACGAATTTCTATAGCTCGTGCATTGCTAAAAGATGCTCCTGTGATTATATTTGATGAGGCAACAAGTGCTTTAGACAATGAGTCTGAAAAAGTAGTACAACAAGCATTAGAAAACCTAACGACTTCACGCACAACTTTAGTGATAGCACATAGATTAACAACTGTTGAAAAAGCTGACAAAATCGTAGTTATGGATGCCGGCAGAATAGTTGAAAGTGGTACACATACCGAGCTTCTAGCAAAGGGTGGTGCTTACTATAAACTTTACCAATCTGGGCTAGAGTAAGTTATGGGTACATCTAATAACTCATGAACACGCATCTTAAAGCCCAAATTCTCCACACCTGCGTTGAAAATTTCAGCAATAGATGTACTATTGTCCTCAATTTTCGCCTTGTTGTGATAAATTTGAAACTAGTTAATCTGCATACACAGAGTTTTTAGAGGTACCCTTATTTATGATAGAAAAAAGCTGGTATAGACGCGATATAAGTTTTTTGAGTTTTTTGCTAAAACCTATCTCTATAATATTTGCTAAAATTGCTGCAAATCGCAAAGCAAAATATCTTAGTCTTCAATACAAATCTAAAATTCCTGTGATTATCGTTGGTAATATATCAGTAGGTGGTACAGGTAAAACTCCAGTAGTCAGAAAGCTAGTCGAGCAGTATCTTGCTCAAGGCAAAAAGCCTGCTATCATAAGCCGTGGCTATGGTGCAAAAGCAAGTAGCTATCCATTTGTAGTAACTAGGAATACTTTGCCAGCCCAATGCGGTGATGAGCCTGCGATGCTGTATGATGCATTAAAAGGACAAGTGCCGATAATCATAAGTCCAAGCCGTGTGGATTCTGTGAAGATGATTGAGCGGGATTTTAAAGATATTGATGTGATAATTTGTGATGATGGTCTTCAGCACTACAAGCTTGCTAGAGATTATGAGATATGTGTCATAGATGCGACTAGAATGCTTGGTAACCAGCTTTGCCTACCTGCAGGACCTCTTAGAGAGCCTATAGAAAGACTTGGCTCAGTAGATTGTGTGCTAGTGATTGGTAAGCTAAAAAATACCGATCGTGAGTTTTTAGAATCATATAACCATAATGTCATTCAGACAAAGATCAAAGCCACAAGATTTGTGAATTTAGTAACCCAAGAAGTTATCGCTACCGATGCCTTTTATGGCAAGTCAGTTGCTGCAGTCGCAGGTATTGGCAATCCAGATAAGTTCTTTAGTAGTCTAAGTACGGTGGGTATCAATATCCATCATACGAAAGTTTTCAAAGATCATCATAAGTATACAGAAGCTAATTTTGCAGATATTCCAAATGATGAATTTATGATTATGACTTATAAAGATGCTATCAAGTGCAAGGGCTTTGCTCGTGATAATTGGTGGTATTTGGATATTGATTTAGATACTAGTTTAGATTGTTATAGTATTGTATAAATAGAAATGGACAAGTCACGACTTGTCCCTACCTATCAACAAACTAATTCTGTCTTTCTTGGTTTGATATATGAGCATCTCTAAAAAACATTAGAGGTGTCCATATTAAAGTCCTAGATGGATATCGCTATCAAGTAGCGGTATTATTACGGATTTTTCAATCAGCAAAGGATAATCAGTATAGCCAGTCTCACCACCATCATAGTAAAACTCAGGTCTTGGCTCATTTAGCTCAATATCATTAGCAAATCTATGTGCTAAATCAGGGTTGGCGATGATTAACTGTCCCCAAGATACCGCATCTGCCGTACCATTTTCTACAAGTGATTCAGCTGTTTTTTGGTCAAGCTCTTGGTTGATTATGTAGTTGGCAGTTGTTTTAGATTTGAGTGTTTGAGCGAGATTGTCATCACCTATTTTCGCTCTAGAGAATATGAAGGCTATGTTTTTCTTGCCTAATTCTTTTACCAAATATGAGAATATATCTATTGGGTTTGAGTCGCCCATATCTTGAGTATCGCATCTTGGTGCAATATGTACGCCAACTTTGCCACTGCCCCAAACTTCGCATACAGCATCTGTTACTTCTAACATCAGCTTAGCTCTATTTTCTAAAGAGCCACCATACTTATCCGTACGCTTATTTGTACTATCTTGTAAAAATTGGTCGAGCAAATAACCGTTGGCACCATGTATTTCTACACCATCAAAACCAGCCAGCTTTGCGTTTATGGCCGCTTGTTTATAATCTTGGATAGTTTCTTTTATTTCCTGGATAGTCATTTCTCGTGGTGTGACATACGCTTTTTCGGGTCTAACTAATCGTACGCTACCATTTAGCTTTACAGCACTTGCGGAGACTGGCGTTTCACCATCTAGATACATCGGATCAGAAACGCGACCTACATGCCATAATTGTAGTACTATGAGACCATCTTCATTATGCACTGCATCTACTACCTTTTTCCAGCCTTGAATTTGCTTATCTGTCCATATACCGGGTGTGCTAGGGTAGCCTATAGCCATTGGAGATATTGAAGTTGCTTCTGTAATAATCATACCTGCACTTGCTCGTTGAGCGTAATGCTTAGCCATCATATCTGTTGGAGCACGATTTTCATCAGCTCGGCATCGAGTAAGTGGAGCCATTACAATTTTATTTTTTAATTTAAAATCGCCTAACTGTACAGGTTCTAAAAGTATCGACATATTATTTGCTTAATTATTTCTTTTGAGTAATTCTATTATAAAAAAAGCAATATATCGATTAAAAAAAGTTTATTTGGCTGGTGCGTAACATCAGTTAATAAGAAAACAATGGTTTGTATGGGGTAAATCTATTTGCCATAATCTCGCATATACATTAGTATAAAAGAATTAAAATTTATAAATAATTTCCATGAAAAATATCGTACTAGTTGACGGGTCTTCTTACCTTTTTCGAGCGTATCACGCATTGCCATTTCTTACCAATAAGCAGGGTGATCCAACAGGTGCAATTTTAGGTGTGATTAATATGCTTAAAAAGCTACCAACCAAATACAACACCGAGCATGTGGCGGTAATTTTTGATGCTAAAGGCAAGAGCTTTCGTAATGATATCTATCCCGAGTATAAAGCAAACCGTAAGTCTATGGACGATGAGCTAAGAGTTCAGATTCAGCCATTGCATGATATTATCAAAAAGATGGGTTTTCCACTGATAGTTGTAGATGGGGTAGAGGCTGATGATGTAATCGGTACGCTTGCAAAAGATCTTGAGAAAGAAGACTATCGTGTGGTTATCTCTACAGGAGATAAAGACATGGCTCAGCTTGTAGATGATAAGGTAGTACTATTTGACTCTATGAAAAATGTAACGACAGATGTAGCGGGTGTTGTAGAAAAGTACGGTGTTCGTCCTGATCAGATAATTGACTACCTAGCACTTATGGGTGATACATCTGACAACATCCCCGGTGTACCAAGTGTAGGTCCAAAGACGGCTGTGAAATGGCTAGCCGAGCATGAAAACATCGAGGGTGTAATAGCTAATCAAGATAAGGTCAAGGGTAAAGTCGGAGAGAAGTTGCGTGATAATATCGAGCTACTAAGATTATCGTACACGCTTGCGACTATTAAGTGTGATTTGGAATTAGGATTATCACTTGATGATTTGAAATGTAAAAAATCAGATGATGAATATCTAGCTGAAAGATTTACACACTATGGTTTTAATGCTCTCTTAAAAGGTCTTGGTGTCACTGCTCCTACTCCAGAGTATACTCTTACTTCTGTGACTGCGGAAAATACCGTTACTAGCCTAGAGATAGTCCACCCAACTAACAAAGTAGCCGTTGATTATAAAACAATTCTAACTATAGAAGAGCTAAAAGAATTAACCACAGAATTAAATAATGCTAAGAGTTTTTCATTCGATACAGAAACTGATTCACTTGATACTGCTGAAGCAAATTTAGTTGGTATGTCATTTTGCACAAAAGAGGGTTTAGCATACTATATACCTATCCAACATCGCTATCTTGGCGTACCGCAACAGCTTGAGTTAGATGTGGTATTAAATGCTTTGAAACCAGTATTCTCAAATAAAAAGAATGCTAAGGTGGCTCATAATTTCAAGTTTGATGAGAAAGTGTTATCAAAATATGATATCAATATTTGTGGAGATGTTCATGACACGATGATCATGGCGTATGTACTAAAAAGCAATGGCAGACATAGTATGGACGCTGTATCAAAAGAGTATCTTGGGGTGGAGCCAATTCCTTATACTGAAATAGCTGGTACAGGCAGAAAGCAACAAACACTAGATCAGATCGAGATTGAGATAGTCGCAAAATACGCTGCCGAAGATGCAGATATTACATTTAGGTTGTACAACTATCTTGGGGAGCTTTTAGCTAAAGAAGAAGTTTTGAATAAGCTTTATAGTGAAATTGAGATGCCGTTGGCTTTGATTTTGAACGATATGGAAAAGCTAGGTGTCAAAATTGATGCTGATAAACTTAGAAAGCAAAGTTTAGAATTAGAGGGTAAAATTGCTGAGCTACAAGTAAAATGCTTTGAACTATGTGGTGAGGAGTTTAATCTTGCATCACCTGTACAATTACGCGAAGTATTGTTTGAGAGAATGGGCTTGCCAGCGATTAAGAAGACGGCAAAAGGTCAAGCATCAACTTCTGAAGAAGTACTTGTCCAATTAGCTGAAGAGTATGAGGTTGCTGCACTCATTATGGAGTATCGTCATTTATCAAAACTAAAAAATACTTATACAGACAAGCTACCAAATATCTTGGATCGTAATTCCCGTGCACATACTTCGTACAATCAGACAGGTACTGTGACAGGTAGGCTATCTTCATCAGAACCAAACTTGCAGAATATCCCAATCAAAAGTGTAGAGGGTCGCAAAATCCGTGAAGCATTTATCGCAGAAGATGGTTTTGTGATAATGGCAGCGGATTATTCTCAAGTAGAGCTACGCATCATGGCACATCTTTCTAAAGATGCAAACCTTGTAAAAGCTTTTAATGATGGCTTAGATATACACAGTGCAACGGCTGCAGAAGTTTTAGGGGTGTCATTAGATGAAGTTACAAGTGAGCAACGCCGCAAAGCAAAAGCCATAAATTTTGGACTTATATATGGTATGAGTGCTTTTGGGCTTGCTAAACAGCTTGAGATCCCTAGGGGTGAGGCACAAGAGTATATTAATGTGTATTTTGATCGCTACCCAAGTGTAAAAGAGTATATGACTACAGCTAAAGAGTCTTGTAAAGAAAAAGGTTTTGTAGAAACTATACTTGGTAGAAGACTTTATTTACCCGAGATAAATGCAAAAAACGGTATCCAACGAGCAGCAGCTGAAAGAGCAGCTATAAATGCTCCAATGCAAGGCACAGCTGCAGATATTATCAAAAAAGCGATGATAAGTGTAAATGCCGTGATAGCTGATAAATATTCCGACACAGTCAAAATGGCTATGCAAGTCCACGATGAGCTAGTATTTGAAGTGGCAAAAGACAAGCTTGAAGATGTTACGGCAGTGATTAAGAAAATTATGGAAGAGGCAGTAGCTCTAAGCGTACCACTAGAAGTCAATGTTGATAGTGGCGAGAATTGGGATGTGGCTCATTAGGTAAAAGATCTAAAAGGCTTTTCATCATCGACTATTTATTCTAACCATTGTTTACCGTATACTAAATTTAGATATATTCTTATTTAGAACACAATGGCACTATACACTTACCCATCAAATAAATTAGAGTACTTGGTTGAAGTATTATCGAAACTTTTAAGTTATGAGAAAAAAGCAATATTTGCATCGAGCGAGCTAATAGTTGGCAGTCGAGGTATGCAACATTGGCTTAGTATGCAACTAGCAGAAAATCGTGGTGTAGCTATGAATCTAAACTACGATATGGTCAATGGCTTTATCGTAAACCTATGCTATGAGCTTACGGGTAAACAGGAACATAAGAAAGCCTATACAAAAGATGTCCTAACATGGCGAGTATTTAAAGTGCTTGATGATGTAAATGAGCCTAAGCTAAAAGAGTACTACCAAGATAGCCTTTTGAAAAAGTATCAATTATCGGTAAAGATAGCAGAGATATTTTCCAAGTACTTAACCTATAGGGTGGATTGGCTAGAGAGTTGGGAGAAAAACCAATCCATAGATGTAACTAAGATAGGCGAAGATGAGCAATGGCAAATGCGATTATGGCAGATACTCGTGGCAGAAGTTGGTGATACTCCACACAAGGTACAAAAAGAAGCTATTAGTAAGCTAAACCCTAAAATCGTAGGAAATCATAATATACCTAAAAATATCTATATATTTGGTGTTAATACTATTTCACCGAAAAATCTAAATTTTATTTATGAGTTAGCAAAGCATATAAATATCCACATACTCTATATAAACCCATGTAGTGAGTATTGGAATGATCTTAAAAATGAAAAAGTATCAGCATGGCTTGGGCAAGATGATTATGAAATTCAACCATTGTTGGCAAATTTAGGTCAGCAGGGCAAAGAGTTTTTTAATGAGCTTTTAGAGAATGAAGCTAAACAAGAATTTGCGGTGTTTGAAAATACTCAATCTGATTTTATAAATCTCAAAGACAATCCTCAAACTCAATTAATTAGCTTACAGAGAAACTTATTAGAGCTAGACTGTGAAAATCATAGCAATACCAAAGATGATACTATCACAATAAACTCATGTCATAGCCAGCTTAGAGAGGTGCAGGTATTGCACGATAAACTTTTAGATATGATAGCAAATGATGATAGTATCAAGCCACGGGATATACTTGTGATGTGTCCAAATATTGAGGATTATTCACCGTATATTGATTGTGTGTTTTCTAGGTTTGCGGAAACTTCAAAACTTCCATGCTCGATAGCAGATAGAACTTTGCTGGATTCTGAACCGCTTGCTGCTAGCTTTATAGATTTGCTGCAGTTGCCAGAGAGTGATTTTGAGGTCAATAAAATACTTGACTACTTGTCTGTACCTGCGATACAAAAGAAATTTGCGATATCTGATGATCAGCTTGAAACTATCCGCTACTGGTTAAAAGAGGCTTGTATTCATCATAGTAATGACAGGGCTACATTCTCATGGGCATGGGGCTTAAAGCGATTGATGATGGGCTTTAGCTATGCTGATGATGGTGAGATTGTTGATGACAAAATGCTAACTATACCAGTGATAGATGGCAATGATGTAGTAGAGCTTGGTGGACTGTATGAGCTAATGGAGCTTTTAGCTGAGTATGCACAAGAGCTAACAAAGCTACGCACGGCACAAGAGTGGCAGAGCTATCTTTTAGAGATGCTTGAAAATGTGTTTGATATAACCGATGAAGAAGCATTTATTGGTAAGAAGATAAAGGACACAATTGCAAAAATCACTCAACTACCACAGAGCATAGCACCAAAGCAAAAGCTAGATTTGTATACTATTCGCTACTGTTTGGTCTCGCAATTATCAGAGCCTATCATCAACAATCATTTTCTCAATGGTAAAGTAACTTTTTGCTCGATGACACCGATGCGAAATGTGCCGTTTAAAGTAGTTGCAATGCTTGGGTTGAATAGCGGTAAGTTTCCACGCCAAGAGTCTGCGGTAAGCTTTGATTTGATGGCAAAAATGGGCAGAGAAAAGGGCGATAGAGTACAGCGAAATGATGATAGATATTTGTTTTTAGAATCTCTACTTTCTGCGAGAGAGTATCTGTACCTAAGCTTTTTAGGTAAAAGTATAAAGACAAATACAGAGCAAGAGTCAAGCTTGGTTTTGAAAGAGCTAGAAAGCTATTTGCAGCACAATTATGATTGGAGTGATGATGATGTTAAAAAATACTCATTACACGCATTTAGTGAGAAGTGCTATAGCGATGACTATAGAAGCTATGACCGCCAGTGGCTAAAACTTATAGCGAGCCAACCTAAGCAGTTTTATACAGGTCAGATAAATGCAGAGCCAAAGCTTGCCAAAGAGCTTAGCGTACAAGAGTTAGTGAGGATATTTGAAAACCCACTAAAGACTTATGCAAGGGCTGCACTTGAGCTAAATTTAGAAGACTACTCTTATGAGCTAAAAGACAGTGAGCCTTTTGATATTGTAGGACTAGAAAAGCACCAGCTAAAGCAAGATTTACTAAAGTCTATAACTGGTGGAGATGATGTATCCGCTACCAAAAAACAAAGTAAGCTAAGTGGTAAACTACCAGAATCTATGCTTACAGATATGATGTGTGATGAAGAATATGCAAAGCTAGAGAGTTTGGTAGCAGAGGCGGAGTTGTCGAGTTTTACAAAAGAATATTTTGATGTAAATATCGCAGGGCATAAGCTAAGTGCAGATGCGTATATATGTGATAATGAGCTTAGGCTTTTTACTGTTTCTCGCTTTAGAATCAAGCATAAGTTTGAGCTTTATCTGACGGCACTTTTAGCTTTTGCTGATAAAGGTGTGGAGTATGCGGTTAGTTATTATTATTTTGATAAAGACAAAGACAAAGACAAGGTTATGAGTTTTGAGCTGCCAAACATAGACTATGCAAATGCTAAAAATTTACTAAAGCACTATGTACAACAAGCAAGAGAGTTTAGCACTAAGCCAATGCTTGCACATTTGAGTTTGGCTGAAGCTATAATGGCAGATGGAGAAGCTTATGGTAAAAAATACCAACGATCTGAAAAGCAAAAGCAAGAAGCTTGGGAAAAAGTTATATCTGATGAAAACAACCCTGTAACTCTTGATAAAGACGAGTATTTTAATGTTTTTTATCCGCAAAGTCCTAGCTCTAATGAGCTGGTCAGTGGGGTTTATGATGAGTTTTTTGATGTGGTTAATTGCGGGTGAAATTTTGTGTTATAGTGACTATGAAGAATAATAAAGTAAAGAGCCCTAAATATATAGGAGAGTTAATATGAGTGAAATAATATGTCCAAGTTGTAACAAGTCTTTTGATATTGATGATACAAATTTTGCAAATATACTAAAGCAAGTTCGTGATCATCAGTTTGAAGAAGAAGTTGGTAATAGGCTAAAGTTAGCTGATAAAGAAAATACTAATACTATTAAATTGCTTGAAGAGAAGAATAGAAATTTGTTAAAAGAGGAGATTGCCAAAAAAGATAAAGAACTTACTGATTTGAAAAATATATCTAACAATGATTTGAATAAAAAACTGGCTGAAAAAGAGTTAGAAATATCTAAGCTGAATTCTAAATTAGAAAAATCTAGTAGTGAAAATGCATTGGCTGTACATAAGGCTGTTAGGGATATTGAAAAGAATAGAGATGAGTTATGTAATGAACTGAAATTAAAAAATTCTGAAATAAAATTGATCGAAAGTAGTGTTGGTTCTCAGTTTAAAAATCAATTGGTTGTTAAAGATGAAACTATCAGAATGAAAGATGACGAAATTGCATTTCTGAAAGATTATAAGCAAAAATTATCTACTAAGATGATAGGTGAAACATTAGAGCAACATTGTGAAGCTGAGTTTAATAAACTAAGAGCAATAGGTTTTAAAAATGCTTATTTTGAAAAAGATAACGACTCCACATCTGGTAATAAGGGTGACTTTATATATAGAGAAAATGATGAATATGGTAATGAAATTATCTCAATAATGTTTGAAATGAAAAATGAGTCTGAAGAAACAATCAAGAAACAAAGAAACGATGCTTTTTTCAGTAAACTAGATAAAGACCGTATAAAAGAAAAATGCGAGTATGCGATTTTGGTGTCTTTACTTGAGGCAGATAGTGAACTGTATAATACAGGTATTGTTGATGTGTCTCATAAGCACAGTAAGATGTATGTAGTAAGACCACAATTTTTCATACCGATTATTACATTACTTAGAAACTCTGCATTGAATGCTATGCAGTATAAATCTGAATTGAGTTTGATAAGAAGTCAGAATGTAGATATTACTAATTTTGAAGATAAGATTAATGCTTTCAAAGATGGTTTTGCTAAAAATTATGATTTAGCTAGTCGTAAGTTTAAGAGTGCTATTGATGAGATTGATAAGGCTATTAAAAGTCTTGAAAAGACCAAGTTAGAACTGCTGTCATCTGAAAATAATTTAAGGTTAGCAAATAATAAGGCTGATGAATTAACAATTAAAAAACTAACTAAAGATAATCCTACTATGAAAGATAAGTTTGATAACATTGCTGATTAAAAAGGGTGTAGGCTTTTCATAAAAATAGAAAGTGTTCTTCGTCGTTCTAGCTGCGTGCTAAATAGCCACTTAGTAAAGTAACTTAAATAAAAGTAGAGGTAATCTAACCAATGACAAATACTCTAAACAACCAATCGCAGATGTTTATCTATCAAAGTGATGATGGGCAGACAAAGATTGAGACTAGGCTAGAAGATGAAACTGTATGGCTTAGCATAGAGCAAATGTCGGAGCTGTTTCAAAAAAGTCGTTCTACGATAAACGAGCATATTTTAAATATCTTTACAGAAAATGAGTTAGATAAAAATGATAGTGTGAGAAAAATCGGAAATTCCGACTTTTCTACTAAGCCGACAAATTTTTATAATCTCGATGTAATTATATCTGTAGGCTACCGTGTAAAGTCATTGCAAGGTACAAAGTTTAGGCAATGGGCAACTAGGAGGCTAAAAGAGTATATTGTCAAAGGTTTTACAATCAATGATGAACTATTAAAGCAAGCTGGTGGTGGTAGTTATTTTGAAGAGCTTTTGGCTCGTATTAGAGATATTCGCAGTAGTGAGAAAGTATTTTGGAGAAAGGTTTTAGACATTTATGCTACGAGTATTGACTATGATTCTAAGTCTGAAGCATCTATAAAGCTTTTTCAAACTATACAAAACAAGATGCACTGGGCAGCACATGGCAATACTGCTGCAGAGATTATTTATCAGCGAGTAGATAGTACAAAGCCAAATATGGGACTAACTAATTTCAAAGGCGATAAGCCAACGAAGCAAGAGATAGGTATAGCAAAAAATTACCTTGATGAGCAGGAGCTAAATATTCTAAATAGAATTGTCACAGCTTATATAGAGATTGCTGAAATACAAGCAATGAATAAAATTCCTATGTATATGAAAGACTGGGTTGTACGGCTAGATATGTTTTTGCAAATGACAGGTAAAGATGTGCTAGCAGATGCTGGTAAGATTAGCCATAAATTAGCTATTGATAAAGCAAGTGCAGAGTATGCTAGCTATAGAGACAAAGCAATAAACGATATTTCTAATGTAGAAAAAGACTTTGTGAAATATATTGATAATTTGACAGACAAGTTGAATGAGGCAAAATGAACAATCTAAATCCAAACACAATTACTCTAAGCGGTCGCCATATCATCGAGGCAAGTGCAGGTACAGGTAAAACTTACAATATCACCGAACTATACATTAGGCTACTCCTAGGCAAGAAACTTATGCCGAAAAATATCCTTGTAATGACATTTACCAAAGATGCTACCCAAGAGATTATCGGCAGGGTGGAGAAAAAGCTACGAGAAGTACTAGCTACAATTTCAAAAGAGCTTTTTGAGCTAGTTATAGAGGGTGAAAAGCACATTATAACTAAAGGTGATGAGAACTATAAGCATCTAAAAAGAGCATTACTAGAGATTGATGAAGCTGCGATATTTACTATCCATGGTTTTTGTAAAAAGGTACTGAGCGAGCAAGCATTTGCTAGTGGTATCGAGATGGATATCACTATGGAGACAGATACTTTTAGCACGCTAAAAAAAATGGTTGAACAGTATTTTAGAAAACATATAAATCTCAATAAAGAAAAGTTTGAGCTTTTACGGTCGCTAAAGTGCCATACACCCGAGAAGTTTTTAGATAGAGATAAGCTAAAAAATGTAGTGCTTTCTAATTATGAGATTTTGGCAGATAATATAGATACTACTAAAGAAGAATTCTTGCTACAAAAAAAAGATGCTTTAGAGCAAATAAAATTACACCCAGAGACAGTGCAATTATTTATATCATCAAAGACACCAAAAGAAAAAGATGGTTTAAGAGCAAAGGAGTATCCAAAGGTAATTGAGTGGCTTGAAAATGAAAATTATTTAAATAAACTAGATTCTAGTGTGAAGTTATTTGTTAGTAAACCACAAGCAGGAAAAGCACAGTATAACGATGTGCTTTCACCACTTAGAGAGTTAAAAGACTTGCAAGAAAGTTTGGTTGGTAATGCTAGTAATCAACTTATCCAGCAAATATGTCTACAAATTCGTAAAGATTTTCTAAAGGCAAAACAGCAAGCTAGTGTTATGGATTTTGATGACCTTATTACCAAGCTAAACGAGAGCGTACAACACTCACCAGACCTAGTTAAAACACTACAACTACAATATCCTGTAGCTTTGATAGATGAGTTTCAAGATACGGATGCCGAGCAATACGAGATACTAGATACTATTTACCCTAAACTACTTTATTCCCCTCTTGAGAGGGGTGCCGACAGGCGGGGTGTGTTAGATAAAGAACTACCCCATCAGTCTACTACTGCTACCTCTTTAAGCTCACTGAGCACTTCGACTCCGCTCAGCAACCACGAAGTCGAAGTACAAAGGGGAATTGATGACAACCTGCTTCTAATGATAGGCGACCCAAAGCAAGCAATTTACGGCTTTAGGGGTGGCGATATATTTACTTATCTCAAAGCAAAAGAAAGCTGTGATGAGCAAAATCAGTGGAGTATGGATACAAACTGGCGATCAACTACTGGCATGATAGCAGCTTACAATCGACTATTTTATAAAGATGATTTGACAGTAGAGAATGCGGGTAAAGATATCTTCGGCACGGGTATTGATTATCAAGCGGTTAAGCCGTCAGACAAGGCAGATAAAGATGCTATAGATTTTAAAGATAGTCTTGATGCGATGAATTATTTTCATTATGAAGTAGATAGTGATGATAACGCGGGGAGTATCTCGGCAAAACTTACCAAGTATGTGGCAAATGAAATATCTTCTTTGCTTGATAGAAAAGTGATCCAAGAAAAAGATATTGCGATACTTGTAGAGTCAGGCACGCAAGCAGGACTAATCCAAGACGCTTTGAAAGAGCATGGTTTGACAGCTGTATACCTAAGCCAACGCGAGCAGGTTTATAAGAGTATAGAGGCACAAGAGTTGCTTTATCTTATGGAAGGGTTGCATGAGTTTGACAATAAAACTGCTCTAAAAAAAGCACTTTCTACAAGCTTACTAGGTGCTAATACTGAGAAATTCATGAATTATCAGTCGGATGATACGCAAGTTTGGTCAGATGAGATTGAGAGTGCTAAATTGCTATATTTAAAATGGCAAACGCATGGTTTTATGGCTTTAATTATAGAAGTTATTCATATCAAAATGCAACTTAGACAAGACAACAAACACCGCGTAGTTACAAATGTCCTGCACCTTGCAGAGCTTATCAAAATTGCTGAAAATAAATATAAGCACCCCAACCAGCTTATAAAATGGTATCGTGAACAAATAGCAAATAGTGAGAATAATGCTGAAGCAGAGCTACGACTAGAGAGTGATGAAAACCTCATAAAGATAGTAACTATTCACGGCTCAAAAGGGCTTGAGTACCCAGTAGTATTTGTACCATTTGCAAGCAAAACTAACTCTAAAAAATTCAATGCAAAGGATTTTAATAAATACTACGATCAAGAGTCCGCTCAAACGGTCTATAAGCTTGGTAGAAATGAAGAAGTCAAAATGCTAGTAGACCAAGAAATCATAGATGAATCAAAGCGACTTTTGTATGTAGCAATTACAAGAGCATCACAGCGGTGTTATATTGGAGTTGCTAAGTATCAATCAAAAAAAGGTGGAGCTAAAGTTCCAAGTGATGATTCTTATAAAAGTCCGTTGGCTCAATTTCTAGACTATCAAAAAGATGATAATT
>Ga0307934_1000289_pt1 | contig 38940 bp, 33 predicted proteins | sample OrgLakmetageno90_FD_201838 | JGI IMG/M metagenome (GOLD analysis project Ga0307934, IMG submission 201838) | Saline water microbial communities from Organic Lake, Antarctica - #90 | ecosystem: Environmental > Aquatic > Non-marine Saline and Alkaline > Saline | place: Antarctica: Organic Lake...
AATGTATAGATAACTATATATTCTTCAATCAATGAAGAAAAATATTTAAAGATACGGACAGTTTTTTCTGATTGAATGGATGCTGTAGCAGTTTCTATCCTGCTAAGTATTTTTTCTAAATGAGCTATTTTTTCTTCTGGACTACTATATTTTTTGTCTAATTTTTTCATAAATGTTTCTATCATAGACTGTATACGTATTTTCATAGGATTAGATACATCTGTAACTATTTTTTTAGGTGAATTATCTCTTATTTCTTTTTTTCATGTATATTCTTTTTTTACATCATTAGTCATTTTTTGTTTTTCATATGCATATATTTTTTTATTGTCCGAAATTTCGTGTTCAACTATAATCTTTTTTACTTGAGAACAATATCTGATATTGTTAGTTTTTTTTGTGATTGCACAGACTCTATAGTAGTTTGTTCACACTGGTGGATAGCTGTCAGTATATGATGAAAATCATCTATCATCACTCACCTTGAGAGCTCATATTTCAGGATATAGTGGATTGTCGGTTTTTTGTGATCTTAGTAGTTTCCAATATTGCCAATATTCACCATTTTCAAGTGAAATACTGCTGGTGTTCCATGATATGTCCACTTTTCCATCTACATATTCTGTAGAGAAATCTAGACTTTCCACAATGTTAGTTGTCCAAGAAGTATCTACTTGTTTTTCGTACTCAGCGAATATAGGGAAACTTGTACACCCAACGATAACTAAACTTGTGCATAGTATATGTCTCAACATAATATTACTTATATAAATAAAAACAGTACATTATCAGAAATGTACTGTTTTAGATATAAGATACAATAGTTAAATCATCATCAGTAGATGTTTTGCTATGCAACTACACCTGGTGTATGTTCTTGTGATACTTGTCTAAAGTAGGCTTTAAATATTTCAATAAGTACAACGATAGATAGTGCACACGCTATTGCAGCGAACCATCGGTTACCGATTGGAACTACATCAAGGAAGTTTCCTAAAGGTGCTCGGAAGTACGGAGCTAGCACAAGTCATAAGTCCAATATCAATGCTCAAATAAGCCAAAGATTATCAAATACATTTTCTGTCCAGACTCATTTTTTGAGGGTTCTAACACTAAATACATAAAACAATGTAGTTAATCCAAAACAGGCAAATCAAACAGAACGTGCGAGTATAAGATCTCCAGTTGTATCTAATACATACTTAAACAATAAGAATCCTACAACGGCTGCTGATGCAGATACGATACCAATAAGCTGCATGATCCAACCAGAAATCAAAGCAATTTTTGGTGATCTAGGAGGAACAGTCATGAGTCATGATCTTTTCGGATCTACGGTCATAGCTAGGCTTGGTGGTCCATCTGATACAAGGTTGTTCCAAAGTATTTGTGCGGCAGTCATTGGATGAGGATTACCTGTAAGTAATGCAATAATAATAGCAATAATTTGTACAAAAGCATCGCACATCAAAAATAATATGATCTTCCTAATATTGTCAAACATTCAACGTCATTCCTCTACTGCATCTACAATAGTATTAAATGATGAGTCAAGCAATATAAGATCAGCAGATTCTTTTGCTACATCAGTTGCTTGATTGACAACAATTCAGATATCAGCCTTTTTCAGTGCTGGTGCGTCATTTACTCCATCACCCATCATAGCAACTACTTCTCCATCTGCTTTTAGTTCATCAACAATACGCATTTTTTGTTCTGGTTTTGTTCTAGCAAAGAGTTTAACATCTCCATCCTTTTCTAGCCAGTCTCCTAGTTCAGTGTCAGAGAGCTCTGCGAGCTGTGTTCATAACATGATATGTTCCTGAGTAACATCCACTCATAGTTGATGCATGATATGCTGAGCAGTATTTGCGAAATCTCAGGTAATAACAATAAGTTTTATTCATGCTTTTTTTGTTTTTGCTAGTGCATCCTTTACATCTACTCTTACTGGATCTGACATTCCTAGAAATCATATCCATTCTAGTTCTTCTCTTATATCTGCTTCATCTATTTTTGTATACGATGCAGGAACTTTCTTGCGCGCATAGGCGACTAGTCTGTATCCTAGTGCTGTAAGTTCATCAATTTGTTTTTTTATCTTTTGTTTTTCTTTTGTGTCAAGAGTTGTCCATTCAAGGAGATAATCAGGTGCTCAGTTGATAAAGAGCATATTTTCTTTATCTGAGTAACTGTTTAGACATGCAAAAAATTTGTTTTCAGATGAAAATGGTATACTATCAATTCTAGGATATGTTTTGAGTAATTGTTTGGTATCACTATGTGTCTTTGACCATTCTGCTGTTGCGATTCATACTGCATTGTCTTCATCATTTGCAATTCCAGCTTGGAGACTAAGGTCGTCTAGATCTCATTGTACTTCAATAACGCTCATGGTTCATTGGGTAAGTGTTCACGTTTTGTCAGAACAAATAACGGTAACTCATCCCAATGTTTCTGCTGAAGTAAGACTTTTTACCAATCATTTTTTCTTCAAAATACGTTGCATTCCAATAGCTAATACTGCAGTTAGTGCAACTAAAAGTCATTCTGGAATTGCTCATACTGCTAGCGCTACTGCTGTTGTAAACATTTCAATAAGTGCTTGTCATTTTAGCCATCATATCACAAACACCAGAAGACTTACTCCCAAAACTACCCAGGTGAGCTGTTTACTAAACGTGTTCAATTGTTTTTGGAGTGGAGTGAGACTGTCTGAATCTTGGAGATTGGTTGCAATCTTACCCATTTCAGTGTGTGCTCACGTGTATACAACACGAAAGATAGCTTGTCATCACTGGACAATTGTTCACATAAACACTGTATCATCAATTTGTTTTTCAATAGCAACTGATTCACCTGTGAGCATAGCTTCCATCATAAAGAGTCTATTTGCTTCAATAACTTGACCATCTGCAGGGACTTTTTCTCCTGCCTTGAGTTGTACTATATCTCATGGAACTATCAATTCGGTAGGAATATGTATTTTTTTTCAGTCTCTTATGACTCTTGTTGTCGATTGGAGCATTTTTTTCAATGCTTCTAGCTCTGATCATGCTTTTGATTCTTGGTACCACCCAAGAATAGTATTTAATCAAACTGCCACACCAATAATTACCGTATCCTCATGATCTCCCAGAATCCATGTAATAATTGCAGCAATCAACAATATATACACAAGTGGACTGTTGAGTTGTGCAAAAAGTATTTGCAATTGGGTTGGTGGTTTCTTTTCTGGCAAAGCATTTTCTCCATGTGTCTCCAAAAGTAGTATAGCTTGATCGCTAGTAAGTCAGCTAAGTGTCATGTGGTACTTTGTAGCTAAAAATGTAAGACAAAGGATAGTTGTCTAAGAGTTTATATGGTGACTTTTCAGTGCTTTCTTTTTCAAGATTCTTCTATTTACAAACTCTTTCATTCTTAAAATACAGTTCACACTGAACATGCTTTCTATGTTGATAAGATCTCTTTTTGAAAAGTTACATTCATATGCCTGACTATAGAGTGAGTCTGTCATGAATGGTTCATATTTGTTTTTTGGAAGCGCTTGTGTTTGAAGCGGATTATGTGTTTTGATAAAATTTATATATGCAGACTGAATCTCATCTAGATACGTTAGATATGTATCCAAGTTTGTATGGAGATTTGATAACTTGAAATAGTTGAGTTCAAGAAGCCCTTGATCAATTTGTTCAAACAAAAAACCAGGTAAATCTACATCTGCTATTTTATCGATAATTGCAATTCTTAGCTTGTTGGCAAGAGTTCTTTCGTTCATGATGTTTTGTTTTTGTTTATGATAAAACCATATATATTCTAAGTATAGGCTGTAATATTCTTTTTGTCAATTTTTTTAGTCTTTTTTTTGTTCTTTGTAATATTGATTTTCTATTGTTTTAGGAAAGAGTTATAGTTTTTGTGGTATGTTTTTTGTTTACTCGTTCTATGAGATGTTGATCATGGGTAATAAGGACTATAGTATTACCTTGATCATTGAGTTTGATGAGAGTTTCAGCAATGTTTTTGGAGCTCTCTCGATCCAAATTTCATGTAGGTTCGTCTGCAATAATAAACTCTGGATCATTGATAATAGCTCTACCTATTGCTACTCTTTGTTTTTCTCCTCAACTTAAGTGTGGTATTTTTGTGTATTTCTTTTTACTTAGACCAAGCAATTTCAGTATAGAGTCAACTTTATCTTCACGTGTCTTTTTATCTATTCAAGCAATTTCCAATGGATATGCAATGTTTTCAGCTACATTTTTTCGATCAATGAGTTTGAAATCTTGGTAAACAACTCATATATTTCTTCTATATGTTTGCACCTCAAAAGGAGAGAATCTTGCTATATCTTCTTTTTTATGAAAAATCATCTTTTGTGGAGGTCTAAGCTGTCTAATAAGAAATTTGATGAGTGTTGTCTTACCTACTCCACTCTTTCCTACAATAAAGCAAAAGTCGTTTTTATCGATTTTGATGTTTAGATTTTCAAAGATTGGTTCTTGTGTTTTTGGGTAGAACCATTTGAGGTTATGAATATCAATGAGCGTTTTAGACATAGTGGAGATCAAATAAATACTTTCTCTAGCTGTACTCTATATATACTAGTTAAAAGAAAAAAATCAGCAAAGAATGAATGTTTTACTGCTTGAAGCTTCTTGCGCTTATGTATTCTTGTGATATTATTGTTGACAATATTTGTATAATAATTATATTGTCTTTCTTTGGTTTTTGATACGTATGAAATTAGATATCGTTGTGTGAAATATGAATGAGTGAGTCGATCTGTCAAGAGTTCTAGAAACTCTACAAAGACAACAAGATGCATCCACTCATGAAATGTTGTTTATGCTTACCGCTGTTGATAGATATAATCTAAGATCTAAACAAGTAGATTGTTTTGAAGAAATTTCTCATTGATTGAACATGTCAAAAAACTTTTATGTTCATGAATTTAATGAGTTGTCTACCACATTGCCTTGATGATGTCGTTGGGCATGAAAATGATGATGAAGTCAATGAAATGCAATACATACTACTCTTCAAGATATAACGTATACTGAACTGGATATTCCTCATACAAAACGTATGCAACGAGATGGATCTACGGTTATTCCTGAAAAGATCGAGCCTAGAACCTGATCTCACAAAGCTCAGAGAATTTCATTTGATCATAATTGAGTCCCCTACTCATTTACGCATGGTCATTTAGCTTTTTGGAGATCAAGTGAGAGGGATAGGGATGAGCAATTTGATGCATTGTGTTCATGATTATCTGAGGATGAATTGCTCAATGCGTTTATATGATGAGATATGAACTCATTTTGAAGATTGTCATCCCTTCGATCAAAAAGATTATATTATGCAATGTGAACTTTAGACCCTGCAGCCAGACACCGTATGGTCTACGCATGGAGAAAATATCGATTATCTGATCCACATGTACAATGATGAGATGATCAAATTCATACTATACAGAAGATATTCGGGCTGATTAGAGCAAAGACAGATTGGTGATTTTTCGGAAGAGATATCAATAGTAGAGTAACAGATCATAACGTTCTCACTGATACCTGAAGTGATCATGCATTTCTGAAATATACGGTAGATCTTGGGTAGATTATTTTTTTAGGTCTCTAGCTTGACTCATTATTTCTTGTTTTTCAGTATCTGATATTTTTTTTGATTTTAAAATTACTCTTTCCAAATTATGGAGTTGTTTTAGGAGAAATGTTTTGATGATATGTATTTTTTTGTCTGAACTTAAGGTTCAAAATTGTTGTTCTCGTCGTAGTTGCGCTTCAAGAAGTTTTTGTTGCTGTGTAGCATTCAAGGAATTGTTTTTGATACTATTGATCAATGATTCTGGATAGTAGGTGCTAAGTTTTTCCATAAAATGTATAATATCTAACAGGTTACTTTCTGGATATTCTTGTGTAAGCTCATGTATCATTGTAGGATCATATCGTAAACTTCCCAATAGATATCTTGGCGCAAGTGCGTTGTCGATATCTGGTTCTTCATGTTTTTGAAAATTTGAGTTTTTTTGTTTTTTCATAAACAATTTGAATTGTTGCAAAAGAATATCTGCTCACGTAGAAAATGGTTTACTCATGGTATCAAGATATAAACTGAGAATACTCCAGTCTTCAACATGAATGAGTATTTCAAAACATATACGCAGAACTCTTTTTCTCTCTACTGGATTTCTGAGATCATACTTTTCATCTAAGGTGTCTAGTACATGTGAAAATCAATCTATAGCATGAGCGTGTAAAAACTCTTTCCACTCATCAACTGATTTGCTAGAACCTTGCATAGTAGCTGTGAGCCATTCATCTACATCTTTATACTCACTCGGGAATTGAAGTACTTTTGGAAAGACATCTTGTTGGTAGGCTACTTTCAGTCATCTCACGGCAGCTTCAAATCATGCTTTATCATTATCAAAAGCAAAAATAAGATGTTCTGTATGTCTTCAAATGAGCTTTGTGTGCTGGGCTGTAAGCGCTGTTCCACAGGTTGCAATTCCAATTGGTAAGCCGTATTGATGTAGTGCAATAACATCCATATATCATTCAACTACAATGAGAAGTTGTCGTTCTTTAAGATGTTCTCTTGCAGTATGCAATCCATATAGAATTTTTGATTTGTCGTACAGAGGTGTTTCGGTAGTGTTTAAGTATTTTGGTTGTTGATCTTTATCCAATGCTCTTCATCAAAATCAAACTATATTTCATATATGATCATGAATAGGAAAGGTAAGTCTATTTCTGAAAAATGCATATACATCTCCACTACTCCCCTTCTTTGCTAGTCAAGCTTGCATAAGGTCTTGTCCATCAAATCATTTTTCTTTTAGCACATGAATTAAATCATAATGACTATCTGGTGCAAATCATAATCAAAACGTATCAATTGTCTTTTTACTCAGCTGCCTTTGGTGTAGTGCGTATGATTCTGCAGACGATCAAGGAAAATGTTGTCTTAGAAATCTTTGATGACGTTTGTTCAAGAGTTTAAATTTTTCCCTCATTTGTTGTTTTTTTTCCATTTTTTCTGGATCATGTTGATATGAGGCAATATCAATTCCAGCTTTTTCACTTAGTATCTTCATACTATCTCGAAAATCTATTTTTTCTATCTCCATATGAAATGTAATTGCATTTCATCATTTCCCACAACCAAAACATTTAAAGATCTGCTTATCTTCTGCTACAGTAAATGATGGACTTTTTTCTTTGTGAAATGGACACAGTCAAGCTCGATTTTTTCATACTTTTTTGATTTGCACATATCTTGATACGAGATCAACAATATCTGTACGATCTAACACGTCATCACGTAAAGCCATATACGAAGATCCTGTAAAATAAAAGGGTATGCAAGTACAAAATAGTATTATTTGACAATAGTAGGAGTATATCTACTTATAGTGAAAGGTCAAATGCTTTCGAACGTATAGAAGTCTATATTATCTTGCATTACTAGGTATATATCTTATTTTCTTTCTATAATATATTTATTTATTGTATTGTTCATGAAAAAACATCCTAGATGAGTTATATCACAATATATCTATTTGATTGCCTGAATTATAGCAGTAGTTCGATGATTTTTCTTGTTACTTGATATTGCTGTATGACTAATCTTATTATTCTTATGATTTACAGCAATCAATCAGCGATTGATGTATAGAAAATTCAAATAAATAGATTATTTTGTTGAGATCTTTTCATGCATATCATTGATAGCTTTTTCTACGACTATAGTACGATTGAATGGGAGAAAATTATCTCCATCCTTGTAAATACGCATATCAATATCTGCTTGCATAGCATGTTTTTCAATATAATATGCATTTTCTACTGGAACGATCCGATCTTTATACCCATGCATAACTATTAGTGGATGAGTAATGTCTTTTCGTTGAGGTTCTAGAAGCAAGAGTTCTGCTACATGAGAAAATTTTTCTGCATTAGTGACGCGTAAAGGCTTTGGTATCAATGGTTTTATAGCTCTTCGCTCCATAGGATATGAAATGCCTCGTATTTTTTCATGTTCTGGAGAGGCAGCTCCAGAGATAATTATTCATCCAGCTATATCTTCAGGAAAATCAATTAGAAGTTTCCCTACTATAGGTCCCCCAAATGAATGTCATACTATAATTGGTAGTTCTTTGTGGTTGTTTTTCTCTAACAACATTCATATCCAGCGAGACTGTTCATCTAAAGATGTTTGAGCAATCCCGTATCCTGACTTTCCATATCAAGGACGATCTACAATAAAGATGCGATATGTATCTACCAATGAAGTTTTTTGTATCATATTATACCAAGTTGATATATTTCCTGGAGCTCCATGAATGAGAATCAATAAGGGTCATGTTTTTTTTCATAGTTCAAGGTATCTAAGTGATGTTTGTTTATCTATATCTATGTAATGTATTGCTGCTTCTTTACTATATTTGGAAAAAGATTTTATTATTCTTTCGTCAGATAAAGACCATCTATCAAAAAAATGCATTCACCAGATAAATCACATAAGTACTATAAATACACTAAGTAAAAATAATAGTATCTGGCGCATGGTAGGTATATGCATATGTGTATGTTTCTAAAGTTATTCTACTTAGAGTATATAGCTTATTATCTTAAACTCAAAGTTTTTGATATGTTTTTTTTGCATGTCTTCGTTCTTTGAATGTAGCATAGGAAACTCCATGTTTATGATTGTTTTTTGCTATAGTATACATAAGGCCCCGATGTGATAGGAGAATTTTTTGCTGGGTATAGAAAGTATATGATGGATCGTACATATGTGTAGGTTCCCCATATGTAGGATTTAGTTCTATGATTTTGAATTCTCCTGCAAGAAGTCAGGCTATACTTTTTGTTCTCACATCATAGCGTCCATAGTGAAATCAAGAGATGTATCATGATATAGTATCGAATAATGTTTCTAATTCTGGCGTTATAGCTGTTGAAATATCTATAAAGGTAGATCATCTTGAATGGGTTCATATTTCTACGATTGTATGCTCTTCTCAGGCTTTGATGACATTATTCCATGATGCAGCATATTGTTTAGATAAGAGATCAATATGATATTTTGCTCTTGGATGAGCATGCACCAATTCACTAAAACGTGCTTTTCCATCTCATTGTATGCTGAGGAACTCTTTTTGAACAATACCCGTGATTTTTCCTTTATTAGTTTTAGGGTCGCGTATATAAAAAACCCCAATTTCTAATGGATCATCAATATATTCTTGTATCAACCACGCTCATCGTTTTTGTTGCTGTGTTATATATGTGTCTATATTCTCTTCAAATTCTTGTGATGTATGAAAAATTTCTACACCTAAACCTCTGAGTCCATTATCAGGTTTAATAATGATTGGAAATGATAACTCTTTTTTCAGTAGTTCTTCATGTATACTTTTTTTTGTTAGTTGTTCTCATTCTAAACATATGGTTTTTGGAGCTCGTTGATGAGGAAGTTGCTTCAGGATATCCCATTTACTGCTAGGATATAGGCCACCAAGTGGAAATCAAGGATTGGTAGCAGTGAACCATAATGGGTTTCATGCGAAAAACATTTTCCAAAAACAAAATATACGAACGCTAATATAGCATACCCAAGTAGGAAGAAATTCTGCACGTAATCATTTGTTATGTCGTCAAAATTTGTGCTTGAACATGATATACTAGGTGATAAATATTAAGAAGTATATACTATTTATTATTTAGCTGGTTATGTACTTTATGTCATAGTTTTTCTATATGTTCCACAACAAAATCTAGATCTTTTTTTGTTATATTATTGCTAATTGGTACCATACGAAAAAAGTTTGGAAGTGATTTAGTATGTGTGTACATAGTCATCATCTCTCATGTTTTGAGTATTTCTCCATGAATGTGAGCAGTTAATTTATGCATATATGTTTTGTGTTTGAGAATATCTTGATGTGTAAGGTGTTTCTTATGTATAGAAGAGGGAATATACCAAAAACACACATTGAGGCAATCTGGGTCTTGAACGAGTAATAGATTTTCACTCGCATCTATACGTTTTGTTAGATATGCTGCATGATCAAATGCTGTTTCTATGTGGCGTGCTATCTTTTTGTCTCCTAATGCTTTTCGTTGGAGCCATAGTTTTACAATATCTACTTTTCTACCACATTGAATATATCTATCTCAGGTATCATACATGCTATCATAGAGCTTGTCTTCGTTAAATAAATATGGTGATTGTAGCGAATTTGCTTCATGAGCAATTTTTTCATGCGTAGTCATAAATATACTGCATTGTAATGGAGTTCACATCATTTTATGGGGATTTCGTGCAAAGGAATCTGCACGTTCGATTCCTTTCATTTTATGTTTTAGTTTCTTGTGAAGTAAGACTCATCATCACCATACAGCATCTACGTGTAACCATATCTGATAGCGCTGGGCAATATCAGCTATTTCTTTCAATGGATCATATGCTCAGAGTACTGTAGTTCAAGAAGTCGCATTAATAAAAAAAGGTATATCTCAGTCTTGAATTGTAGATATAATTGCTTCTTCTAAGTTTTTAGAATACATTTCTCATACATCGTTTGTAGGAATAGTAATAATATTATCACTTCAAAGTCACATAAGTATTATTGATTTACTTATAGAATAATGCGATTGATCTGAAGTATAGATTATCAGACGTTTTTTGTTGTAGAGTCATGAACTATGGATCTCTTTGTTTTTTGCATATCTTGCTAACTGAAGTCCATACATATTGCTGTGAGAACCACCAGGTAGCATCATACCCACGTGTGTATTCCAGTCAAGTAGTCATGCAATTTTGGTGAAAATATATTCTTCCATCAAAGTAAATAATGGAGCAATTTCATACGTATACATTGTCGTTGACATAACACTAGTCAGTCGTTCTCATACTATTCAATGAATATCTGCGCCTCACCAAAGTGCTGAAAAGAAACGAGGATGTTGATTTGCAACAGAAAAATAGGCTATGCGTTCCATATCCTTCAAGAGTGCTTCAGGTGATGTTTGATCTGCTCATAAGGTGAAGTCGAACAAATCCTTTAACTCTTGTGGTTGATAATAATGAGTAACTTTGCGTTGTCATGTATGAACGTCTTCTAGATATGATTGTATAAGTTGGTTTGTCTTATTCAGTAAGTCTTTGCTGTATGATAAATCCATAAGTATAAAGTATATAAATCTGTATGAGGAGGTAGTTACTTATGTTGTTGATGTTCGATAGTACAGGTTTGTGTCTACTTTAAGAATCAAAAGAATAGAATATACATGCTTATCATGATACACTTATATAAATGAATATTATGGAATTGTTATCATACATTATTCACTTTATACCTACAAAAAAAAAGCTATACATATGTATATGTCTTGGCAAGTATTATGATTATTTTTTCGAGCTGCTTGAACAACCTTTATCCCTTGGTTGATTCCATTTTTGTATGCAGCCATTGCAGGTTTGGTGATGCAATGAATGGATCCTTTACTTTTATCAGTAGTACTATTTGGAGGTGCAGCGTTTGGAACTACTTGTCTTTGGGTATTAGATAGGTATCTAGACGTTCGATTGAACAAAAGATTTCCAAACATGCAAACATATACCTGTGATATGAATAGTCGTCTGGGGAGAATGACAGCATGGATTCATGATAAATTACATGTAGTTGAACAAAAACCATTATTGTTCATATTATCATGTTGTATGACATGGAGTGCTATTCCTGATCTTGTTGTTATTAGGTGCGTCCGTAAAAAATTGTGATTTTCTTTATTTTTTCTGGCTACCTTGATAGGGAAAGCATTTGTATACACACCTGTTATTTATAGTGCTGAGCTCATTGATATATTGATTGGTAGGTTTTTCTAATGAGATATAAACTTTTCATATAGAAATTATTTTCTTTTTACTTTCATTTTTTCCTTGATGAAAAAACGAAAAAAAAATCAAGAAAAAACATAACCGGCACCTAAGTTTTTTCTACTTTTTCGACGAAGTAAAAATTCCAGCTATATCTGGAGTCGTACAGTTGCCTCATGAATCATAGTAAGTGTACATATAATCTATAGTTCGAAAACTCTATGCACAACATTATCTTTTGGTGTTTGTTTTCATTCTGCAATATATTTGCGAAACCAACATCTTTGACGTTTTGCATAGCGATGAGTATTGCGTTTGAGAAGCTCGATAGCTTTATCTTTATCGTACTCTCCTTGAAGATACCCTACAATTTCTTTGTATCAAATACCATTCATAGCTGTATGTTCAAGTGTGTATCATGCATCTAAGAGTCACTGTACTTCATATATGAGTCAATGAGTAAACATCTCTTTGATTCTAGCATTGATGAGTTTGTTTGTGGATTCTTTATCTCTTCGTAGTCATAGCATGAGCAATGGTTGATCAACAGGTAGTTCTTTTGCTAAGATAGATTTTGGAGTACCAGTTTTTTCATATATTTCAAGTGCTCTAAGAATATATCTCGTACTATTTGGGTGATGCTTTGTTGCTTCTTCAGGATCAACAAGGTGTAACTGATCTAGCAACCAACCAGGGTGTTCGTCTTCACGAGCTTGCATAGAAGCTCTCCATACTGGATCTGGAGCAACTTCAGGCATTGAAAAATTTTTGTAAATCGTGTTGATGTACAATCATGTTCAACCTACAATGAATGGTACGCGTTGGCGATCCTGAATTTCTGGAATGAGTTGCTTTGTTGCAGCTTTTCGTTGTCCAGCTGTATAGGTTTCACGAGGATCTACAATATCAATCATATGATGCGGAACTGATGCTCTTATTTCTTTACTAATTTTATCAGTTCATATATCCATATGCGTATAGATTTGTCTACTATCAGCAGAAATAACTTCCATAGGTATGTCTTCACTAAGATATACAGACAAAGAGGTTTTTCAAGTTGCAGTTGCTCACCAAATGACCACTACTCCATTTTCGTGTTTTTGGAGAAATGTTTGTATGTCTTTTTTGCTTTGTTCTTTATAATTCATGTATTATGGTACATAGAAATGAAATTATGTGAAAGCTTTCAATTCTCATTTTAGCCATTCGATAAGTTCCATTCCAGATGGGTCCACTCCCCTTTTCATCGCAGTATAATATGATGTTCGATCAATACGATATATACTTGAACATACTTTTTGCAGATAGGATTCTCCATGCATAACATAGGTATGATGAGTGAAGCCCTTATCGTCGAGCACTTGTTTGGTTAGTTCATATCTTTTTGTATTTCTTTTGTATTCTTCCATATCTTCATAGAAAATAATCGTTACTTGTTCGTTGAGCTCTTGGAGTCATAGGAGTTCATTGTGATTATGCTCAGGAATTAGGTGATCCCAACATAACATTCTGGAATTTTCATTCAATTGTTGGCGCATACGAAGTGCAGCTGGAGCATATTTTGTAGTTGTATAAATCACAGGAATAGTAGGTGCTAACATACCAGCTAGCGATTTTGCTTCTTCATGAATACGATCATGATTTTCTGTTGACCATTGTTGTAGTCGTTCCAGACTATGTTCTACAGATTCATCTATACATCCACATTTTTCAAATACTGCCAATTGGATACCAAAACTAAATGGTAATGCAGCTCTTGGTTCAATACCTGTAGGCATTGCAGCAAGTGTATGTGTATGTTTTATTGCAAAGTCTTTTAATACTCATCCTGATGTTACTGCTAGCATATGTGCTCAAGCCTTGAGTCATTTTTGCATTGCCTCAATGGTCTCTTCAGTGTTTCCTGAATACGAAGATACAACCATAAGTGTTTTTTCATTTACCCATGAAGGGATATCATATTCTTTTACTACTTTACATGGTAGAGCCTGTGGACCACGTTCTATAATTTCTTGAATAATACTTGCTGCCATACCAGATCATCCCATTCCTACAAAGAGGACATTAGAAAACGCATCTAGAGAAAAATCTAGATCTATATCTTTTCAGATCTTGTATCATTGCTGGAGATACTGTGGGAATTTTTCTATATGTTCTTTCATGGTTTACAATTTTGAAAAATAAATTTAATATATATTCTAGTTATTAGATTCTTTTTATTACTTTTTTGACATAGGCACAAAAAGTAACCAAAAAAACCCCTAGTCGGTTGCAACCCGACAAGTGCACCGACAACTCTTCTATCTCTGTTGATAATGAGTCGAATGCACAGTAAAACTCCTTCGAGATAATCGTGTATATGCCTTGTAATCTTTGTTCTTTATTACATCTTATGAATTGAATTATATATCATTACCCAATGAACCTCTTAGATACTTCCTCCCAATTGATTACATTCCATCGTGCTTGGATATACTCTCATCTTAGGTTTTGGTAATGAAGATAGTATGCATGTTCCCATACATCTAGACCTAGTAGTGGTGTAAGTCCATCCTTCAAAGGAGTGTTTTGGAAACTATATCTTTTTACACATAGAGATCAGTCATCAGTTTTGCATAGATATACCCATCCACTTCCAAAAAGCGTGAGTGCTTTCTTGCTAAAGACTTCTTTGAAGGCTTTGAAACTTCAGTATTGCTCAACGATAGCTGATGCAAGTTCTCATGTAGGTTCTCCACTACCATCTGGAGAAAGACTTGGCCAGAAAAGCAGATGGTTATAATATCCTCATCCATTATTGATGATGTTTTGTTGTTTTTTTTCTGGTAAACTATCAGGATCTGACAAGAGTTCTTCTATAGATTTTTTTTCTCGCTCAGTTCATTCGATGGCATTATTTAGTTTTGTTCTGTATCCGTTGTGGTGTTTTGTATGATGAATTTCCATCGTGCGAGCATCAATATGTGGTTCAAGAGCATCGTATGCGTAAGGTAGTTTTGGTAATTCAAATGGCATGATATGTTAATAACAATGTAAAAATACTATTTTAGTTAAATTTTAATGTTATAGCATCTACTTACAAGATGTTTTGTTTAGGGAAATATTGGTTTTGGAACTTGGTAACGACGAATTAGTATTAATATCACAAATAGTGTATTGATAAATATTCGTAAGACTATGTCTAGCATTGTAATAAATGAATAATTTGTGAGAGCTAAAAACATAATGCCAAAATTTATGCATCATAATATATATAATGATAATGTTTCACTCCATGGAAATTTCCATGATTTACGTATAGTGGGTAAGAATGCAAAAATATCAGATGTAGATAGCATAATTACAGACCATAGCGGAGTATCCGTGATAAACCACAGAGTTATTGCAACAAAGGACATACAAGCAAATATTTTATCAGTTTTTGTAATATATTTTTCTCATCAATGTGTATACGATCGCCAAGCTATTACTAATGAAATAACTCATGCACATAATGTTGCTCGTGAACCTGGTCCTGCATTGTCTAGTTGTGTAGCAAAGAAAATTATACTTGAGTTAATTCACCAAATGAGCCATGAAAATATGTGAGGTTTTGTTGTTCATGAAAACATATCTTTGAAGTATGGTATATATGCTATGAATACTATGATTACAGTACATGCTCCAAGTATTTCTTTATGTGGAATAGTATCGAGTTTTTCAATAAGCAACATGTATGAGTTTATTTCGGTAAAATTTGTTTGCGTCTCCACCATAACATCAGTGCAAAACCGCAGTTGAGAAATATCAATGAAGCAGGATATAAGGTAGTGATTATAGAAATATGTGCTAATGCAGCAATAGCGAAAATATACTTTAATCAGCTAATTGTGTAGGTGATTATCGTTTCAGAATATGGATTTATTCGTCCTTTGCGTAAGGTCGGAATAAATCAAAGAATATCTATACTAGTGACAAGTAACATTGACCATAAGGGAGTCTCAGTTCGTCGTCGAATAAGTCCTGCAATAGCTGATCAAGCCAGTGCATATCGATCTGCACGAGTGATGTAAGATGTTCATCCATGAGTAGTTGCGTAAGCTACCACAATAAAACAAAAAACTGACCCAATCCCTGTAACCCAAGATCATAATCCCCCTCCATCTACCAATTGTCCCGCAAATGCTATTCCTGTGAGCACACCTCGAACTAGCCAAGAAAAAATATGTGGCTTTGTAGTTCCAGCATACATGTCGCGAAAGTAAGGCAGCATACCTATGATTCACATACTGATTCATATTCGTCCAAGAATTTCTGGAGAATGTATATTTGTTAGTATTTGCATAGATGTAACCTATGTGTCTTGAAGTATTTTACAATGTATTTTTGTACTTTCTCTTTTTTATGTATATCTTTTTCTTAGGTATAGGGTATGACCTATACTCGTTTTCAACATCCAGGTAAAGATATATTTCTTATTGATATGCGCGGCGAACGCACATATCCATTTTCTGAATTGGTTTCCAAATGATTTGAAAAATATATCAAGCAATGAAAAAAAATTGCGTTATTAACTACGAAAAAATGATTTGCAACCTGAACGATTTGTAAAGATTGTGGGTTTGTTCCCCGTTGTAAACGTTGTGATATTGCTGTTTCTATTCATAAAGATGACGGATGACGTAGTTTTTGACTTTGCCATATATGTAAGACGCAGTATGATTATCCTTCCCAGTGTCAGTCATGTGGATGACATGATACGCAGACGTATGGAGTTGGAAGTCAACAATTAGCTGAGCAGATACAAGCAACGTATGGTATTCATTCAGTATTAGTAGATAGTAGCTATGCAAATTCACCAAATAAAATCAGACAGCTCACTGAACAACTACAAACAGCTCAGATAGTAATATGAACTTCATTGCTAAGCACTCCTCCAAAAGATATATCATTTGATATAGTAATAGTCATGCATGCAGATGCGAGTTTACATGTGCCAGATTTTCAGTCGAATTGGAATTGTTTCAACTCGTTGTATACCATTATACATAAGCATACTGCTCCAACATATCTGGTCCAAAGTTATGTTCCAGAACATAAAGCATTGCAATATGCATGTCAACAAGATCTTCAAGGTATGCAAACATATGAGCTTCAACGAAGAAAAACGAATGACTATCCACCTTATACACAAATGTGTGTCTTATTGTATAAACATGAAATAGAAAAAAGATTATACGGATCTACCAATAAACTCTATCAAGAATTATTGTTTTTGCAGGAGCAATATGAATTAAAAGATGTTCAGATCTACACTACTCCTCCACTGGTGTATAAAGTATGGTGAAAATATAGATACAATATTATCCTGAAAGGTCCATGACTTAGACAATTTATGGATGTTGCATATTCCAAGTTACGTATGAGATCTAGAGGATTTAAAGTTGACTGGGAACCACAAAAGTTGTTATAGTTTTCTTGACACATAATCAAAACTCTTGATTTAGAAATGTATATGTATAAAATTTAGAATACTAAAACAAAAGTAAAAAAAGATATTAGGCTAGGAGCTCGGAGAAATGTTAGTCACAAAAACTGCGACAAAACTGCGACAAAACTGCGACAATTGTGATATGATATTCCTCTTAGGACGTAACTTGTACTTTTGTACAATCAATGTCCTGAAGGGTTTCTAGCCGTCAATAAATCCTGCTTATACAAAGAATAAGAGAGTGAGTATTCACTGTGTGAATGTTCCTCTCTTACTTCTTCATAAAAAGAAGCAGTCTGCAAGAATATCTTGCAGAAAAAAATACTAAATGCATGATGGCTAACTATTGGTTAGTCGTCATTTTTTTTGAAGAATGAGTATTTATGTATATAAGTGACTATATGTGCTTGAACAAAAAATTATTTGTCATATACATAGATAAGAGTATAGCGTTTAGTATTTTACTTGCCTTGTAGAAAAAATGTCAAAGCTAATAATCAATGGGTGAAAACCACTTCAATGAACAACTACCCCAGTGCCAAATAAAAATAGTATCATAAAACTTATCCCTGCAGCATTGTTAACCGATGAGCCAGTTACTCTTCGCAATGTTCCTCAGACATCTGATGTAAAGTATATGCTAGAAATAGTAGAAAAGCTTTGAGGATCCTATGAGTGGCTTGATGATGCGTGTGTTCGTATAGATGCATCTGGGGTGTCGAATACTGAAATAGATACGGAACTTTCCATTAAAATGAAAGCAAGCGTTATGTTTGCAGGTCCGTTACTTGCTCGTTATGGCAAGGTGACTATGCCTACCCCACAGTGATGTAAACTTGGTACTCGTCCACTTGATGCTTTTATAGAAAATATGGAGAAAATGTGATGTACGTATAGCTATGATGCTGGAGCATATACGCTTAGTACAATTGGATTGACATGAACTACAGTTCGACAACGATTTCCATCAGTCACAGCTACTGAAAATGTATTATTAATGGCGGTATTAGCTGCATGAACCACAGTGATTTATAACGCAGCATGTGAACCCCATACTCAGGATTTGTGTAATATGTTGGTGTCTATGTGAGCAAAGATTGAAGGCATATGATCAAATAAACTAATTATAGAGTGAGTGTCATCACTTTCAGGAACAAGTTGGACAGTAGTTTCAGACCACCTTGATGTAGCTTGATTGATAACAGCAACCGTGATGACAGGTGGCGATGTAACTATAACGAACGCAGTTGTTGAACATATGGATATGACTATACAAGCTATGAAAAAACTTGGTATACACTTAGACGTTGATGAGCATAACGATACTATTCATATATGAAAACAAGATGATTTGCAGATAAAAAAAACTATTAAATGAGACTTGTTAGAATTAGCTGCATGACCTTGGCCGTTATTGCCAATGGATCTGATGCCAGTACTATTAGTGCTTGCTTTACATTGTGAGTGAAGTGCAATGATCAGCAATAGTTACTACTCTTCTCAGTTCTTCTTTGTTCAAGAGTTGATGAAAATGAAATGACGTACAGTTATGGCAGATCCACATAGAATTATCACATTCTGACCAGCGCAATGGCAACCAGCAAATATGTTGTGCGGAGATATTATTCAATCTTCTTATGGTATGTTGATGGCTTGTCTTGCGGCTAAGTGAACAAGTACATTGAATGCTATTACTCCTTTGTTCCGTCGTTTTCCAAACTTTGTAGATGAATTTAATGCGCTTTGAGCTGATATTACCTTATTGGATTAGTTTGTAGTTCACATTATCTTATATTTTTTTGACTATGTTTGTAACGATAGATGAAGCGAAGGTGTTTTATAAAAAGTACGACGCATGAGAAGGTGCGAAGACCATTTTGATATTGCATGGACGATGATGAAGTCATGCATCCTGGATACCGGTTGCAAAATGACTCCAACAAAAATGATATACGGTGATAGTTCCAGATGTGCCATGATTTGGTAAAAGTGAAATGAATAAAGAATTTACTATTGAGGAATACGCAATTCGAGTGAGAAAAATGACTGAAGCACTTAATCTAAAAGATATTATATTAGTAGGACACTCAAATGGATGACGCATGAGTATTCAGTATGTTTATGAAAATTCAGCAAATATAGACAAACTTTTTTTGGTGAATGCAGCTGCATTTGTGCATCCACCTACAATAAAACAAAAATTATTTAGCGTGGTAGCGGTTGTATGAAAAAAGCTACTGTGTATACCTGGGATGACATATGTGAGAACGCTTTTTTATAAATGTATTGGTGGGCATGACTATCTTTATGCATCCAAGGATACCAACCCATATAAAAAGCAAACATTCTTGTATATGATAGCTACAGACCATACTGACAAACTCGAAATTATATCTACTCCAACACATATCATTCGATGAAAACATGATACCTACACTCCTCTATCTGACGGTGAGCGTTTACATGCTAGTATTACATGAAGCACTTTCGATGTTCATGATGAAGCTAGACATGGAATACATTTGACTCATCCAGAATGGTTGGTCGAAAAGATTGTATCGTATGTAGCGTAGTTTTCTTGAAGTACGTTTGATGTTCAATAGAGAATTTTTCATTATGTACCTATGTTGTTCTTTATGTATGTTAGAATCTTATTAGACATTAAATTATAATTCGAAATTAATCTTTTTACATTCATTTTTTGCCATAATGCAAAAAACGAAACAAAAAAAATCTAGGCGGTAGAAACCCGACAAGTTTACCGCCACCTCTTCTATCTATTTCTGATACTAAGTCGAATGCAATGAAAACTTGTTTCATGAAAATGCATAAGACCATGAAGAAAGCTAGAATATATACAAGTACTATTAAGAATAGATCCATTGGAAAATTCTTTAACATCACTATATTTATTTTCAATAATTTATCTTAGAAAATACCATATGATACACCGAGAATATATACTAGTTTTATCGTCAATTATCTTTTTCTTGTGTTGATTGATCGTATGGTTCAAGGAGTTTGTATTTCGATTATATGTATTACAACTCAAGGAGTATAGAGGAGATAAAATAATAGATTATATTTCTACTGCTGAGGCTAGAATAACCTTGTTTGGTAAGAGAAATATTATCAGAATAGGATTACTTTTTTGTTTTACTGCTGGAATACTATTTAGACCATTGTTATATGTCGTGACCTTAGCAGCAACTATTTATATAATGTGAGAGTGTGCTGTTTTGGTGAAACATATCTACAAGAAAACATACCGTAAACCAAAACGAACAAAAAGAATAGCCTTGTTGTGATGATTGTGAGTATTGGTATGGTGTGTTTGGTATTACATGTACTTGTGGTGGATGTGAGATGCTATGGCACTTTGAGTATTTCTTGGCTTACTTTTTTCATTATTACTTTTGCCTGTATATGTTCGATTCCTTTGGTGGTGTACTGATCGAATATTTTTGAAGAAGAAAAAACGTATTTTTGCTGCTGCTACGCAACGTATGCAAGAATATGCATGATGTACAACTATTGGAATTAGTTGAAGTTATGGAAAGTCTAGTGTCAAATTACTCCTTGCTCATATCTTATCAAAAAAATATACAGTAGCATTTCCTCCTGATAATATAAATACAGAAATGTGAATAAGTACCTATATATTGCATGAATTACCACAAGAAATTGAATATTTTGTTACTGAATTTGGTACATATAGTATTGGTGAAACAAGACTATTGTGAGATATTACTCAGCATACTCATGGCTTTTTGACGTGATTGAATAATCAACATGAAGCATTGTTTGGCTCTTTGGAGCAAGCAATTACAGCTGAAACTGAAGTTATATATGGCGTAGTACAAAGATGATGAGTATTATACGTAAACTGGGAAAGTGAATATGTTCGTGGAGTTAGCTATCCAGATAATCTTCAATTGGTTCGTTATGGGATACATGAATCAGAGTGCGATGCTAGATGTCGTATAATCTCTATAGATAAGTGAATAACACAGGCTATATTTACCTACAAAGGTCATACATATACTTTTTCAACAGATCTTATTGGTGAACATGCTTTGACTAATCTCACGTGAGTTTTAGCCTGTTGTATTGATATATGACTACCTTTTGAAATGGTTTCTGACTTGACTCCTACTCTACAACATATGCAAAAGACATTTCAACATACTGAAGTACAAGATCGTATATTGATTGATGATACATATAATATAAACCAAGATGGCGTGATAGCTTGAGTACAAGCAGCTACGTATTTTTCAAAGCCAATTATTGCTGTTATTGATGATATACCAGAACTAGGTACTAGTGCTCATGATACACATTTTGCATTATGAGAACGTCTTGCATCATTGGAGGTAAAACATATCTTTTTAACAGGTAAAGAGTTTGCTGAAATAACAAAAAAAGGTCTTATCAACTCAGGTTTTACTTGAGTGATATGTATTTTGCAAGACACATGAAATAAGAGATTTACCCAACAACTATACAATCTTTCCAAAAAAAGCACTCTCTTGTTTTTGTGAAGGTTTACCAAACCGTATCATGATTATTTTTTATCTTTGAAGGAGTAATACTATATGAGTCATCTATGAGAAATATCCGATAAACATATATGGAATACCTTTGTGATAACCAATGCACCTTTATATAGTTTTTTGAGTTCTCGAGAATGGGGTGAATTCAATGTACAACAATGAAATCAAATCTCAAGATTTGGTATCTATACTACTGATGAAACACTTATATGAGTACTCTTATTATTGAAGATACAGGCAAAGAGATGAACATTTCGATTGGCTCCGCATTCACCAATTATTGTTGGTGATTATTTTTCTATACTAGGATCGATTTTACCTGAGTTAAGATCACTAGCAAAGAAGTCAGGAGCTGCATTTCTGAGAATAAATGGCCTAACTGAACATACTGTAGCTAATGAGGATGCATACAAAAACTTATGATTTCGTCAGGCTCCTATTCATATGCATGCTGAAGAGACAAACTTACTTACTCTTGCTTGAACTGAAGAAGAGATGTTACAACAGGTGAAAAAAAATACAAGATATATGATAAATAGGGCTAGAAGAGAATGAGTGACTGTCGAACATGATAATTCACCTGAAAGTATTCAAGATTTTATTCATATGCATGTTTCACATGCGAGAAGAACAAATGGAAAACTGCAATATACACCTTTTTCAACATCGTATATAGAAAATTTGTTTGCTGTGTTTGGTGAGAGAGTGAATGTGTTTAACGCATACTACAAGTGAGTTAAAGAGGCATCTTGTGTAACAGTTGCTTTTGGTAAGACAACAGTATATTATCTTTGAGCATCAGACATACAACATCCAAAATTTTCACCTGCCTACCTATGTCAGCGAACAGCAATACAATACGCTAGAGAAACATGATCAACTACGTATAATTTTCGGTGAGTGAGTCCTGATGGTAATAAAAAACATCCATTGTATGGAGTTAGCTTCTTCAAAAGGAGTTTTGGATGAGATGATTTTTTCTTGAGTCATGCCAAGGATTATATATGTAGTTGGAAGTATTGGTATACTCGAGCTATTGATCGTTGGAGAGCGTTTTCAAGGTGATATTATTATCCTGCGCCGAAGGAGTAAATATATAAAGCAATTTTGATTTATAAATGATAGATGAAACCAATTTTTGCAAATATTTTTACAACACTTCATGCTGATCTAGCTAAGCAATCAGCATCATTTTTGCTTCCATGGAATCGATCACAGTGGAAAAATGGTACAGATAATCACATGTTTATAGAAACATTTAGAAAGGTTGTGAATATAGATGAATCATATTGTGTAGTGCCTATGTATAATGCTAGATCAGCGTTGTATCATGGACTGAAGACCTTAGATATTGGTCCATGAGATGAAGTGCTCCTTCAAGCATATACTTGTATTTCAGTCCCAAATGCTATTATTGCGACATGAGCTACACCTGTGTACGTGGATATTGATATGCAGACAGCTAATATCGATCCTACTCTGCTCGAAGTATCCATAACAAAGAATACTAAAGCTATTCTCATTCAACATACATTTGGTATTGTAGCTGATATTCATCGTGTTCAAAAGGTGTGCAAAAGGCATGACCTGTTGTTGATAGAAGATTGTGCTCATGCTTTATGAGCTACTTATACTTGACAATCAGTATGAACGTTTGGAGATATGGCTTTGTTTAGTTTAGGTAGAGATAAAGTGCTCACGACTACGAACGGTGGAATTTTACTTATGCCAAAACAATATAAAAAAGCCTGTAAAGCTATAGAAGCATCTCTTCACATGCCGAGTACTTGGGTAATTCTTCAGAATGTATTGTATATGGTGTTAGGATGGATTGCATATCGTACATATGCTGTAAAAGTAGGGAAGATATTGTATTATATAGCAGCAAAGACTAAACTATTGCCCTTAATTATTACCCCAGCAGAAAAATCTTGTTCGTTCACCAATTTTTCTTTGTGATATCCCAATGTGCTAGCAAAACTTGCTACTACACAGTTGAGGAGATTACCAGAAATTACACAGCATAGAAGATCTGGTGCACAGATGTACGTTGAAGCTTTGTGAGACAGTATAGTTGTTCCTATGCAAGACGGAGATGTTTATCTGAGAGTGATCTATACAACGAACAGTCAACAAGACTTTATTCGTGAAGCCAAAAAACATTCTATACATTTATGAGATCCTTGGTATGACAAGGTAATTGCTTGAAGATGAGTTGATGTTGCAGATGCTTGATATACTATGGGTTCTTGTCCCTATGCACAAGAACTTGCATGAACAACGATCAACCTACCAAATCACATGTTAATGGATAGACAAGACTATACACGTGTGATACAGACTATTCAACATATAAGAAACATATTATAACTACTAGGAATTGTGATTCGTTGCAATTTCAATAAAACCATGGAATGTAATTTATACTATAATAATTATTTGTGATGCAGTATGAGATAAAAATGATCAATGGAATAAAAACAGTATTTGCTGAACTACCTCAGGCAAACTCTACTACTATTCAAGTGATGGTGAAAGCAGGAAGTTTTTTTGAAACTCAAAAAACTAATGGGCTTTCTCATTTCCTAGAACATATGTTTTTTAAAGGATGAAAGAAATATACTACTCCAAAAGCTGTCGCTGAAGCATTAGATAGCTTTGGAGCTGCATATAATGCATTTACATGAGAAGAATATGCATGATATTGGATAAAATCTTCTCCGCAGTACTCATTGCGTGCTTTGGATATACTCGCTGATATGCTTGTATGATCTCAATTTCCACAAGATGAAATGGAAAGAGAAAAGTGAGTTATTATTCAGGAAGTCATGATGTACGAAGACAATCCACAACAACAAGTTGTTGAAAAACGAAGAGATTGGTACTATGGAAATAGTAGTTATGGAAAGTCTATTCTGTGACCTGTAGAAAATATCTCTTGATTCACTAGAGATGATCTCTTGGTGCATAAGGAGTGATTGTATACCAAAGATAATTTGGTTCTTGTTGTTGCAGGTAATTTGCAGCATCGTAAAGATATGGAAAAAGAAATAGGTGAACTTTTTTGACCTCTTCCAGAGCAAAAGACAATTGCTACTCCAATATTTTCTCCAACAAAGCCAACAGATCATGAAAATCATTTTGTTAAGGATACGCAGCAACATCATGTTATCATTTGATCCGATGGATATACTATCTATGATGAAGAAAGGTTTGCAGCAAGGATGTTATCAACCATATTGGGTGGTATGATGTCATCAAGATTGTTTCAGAATATAAGAGAACAACGTGGGTTGTGTTATTATATAGGAGCTCAGCATGCTCCTGGTGAAGTTACTGGAACGTTTTGGATATATGCAGGTATGGAAAAGGCTAGATGGCCAGAATGATTAGCTGCTATATATTGAGAAATTGCTGATATTGCTGCTAACCCTGTAACTGAGGAAGAATTTACCAAAGCGTTGGGAAATATTTCTTGAGGGACACAAATGTGAATAGAAACATCAAACTCAATGGCATGATTTATCTGAAATCAGTTATTGTACAAAGATGATATATTAACTTTGGATGATATATTAACGAAATATGAATCATTGACACCTACTGATTTAGCTAAAGTAGCGAAGAAATTATTGAAGGATAATTTGTGGACGTATTGGATAGAATAGTTTTTTACTGAGCAGAATTTTCTTTATCAGCTTTCTTTAATCTACTGATTATGGACTTTAGTGCAGCTGGAGTTCTTTGAATTCCATGAACTGCCAAAAGGTATTCTGAAAGTACTACATAGGCATCTCGTTGAGTTCTAGTATCTATATCGAATATACTCTCTCTGAAATTGTAAATAGATATTTCTTTTCTTCATTTGAACATACCGAATAGTTCTTGTCTTATATCCTCAGGCAAAGGATTTTTTCTTTGTTGTTGTAATCTTTCTAACTCTTGTTTGCTGAATCACGTTCTTCATCAAAGTTTTCATCTTCTCCTTTGCGTCTCAGGACTTGTATCTTTCATTGCTGAATTATACTTTTTTACTAAGTTTCAGACCTCTACTCTTTTTGTTTCAGGTATACGTTTTTGAAACAATATATCTAACATAATGATTACTGGTCAGACAGATGTTTCACATTCATTTCAGAATAATTTGTGAGCAATTTCTTTTTTTGGATAGTAAAATATCGTATACATATCAATGGCTGTTTGCATGAGTACTTCTTCTGATTTATATCTTTCATAGAGTTCTGATCCTACCTTTTGCAATGCATGAAGTTTTTGGAGAGATGGCATATTGTCTATATGTAAGATAAAAAACAAATATATTTAGATATTTACTTTATCAGTGCCTGTATATCTATTCATGACTCATTCTTTAATTTTAATATTCTTTGAGATAATGATTTAATAGTTATGCCATGATTTGGAAACTGAGAATTAAAGTCAGTAATTATACGTTTACTGTTCAATCTATATCTTTTTCAATAGGGTAAGACGTATTCATGAATATTTTTACTAGTAATTTTTTCAAATATATTTTTTATATAGACACTATATTCAGGATGTTTTGTTCGATGATGTTGTCATTTTTTCTTCAGTGCATGCATATCAATCATTCTTCTCATATAGTGTTCACTTCTGCCAGGATACTTTTCTAGAAATAGTTCTACTACTTTTTTTCTATCAATTTGAGTACCCTTTGCTCTAGTGTGTTTCTTTGCAAGGTTTTTAATATATGTAATATGCTCATCATCTCGAGCATCAATTCAGTCTCTATTGCGTGATGCTTCACTCATTTTTCTCAAACGTTCTGGAGAAACTGTTTCTTTTGCTATACGAGAATAAATTTTAGATTTGATACTAGCATACTCTTTTTTATCAAATAATTTCTTCATAAGCATGTCTATGGCAGTATACAGTGTTTCAGGAAAGAATGTTATATTTGGGAAGAATATTTCTAATTCTTCTTCATATTTTTCTAGAAGATGATCGGTTATTTCTTGATTTGTATAGAGTTCTTCCTGTTTCAACTTCTTTAATTCATTACAAATTACTTGTTGCTCTAAAAGTCAATCTCTAATTCCACTACACATAATAAGGTACTCTTGTGTTTTATTTGATATACGTGACTTTCTCTTTCATATAAATCTATTTGGAGTTCACTGAGGTTGATTATTATCCTTAGCTGCAAACATTTCTGTTTCATCAAAATCTTCAACAGCTTCTAGTATTTCGATAGTTGCGAAGTTTTGAAGATGGATTCAGCGTTTTATTTTTGTCAGTCTTCACCTGCTTTTTCCGATTCTATGATTGCATGGGTTCCACTAATAGAAAAAATTTCAACTACTGCTCAGCTTGTTATTCATATAGCTTGTTCTTGTGCTTCAGATCGATTATTATTTATTTTTCATTGTAGTTTTTTTCAAGATTCAAGTCACTGTTGAAGCTTTTCAATATCTATTAAATTAATATTTTGTGATAAACTCATAAAATAAGAAATACATTCTAATAAATATATTTAATTTATTGTGTTGTAATATTGTCTTCCTCTTTCATCAACTCCTCTAACCTATCTGATAATTGAGTTATTTTTTTATTATTGATAGTATATATAACAATCTTACGATTATTGTCATATCTTTCATCATCAACTAGTCAAGCTTCACGAAGTACTCTTAAGTGTTGTGAGACTACAGACTGTTCTATTCATAATAGTTTTGTTTCTATTTGATTTACCTGCAGTCAGTCATCTGTACTTAATAAGTGATAAAGTATGTTTCGTCTAATATCATGATTTATTGCACGAAGAGCTTCGTGGTTATTATCATAAAAAGTTTGATAGTCTTTTCATTTTTGAGTAGCTATATGTTCTCTATGTTTTCCAATTCATTCTTTCTTAGTTTCAATATATTCTTGATTTCTAAGATTCATAATTAGTCAGTTTGTTGTATCAAATAATCTAGTTCTTTGGATAATATCTCCATTGGTGCTATTTGGATTATTCAGTACATCTTCCCATACTATTCTTCAATTAGTAGTTTGTTTAAATATTGCAATATTTTCTTGTAGACGGTTTAAGACGTTTCTTTGTTGTAAATATGTTAATTCATCAATCAAATCTTTTTCTTTTAAGACCACTTCATTTAGATTAGTGTCTATTTCTGGAACAAAAATATGTTCATGATAGCTTCACCTACTCAAATCTTCAACTTGGCTAGCAACATGTTGATCAATATAATATGATCCTGTATCTTGATTGCGATAGGTATATGGTGTTTTGATAAATCAAATAGTGTCAAGAAAGTCAATTTCTTCTTGTGAAAAAAGTTTATCTAGTCTAGCAATAACTGTTTTTCACTTATCAAGTAGTTTTATATATTGATCCAGTTCTCCAAAGGTAATAGTTGAGATTTTTTCCTCTATTGATCTTAGATGAGCCTGTGCTTCATCTTGTTGTAGCACTGGAGTTGAAATTATTTGCATGGTGTGAATAATAATAAATATTATATATCTATATATATAATATTTATTAAGTCAAGCTAATGTTTTATGTTTATATATCCCCTATTGCATCACAAAACTATATCAGTACTGTCATATACAATATATTTACTATTTATAGAAACTCATGGCAAGGACAAATAAACGTGGTATTGCGGCAAAGAAAGCTCAGATACAAAAGCAGGCAGGACGTTTCAAGGGATCGAAACGTTTTACGTATCCAAAAAGAAAGCTCTCTTTGGAACAAGGTAAAGAGCTCGGAGTAATTGGTGCTGAAACTAATCCAAAAGGTCATACGTATAATTGGTTTCTCAAAGGTCGTAAAGTTTGTTGGGAAACAAGACTTCGTGTAGATCCAGATGGATATAGATTTATTCGTAAGCCAAATGGTGGTACTGATTTCGTAGAGATTCCAATTTCTGGTTGGTTGAGAAAAAGATTGGCGAAGACTATGAGAAGTGTATAATTATTTGCAATCTATACTTTTTATCTATATACTCTAAGTATATTTATACCACATAAACGTATGATATTAGCGACCTTATTTACTACAAATAATAATAATCTCCTCTCGTAGGTGATTGTTTTGATATATTTCTCTGACACTCCTCTACGATACTTAGTATCTTAGGGGATTTTTTTATATGTAGAATAGTATGTTTGGTTATTATGATATGAATATTATTTCTTTGCCTCCATAGATAGAGCTATATGTATGCTTCCTTGAAGTATACAATGAAATGAGTACATACAAGACATTAAAGAAGTAAGTAAAGTAATTTTATTTGATGATTATGAAGATGTTGATACAAGATATTACAAAAGACCATATCGATCAGTCCGTGAACTTCCAATGACGAATTGATCAAAAGAGATGATCTGGAAAAATACAGTTTGTAGTAATTAGAGATGGTACAGGATATTTAGAGACTGTAGTAGAACTTACTGCAGCTGGAGATGAAACATTTGCTTCAGTGAAAGACTGTGGAATAGAATCAGTAGTAGAATTTACGGGAACACTAAAAGCACATTTCAAAAAAGAAGGAGCATTTGAACTACAAGTAACATCTGCAAAAATATTGAATGTTGCCAAAGACTATCCACTTGGTCAAAAAGATCATGGAGTAGAATTTTTGTTTGATAATAGACATCTACATTTGAGATCTCAATCACAATGGGCAATCCAGCGTGTCAGAGATACGATTATTCATGCTACGTATGACTGGATGAGAGATCATATATATACTAAGATTGACTCCCCTATTTTTACTCCTACCTGTGCAGAAGACAGTACAGAATTGTATGAAGTAACTCATACTAATGGAGAACAAATGTTTTTGTCTCAGACAGGGCAGATGTATATAGAAGCAGCTATTGCTGGTCATCGTAATGTGTATGATTTTTGACCAGTATTTAGAGCTGAAAAAAGTAAGACTAGACGTCACCTAAATGAGTTGTGGATGATGGATGCAGAAACTGCATTTTGTGATAATAACCAAAATATGGATATTCAAGCATCACTGATCAAATTTATCGTGAGTGAGGTATTGCGTTTGAGAGCATCTGAGCTTAAAATACTATGAAGAGACGTAGAAAAATTGGCAAAGACTGCTTCAGAACCTTTTCCTCGTAGACCTCATGCAGACGTGGTAAAAGAATTGCAGAAATTATGATCTGATATTAAAGATGGTGAAGATCTTGGTGCAGATGATGAAAAATTATTGATGGATCAGTATGATGTGCCACTGTTTGTTACCAACTTTCCACTGGAGATCAAAGCTTTCTATATGCCTGAAGACCCTGAACATCCAGGTACTGCTAAGTGTGCAGATCTTTTGGCTCCTGAATGACACGGTGAAGTGATAGGTGGATCTGAACGTGAATTTGATTATGAAATCTTGAAGCAAAAAATAATAGATCATGGCTATGATCTTGAAGAATATCAGTGGTATTTAGATATTCGTAAATATGGATGAGTACAGACCTCTGGGTTTGGATTCGGGCTAGAAAGACTAGTGAGATGGATCTGTGACCTGCATCATATCAGAGAAGCTATTCCATTTCCTAGGTATCACAATAGAATTACCCCTTAGATTTACACTGTATGTATATGCAATATGAAAAAATACGTTCTCCAAACAAGAACGTATTTTTATGTCTCGAAAAGATGATTTCCATTACGTCTATTTATATGTATGGAACTGCCTATAGTTTCTTTATCTACAGCTAATAAAAAATTATCACCAAGTTGTTCAACTGACTTTCTCATAGCATTCTTTATTCACGTTCATGTGACTGGTAAATAAAGTTCTCCTACATATGGATAATGTCACTGAATATAGCCCAACAGGTAGGTGAAAAAAAGAAACTCTAAATCTACGTTTTCTTGTTCAATTGACTCTATAAATAGTTGATGTTTTTCTTGTCATAAATGCTTCATATTTTTATCATGTTTGTATGAATATTCGCTAGTTTGATTATCTAATAATGCTGTAAGTTCATCACGAACATATAACTGAGGAAATATTGATTGATCTTCAATCATAAGTCCATTAGCTGATGCTCAAAGTTTCATAAATGTTGCTTGAATACCTTTGTATGTTTATTGTACTTTTAAACGATTTCAGCTGTGATTGACTGTATATTCAACGTTTTTATTATATGTATCTTGTATTGGTCTATTTTTTCTCATGTTTCTATAAATCTAAAATATTATATATATAAAGTCAATACTCTTTGTATAAGAATATATTAAACATAAATCAAGTCATTGTGCTTTTATTACACACAAATATATCTATATTTAGAGATAGTTTTTAGCTATTATAGATAGACTCATGCATAGAACGCATACCTGTGGAGAACTGAGAAAAGAACATATATGACAAACAGTAATTCTCTCTGGATGGATAGATGATATTAGAGATATGGGTGGAATGGTATTTTTGACACTTAGAGATAGATATGGAGTTACTCAAGTGAATTTTGATCCACAAGTACATACAGTAGAAGCTAAACCTGAATATTGTGTGAAAGTAGTAGGTACTGTTGTTGCTAGACCATCTGGGCAAGAAAACAAAGATATGCCAACTGGGGATGTAGAAATAGAACTTACCTCATATGAGATACTTACTGCATGTAAAGAACTTCCCTTTCCTATCAGAGATGAACATGGATCTAGTGAGGAAATACGCTTCAAGCATAGATTTCTGGATCTAAGAAGAAATCCGGTGTTGAAAAATATAGAGTTTCGTGCACGTATGAATCACTTTACTCGTAATTGGTTTACCCACGCAGATTTTCTGGAAGTACAAACTCCTCTATTTACGGTAAGCTCTCCAGAATGAGCTCGTGATTATGTGATTCCAAGTCGTGTCAATCCTGGGAAATTCTATGCACTACCTCAGGCACCACAACAGTACAAACAACTCCTTATGGTAGGATGAGTAGATAAATATTTTCAGATCGCTCCATGTTTTCGTGATGAGGATCCGCGTGCTGACAGACATAGTTGTGAATTCTATCAGGTAGATGCAGAGATGAGTTTTGTAGAACAGGATGATGTTTTTGCTATAGCTGAGAAATATGTAAGTGAACTAGTAGAAGAACTAGTTCCTGAGAAATGAATCTCTGTAGACTTTGCCAAGATACCATATCATGAAGCAATGGAAGCTTATGGGAGTGACAAACCTGACTTGCGTTTTGATATGCAGTTTGTGGATGTGACAACAATATTGAATAACGCTGGTATCAATTTTCTAGCCTGAAAAGAGTGTATAAAATGTATAAAACTTGATGCTGAATATACCGAATGAGTCAGTAGAAAAGTTGTAGAATGATTTGAAAAAGTATGTAAGGAAGCAGGAGCTGGGTGATTGCCATGGATAAAGTGGTGAACCGAGCTTTCTGGTTCAATTGGTAAACTTGTAAACTGAGAGATAAAAGATGAACTACAAGAACTTACAGATACGGATGATGGAGATATCTTATTTTTTGCTTTGTGATCTTCAGCAAGTGTAGCGAAAGTGTTGAATAAATTGAGACTGCATCTTAGAGATACGTTTGATCTGGCTAATCAAGATGAGTTGGCATTTTGTTGGATTACTGACTTCCCATTTTATGAATATGATGAAGGACACGATAAGTGGGACTTTGGTCACAATCCATTTTCACATGTGGTAGGGTGAGTTGAATCACTAAAGAATAAAGACTTTGCTGATATAGAAACTAACCAGTATGATATGGTACTCAATGGATATGAAATACTTTCTGGATCGATTCGTAATAGTAATCCTGACGTCATGGTAGCAGCTTTCGAAAAACTTTGACTTTCAGAGGATGATGTAAAAGAACGTTTTGGCGCTATGTATGAGGCATTTCAATACTGAGCTCCTCCGCATGGATGATTTGCCTTTGGGTTTGATCGTTTGATGATGATTCTCCTAGACGAACCTAATATTCGTGAATGTTATGCTTTCCCTAAATCATGACGTGCTGAAGATGTAATGATGTGAGCACCGAGCACTATTGATCAGGAACAATTAGTTCCAGGTGAAAGTTGAGGTGGAAGATGTACAAGATTAAATTTGCTTTCTCTTATGAAAAATACTAACTATATCATCACTACTCCTCGTCTCGTCCTTAGGTGTTATGCCTTGGAAGATGCTATATTGATGAAAGAAGCTATAGATGATAGTCTCGAACATTTACAGGCGTGGATGCCTCGGGCGAAAGATGAACCTGAAACACTAGCAAAAAAACAAGAAAGAGTTCTAGAATATCAGCAAGATTTTCAAAAAAATAAGCAATATGTGTACGGTATATTTTCTCCAGATGAATCGCTACTGATAGGAAGTATGGGCTTGCATGATCGAATATGACCTGATGCTTTGGAAATAGGATATCGAATTAGAGCAAGTCATATAGGTCAATGATATGCAACTGAGGCAGCGAAAGCACTTATAGATGTATGATTCAATCATATTGGTATAGATCGTATCGAAATACATACTAGACTTGATAATATCAGAAGTGCTAGAATCCCAGAAAAATTATGATTTGAAAAAATGAAGAAAACGGTTTTTAAGAAAGATGGTGAGTTTTATGTATGGTATTTGCAAAAAGAGAATTATCTTGAACAACTTGCATAATCCTCTATACTATTTCTATTTACTCCCACCTATTCATGCACTATCTCCTCCTCCACTGAACCTGATGAACGCCAACCAATTTTTGGTTTCCATGGCTTCGTGAGTATCTAGAGGAAAAATGACATGCAGTTTCTGCTCCAGAGCTACCCGAGAAAGATAATCCACAATGGAAATTATCGACTGAGTTTATCTTGGATACCTATAAACTTGATGAAGATACGGTGCTGATAGGACATTCTTCAGGTGCAACACTGATTCTTAGTCTACTAGATGCAATAGATGAACCTATAGAAAAAGCTATTCTTGTTGCTGGATATACTGGGCCTTTGCCAGATATCGAAAGAACAAAACATATGATTCAACCATCGTACGATATACAAAAAATGAAAGATAATGCTGAAGAAATTGTCTTTATAAACTCTGACAATGATCCTTACGGGTGTGATGATGTACAAGCTCGTCCACTAGCTACAGAACTAGGTGCAATAGTTGTTTTTGCTGAATGACTTGCACACATGTGAAGTGGTTATTTCAATGATCCCTGTAAAGAATTGCCTATTTTACTAGCTTATGTGTAACGCATGTCTTTCAATCAAGAGTATGCTGCTCGTATGCGTACATATATGTGATCGTTTGAGGAGAATACCGAAGAAAGAGATCTTTCTGATGGTGTTGGTTTTTATTGGAGGTGAACACTTGCTTGTGGCGTGATTGGTGAACAATATTTTTTTAGAGTGTTGAAGCCGTTGTGTAGCGAACGGCAAGTTGCCGATGAGGCTATACATGCTATGAGCTATGAGTGAAAAGATATCCAAGAGATGGTAACTATAGATGCACAAAGACTCGAAGCAAATGAAGATCTTGTGATTTTTATCGTCACATCAGTGACGCATGCCAATTCTGCAACTCCAGGGGTATTAGATATCGTATAATGTATATTTTTTTGTAAAACAAAAAGTGGTACGGAAATTCGTACCACTTTTTTATGTTTTTACGTCTTCTAGATTCTAGACGACGTTTAGTTTAGACTAGTGGAGTTCTTTCTTTAAAGCTGATTACTCCAAGCAAATCAGCAAACCATAACACAGTATGCGTAACATCGAACTCCCACCACCTATGAGCAAAATTTTGGTTATATTGCTTATGATGATGATTGTTGTGGAGATCTTCTCCGAGCATCAGTAAGTTCATCGGAAATGATACTAAGATCCATCCGATGTTTCGTGAAGTGTCTTTGGTTTCGTGGTTACGATATCCACGAAGGTGTCCCCACCAATTGATAATGACTCCATGGATAGGTCCCATTCCCCAATGGACCAGTATCATTATGCTAGCAATACACCACATCCATATTGAAAAGTCATTAGCTAATCCAATATAGATATAAAATCCAGCATAGAAAATTCCCCAGAGAACTCTGGAGAGCCATCCATCAGCAAACTTATCAAAGGCGTCCCAACGGGGAACTTTATCTCTAAGCTCTTGTGTAATGACATAGTGACGTCCATCTACCCAAAAATTATTTTCTCCAGAAGAAATTTTGAGATAAATTTTCGCTGTACGTTTCATCATACCAAATATACTTTTATCAAAGGATGGTGAATGCACATCCATCTCTGTATCAGTATATCTGTGATGAAGTATATGAAGTATGCCATATGCATGCATACTCAAATACGATGGGCCCTGGAATAGCCAGCAGAGAATAAACGCTGCTTTTACTTTCCATGGACTCATTTCATAGGTCTCATGAGAAGCATATCTGTGAAGAAATGCACTCTGAGCAAACAAAGATAGATACCAGTGTCCTATGAACACAAGTCCCCAATTAGGGATCCAACTGAATGGGAATGTAAGAATTTTACTTACTTTTAATAACCACTCAGTATCTAGATATGCACCTAAGTTTGTAAGTGTGAGACCGACTAGTCCTACGAGTAGTAAGTAGATAAAACTATATCCACTTAGTTTTAGCCACCACCATAGTGATGTTTCTTCTAGTTTTTCCTGATAGCGCAGGGTTTTGTTTATCTTCTCCATTTTCGATATTTTAAAGACCATAATGTAGCCTCGGTTACAAAAATTAGCAGAGTTTTCTGCAAAAAAATACTATCAATATAATTCTGGAAAGCAATCAAACAAAAAAACTATCTACATAGTGCGTAGATAGTTTTTGCTTGCTTGTGAATATTTTGTGCAGTAGTCGGAACGACAAATATATTTAGCTGTGCCATACTAAACGTTTTCCTTGGTCTATAGGTTAAATTATTTGGAGTTCGACTAGAAACAAAATACTAGTATATGGAATATATGTGAATCAATTGAAATGATTATGATCTTCTAGGTCTACGATCACTTGATCTAGATCTTCATCATCTATCACCTCCTCTACTACTTCATCTACTACCTCAGTGACTGCTTCTAGATCTTCATCTACTTCATCAACCACTTGATCTTCTTTTTCTTCCTCATTTTTTATCATCTTTTGCTTTACTCACGAGTGATCTACCAGGTTTGCGTTTGAATGCATCAATAACTACTTCAGCTTCTAAGAAAGGAAGTGTTATGAAACTAAAGTCTTCAAGTACTTTGATATCTTGAATATCTTTTGGTCTAACACTAGTTTCTTCTACTAGATAATCAATCATTTCCTTTGGACCAGTGATACCATGAGATCTACCACGAGCAATAAAGAGTCTTGTGACTCCAGCTGCATCTGCATTATTGATAACAGGTCTTACACTACGATAATTACTGGCATCTAGTTGTTCTCCAAACGCAATTTTTACCAAAGCTTTTACCACGTCTTCGTGTTCATGATTGGTAAGTAGTTCTTGTACGAAATCCTCATATTTTTCTAGATCTTCATCAATTGTGCTTACTATATGAGTACGAATATGATTCTTTTTATTCTCTACAACATCATCAATAGATGGCAGTTGTTGTTTCTCAATTTCTGCATTCGTCTTTCTTTGAATGAATGCTATTTTTCTCCATTCTGATGGAGTGATCAGGGTGATAGCAGTACCTTTGTTTCCTGCTCTACCAGTTCTTCCTATTCTATGTGTATAACTTTCTGGATCTTGTGGGATATGATAGTTTACTACATGAGTAAGATCATTTACATCGATACCTCTTGCAGCGACATCAGTTGCTACCAGGATGAGTGTTTTCTTAGCTTTAAACTTTTTCAATACTCTTTCTCTGGTTCTTTGCTCATGATCACCATGAATAGCATCAGCGGTATATCATCTAGATTGCAATGATGCTGTTAGATCATCACATTCTCTTTTTGTTCTACAAAACACAATACCATAGAATTCTTTTTCACTATCTATAATCCTCGTGAGTGCTTCTACCTTATCTCTTTCACGTACCTCAAAGTAAATTTGTTCTGTATTTGAAGTGGTAAGTTGTTGAGCAGCTACTTTTACTATTTCAAATTCTTGCATGTATGTTTTTGCAACTTTAAGAATTTGTTTTGGCATAGTTGCTGAGAAGAACAACATTTTTTTATCTTCATTTGTTGCTTTAAGAATTTCTTCAATATCTTCAAGGAATCCCATATTTAGCATTTCATCTGCTTCATCTAAGATGAAGTAACTCAATTCATTTATTTTTAAGTATTTTTTATTAATCATATCCATGACTCTACCTGGCGTTCCTACTACGATTTGAGCACCACCACGAAGTGCACTAATTTGTTGTCTCATACTTGCTCCACCATACAATACTGCTACACTCAACTTTTTCGTTCATTTGAATGAGGACATTTCTTCAGCAACCTGTATTGCTAATTCTCTTGTTGGGGCAAGAATAATTGCCTGTACACGTTTTTGTTTTGGATCAATTTTCTCTATAACAGGAATACTAAACGCTGCAGTTTTTCCAGTTCAAGTCTGGGCCTGTCCTATTACGTCTTTATCAGAAGATAAAAGTAGTGGTATACAAGCAGCTTGAATAGGAGATGGTGTTTCATACCCTTTTTTTTCTAATGCTCAAAGTGTAGACTCAGAGAGTCCAAAATCGTTAAATGTTTTCATTAATTTATTACACAAAAAACTAAAATCCGTGACTCAGAGTGGTCATAACGGCGGTTATTGAAACCACTAGTTCTTGTGCGAAAAACTTTTCGTGAAAGGAATGCAAAAAAATCAGTAGCTTCAATTACAGTCAGTGTATTTATTATTTGTGAAAAGTAAAGGCCTATCCCTATATATCCTAAGATGAGTACCTTGCAATTTGATTCTAAGCAAGTACTGTATTGTTTGATGTCCTATTTATAAATATTTTATTCTGTATATATATTCAATGAAAAAATTACTGTTACTATGTATGTTTGCTGCGGCTTTTCTTCCTCTAACTACTCTAGCATATACTCCAACTGAAATGGATCAACAATGGTTAGAATCTATTGAAGATAAAATAGATTGATTATTTCCAACACATGCATCACGTTTAGTACAAGCATATGATTTGTTAGGAACAAAAAAAATGCATATGAAACTAGCTTGATGAGATCGTGGTATATATTTGCTTGAAGAAATGCAGGATATTATGATGAAGAAACTGTTTACTCAGTCTGCTGTGTGCCTTGACATGCATGCACAGATGTGAGATACTGCAGAAATGAATTACAAAGTATATAATGATGATGGCTTTTTGGTTCGTGAATCTAAGTACCCTTTTGCGTTTACAATTTGAGCACCTCATGTATGGAGATCATTAAGCATTTCTGCTTTGTGATTACAGGAATGAATGTCACAAGTGAGAACTATACCTTCACTATGAGTAACAGCAGAGGATCAAGATGTTGAAGAAAAAATGTTTAGTCCAGGTCAAGTTGCTGCTAGTGCGGATAGCCTTGTTCTATGACAAGAGTTTATTTTTGGTTCACCTAAAGCAGATGGAGCAATTATTGGAGTATTTACGTGACTTCGCTGAGATCAGTTGGCATTTGATTTTACTGATGCAAGTACTGGACGTACAGTGTCTGTGTATACACGTATAGAATCACTCATCAAATGATGTATGTAAGAAATTGATTATATAGAGCATAAGGGAATACATTCTAGTGTACATATAGCATGATCCATGTGTCTACATGCGGATGCACATGCATTGTACTCTCATCATAAGACACCTTCACAGGTGTCTTTTTCTATATATTCACATTCCAAATATCTACTATTTCGTTCTCCTCCTGCCATTCTACATTGATTAAATAGTTCAATATGTCCGATGATTATTTGAATGATTTGTTGTGTATTTGGCTTTTGATTGTTACTCAGAAGTTGTAATTGCTGAGTTATTATTTCAGGAGTATATTGGTTTGGATACCTCTTCATACGTATCACAATTT
>Ga0307934_1000294_pt1 | contig 38462 bp, 36 predicted proteins | sample OrgLakmetageno90_FD_201838 | JGI IMG/M metagenome (GOLD analysis project Ga0307934, IMG submission 201838) | Saline water microbial communities from Organic Lake, Antarctica - #90 | ecosystem: Environmental > Aquatic > Non-marine Saline and Alkaline > Saline | place: Antarctica: Organic Lake...
TTCTTACAGAAGTATAATTTCAAACAAAGCAACTTTAATTGCTAGAAATGAAATTATTGAACTATTCGATGATTTAAAAAATTTCAAATTTTCGCACCAGATTAAGAATATAAACGAAAATCATTTAACTGAGATAATTGATGATGATAGTTGAATAATCTAATATGGTTTGCGAAAAAATAGTGTTTTAGTAACTGAGACCTTCAAGGTTTTAAAAACCTTGAAGGTCTATATTAGAAATTCAACAACATTAATTCATAGTAGACTTTCAGTAAGTGCAATTGAAAATCCAACATTCTACATCTTAAAATTTAATACATGAAGGTATTAACTTCACTTTTTATACTAATTTCCGCAGTTCAATTAAATGGTCAATCAATTCATTTTAAACAAATTGATTCTTTATTAAACACTAAATTCTCAATACAAGCTGAACCGGGATTTACCCTTGGAATTTTTAGAAATGGCGAAGTCGTTTATCAAAATCAGAAAGGACTTTCTAATTTAGAGTACGAAATACCTTTCGACTCCTCTACTCTATTCGGACTAGCTTCAATAACAAAACAATTCACATCAGCTTGCATTGCAGTGCTCCATCAAAAGGGGAGGTTGTCTGCAAATGACGATGTAAGAAAGTACCTGCCTGAGTTGCGATTTTACGGCGATACCATTCGAATTAAACACTTGCTAAATCATACCAGTGGTATTCGAAACCACAACGTTCTACTAGACTTGCAAGGTTTTGACTACGAACACCGAGGCTATACAAACAAAATGATTCAGGAGTTAATGTTTCAGCAAAAGGGAGTGAATAATAAACCCGGAGAGAAGGTTCTTTATTCGAATACAAATTATGTTTTATTGGCTTTAATTATTGAAAGAGTTTCAGGCAAACCACTTCACGAATTTGCTGAACAGGAAATATTTAAACCCCTAGATATGCTAAACACTTTTTACCAAAGTGATTTAGAAACGGTGTATAAAAATAGAGCATATCCCTATTATAAATCAGGAGAGAATTATAAACAGCCAAAATCATTAACACTGTGCATTGGAGCCGGTGGCGTTGGAACGACGCTAGATGACATGGCTAAATGGTCAACTCTTTTTACACACTCTGGCGGCAATATGAAGCATCTAGCAGACTTCATAACCTTTCAGGACAGTTTGAACAATGGAGAGCGAAATACTTGTGCAAGAGGTGTTTTTGTTTCTGACTATAACGGTTTAGAAACGATTCATCACGGTGGTCGAGGTTTGGGAATGCGAGCCAAATTGATTCACGTTCCATCTCAACATGTTTCGGTTTTTGTGTACACCAATTCTGAATCTATTAATGCAGATGATTTAGCGTACCAAATACTAGATCTCTTATTTCCTAAAAAAGAGGCTGTACAAAGCCAAAAATCAAACAACTATACCCACAACAATAACGAATTAGAAAAAATTACAGGAACCTACCAAGAGTTAAATAGCGACTTAAAAATGCAAATTAAATATGAAAGTGAAACCCTTTTTGCAAAAAGTTATTTCGCAAATGACTTTATAGCGCTTAAAACGATTGGCCAATTTAAATTCGAAAGAAAAGAGAACGCTAGCGTTACCTATACATTCAATCCAAGCGCAAATCTCAGTTTGGTGGTTGACTTTGGAGGAGCAAAATTTTACTTGGAGCAAATAGAGTTAGCAACAGACTCAAGCGATGCAGCTGATTGTATTGGGGAATATTATTCGGAAGAATTACAAGTTAGTTATTCTCTACAAATCGTAAACAATCAACTCATATTGAGTTATCCGAACAATATTTCTATTCCTTTAACGGAAGGGCGTAAAGATGAATTTGGATCTGGAAGAAGAACAAAATATTCTTTTGAAAGAAACAAAAAAGGAAAAGTAGTTTCTTTTAAAGTTGCTGCCGAAGGGACTGTAAAAGATATCTTATTTGAAAGAGTAGAACTATAATTCAACCTCACTTCTAGCGCATAAATAAACGGAATAGTTAAACAATTATTTGTGCCAAAGTCCCTCTTTTGCACCTCGACTCCGCTCAGTGCAAAAAGGGCCTTTTAGCTATTGATCCCCAATTGGTTCTGAAAGATTCCAAAGTTTCAGTTTGTCCTCTTTCTGCACACCTTCCAAAATTTCAATATTAATTCCATCCGAAAGGCCTGTTTTTATATACCGTTTTTCAAATTCTTGTTCTGCCACCTCTAATTCTACAAAAGCAGAATCCCCATCAAATTGCAATAGAGCTTCTGAAAGCGCCAAAACATTCTCTCTTTTGTCTAAAACAATGTCTGCGTTTGCGCTATATCCTGCACGAATAAACTGGTTGTCTTTTAATTTTACGGCAGCTTTGATTTCAAATTGAATTGCTCCATCTTCTTCCACTCCTTTCGGCGAAATGTATTCTAAAATAGCTTCAAAAGTTTCCGACTCAATTGCTCCAATCTTTAAAATCAAGGTCATTCCTTCCTTAATCTTTCCCACTTCAGATTCATCTACCTTTCCTTCAAAAACCAAGTCAGACATGTCTGCAATGGACGCAACCGTTGTGCCTGCATTCATCGTATTTGCTTCAATTACTGAAAAACCCTCTTCAACCGGCACATCTAGCACCATTCCAGATATGGTTGAACGAATCAAGCGGTTGGTACTTCCACTATTTTTAGAAGTCTCACCTTTCCGAACTAAATCTAAATTATCTTGGGCAGCTTTTAATTCTTCTTTTGCAGAATTAAAATTCAATTCAAACGACTGAAATTCTGCTGCAGCAATTACCCCACTCTTTTTAAGTGTCGTATTCCGATCCAAGTCCACCTTTGCATTATCAAAACTAATTTTTGCTTGGCGCAATCGGTTCTCTGCATTGTTCAACGAAACCATGTTGGGTATAATTTTCACCAAAGCAATTTTATCGTTCTTCTGCACCATTTCACCCGGTTCCACATAAACAACATCTAAAATACCGGATACTTGAGGCTTTACTTCAATCTCTTTTCGTGGAACAACAGAACCTGTTGCTACGGTCTTTTTGTAAATATCTGTTTGGAAGGGTGCGGCTGTTTGGTACACAACTAGTTTTTCTTCCGACTTAGAATACAAAAAATAAAACGTTCCTATAAATGCTCCAACCAGCACTACAGCGATTACTATTTTTAGAAATTTTTTCATGAGATTATTTTTTATGGTTCCGTTGTTTATTCTGCACGTAAGGCATCTATGGGTTTTATTTTAATCGCTTTCCTTGCGGGAATTAATCCTGCAAAAGCTCCTGCAACTATCAAAATTAGCAGTGCGGTTATGGCAATTCTTAAATCAATTGTTGGGTTTACAAACATGCCATCTCCCCCATCACCAATGGCATTGGATAGAATTTCTGTCAATGCTACGCCGAAAATCAATCCAAAATAACCTGCCAAGGAAGTTAACGTAATGGCCTCCAACATAATTTGACCGATAATGGAGGCAGGTGTCGCTCCAATCGCTCTTCTAATTCCTATTTCTTTTGTTCGTTCTTTTACCACGATTAGCATGATATTGGAAACGCCGATAATCCCCGCAATCAACGTTCCTGTGCCAACCACCCAAATCAACATGGCAATGCCACCAAATAAGCCATTCAACTTTTCAAATTCCTTTTGCGCATTGAAGGAACCAAATGCTCGATCATCTTCTGGAGCCACCTTGTGCCTTGTTTTTAAGATGGTCTTAATTTTATTTTCAACTAGTACGGCATTGGAATTTGGTTTTGCAGTTGCCGCTAGCCAACCAACAATATTTCCGTAGTTGAATGCTTTTTGAAAAGTAGTAAACGGAATGAACAAGGTTTGTCCGTCTCTTTCAGCTTGGTTTCCTTTCTTCTTCGATTTCCAAATGCCAACCACCTTAAAATAGACCCCGTTTATTTTTATATTTTCATTGATTGGATCCTTATCGCCAAAAAGCACTTCTTGCACTCGAGTGCTAATGACTGCCACTTTTCGTTCTTGCTCAATGTCAAAGTGGTTCAAAAATCTACCCTGCAAAATTTCCATAGGATTTATTTCCATGATTTGTGGATAATCTCCCATAACGGTGAAATTCCCAGAAGTGTTTTGGTGAGTTACATTGTTTCCCGTTCCGTAGCCTCGCAATTGATTTCTTGGAGAAATGTGTTCCAATTCGTTCACACTTCTTTCAATGGCAATCATGTCCTCGTTCTTCATGTTGAAATTTCTGCCCTTCGGTAAACCTGCATACGGCAAAGAAGTCCGTTGAGTCCAAATAAAAACACTATTGGTTGCTGAACCTCCAAATTTTCCAATTACCCCATTCTCTAGGCCTTTTCCAGAGCCCAACATAATGATTAACATGAAAATTCCCCAAAATACACCAAAAGCGGTGAGAAAGGTTCTCAACTTATTCTTTTTTAAAGAACTATATATTTCTAGCCATCTATCTGAATCAAACATATTATTCGTCTCTTAAGGCTTCAATGGGTCTAATAACGGCTGCTTTCCGTGCTGGAATAATTCCCGCAATTGCTCCTGCAGTAATCAGAATTAAGGTAGCGGTTATGGCTACCTGAAAGTTTACTTCCGGATTCTTAAAAAATGGAGTATCGGGTGGTAATATACTGCTTACTAATTCAATTAATCCCACTCCAAATACTAATCCAATGTAGCCAGAGACAGCAGTAATCAATACCGATTCCATTAAAATAAGGCCGATAATACTGCCCGGTGTTGCTCCCAAAGCTTTTCGTATTCCAATTTCTTTGGTGCGTTCTTTTACCACAATCATCATAATGTTACTAATGCCAACTATGCCGGCAATTATGGTCATAATTCCAATAATCCAAATAAAAATATTAATGCCGGTAAACATGCTTTGGATCTCTTGAAAATCTTCTACGTTGTTCCAAAACCGAATGGCTCTTTCATCTTCTGGACTGAACTTGTGTATTTCCGCCATTTTTTCGCGAACTCGCTGTTCAATCACTTTACTTTCCGCAACCCCAGCATTTGGATCTATGTTGAACATAAACATATCTACCTGATTGGCCCCGTTAAAAACTTGCTGTGCTGTTGAAATGGGCAGGTAAAGAATTTCTTGTTCGTTTTCTCCTCCTTCATCTTCGAAAACACCAATCACCTTAAACGGAATTCCATTAACTTGAAGGTACTTTCCAATAGGGTTTTCACCTTTAAAAATTGACTTCTTTACCAAAGACCCGATAGAGACTACCTTTTTCCTTTCAGAGATATCCGTCTCATTAATAAAGCGTCCTTCGGTAGTGAGCGTTTTTTCTATAAACTGATGATCTGGGTGTACCGTTCTAATTTGAAAACTACCGGACTCTCCATTATAAACCACATTGGAACTTCCCAAGTAAAACCTGCCGCTTGTTTCTTCTGCTCCTTCTAGTTGCTTATCCACCCAATCAAAATCGGCGTTGTCAAAACGAACGAATCGCCCGGGTTGCAATCCTTTATGCGGCATACTTGTTTGACCGCTAAACACCCAAATGCTGTTGGTTGCGGCATCTGCAAATTCCTCCTTCGCCCCGTTCTGCAACCCAGTTCCTGAACCTAGTAAAACAATGAGCATGAAAATACCCCAAGCCACACTAAAGCCCGTCAGCACCGTTCTCAATTTATTTTGAGAAATGGTAAATAATATCTCCTGCCATTTGTCTCTATCGAACACTATCTAATTTGTTTTTAATCTTTAAGCATGTCATTTTTAGTCTTCTTATTGCTTACCCCTTCGCGCAGTGCATTCATTTTCTATATTCTCACTTCTAACTTCTAATTCTCCACTCCACACTCCTAACTCCTAACTCCACACTCCTAAACAATTAACCCATCCTTCAATCGAATCAATCGATCTGTCTTTTCGGCAATATCATTTTCATGCGTAACAATTATTACTGTAATTCCCTCTTCATTAATTTTTCGAAGTAGAGCCATAACATCGTGCGAAGTTTTAGAATCAAGTGCTCCTGTTGGCTCATCGGCCAATAACACTTTTGGTTGAGAAATTAAAGCTCTTGCAATAGCGACTCGTTGTTTTTGACCTCCAGACAGTTCGTTCGGCATGTGTGTTGCCCATTCTTTTAGCCCCACTTTTTCAAGGTACTCTAGTGCCAATTTATTACGCTCTGCCCGTTTTACTTTTTTGTAATACAGTGGCAATGCAACATTCTCCATGGCATTTTTAAAGGAAATCAAATTAAACGATTGAAAAACAAACCCTAAAAATTTACTTCGGTACTGAGCTGCCTTCGTCTCTGATAAATCTTTGATTACCGTATTGTCCAACCTGTATTCTCCCTCCTCATAATTGTCGAGCATTCCTAGAATATTCAATAGGGTAGATTTTCCGGATCCGGAAGAGCCCATAATGGAAACCATTTCGCCTTCGCCAATTTCCATGTTGATGCCCTTCAGCACATGCAGCTTGTTTTGCCCCATGTAATAATATTTGTGAATGTTCGTCAGTTTTATCATCGTAGGCAACCAAATTAGACACTTTAAAGCAACAGGTTGGTTATAATTTACCAACGGTAAATATGGCGGTTGAATTGAATAGTTGACTGAAGTGGTCAAAATCAAACACTCCTTCTTTAAATCTTCGCGCAAGTCATTATCAACAAATGACCAATCGTGATTTTGAGTTGCCCAAAATTTACAATTGATCCTATTAAAGCTCCAAGTTTATCCCTTAATTTGTAAATGTGAAAAAACTCTTCTTACTTCTTTTCTTTTGCGCAAATGTTGGCCCTCTATTTTCTCAAAGCATTGATACGGTTTTCATAAAAGAAACACTTGTCAACGGTGAGTTTAGAGGAAATATATTCTCTACTTCTCTGGTAAAAATTCAAGCAAACCAAAAGATGCTGCGTTTCAAAAAGAATAAAATTGATAGCCTTTGGTACAATAATAAAATGTACTCGATTCATAAAAATTGGTTGGCTCCTGGTCTACTAGAAAGAATTGGCTCAACTAATGCAGGAGTTTATATAATGAACGATAAGGTGATGATTTTAAAGCGTCGCGATAAATCCTATTTCCCAATTTCTAAAACCAATTATAACAAAGTGCTTTCTGTCTTAAGTGGAAAGAAAGTAGAAGGCAAAATAGATGAAGAAGCCTTCATTTCAGCGCTAGAATTATTAGAATCCGATAAAGAATCGATTAACGCTCGTTTAGACTCCGCTATGCGAATAAGAAAGGCCACAACCTTTAGACTAAGTTTTCTAAGACCTGAAGTAGGGCTTGAACTTAGTATTGAACCATCCATTTCGTTACACTCCGCTTTTAGCGTAAATGGCTTTGGAGGTGTTGGTGAGCCAACGGATGCCTTCTTCAATTTTGATCAAATCAACGAATTGCGCTTTTACTTTAAACAAGAAAAACGTATCGCTGAAGGAAAAAATAGTTACAATTATTCAGGTTTCTATGTTGCTCCATCCTTTATGCAAGCATTTGACGCCGGTTATGCACCACAATACTTTTCCGGAGCCACCATAGGCTGGCAAGATAATGGGCTTTTCACAAACAACTACAGCGCAGTTAAAATGGGAGGATTCTACAGCAGGCGAGATGATTTCTATTTCCTGCTTGTAACCTATGCTTTTGGTTTGGCATTTTAGTTAAAACAAGGCTTTGCAAAGGCAAGTTCATTAAAAACACTTCCCGCCATTCTTCATTAAAAATTAAACTGAATTTTCTTCTTTCTCTGTGAAAGTTTAGTGTCCATTGGGTGTCTTATTTCAAATAAAAATAATTACTTACCCGTTTTATATCAAAAAATCGAATATTTTATTGCAAGTTAATCAGACTGACTTAAATATTCATGACATTCAATTATAGCAAGATATCCAATTGTAAACGCTTACAATCATTTACAACCGAATCTTAAACGACTATAAGCGTTTAACAACCGAATCGAACTTTCCTGCCTTCTAATCTTTGCACCGTCAATTGAATTCAACGACACATTTTAACAAACATGTTCGCAAAAATAAAGGCGGGCTTTTAAAAAACAATTAATTCATATTAGCATGAAAAATTTAAGAAACAGCGTACAACTTATCGGTAACTTAGGTATGAATCCAGAAGTAAAAACATTAGAAAGCGGCTCAACCGTTGCCAAATTCTCTATCGCCACTAGCGACCGTTACAAAAACAAAAAAGGCGAGCAAATGGAAGACACCACATGGCACAATTTGGTAGCGTGGGGTAAGACTGCAGAAATCGCTGAAAAGTATTTACAGAAAGGCGCTCAAGTGGCAGTTGAAGGGAAACTCACCAATCGATCTTACGAAGCAAAAGACGGAACAAAAAGATACGTAACTGAAATTCTAGTAAATGAGATTTTGATGCTCGGAGCGAAAGAGTAATTAGATAAAAGCGAAAAGTTTAAAGATGAAAGTCGATAACTAAAAGCGGAGCACAAGAACCTTGCAGGTTTATAACCTAACAAATACATTAACCTGCAAGGTTTTAGGTTCTATTCGCTTGACACCAATAAAAAAATACAACAACACAAATTATTAATAACACACAAATTCATATTAGCATGAAAAATTTAAGAAACAGCGTACAACTCATCGGTAACTTAGGTATGAATCCAGAAGTAAAAACATTAGAAAGCGGTTCAACCGTTGCCAAATTCTCTATCGCCACTAGCGACCGTTACAAAAACAAAAAAGGCGAGCAAATGGAAGACACTACTTGGCACAATTTGGTAGCGTGGGGTAAGACTGCAGAAATAGCTGAAAAGTACTTACAGAAAGGCGCTCAAGTGGCAGTTGAAGGGAAACTCACCAATCGATCTTACGAAGCAAAAGACGGAACAAAAAGATACGTATCTGAAATTCTAGTAAATGAGATTTTGATGCTCGGAGCGAAAGAGTAATTAGAGATGAAAGTTAAAGGTTAAAAGATGAAGGTTTAAAGACTATAGTTGATAACTGAGAATTTAACAAGTCAAACTTGTAGGTTTCTAAACACACAACCACATTAACCTGCAAGGTTTTAGGTTCTATTCGCTTGACACTAATCAAAAAATACAACCACACAAATTATCAATAACACACAAATTCATATTAGCATGAAAAATTTAAGAAACAGCGTACAACTTATCGGTAACTTAGGTATGAATCCAGAAGTAAAAACATTAGAAAGCGGTTCAACCGTTGCCAAATTCTCTATTGCCACTAGCGACCGTTACAAAAACAAAAAAGGCGAGCAAATGGAAGACACCACATGGCACAATTTGGTAGCGTGGGGTAAGACTGCAGAAATAGCTGAAAAGTACTTACAGAAAGGCGCTCAAGTGGCAGTTGAAGGGAAACTCACCAATCGATCTTACGAAGCAAAAGACGGTACAAAAAGATACGTATCTGAAATTCTAGTAAATGAGATTTTGATGTTGGGGGCGAAAGAGTGACGATGATTAAGGCTGAAAGTTAAAAGGTTAAAGTTGGGAACTTTCCCATTTCAATAATTACTCTTTAAACTTACAGTTAGATTAGCTTCCACTAATTTACTCTTCCAATAGGTCTTCTAATTCTGAAATTAACTCAGGGTTAGAGGGCCTTTTTGCATTTGGACTGATGATGACACCATTTCGATCAAGTAAAATAAAACGAGGAATTCCGTTAAGGGAGTAATCTGTAAAAAACGAATCTTCTTTGTTTTCGGCATAAAGTTGAACTCCACCTAAATTCTTTGCTTCTAGTGTTTTTATCCATCGCTCATGGGTGTCGTCTTGACAAATGCTAATAAAAGCAATGTCTTTGTCTTTGAATTGTTCCGTTACCTTCTTCAAGTGCGGAATTTCATTAATACACGGAGCGCACCATGTTGCCCAAATATCAATGTAAACGAATTTCCCTTTAAAGTCATCCAATTTTACCTTTTTATCGTCAATACCCTTAAAACTGAATTTGGGAGAAGGATTCCCTTTTGCAGTTTTACTTACTTTTCGATATGCATTCAATACAAATTCTGCCGAAGCTTCATCGCACAACATTTTTTCCAAATAAAGATATACGGAATCTACTTTTTTAGAGGAAGTCAATCTATCAGCAATGTTTATTGCCATTACGTTTCTAACTTTTTTGTCTTTTAGGTTCTTCTCCATGATTTTCACGCATTCCAAACTCCAATCTTGCCCCTCTTTTAAACCGATATCTCTAACCTGTTGATTAAAAATTTGCACCAATGCATTTCGATAGGATGAGAGGTTAATCCAAATAGGGTTGTCAAAATCTAGATCATTGAATACGCTTGGGAAAGTATCACTCTTTCGAAATGCGTCATTCTTGGTATAATAACGATGCATCATTTCATAATTATCTAAAGCCCTCTTATAATTTAATTCATCGTCTTTTTCAGCTAAACTTCGAAACTGTTCAGTAATGCTTGTGTCTTTTTGTAAATGGTCAATTCGCTCTTGGTAGAGTGAATCAGTGTAATAAAGAAAATCAACTTCACTTTTTACAGCATATACACCATACATCGCATAATCACCTATACTCTCAAGCCACAAAACCTTTTGTGCCTTATAATTATTCTCATTGGCCAAACTACCAGCAAAATACAAGGATTCATCAAACAGCTTAGCATCAAGTGATAATTTTAAGGTGTGGTTTGGAGCCAAATAAATTTCTGTTGTTTCTTCACCATCTGACAACCAGTAGAACCCTTCCTCAACAAACAGCGAATCTGCAAAATTACCTTCCTCACCTAAATCGAACCGGTGAAAAGTGGTTGGATAGTATTGAATGATTACAATCGAATCAGAATTTCTATTCTGAATGCTTCCACTAAAGTAAAAATTGTCTTGAGCTTTTAATGCTGAATAAAAAATACATAAAGCAAGAGTAAATATTGTAGTAATGACTTTCATTAGCTGCTATTTTATAACCGCAGTTTTACTAAAGTAGCGAACTGCTAAATGCTCTTTCTTCCTATTTAGCTTGAAAAACGATAGAACTTTTTGGAACTACCACCGGACAATAATCCATTAGATAAACTACCCAAACCAACGTAAGCTACATTATTGATGACAAAAGAAGTCAATCCTCCCCCCGCTCCCGCCGGATAGTCTTTAACTCTAACCCATTGAACTGCTTGTGCACTATAGTAATAAAAGTCGGAATGACTGTTAAAAAAATCATTGCCGGTTCCAATAAAGCCCAAGCCATTCATAACAAAACTAACTGCATTAGTTCTAGTTGCTCCTGGCAAACTATCAATTTCAACCCAAGAGTCAGTATTTGGCGTATACTCGTAAAAATCTCTTAATCTGCTTCTTAATATAGGATCTCTAGCTCCGTCATCGTATCCAGTGCCATAATACACTTTAGAACCAAGACGAAAAGCTACTGCAGATTCTCTTGATTCAATATCAAAGTCAAATAGCTCCTTCTTTGCAGTCCACATATCCCCGTCAGGGTCATACTGAAAAACCTCTCCCCGATCTGAAACTATATAACCAGAATTACCTACAGTAAACGCCACGGTGTTTTCTACTCCAAAAGCTGTAAAATCATTCAACCGAATCCAGCCATCATTTACAATATCGTATTTATAAAAATCATTTTTTTCTCCAAACCCGGAGCCAATGCTATCTGGACCATAACCTAACCCTACGTATGCGGTGTTATTAATAACAAAACTAATTGCCCCTCTTCTACCACTATCCGGAAAATTTGCTAGTTGGGTCCAAATGTTGGTAGATGGGTTGTACTTGTAAAAATCTTCGAAGAAATTAGGATAATCTTCGCCCAAGCCAACGTAACCTTCTCCATTTAATACAAAAGAAACGACCTCAGATCTAGCTTTGCCCGGAAAAGAAGCAATTTCTGACCAAGAGTATGCTGCACTTATACCTCCGGGACCAGTTGGAATCTGATTAAAATTAGGAGGTGTTCCTCCGGAAGGGCTTAATGAATCTTCTTTGAGGCAGGAAATGAATAAAAATGAAAATACTAAGGCGGTTGTTAAAATTTTGGAATTGCTCACTTGTCTTGTTTTCAAAAATAAAAAGCTAATTTAATTATAAATACATTCTTTTCGGTTTATTACCTAATTCATCCTATTTTTTTGTTACAGAGACTACTCTTTTGTTGATAAAACTCCGGTTTTGATTCCAATAAATAGCAATGGGAATTTTAAAAAGATAACCTACAAATTATTGATTACACGTGAAGAAAAGAGAGCAGCTGAATTTTACTTTTGCTGCAGTTCCAAGTGACTCGCAAACAATGTCTATAGTTTTATTTACCTGTATATTATTCGGCAATTGATTACAACCCGCTCACAATCAAAAGTAATCTACGCGTTCTTCTTCACGAACTGCGTCAAAATCACAATTTGCTGCCCTTCCACTCTACCTTCAATGTGTTCTGCGTTGTCGTGCACCAAAGTAATGTTTCGCACTGCAGTTCCTCTTTTAGCAACTATACTGCTGCCTTTTACATTTAAATCTTTAATCACAGTTACACTATCGCCATTTTCTAAAACAGCTCCATTACTATCTCTATGAACCAATGCATTTGGGTTCTCTTCAACAATTCCTTGTTTTGCCCATTCTAACTCTGCTTCATCTAAATAAATCATGTCCAACAAATCTTGTGGCCACCCTTCACTTTTTAAATGATGTAACATTCGATAGGAAACAACTTTTACTGCAGCATTTTCATTCCACATAGAATCGTTTAAACACCTCCAGTGGTTTGGCTCTGCGTCTACCGGATTTTCCAATTGAGCATAACATGTTTCACAGGCATACACGTAATTTTCTATTGTCTTTTCTGTTTTTGGAGCGACTAAAAAAGGCGCTAAATTCACAGTTGAGCTGCAAAACTCACACTTATTACCACTCCTGTTTTCTAAATCATCTATTAACGCCATTGGTTTGGTTTTTCCACAAAATTAGACTTATTGCTCTATTAACTCAGTAAAAAATGAACAATTACTAGAGTTATCAAGTTGTTTCGGTTAATACTTCGATTTTTTTTTGATTCAAATTACATTTACCTTTGTCACTTCATAAAAATAAATAGAATGAAAGATTTATTTGATAAAATTAATGCAAACCCAGGTCCATTAGGACAGCATGCAAAAGAGAGCCACGGTTACTTTACCTTCCCTAAGTTGGAAGGCGAAATAAATAACCGAATGACTTTTAGAGGAAAAGAAGTTTTGCAGTGGAGTTTGAATAATTACTTAGGTTTAAGTAACCATCCAGAAATAAGAAAAGTAGATCACAAAGCAACGAAGAAATGGGGATTAGGTTACCCAATGGGTGCTAGAATGATGTCAGGAAACACTCCTCTTCACGAAAAACTAGAAAAGGAATTAGCTGAATTTGTAATGAAGCAGGATTCTATTCTTTTAAACTTCGGTTATCAAGGTTGTATGTCAGCTATTGACGCTTTGGTAGATCGAAATGATGTTATCGTTTACGATGGAGAGTCTCATGCTTGCATTATTGATGGAGTTAGACTTCACCAAGGTAAAAGATATGTTTATAAGCATAACGATATTGAGAACCTTAAAAAACAACTAGAAAGAGCTACAAAATTAGCAACCGAACAAAACGGAGCAATTTTAGTAATTACAGAGGGTGTTTTTGGAATGAGTGGAAACCAAGGTAAGCTTAAAGAAATTGTGGAACTCAAAAAACAATACAACTTTAGACTTTTTGTAGACGATGCTCACGGAATTGGTACCATGGGAAAAACTGGTGCAGGAACTGGAGAAGCTCAAGGTGTTCAAGACGACATTGATGTGTACTTCGGAACTTTTGCCAAGTCGTTTGCAAGTATAGGGGCATTCATTGCAGGGGATGAAGACATGGTTCGTTATTTACGTTACAACATGCGTTCTCAAATTTTCGCAAAATCGTTGCCTATGCCATTGGTAGTAGGTGCTAGAAAACGACTGAAAATGATGAAGACCATGCCAGAGTTGAAAGACCAATTGTGGGTGATTGCAAATGCACTTCAGAAAGGATTGGTAGAAGCAGGTTTTAACATTGGCACTACCAATACACAAGTAACGCCAGTTATTTTGGAAGGAGGATTAGGTGAGGCAACAAATCTAACTCTAGACTTAAGAGAAAATCACGGTTTATTCTGTTCCATTGTAGTGTATCCAGTTATACCTAGAGGAATGATTATTTTACGTTTAATTCCAACTGCTATGCACACCGTAGAAGATGTAGAGTATACCATTGAGACGTTCAAAAAGGTTCATACGAAGTTATTAGCGGGTGAATACAAATCAGACGAGATAGCTGCAGTTTAGTAGTATCTACATCACAAAAAAGGCGTTAATCTACAAAGATTAACGCCTTTTTATTTTCCGAGTAACTTTTACTGATTGAACAAACGCTCGTTTAAATATTCTACTGTTTTAACGTTGGCTTTTTGGGCGGCCTGTTCTTTAAACTTTTCGCTGCTTGGGTTCGCAAATGCATGGTCAGCATCGAACGATAAAACATTTAACTCTTTTCCTGCGCTCTTCATATTGACTTTAAACTTGTCTACTACATCTTGATTGATCCACTCGTCTTGCTCAGCATATATAAACATTACGTCTGAATTCAACTCTTTCAAAGTTTCAGTATCCTCCACAGGCATTCCATAATACATAACACAACCCTTCGTTCGATTTCCCGCAGCCAAAGCTCCTTTTAAGGACCAGCCACCTCCAAAACACCAACCTATTGTTACAATGTTGGCATCATCAGGAATTTCATTTAAGACGGATGCAATAATATTTTCACATCGTTGAGTGTTTGAACTCTTCATCAACTCCCCTGCTCTTTCTCTGCTTGTCGCTACATTTCCGTCGTATAAATCAATTGCAATAACTGTAACATCCACTTCTGACAATTCATTGTATAGCCTATCTGCCTCTGCTACAATATGGTTGTTCAACCCCCACCATTCATGGAATACAAGTACAAAGTTTTTTGTTCCTTCTCGCTTCACGGAATATATATTCGCCTCGTTCCCAGCTTCCATAGGTATTTTTTGCATGGATCCTAAAGCACTCACATCTAACTCCAGTGGCTCATCGTGAGATTCGGCAAAACCTTCTTCATCTGCTAGATCGTTAAACTTTTCAGTAGATTCTTTTTCCGCTGCTTTTTCTTCCGGAACTCCTCCACACGCCAAAACTAGGGTTGCGATTAATAGTACCATACTTATTCTCATCATTTTCATATTATTTGTTTTTGTTGTTTACGTATTTTTTTACAGCCATTACGTGTGCTTCATCTTCCATCAGTGCGTTGTAAATAAACTCTACTTTACCCAATTCATTCACCACAAATGTTTTTCTAGAAGGAATGAGACCAATAAAGGAAGAAGCTCCAAACTGTTTTCGAACCTTCGCTCCCTTGTCACTTAATAAGGCGAAGTTAAGGTTATATTTAGCAATAAACCGTTGGTGTGCAGCAGGGCTATCGCTGCTTATTCCTATCACCTCGTAGCCCAATTGTGTTAGTTCCGACTGCCAATCTCTAAAGCTGCATGCTTGCGCCGTACAAACCTTGGTATCATCTTTCGGATAAAAATAAATAACCCTTTTTTTTGCATCTTTCGAAGAAATAGTAACCTGTTCGTTTCGCTCATTCGGTAAGGTAAAATCGGGAATTGTATCTCCGACCCCAAATTCTTTTCCCATCTTTGCTTTTTACTGCAAAGAACCTAATTCTGTCAACTATGTTCCGCCTATTAACCACAATAATTATATTGTTTTTCAGCCTCCATGCTGTTTCTCAAGAATTTGGTGGTTTTAAGCCAACTAAACAATGGAACCAATTAAAAAATGAGAACTACAGATTAATCTACTCTCCTGAAATTGAATCTACTGCCAAAAAAGTAGCTGCAATTTTTAGCAGAATGAATAAAATGGAGGTGAACATTGGTGCGAAAAGAAGAAACATCAATATCATTTTACAAAACTCCACGACGAGAGCTAACGGTTACGTCGGTTTAGCCCCATTTGTATCTGAATTCTTCCTCACACCTTTTCCCGTTAATAATACCATTGGAACCCTTCCTTGGCATTACACTTTAGGAGTTCACGAATACCAACACGTTTTACAATATGCAAATTCGTACTACGGGGTTTCCAAAGTACTTCATTGGATTGGTGGCGAATTAACATGGGGAGCAGCGCAAGCTATAGCCATACCAAACTGGTTTTTTGAAGGTAATGCCGTGCTTGCAGAAACACAGTATTCCGAACAAGGAAGAGGCAGAATCCCTACCTTTTTTAATGGATATCGTTCCTTTGTTTTGGAGGAAAAAATTCCGAGTTATGCTAAAGCTAGAAATGGTTCTTTTCAAGACTTTGTCCCCGACCACTATCAGTTGGGCTACTTAATGGTGCGCTACGGAAGAGAGAAGCATGGAGAGAACTATTGGTCGGAAGTGTTAAAAAGCGCAGCTGCTTATAAAGGAGTTTTTTACCCATTTTCCAGAGCTTTGAAAAAGCAGGGTGGTCAACGAGCACCAAAAATGTATAAAAGCATGTTGCAAGATTTTTCAACGCAATGGGAAACTAACGATACTTCTCTAGGGAAAGCTGTTTTCCCTGTTGGGAAGAAAGAAGTAACTAATTATTACTACCCCACTTTTGACCAAGACAGCACCTTATATTTTGTACATAATTCTTATGACGAGGCTACTGCTTTCTACAAATTAGAAAATGGCGAAAAAGTAAAGATTCGTCAAGCAGGAATTCGCTCCAATAATTATTTTGATGTGCTCAATGGCAAATTACTCTTTACAGAAACACATTTTGATAAACGATGGGGATGGATCGATTATGAAGACATTGTAGTTTACGATGTGAACACCGAAAAACAAGTCCAGATCACTTCCAAAGGCAAATATTTTCATCCAGGTTTTTCCAACAATGGGGAAACGATACTAGCGAATTACGTTCGGCCAGATGGGACGTACGAGATTCATTTACTCACCATGAATGGAGAATTAATTCGTAAAGTAGAAAATCCTGAGCAATATTATATAACAGAAATTACCTCCACTTCCAGCAATACCTTTTTAGCGAACGCGAGAGACTCCATTGGCCAAACTAGTATTGTAGAAATCTCAGAATCGGGCGATATTAATCCAAAAACAAATTGGACCTATCAAATTACAGGCAGGCCAATAGAGCATGAGGGTAAAGTTTACTTTGAAGCAAGCTACAATGGAATTGATAATTTATATGTGTTAGATAAGGAAATCGTTACAGAATTAAGTTCTAACGGACCTGGCAGGTATTCCCCAACTATCCATCCTAAAAGCGGGCAACTCTATTTTACTGCATTTAGTTTAAATGGGATTCAATTGCACAGGGCTAAACTACCCACTGGGTCAAAATCTTTTAGGGTTGTTCCTGACTTAACCTCTTTACCCTTCTACAATTCAGATTTTATTTTAAACGCTGAAAAAATAAGTACCCAAGACACTATTCTAGATGTAGAAACCAAGATTTACAAAAACTCAAAAGCAATAATTAATATTCATTCTTGGACTCCAACTGCAAGTCAAACGGAATTGGGCTTTGAGTTTACTTCAGAAAATGTATTAAATACATTAGACCTTGAGGCAGGATGGAACTATAATTTGAATGAAGAAGAATCAGGATTCGACTTTAAAGCCAAGTACGGTCAATACTTTATTCAAATAAATGCTTTCTTTCAGAGTGCGGATAGAACTCTCAACAGCAATAATCGAAACATCAGTTTTAGCGAAACAAGGACAGGTTTGGGTTTAAGTATTCCATTGAATTACTCTTCCAACACCTACTCCAGAAACCTTCAGTTTTCCTCTGCATACAACTTGATCACTACCAACTCTGATTTTCCGGAACTCGAAGATCAGAGCCTCCATGTAATCAACAACTCCATTTCCTACCAGCAAAGCAGACTGAAAGCTAGAAAGAACATATTTCCCAAGTTAGCTTTTGTAATTGATGTAGAGGATTTACGAGCGATAAATCAGGAAAATTATCAATTCACGGTGCAAAATGCCCTTGCTTTACCAGGCATTTTCAAAAACGATAATCTTGTTTTTGAAGCGGACCTGCGTTTCGAAGGAGGAACTACAAGTTATCGATATGGCGATCAGTTTTTTTATGCGAGAGGTTTCTCTGCATATCGAAGCAACGAAATCTATAAGTTGAGTAGCAATTATCACTTCCCAATAGCCTATCCAGATAAGGGAGCATTCGGAATAATTTACCTACTCCGAATAAGAGGAAATGCTTTCTTCGATTACTCGCTTGCTTCGACTATTAATAGAGAATTCAATAGCGCGGGTATTGAATTGATTTTTGATACGAGGCTATTTCGACTGCTTTCTGTTCCTTTAGGGGTAAGATATAGCTATGCGCTATCGCAGACCAACCAGCAATCAGCGAACTGGGAAGTTTTTATTCCTGTTTCTCGGTTTTAAATTATTCTCCTATAACATTCCAATTCACCTCTTCAAATAACGAATCAAAATATTTCTCAAAACGCCGCAACTCCTCGGGACCTTCAAAACGATGCACCACTATTTTTAGCCCATTCTCTCCCCTTAAACTTGTAATAGTGGAAGGCAAGTCTGTAATTCCTTCTTCATCGTAGACATCATCCATGTCAAAATAACCAATCTCATCGGCAAACTTCATTAGATTTTTAATTGATTCAGGTGGAGCCTCTCCTTCAAAACGGCCTTCTCTAGCAGCAAACTTTTTTCCAAAATATTCTACTCTACCATCTTCAAAAACAGTCAGAGTATAAATTGGACAACGACCAAAACAAGGAGTTCTTTGAATACGAGCTATAGCACTTTCAGGCATCTCTTCCTCTACCATTTTATAGTAATCTCCACTTTCGTCCGTTGGGCTCTCATTTTTCATTTGATCAATAATTGCTGCTTCTCTGTCCGCATCTGACATCTCTTTTACTACCTCTTCTTTTTTAGTAGTCTCTTGCGCTACAACCTCTTTTTTCCCTTTGCATGCGTTAATCGTCAAAAGAATGGTGAATAAGTATATTGCTGTTTTCATAACTGTTCGTTTTGTCTCGTTAGATTTGCAATAATAATTCCATTTTTTGTGAAACAGGATAAAACAAAACAAAATACTGCTTGGACCGAGCAAAAAAAAGCGATTGTTAGCTATTACCAAGAGTGTGATAATGCGTATCGAGATGCTTGGGGAATGGATCAAAACATGCAGCTTAATCTAGGTATTTGGAACAACGACACAAAAAAGTTGAGTGAAGCCTTGGTTAATCTCAACAATGAAATGATTCAAGTTGCAAAGCTTATAAAAAGTGATCACGTTTTAGATGCTGGTTGCGGAGTTGGCGGAACTCTTATTCATTTTGCGAAACAAGTTGGTTGCACGGGCATCGGTATTACTCTAACTCCTCACCAAGCCGATAAAGCCAATGAGAATGCTAAAAAAGAAGGTGTTGATCACTTAGTTCAATTTCAAGTAATGGATTATTGCAACACTAATTTTAACGATGAAAGCTTTACGCTCATTACCGGAATGGAGAGCATCTGTTATGCTGAACCCAAAATGGCTTTTTTGAAAGAAGCGAAAAGATTGCTAAAGGATGATGGAAGAATAGCTTTGGCTGAGAATCTGCAAGGTAAAGAGCAACTAACAGAACAAGAATATAAATCAGTTTACACCAACGCTTTTAACGGGTGCATGGTAAATAGTTTGGATACAGAAAAGCAATACCGCACGAACCTTACAAGTTTAGGTTTTAGTAAAATAAAATGCATAGATGAAACTAGCCGAGTGAGACCAAGCATTGTTCGGTTAAGGAAGTTCTATTACGCAGCGGTGGCTTATAACTTTGCGCACAGAATAATTGGAAAACGGTTTTCAAAAACACAAGAAGCAAATACCAAAATGTGTTACCACTTATTAAGTAGTCTAGATGCTGGTTTGTGGAAGTATGGATTAATAACCGCCACAAAATGAAACCTTTTAAAAACCTTACGGTAATTGAATTGGCCAGTGTATTGGCAGGCCCTTCCGTGGGTGTTTTCTTTGCTGAATTGGGGGCAAAAGTGATTAAAGTTGAGAATAAGCAACAAGGAGGAGATATTACCAGAAGTTGGAAGTTAGCAAGTGAAGATAAAGCACATCCATTTTCAGCCTACTACAGTAGTGTGAATTGGGGAAAGGAAAGCTGGTTCATGAACTTGAAAAACAAGGAGAATCGTGAAAAACTTGATCAGGCTATTGCCAAAGCAGATGTGGTAGTAGCCAACTTCAAACCAGGTGATGCGGTTAAGTTGGAACTTGATTTTGACAGTTTAAAAAAATTGAATTCCACGTTAATTTATGGTGAGATTACCGGATTTGGAACACAAAATAGAACAGCCTACGACGTGGTGTTGCAAGCAGAAAGTGGTTTCTTAAGCATGAGCGGAACGGCGGATGGAGAACTCTGTAAAATGCCCGTTGCTTTAATTGACCTTTTAGCAGCGCATCACTTAAAAGAAGGTTTATTGTTAGCAATGTTGCAACATCAGCGGGAGGCAAAAGCTATGAAAGTTACAGTTTCCTTATACGATGCTGCTCTTGCCTCTTTGGCAAATCAAGCTACCAATTGGATTATGGGTGGACACGTTGCCCAACCCATGGGTACTCTGCATCCTAACATTGCACCTTACGGAGAATTGTTTAGCTGTAAAGATGATAAACAAGTAGTTTTAGCAATAGGCACCACTCAACAATTCGTCAAGCTTTGCGAGGTGCTAGACTGCGAACATATCAGCTCTGACCAAAGGTTCTTAGATAATCAACTTAGAGTCAAAAACAGAATAGATCTGGCAAAGCAGCTTTCTACAGCTATGGTTAAATTTAATCGAGAGGAATTGATGCAATTACTTTTAGAGAAAAAAGTACCTGCCGGTGCACTGCGCAACATGAAAGAGGTTTTTGAACTTCCCGAGGCTCAAAAACTGCTGCAAAAAGAATCGAGAGAAGGTAAGAATTTGACTGCCGTTAAAAGCGTTATTTTTAAGATTTCAGAGTAACCTCAATGTATCTACCCTCGACAACTTATGAAACAAAAGCTATGCTTTGAAGCATAACTTTTGTTTGTTAAAGTCAGATTATTCTTTCTCTTTGGCTATTTTCCATCGTAATCCGGCATAAATATTTCTTCCAAAAATTGGACCCCAAACCATGCTTGCGTCAAATTCGTTTCCAAAAGGATTTTCTGCATCAATGATTGGATTGTCTTGTCTGAAGTTTAAGATATTCTCAACACCTACATAAACTGCCAAGCGCTTGTTAAAATTTCGAGTAACTTGTGTGTTCAACAAGGAAAAGCTTGGAGAAAGATTCGCTCTGCGGTTGTTTAACAAATTTCCTTCAGTAGAAGGAATTCGTTGTTCACTGAACCATTGAGCAGTAAAGTCGACGGTCCAATTGGCTTGATTTAAGCTCTTCTTGGTTGCGTAGCCAAAATTGATAAAAAAACGGTGTTCAGGCGTAAACGGTTGCTGTAAAAGCGTTTGATTTTCCTCCACTCCTCCTATGTTAAAATCGGTTTGCACTTGCACCCAACGGTACGCTAAACGGACATCTAAGAATTTAATCAACTCGTAATCTACTTGTAATTGAGCAGTATTGGAAAACGATTCGCCAGTTAAATTGTAAATATTTACCTCGTAACTGTTTTCCAAATCAACTACTACTTGATTTTCAAATTGTGTTCGGTACACATCAAACTGAATACTTCCTTCCCGATAGTCTAAGGTGAAACTTTTTGCCAAGTTGAAACCGAAGTTCCAGGCTTTCTCCATGTCCAAACCATACACTCCGTCTTCGTTATCGCCGAAGAAATTAAATGCCCGTGCACTTGCCATTAACGATTGCCTTTCCATTAAAACCGTTGGCGAGCGTTGTCCACTTCCTGCCAATGCTCTTGCAACTAACGTCTCGGTTAAGGCGTAACGCAAATGCAATCGTGGTGAGGCGAATGCCCCATATAAATTATGGTAATCCCCACGTAAACCGGTTACCATGGTAAAATTAGCATTGGGTTTAAACGTGTATTCAAAAAATGCTCCAGGAGTTCGTTCTACTCGATCAAAACTTTGCGTTTCAAAGCGCTCATCGTATTCGTCATACACAAAACTTGCACCCGTTTTAAACTGGTGGTTCGTGTTACCTATGATGGACTGGTAAATGAAGTTTACGTATCCACTTCTTTGACGAACATCATATTCGCGGATTCCGAAGTTTGAATTCTGCTCATGCTGCTTTACTGACCATAAAAAGCCCATGCTTTTGTATTGGAAATCAGAGAAAACATAGCCTATCTTCCCAAACAGCTCTGCGCTTTCAGTATCAATGTTTATGCGGTACGGCCCTCGCCAATCGAAGTTGTTTTGATTGTCCTCAATAAAAGTGTCCGTTTGTCCACCGATTTTTTCCTCCTTCAAAAAATGGATACCAACCTGTCCCATCCAACCTTTGTTAGACTTAAACTTCCAACGATTCAAGGCATTAATTTGATTTTGTAGCGGAAAATCTCTAAAGCCATCATCGTTTGCGTCAACTTCAAAAAATCGAGTATTACCATGCAATAAGAGCGTTGTTCCAACATTTTCTGAAACCTGCTCCGTATGCCCAAGGTTCAATTCCGACCTTCCTCCTAAGTTGGTAAAGGCATTTACAAAGGTCTGCTCTCCTAAATCGGGCTTTACCAACTCAACATTGATCTGACCTGCAATACTTTCGTAACCGTTTACAACGGAGCCTACACCTTTGGTAACTTGAATAGAATTCACCCAAATACCCGGCACAAAAGACAAGCCGAATGCATTGCCCAAACCTCTAATCCCCGGCATGTTTTCCCTTGAAATCATGGTATAAGGCCCGTTTAAACCCAACATTCTTATTTGCTTGGTTCCTGTGACGGCATCTGTAAAGTTGACGTCTACTGCAGGATTCGTTTCAAAACTTTCAGAGAGATTACAGCAAGCAGCCTTAAAGAGTTCCTTCTCATTCATAGTAATTGTTGCCAACGGATTGATAAATGACATCTGAGAGGACTTTTGGCGGTACTCTATGTCCACCTCACCAATAGAGGTTGAACTTTTCCTCAAGCGTATACTTACTGTTTTGTTGAAATTGGTAATTCGGACTGTATCCGTTTGGTAACCAATAAACGAAGTAATTAAAAATCGAGCATCTTCCGGCACTGCCAGACGGAAAAGCCCGTTGGTGTCAGTTGTGGTGCCGTAATTGGTTCCTTGCCAATGGATATTCGCGAAGGGTACCGGTTCAATTCTACCTTTTTGGTTGACGTGCATCACTGCACCTCTCAACTCCTTCTGAGCAAAAGACGTGCTTATTCCTACCTGCATCAGCAAGAGGAGTATTCCTATATTTTTCATGATGACGAGCTGTTAATCCTTGCACTCTGCTCCATCGCGGTAACGACAGCAATTCGGCAACTTAGCATAGCTAGTACTATCAGCTTTAGCGGTTGGGGTATCATGACCGTCACCTGAAACTGCTAGCTGTATGTCTTCTAGATTTACCTTCTTGGAATTGTAAATGACCTTTAAATCATGACTTTTTTTGTCCCAATCAGCTAATTTTACACCTTTTACTCGAAGTGCTGCAGATTCAATTCTTTTCTCGCAATCTCCACAAACCCCATCTACTTTAAAGGTTGTTTCTTTTACTTTATCGTCACCTTTTTGAGCGTAGCCCGCAGTGAAAGTAAAAACTGCTAGTATCAATAATATCTTTTTCATCGTTGTAATTTTTATGATTTTGTTTTTTTATAAATTCTAAAGTGGAATTCATAAATCAACCATAAAAAACAAGCTGTTGAAACTGATTGTAGAGAAGGTTATCGTATTTAAGGGGCGGTGGCTCGTAGAGAGAAATTTCAATTTTTTCTTCTTTTGGAATGGTAACAGCTGGATGAACCAATTGAACTTGTATTGGAGTTAAAACCAAATCTTCGTAAGTATTTGTTTGCTTGATCAATTGAGTATCTAATTGATAAAACTCACTCTCATCTTCGCAGCAATCCATTCCTTTATCCGCACTGCAGCTCTCTTCTCCATTTTCATCTGCACACGGATTGCTTTTAACAAAGAAGCTAATCTCTGCTAAAAAATCTCCACAATAATGCTTGTAAACATTTATGCCGGTAGTACTACTTAAAAAACCAAGTAGTAACACTAAACTTAAAATGGTTTGAAGCTTTTTCACCTTTCAAAAATACGAAAGCGTTTGGAGAAGTGAATCAACTTGACAAACGTTAACAAACACACTTGTTAACAGCGTTTAATAGCCTAAATTTGCAAAATGGGAAAAGCACAAAAGAGCCAAGCCGACATACTAGAAAAACTGAACATTAAGAAGTTGAATGAAATGCAGGTGAAGGCGCAAGAAGCCATTCAATCTGAGTCAGATGTAATTTTACTAAGCCCCACAGGAACCGGTAAAACCTTGGCATTTTTACTTCCCATTATCGAACAGTTGGACGAAGACTGCGAAGAAATTCAAATATTAATTCTGGTTCCATCTCGAGAATTAGCCATCCAAATCAATCAAGTAATTCGTGAAATGGGAACAGGTTTTAAAACCAATGCCTTTTACGGAGGAAAATCTGGATCGAAGGACAAAATGGATTTAAAACACCGACCTGCAATACTGGTTGGAACTCCCGGTAGAATTGCCGATCACATGCGCCGACACACATTTACATCGGAATTTATTAAAACGTTGGTATTAGATGAATTTGACAAATCGCTAGAAGTTGGATTTGAGAAAGAAATGAAAGACATTATTTCATCTTTGTTCAATTTGGAAAAAAGAATATTAACTTCTGCCACACAAGGTGTTGAAGTGCCTCATTTTGTCCGGTTAAAGAATCCCAAAACAATTAATTTTTTAAAGGAGGGCAGCACAAAGTTGACGTTGAAAAGTGTGCTTTCTCCTGAAAAGGATAAATTAGAAACCTTAGCAGCAACGCTAGCGCACTTAGGAAACAAGTCGGGTATTGTATTTTGCAACTTCAAAGACAGTATTCAAAGAGTAAGCGATTTTTTAGAAACTAAAAATATTCCTCACGGCTGTTTTTATGGTGGTATGGATCAAATTGACAGAGAAAGAACCTTAATGAAGTTTAGAAATGGTACACATCGACTAATCATTGCTACCGATTTGGCAGCTAGAGGAATTGACGTTCCTGAGTTAAACTTTATAATTCACTATCAACTGCCCAATAGAAAAGAAGAATTTACCCACCGTAACGGAAGAACAGCTCGGATGAATACGAACGGAACAGCGCTTATTATTCATTGGAAAAATGAACCACTACCCGATTTTATTCCAGCAATTGAAGAGGAAGTATTGACCGACAGACCCATGCCCACAATTCCAGATTGGAAAACAATATTTATTTCTGGAGGTAGAAAAGACAAGATCTCAAAAGGTGACATTGCTGGAATTTGTTTTAAGAAAGGTGATTTAAAACCTACCGACTTGGGCGTTATTGAATTAAAAGATGACTGTGCATTCATTGCGGTGCGAGCAAAAAAAGCTATTCCATTGATTCAAAAGCTCAACAATACGCACTTGAAAAAGCGGAAAATTAGGGTAAACATCGTTTAAACTAAACGACTTTTCGGAGGCCGATAAAAATGAAAATCATTACGGAATAGCCGATAAAAAAAGGAATGATATAGGCTTTCCACCCCACAATCAAAAAAACACTGATAAGCAGCAGCTGAAAGCCTAAACCGAAAGTAGAAACAGCGGTCATCAACCAATTCGGTATGATTTTTCCTTCCGCTGCGTTTCTGTCCAATTGATAGATGATCTTATCATAAACAGAATAGCATAAAGTGTAGAGGGTAAATAACACATTTACCGCTTTCTGACTTTCAGTTCCTAAAGCTGTTGGTGTTCCCTCCTCAATTATTCTACTTGTGGTATCGCCGTTTAATTTACTTCTTAGAATTACATAATAGTAGTTGTATAAGGTTCCTTGCAGCTGGTAGCAAAAAAAAGCAAGAAGAGCCCACCAAATGGATATTTCGGTAATGTACCAAATCACCATAAAAATGATAAAGTTTAAGATGATGTCTGAAACGGAGTCCAAGTAACGCCCAGTATAAGACGGAGTTTCTTTGATGCGCGCCAACTCTCCATCTGCAGCATCTAATATTGATTTTAGCACTAAAAAGAAACCCGCTAACCAATAAAATCCTTGTACCATACATGCAATAGAAATTAGCCCGGAAATAACGAACCAAATGGTAACTTGAACTGGAGTTACGGAGGTGTTCTTCAATGAACCAGCGATTAATCTAGCGATTGGTCGTCCGTAATCTGAGAGATCTAAAAATTGATGTGCTTGGGGTAATTTGGACAAAAAGTTAACTATAAATTCAAACGCGAAGTTACCATTATAAAGTAAAAGTCAAGTCAACAATTTGAACCGGAATACTATTCTGAACTACTTATAATCAAGAGAAACACTGGCATTCGAAAAGAAATCCATGCTCATTAAAAACTTCGTTTCACTACCCATGGTATCTTCTTCATTTACAACTTGATCTATTTGCGTAAACTGATTGAACTCATCTGTTTCGATGTACACGGAAGCTTCATCCGTTGTTTTACTATTTACAAAATAAAGCGTTGCTCCTAAGCCAAATAATACCAAAACTGCGGCCGCTACTTTTAGAAAATAGAATCTCGAAGAAGCTTTCTGTTCTGTTGCAGTATCGTTTTGTTTCGTTTTTTTAAACTGTTGAAGCAATTCCGTTTTTAATCTACCTTCCGGTTCTACATCATTTTCAGCTTGAGTTAATTGAATAATAATTTCCTTAAAATCATTCAATTCTGTTGATTCTAAATTGTCTATCAGCAACGTTCTCTCCTCAGGAGTTAATAATTCCATCTCTCCTTTTGATAACTTACTCAGTGCTTTGTCAATATTTTGCATATCAATAAGGGTTAAATTCTTTTAATTCTTTGGCCAATTGCTTCAGTGCGTAAAACAGTCTAGATTTTGTTGTTCCTTCAGAACATTCTAATACCTCGCTAATCTCTTTCATGCTGAAATTGTGCTTAAAGCGAAGTAAAAAAGAGCTTTTTTGATCGTCATTCAACTTGTTTAACGCCAGATTCAAGTGCTCAGAAAAAATCGACGAATCAATTCTTTCTGAGCTGCTCTCCCAATTGTTAACTAAACTATTATCTTCTATGTTGTTATATTCTACCTTAGATCTACTTAGCGATCGGTATTCATTTTTGCATTGATTGTGAGCCAAGGTATAAAACCATATTCTAAATACTTTTTGCTCGTCAAATTGACTTCCTTTTTCTATTAACTTGACAAAGAGGTTTTGTAAAAAATCTTCCGCTTTTTCCTTGCTTCTTAATTTCATGAAAAAGAAGTTTAACAGCGGTTTTGCATACCTGTCGTAAAGTATTTCAAAAGCCTCCTCATCCCCTTTGTTCAAGAGGACTACTAATTTTTCATCAGTTAACTGTTGTTTGTCAAACTCTTGTTTCAAACTAGTCTTCGAAATTTGAGTTGGCAGGTGCTTTTAGCCTTGTTTTTCCTGTTTTTTCTTCTGCATCTCCAACTACTTCAAAACTTAAGTTGTCCATCCAAACTTCGCCGCCTCCGCTTAATAAAACGCCATAATTAATGGTGGTACTTTTTTTAGGAACACTGAGTACTATCTCATACTTTGTCCAAGGTGTTGTGCCCTTAATTGATCGGTCTTGCATGTTGTCAAAGCTTACACTTCCTTTAGCATCATCTACTCGCATCCACATACCTGCCCATCCTTTCACTTCACTCGATTTTATGTAACCAGTTAACTTTACCTTTTTATCTAAATACATATCCGCATCAAACGTCTGCATAATGGTTCCAAAACCGTCTTTTACCTTTGACGTTTTCGACTTCAAAAAGGCAACCTTTCCTGTTCTTTCAGCACTTTGCTCCACTCCTATTTCATATTCGCTAGGATTGGACCCTGCTAAGAACCATCCTTTTACTTTTTCATCTATTTTAAAAGAGAAGAATAAAAAGGTACTTGTAACTAAGGTGGTAATGATTAATTTACTTTTCATAAGATTTGGTTTTGGTATTTGGAAGTATATACTCCACGAAATGGAATAGGTTCATCGAAAAGATCAAAAAAATAAATATAAACAGTTATTTCCCTATCTTCTTGAGGTTAATGTACCCAACTCCTGCCAATGCCACTCCATTGAAGAACATTAAAGCAGAAGCTCCCCAATTTTGCTCTTGATCTAGAAAAAATAAAACAACAGATGATACCGCTCCCAATAAACCGAGCGTTATAATGAAATAATAAACTCCTTTTGACATAACTTTTTACCCTAAAGTTAACTGCGGAGATGAATGATGAAAAGAAAAAAATGATAAGTGGTTTACGACTATTGCTGTAAAACGAGCAATCTATTAGTCCGTTACTGCAGCCTTCTTCATTTTTCGGTACAAGAAGGATTCATAAATGTTCCTTTTTGCAAAACGCACTTGAATATCAGAATTGATTAGCTTTTGAAATACTTTCTTGCTTACTCCAAAATATTCGTAGCTGTCGCCATTTGAAAAATCAATTTTCAGCACTTGTCCTTTTAAATCAAAATCTAAAATTTTACTTGTCGAAATGGTTTCCCTGTATTCTTCGAGGTTAGTTTCCTTCGTCTCTGGAGCAATACTGATTAAAAAATGATAGCCATCAATAATTTGCTGACTTTTCAGTTCAGCTTCTGCGAATTTTTCATCGTCTGCTTGAAATTTATCAGGATGCCAATCTTTAACTAAACTTCTGTAGGTTTTCTTAAGGTCTTTTAAGTCTATTTCTCCTTCTACTGAGAAAAGTTTTCTGTATTCGTTAATTCGCTTCATCTTCTGATTTTTTTCGGGCGGCGAAGTTAGCTAAATAATTGACAGAAAAATACTTTAAAATCTAATCTGCACTTTGATTAATGACCGTTACTTTCCTTTCACCTTAAATCGGATTCCACCAATTTGAGTCACATTTGGCTTTTTAGGTTTGCTCGAGTCTTCTTTCTTTGGCTTGACCCCCAAAGGTTTTCTAAATTCTTTTGGAGGCAAGTTTTTCTCTGTTGCTCGTTGATTAGAGTCTGACTTTGGCTTTCGTTCCATTTTTCCGCGCTTATAAATCACTAAACCATTTAAAAAATTTCTTAGAATTTGGTCTTGCAACTCCATGTATTTTTCATGGTCCTCTGCTCTAAAAAATGCACTTAATTCAGTTTTCGAGATATCGTAATCGACCAACTTCAATATTTCAATAATATCTGTGTCTTTGAAGCTAAGCGCGACTCTTAACTTTTTAATTATATCGTTGTTAGTTAATGGCATAATTCAAACTATTTAATGTGTAACTAAAGTAAGCAATGCTAGTGCAACGCCCAATAAAATAGGCACAAGCTTTTTGATACTAATGTGATGTTCTTCGTTTGTTTCCAACAAAATGGTCGTTGAAAGATGTAAAATTATTCCAATAGAAACAGCTAAAAATTGATGATAAATTGTAGTATCAGCATTATAACTACTTCCTATAAATGCCCCTAATGGCGCCATTAAAGAAAAAACCACAAGTGCCAGAATTATTTTTATTTTCTTCAGCTTATAAGCTAATAATAAACTTCCTAAAATAATAGCAATAGGAACTTTGTGCAAAAGCAGACCCCATAAATAAGAACTGGAACCCATGCCCATATTTAATTCTGTAAGAGGGAATGACTCTAAAAAAGCATGTAAAGCAAGACTAACAAATACCAAGTAAGGAAACCTTCCTATTCGTTTCGAATTAACATGTGTGTGTCCGTGTTCTATTCCTCCTGAAAAATAATCCAATACCAATTGCAAAAAGAATCCAATCAACAAATACAATCCTGCCGACTCGCCTCCTGATTCAAAAAGTTCCGGAATGAGATGCAATAAACATATTCCCAAAAGATAAGCACCGCTGAAAGAAAGCAAGAACGTTATTTTCTCCTTTAATTGTAATTGTTTTATGAACACCAAGGCCCCGCTCAACAAACTGACTAAAAACAAACTAATATACATCATTAGCTATTTTTTTGGGCAATAAAAATTAAACGGTCTGAATTAGTTTCATCAAATGGCTGTAAGTCATAATCTCCAAATACAGATTGAATTTGAAATCCTGCCTTTTTGAATAGCACCTCAAAGTCTGCCCAATCTAATAGCTTGACATGTTCCTTAAATTCAAAATTGTCTCCCTGATCTTCAAACTTGATTGTTTTCACAATGAAACCATTTTCGACTCCTTTATGTACACTAAATTCGATGTCTTCACGCGTAATGGTATTGGACAATGGTAAATGTTTTTCCACTTTTTTCACATTTAAGTAATCAAGAATTAGCAGACCATCTTTCTTCAATGCTCCAGCAATTGATTCAATCACTTTTACATTATCTCCCTCTTGCTGAAAATAGCCAAAACTGGTAAAAAGATTCACTACGGCGTCAAATTCCGACACAAAAGGTAGGTTTCTCATATCTCCCGTTTGAAAAGTTAGGCCAGGTTCAGCATGTAAATTGGCTGCTTCAATACTTTGAGGGCTTAAATCCAAACCCACAACGTCGTTTCCTAGGTTATGAATTTGTAATGCATGACGTCCTCTACCGCACGCCAAATCCAAAACTTTACTATGGTCTTTAAGGTGTAAGTGTCCAAACAAGTTGTTTATAAACTGCTCGGCTTCAAAGTAGTTCCTGTGATTATATAGAAGGTGGTAGTAAGGCGAATCAAACCAACTTTTAAACCAATTTTGTTGCATTTATTTTTTTTAACGAATTGCCAAAGTTAGTTATTCACGTAAAAAAAGATACTTTATAAGTAATTAATTACGAATTGTAAAATTATTTCGCTGAAACAGTTGTTTTATACGACAATTTTAATTTATTTCGCTAAGCAATAATTGATGTATTCATAAAATTGCATATTTCACTATTAAGATTGAAAGCTAGAACTGTTTAGAATGGACATAAACATATATGATTTCTACAATAAGATGGAACAAGATAACATTATGCTTTCTTTTAAAGGAAATGTTACATCTGAACTTTTAACCTCCGTTCTCCAGATTATGGAGTCAAAAATGGATAAGTTAAACGAACCTAACAAGATAAAGAAGAAAGTATATAATATTCTTGTTGAAGCACTTCAAAACTTATATCACCACTTAGACAAACAACCAGAGAGCGTTCCTCAAGGACACAATACGGTTATTTTTATGATTGGAAAAAAAGAAGATGCATATACCATTTTTACTGGAAACTATATTTCGAACGGCAATGCTGACAAATTACAAGCAAGATTAGAAAAAATCAATTCATTAGAGCCGGAAGAATTAAAAACATATTACAAAGAAGTTCTAAATAACGGGATGATGTCTGATAAAGGTGGTGGAGGATTAGGAATGATTGATATTGCCAGAAAATCAGGACAAAAATTAGATTTTGATTTTCAAAAAGTAGATGACGAGTTTTCGTTCTACAGTTTAAATATAAATATACCTCAATAATTAATAAAAGAAAAGATGGAAAATTTAGTTATAGAAGGAAGTCCTAAGACACCAACTATCAAGTTCAACCCCGAAGAAGGCAAATTATTGATTCAAGGAAGGTCTATACCTGAAAACTCAATAGATTTTTACAAACCTTTGGTTGACGCTTTGGAAGAGTATGCCGGAAATGTGAAGGAGTCTACCAAAGTAGATATTGTTTTAGAATACTTTAATACAAGTTCTTCCAAGTGTATTCTTGACGTGTTCAAAAAGTTAGAAAGAATCAATGAAGCAGGAGGCGGTGTTGCTATTAATTGGCACTATGAAGAAGATGACGAAGATATGTTAGAAGCTGGTGAAGATTACCAAGCAATCATAAACATACCTTTCAAAATGGTGGAAATAGAGGAAGAGTAAATACATCTCAACTTATTTACAGTATAATAAAAAAAGCCTTGTGAAAATTCACAAGGCTTTTTTTATTGTTGATAATTAGAGGTCTAACGGACTTTCAAACCTCATGTGCTTTACGGATTCTCCAGACTCTTTGAGCTCTATCAAAGAGTCAATTCCTATTTGAAGGTGCTTGTTGACAAAATTAGAACTCACTTTTTTATCGCTTTCTTCCGTTTTAATGCCTTCCGGTATCATTGGGTTGTCTGAAACCAATAACAATGCTCCATGAGGAATGCTGTTTACAAATCCAACTGAGAAAATGGTTGCAGTTTCCATATCTACCGCCATGGCTCTAATTTCCCGCAAGTAATCCTTGAATTTCTCATCGTGTTCCCATACCCTTCTGTTTGTTGTGTACACCGTACCTGTCCAATAGTCTAACTCGTGCTTTTTTATCATGGATGATACTGCGCGTTGAAGTCGGAAGCTTGGCAAAGCCGGAACTTCGGGCGGCATGTAGTCGTTGCTTGTCCCCTCTCCTCTGATTGCCGCAATGGGAAGAATTAAATCTCCCAACTCCGTTTTTTTCTTCAACCCTCCGCATTTACCCAGAAACAACACAGCTTTGGGCATTATGGCCGATAATAAATCCATAACCGTTGCGGCCATAGCACTTCCCATACCAAAATTAATAATGGTAATTCCATTGCTCGTTGCCGATTGCATTGGTTTGTCTAATCCTTTGATTTCAGCATTAAACTCTTTTGAAAACATTTTAACGTAATCACTAAAGTTGGTCAATAAAATATATTCACCAAACGCATCTAAAGGAACACCTGTATATCTTGGCAACCAATTATCTACTATCTCTTTCTTATTTTTCAACTACTTATTTTTTAATGATACTAATTTCATTTCCTCTACCAAATGTCCTGCATTGGCGAATTTGTCGACTACAAACAACACATAACGTATATCTACAGAAATATTTCTGCATTGTTCAATATCATAGTTAATGTCGCTCATGGTACCTTCCCAATTACGGTCAAAGTTCAATCCGATTAGCTCTCCGTTACCATTAATCACAGGACTACCGGAATTTCCACCAGTTGTGTGGTTAGATGCAGTAAAACAAACGTGTAACGTGCCATCTTCATCGGCATATTTCCCAAAGTCTTTGTTTTCTATCAGTGTTACTAAATCTTTCGGTAAATCGAAATCTACGTTATCCGGGTTGTACTTTTCTAGAATTCCTTTTCCGGTGGTAAAAAAATCATACTTCACACCATCTTTCGGATTGTAATTGTCGACTTGGCCATATGCTAGTCTTAAGGTTGAATTAGCATCTGGATAATAGGTTCCAGGAACATGATTTCGTAAACCTCGCACATATATTTTACTTAACGAATCTATTTCATCGGAGTAAACGCTATAGCTTGGCCTTACCTTATTAAAATACACGTCCCAAAATTCACTCATCAACAGGTAAACCGGATCTTTTGTTACTTTCTTGGCAGCGCCTTTTCCCCAATTATCAAGTAATTCTAGTGTTTTTTCTTCTGTTAAAAAGTTCGACTTCTTAACATAGTCCTGGTAGTTATTCAACACTGCGTCAGCCTTTTTCCCTTTCATACTTTCCGGCACATACTTCGGATCTAGCTGAGCTTTGTATTCCTTCACGAGTGTTTGAGAAACTGCTAACTCTGTAGACAAATCAAAATTTTTGAAATGCGCCTTCACTTGCTCTTTCAACTTATTGATAGTTTCCTCGCTTACTTCATCCCCACCTTCTGTTTTCTTAACGATAGAAGAAAAACGATTAGCCAAGCCCAACATTTCCATTTTTCGATACGGTATTTCTACAAAAAAACTTCTCGCCAAAGCGTATTCTTCAATGGCTTCATACCGCTTCTCTAATTCAGAAAGTACAGTAGCGTATTCTTCCATTCCGGCAGTAGCTTTTGTAAAAGCGACTTCTCGTTCTTCTTTTAATTGAATGGCATTCGCTTTTTCCAAACCTCTGTTTTCACCAATCCACTTTTTCCAATAGTTGGCAATGCTTGCATATTTAGAAGCATATTGAATTCGAACTTTATCACTCGCTTTCATGTGCTTATCCATAATTTGAAGCGCTTGGTCACGCACCTCAATTTGGGCAGGGTTGATTACTTCTTTGATCTGCTTGATCGCGTAGGACGTCAAATATTCTTGAGTACGGCCGGGAAAGCCATACACCATGGTAAAGTCTCCTTTTTTAACCCCATCCATCGAAATGGGAAGAAAGTGCCTTGGCTTAAAAGGCACATTATCTTCAGAATAAGCTGCAGGCATATTGTCCTTGTTGGCATAAATTCTGAACAATGAAAAGTCACCAGTATGCCTTGGCCACATCCAATTATCTGTATCGCCACCAAACTTGCCAATTGCAGAAGGTGGTGCACCAACCAATCTAATGTCTTTAAACGTTTCCGTCACAAACATGTAGTACTCGTTTCCATAAAAAAATGGTCGAATGTAAGCTTCATAGTGTGTGTCCTTTGTAGTGGCTGCCACCTTTGCTTTAATTCTGCTTGCTATAGCAGCTTGTCTGTCCTTTTCTGATAAATCGGATGGTATGCTATCTAGGATGTCGCTCGTTACGTCTTCCATTCGTATAATGAAAGTTGTTGTGAGACCCGGATTCGTTAATTCTTGTGAATGGTTCATCGCCCAATAGCCATTGGTGAGGTAATCGTTCTCCACCGAACTGTGCGATTGAATTTGACCGTAGCCACAATGATGATTGGTTAAGATTAAACCTTGGTCAGATATAATTTCTCCAGTACAAAATCCACCAAAAGAAATGATGGCATCTTTTAAACTAGATTGGTTAACACTGTAGATATCTTCTGCCGAAAGCTTCAAACCCATGCTTTGCATGTCACCTTCATTTAGACTTTTCAGTAACATGGGCAACCACATTCCTTCTTTGGCAACTGCTATATTTAGCGTAAAAGTGACGCTTAATGCGATTAATACTATTCTTTTCATCATGTTTTTGGGTATTTTTTTAACTAAATTTCAATTGAACTGTTCGTTTACCTCCTGAGAATTATTCGTCAGTATTTTCTTTTGGCTTTGAAGTAACTCCTAAATCAGGCGTTTCTTGTTCTTCATTTTGCACGTTAGCTTGAATAGAATCTTCTTGCTTCTGCGCGTTTTTTTGATTTAATGCTAACTCCTCTTTCTTTTTTAGCTCTTCGTACTCCTTATGCAATTGGGCTTTTAATTGTCTCTCTTTTTCTAATTCCGCACTTACATGAATCAAAAGTTCGTAAGAGTTATCTTTCATTGATTCTTTTTCGCTTTCAAATTTATCTGAATTCCTTCCAAAAGAGTTTGGAAATTTTAGTCTAACGTTTTTGTAGAGTAGTTTTTTTAGAATTGGAAGGACTATGGGAATTAACAAATAAACAAGTCCAGAGATACCAGAACCATTTCCTCCTGTTATTAATACTACAATCATTGATGTGATGCAAACAAGACACAAAAACAAAAAATTATAGATATGAGATTTAGTCTCGTAAACCTCTTGTTCGTTTAATTCTAACTCTTCCTTTTTACGCAGTGCATTAATGTGCATGATGCCTAGAATAACATAAATGAGTAATAAACCTAATCCAAACCGCAACATTAAATCTTGCCAATTTGCAACTGTAAGTTGCGCTTCAACTGCTTTATTATAAGCGATAACAAAGGCCTCATTTTTTAGTCCTTTCTCACCAATTACATTTACCCAAACCAAATTACTTAAATGGGAAAACAAGTACTTTAACGGGTATATGTAAAACAGGAGGACGAATAAAAAGATAAAATTTAAGATTTTGGTCTTTCGATCTTGCATTCCATAATTCAGAAAAAAATTAGAATGGTTAGACCACAATCCTAATAATAGCAAAGAACAAGCTATAAATCCAACAAAGTTGTACATCGAGGCTTGCAGCTCAACGTAATTTCTTGGAACTTCTGAAGCAATGACTAGTAAGGTAATGGCAAATGCGAAAACTGCATCGGTTAAATGTTCTATCCGACTACTTTCGATTCCTCGATATCGAAAACCTGTCTCCGAAAAATGTTTGTTTTTTCTAAAATTTTTACTGAACATTTATCAACTTTATCTTTTTCAATAATACACAAAAGCAATCAGTTCATCAAGTATGAAAACCTTCGTCCCATTTCATAAAATAGGAAAACAGCAAGTGACCATTGTAGATGGTCTGCACCCACATAATTTGTGTTTATCGCATTGGAAAGGTGCCAATTCTATCAAAGAAATTGCTGCGGATACTTCGGGTGAGATTGTTCTCAATGCTCTCTCTAAAGATTACCCTGGAGTTCACAACCCACTAGTTTCCGCCACTCATTTCGACATAGATGGTTTTGTAGGGGTTTTCGCGCTCTTTTATCCTGAAACTGCTTTGCAATTCAAAAAGGAACTCAGCGCGATGGCGCGCATTGGGGATTTTAGGGAGTTTAAACCACAAAATAATACACACGATTTTGCACTCAAGCTATGCTGCTGGATGAATAAAGTAGAAAAGGATAAATTTTATCGACCTTTTGAAAGCAAAGACGAAATAGAAAATTGCGTCGAAAAGTTTGAATTCTTCTTGCCGCTTTTCAAAGAGGTAATCCACAACATAGAAAACTATAAGGAAGATTGGAAGGAAGAGTATGAAGCAGTTCTAAATGGAATCCGAAACGAAGTATCATCTGAAGTTTATGATTCGATTGGCTTGGTGAAGAAAGAATGCGAAAAACCCAAGCACTATTATGCCCTATTCAGCGAAACGCAGGGATTTGACATGGTACTATCCATCTACCCCAATAACCGCTATGAAGTAGAATACAAATACACCACTTGGATTGACTTGGCAAGTAGAACCTGTTTGCCTCGTATCGACTTAAAACCGCTAGCAACGAAATTGAACGAAATGGAACAATCCGAATATACTTGGCAGGTTGATTCCATTTCAGACACAGGTCCCATTTTAAGGTTAGAAGCTTCTAAACTTTCTAAAGCAGATCGTTATGCCAATCCCTCTGAAAGAGAAATTTACACCTCTAGTATTTCTGAAAAAGTGTTTGAAAAAACAATTATAACGCACTTAAAAATAGAACTTAAAGGAGTAGAACCAAAAAAGAATTGGACCTGGAATGAAATGAGGAAGCTAAAGGAAGTAATTTAAATTCATGAAAAAACAGCACTTAATAGTTACCCTCCTGCTGATAGCAAACTCATTATCAGCTCAAAACATTAAAGAACAACTCTTTAATTTACCTGACATTATTTTCGAAAAAGCACTTACACCTGTTGGATACGAAGGTGCATATGAATTAAAAATTCGACAGCCACTAGATCACAATGACCCATCAAAAGGCTATTTCTACCAACGCGCATTTTTAAGTCATGCCGGATTTGATGAACCGACAGTTATGGTAACAAACGGTTATGCAAGTGCACGAAACCGTATTTCAGAACCTGCAGAATTGCTTGGAGCCAATCAAATAAATATTGAGCATCGGTTTTTTGGGGAGAGTATTCCCGATTCCATCGATTACTCCTATTTGAACTTGGAACAAGTTGCTGGTGACTTACATCACATTAATGAAATATTTCGAACCATCTATAGTGGAAAATGGATTTCAACAGGCATTAGTAAAGGCGGGCAAACAACCATTTTTTACCGTTATTTCTACCCTAAAGATGTGGATGTTAGTATGCCATACGTAGCGCCTTCCACCCAAGGATTAGAAGACAAAAGAATCTATACCTTTTTAGATACAGTAGGCTCAGAAGAATGCAGAAATGCCATTAAGGAAGTACAAATAAGGTTGTTTCAAGAAAGAGAAAAAGTATTGCCGCTGCTGCAATGGTATTCAAAAGGAGCGAAATTGGATTTTACTTATTTAAAATTTGAAGAAGCATTTGAATATGCTGTCTTGGAATATCCCTTTTCATTTTGGCAATGGGGTTCAAGCTGCGAAGATGTACCTGCAAAAGATGCTTCAATTGACGCAATACTATCTCACTTTTTAAAAGTATCTGGTCTTGAATTCTTTGCTGACGCGAGCATGAAAAACTTTGCTTCTCATTATTACCAAGCAGGTGCAGAAATGGGCTATTACGGATATGATATTTCTGCATTTAAACAATACATTATCGCTCTGCCCAACGATAAAAACCCTTCTGCTATCTTTATGCCAAACAAAATGGAAGTGCCGTTTGACAATGCAGTTCCTCAAAAAATGCAGAAGTGGATTAAAACCAATGGAAATAAATTCATCTATATCAATGGGAATAAGGACACCTGGTCGGTTACTTCGGAAAGACCCCAAAAAGGAGTGGATGCACTTTGGTTTTTCTTAAAAAATAAAGACCATGGAGCTGCA
>Ga0307934_1000295_pt1 | contig 38448 bp, 22 predicted proteins | sample OrgLakmetageno90_FD_201838 | JGI IMG/M metagenome (GOLD analysis project Ga0307934, IMG submission 201838) | Saline water microbial communities from Organic Lake, Antarctica - #90 | ecosystem: Environmental > Aquatic > Non-marine Saline and Alkaline > Saline | place: Antarctica: Organic Lake...
AGTCTCCAATATTTAAGGCTGGGTTTACCGTAAATTTTATCCCTCGAACACTTTGCGGACTAATTGTTCCACTAGATGGAGAAACGGTTAACCAAGAAGGAATATTGGAGATGGAATAATTTTTAACCTGGCCGCCACTATTCACTATTTTCGATGAGAATGTCAAGGTGTCGTTAAATTCCTTGGTCAAGTTTTTCTCAGCATCTTGCCACTTTATTTGGTTCTTATTGATGAATGCAATCCAAGTTTTCGGAGACTGCATCTTATTGCCATGTAAGTCTTTTACACCTTTCACAGAAATGTTTAGAGTAACATTCTCTATGTTGGCAGGGTCTTCGTTAGTGTTTATTACAATCTTGTCATTGTTTACACTCCACGTATAGTTAATGTTTTTTACAGGACGAGGTAACGCAATAGCCGGAGATTGAGATGCATCAGCGACCGCTCCATTTTTCGACTTAAGATGTAGTAAACTCGTTGAAGCATCATCAAACGAAGGGATTAAGCTAGGTACTCCTAGTTGAACTTGATAACCTTCAAAAGGATAATATGCCATTAAACCAAACTCGTTCCCGCTCAAACGATTGAACATGTCCAATTCTAAGTTGTCTGCTAAGCGAGCTGAATTCCAAATACGAATTTCATCAATAGAGCCCTGATAATGTTGATCTATATTTTCCGTGCTCCCGTTGATAAAGTATCGTGCACCAACTGTTAGTTTAGGTGCTCCAAATCCGTAAAAATTAGTTGCAGGTAGAGTATTCTGTTGAATGCCATCTATGTAAGCTGTAGCACTAGCTGCACGATTTACAACTAGTGCAAAATGGTGCCAATTGTTATCGGCATAGTTGGCGGAAACTGCTGTAAAATCGGTACTATCATTTTTCACATGAATAGAATTATCTGTTGCTAATTCGATATTCCATCCATTTCTATTGACGCCATTTGGTGTAAATCTTCCGCCACCATTAGAAAGGAACGACATAGGTGTAGATCCACCAGCGGTTTTGAACCAAAACTCTATAGTAAGGTCCATTTCAAAAGATGCTGCTAGCGTCCCTGCGCTGTCTAAGATTGCGTAATCGTCTGAACCATCCATAGTAACACTACTACTTTTTGGACTAAGCTCCCATTGCGCAAAAACTTGTGCATTTCTAGATCTTGCAACATCTTCTGCTATGGTTCCACGTCCTTCTTCCATTGGCCAGTATCCAACTAAGCCTGGCTCTCTTCCAGTTAAGTTTATGTTTAACCTGCTAGCTACAATAGAGCTAGTAAGGGCTCTGTTCCATAACCTAATTTGATGCGCGCTACCATCAAAGTGATCCCCGTTAGTTAATGAACTTTTACCGAAGAAGGTTTTTCCTCCACTAGTAAAGGAAGAGAAGAAGTTGTTATTGGTACTTGAAATAGTCGTGGAACTAGATCGATCAACAATATCAAGGTTTAACCCCGGTTTATCGTAAATCACAGAGTAGTGATGCCAAGTAGTATCATCTAGAATTTGGAAGGTTGAAGCATACGTTTTGTTTCCTACGGTTACTTCCACTTTATTGCTAGCATTGAAACCAACAGACAAAAGGTTGTTGGCAGTGTTACCTTGAGAGATAACAACTTGGTTGGTACCAAGCTGGTTTCTTTTTGCCCAGAATTCAATAGTGAAACTGCCTGACCCAAATTCGAAACCATTAGCAATTTCTAAATAGCCATTAGCTCCATCAAAGTTGACCACCTTATCGTGCCTTACTTCTTGTCCATTTACAACACCACTTAGCTGAAAATTTTCTCTAGTGATAGAACCGGATTCAATAGGTTCGTTGAATTGGATGGATATATCATCATTAGGATCTAACACGCCATCTGCAGGAGAAGGTGTTCCGAATGGATGAGGATCCACTCTATCTGCAATGCCTCCAATTACCGGTGAAAACTCGTCTTTATCAGGATTTCCTGGTATTTTACACGTTGCCACAGCTCTTATTTGGTATGGTTGATCTATTAATGATTTGAAGTTGAACTTGTAATCAATATAGGATTGGTTTCTTGGTATTTGATATGGGGCAGGATGCTTGGGATATCTTGAATTTATATTTGAAGTATCTACAAACCATTCTTCCGAAAGCCCTATCCAAGAGGATTGTGCCGAAGGTTTGAATTCAAGTCCAATTTTTTCAAAACCACCATAATTAATATCATAACCAGAAATAATTAAAGGTAAAGTGTCCTTAAAGCTATTATTTAAAACAAATTGATTTCCTGGGTTGCTAATTTCTATATCAGTGCAAGCAGGCAAGAACTGAGCCGAAACATAGATGGTATCCGCAATATCTTCTGCGTTACTTGTACCGAATGAATATTGGCATTGGGAATGGAATACTAACCCAATACTATCATATCGTATATGATTAGGACCTTTTTCTATGACTAACTGCTTATTAATCGATGTTTTAGCAGGAATCGCAAAACCCCTATTAGGGTTAATTCCGTCAATTTTTAAAATGGCTCCATTTGGGTTGGTACTTTCCAAAATTGTGAAGTCATAAATTTGATCTTCTAGGCCATCATTGATAAGGCTAAGGTTAATAACACCTTGCCCATCAGCAGGAATGTTCAGCACTGTTGTTGGAGAAGCATTTATTCTTGGTACTTCCAACTGTATAGTTGCCTTGTCAATTACAGTTCCCGGACGATAATACTTCGTAGTAGTTTCTCCTTGATATGGACAAACAGTTTGGCCACCCCTAGTTTTAAAAATAGGACCGTAGCCATCTTTTCTGGCAAAAACGTCAACTGTAAAATCGTCACCTGCATCCGGATCTTCTAAGGTGTAACTAAATGTTGTTGTGGTAGATTGTGTTGTTGTCTTAGTTGTAGTATGGGCATAATTAACACTCAATTTATTCTCTACTTCAATTCCATTTCCACCTATTTCAGCCGCTATTTTAAGAACCAACTCCTCTTGCAAGTTAAAGTCGATAGTTAGAACATCAGTTGTATCTCTCGTCGTAGAGTTGGTGTAGGTTATTCCGGCACCGGCTTGGTAAGATATATTTCTAACTATATCTCCACCTGAGGCTAATACTTTTTCTCTTTCATTTTTTCTTATTGCATCTTCCCATAGTCTAATTTGTTGGTTATACCACCAAACACTATCCACACCAACAATTACAGTAACCGTTTTAGATGGAGGAACTCCAAGAGGTCCGGCCGGAACAATGGTATCTCTAGAAGTGAAGCCAGAAAAAGAGTAGCTTTCTCCTGTACTATCTACAACGCTATTTTTTAGAGGATCTGCTGTTGCTAGGGCTCCAAAGTCAGGGTCGTCGTTACTTTTGCCAAAATTTGGATTGTTTGGCAGTAGGTCACTTTTATATTTTGGGTTATTTCTTAGCAATTGGTTTCTTAACGATACAAGTCTAGGAATTACGGACTCTTCAATACCTTTTTGAGTAAAAACGAATTCTGTTCCATATCCTCCTGGAATAGTAAACATTGCTTTAGTAGAACCAATTTTGAAAACCTTTCCGTCATAAATGAGGTCATTTCCAAAACAAACACTGTTTCCATCTCCGCATTGAGCAGTATCTATAAGTGTTATAACTTCCGATAGTCCAAAATCCATATTAATAGATCTTCCAAAAAATAAGTCTGCATCTGGACCAACAAAATCTGGATCGGCACTTGTATTTATAGCTACAGAATTAGAAGTAACTTCAATATATTCGTCTGTTCCAGTGATGCTTGTTTCTACACTTGTGTTGGAAATTAATGAGTTTTTTATCTCCGTTTCTGTTTGATAGCCTAGACCAATAGAAAACTTAGTTCCGAGGTTAAAACCCTTGGCTATATTAACACCTAAGCCTCCGCCATTCTCAAAAGTACTTACCGTAGTAGTTGAGGTTTCTGATTCCCAAGAGGCGAAACTCTCAGAGCCTGGAGGGTCTCTTAAAACCATTGTTACAACTTGAGGACCTGCCGTTGCAAATGAGTTTCCTAAAGCTTTTCCTCCAAAAATTACTCCTCTAAAGTGCGGGCTTGGTGTTCCATCATTTTCATTTGGTAACCATCTTACTGTTGTGTTTGGCGTAATAAGTGTTATTTGGAATTCCTTAGTAAAGCTATAAGCTGGCGTATTGCCATCTTCAGTTGTTTCGGCTTGACCTGCGGCAAAACGATAGCTTTCGGTACCATTAAAGTTGTCAAATGGACGCACTTCAATTTCCTTATTTCGTTCTCTTGCAATGCTATTATCAATAATAAATTTACCTTCAGTTAATGGTACACTATCTCTAACAACTGTGCCTCCATCTTTATTTTCATATACTTCAAAGGCTTGGATGTTCCACTCATAGTTCGTGTTTTCTTCAAAAATCGGATAACGTAATCCAAGCACGCTGGTAGGTACATCAATGTTGTTTCTTCTAAATTCAACGGTGACGGTATCAGAACCATAATTTGACGTATCCAAATCCGAATCTAGAACGTTTAATATCGGCTCAGCGTAAAAGATAAAGTCCAGACGTTTGTTAAACTTAACTGAATCAATTCTTACTAGTTGTTTCACTCCTAATGAATCTCTGAAAATAGTATCTGTTTCTGTTTGCAGAGGTGGAGCGTTAAATAAGTCTAAAATAGAGTTGTTTTTGAACTCAATGCTACTGTTGGTGGTTACCAAAAAATCTTCAACCGTGTACTGAAGTGGAGGTAACATTATGGTGAACTCTCCTGTTGTGTCGTTTGTGGTTACAGAAGTATCTAAGCAACCTTGTAAGGCTTTGATCGCAATAGTTGCTTTTCCAATATTGTTTGTGCCCCTTCCCAAGTTGGGTACTAATTTTTCTTGAATTCCTCCCCCTGCAACTCTACCTACTACTTTTAATAGAGTGCTATCAATGAATGGATCAAGGACTTGATTCTGTTGAAAATTAAAATTTCCTGCTGCAGGAAATCTTCCTACTGAGAACCCATGACTTTGTTTTTCAGTGGTAATTACATGCGGACCAATAGGCACCTGTAAAGAAAAGTCACCGTCTGCATCAGTTCGCACAGGAAGGCCATTTTGAATAACTACTTCACCATCTACCTTGATAAAAACTCCTTCAACGAAACAAGTCGAATTTTTATATTTAACACTGCCGGAAACATTGAAAGAAGAGTTGTCTAAAAAGTTAACATTATTAAAGTTTGGAGTTGAACCCCCAATATAAAGAGTCGTAGTTGCCGGAGTAAATGTGTGCGTTCCAAATGAAGGTGTAATAATGTAGTTATCGCCATTGCCCAAGTATGGAATGAACGGAATAAAATAACTTCCACGGTCATCTGTGTAGGCTCCCGCTGTGAGTTGCGTTGCACTAGGTTTACGTAATCCATTAAACGTTACGTTAACTAGAGAAGCATTATTTTTGTTTGGGGTAAGCAGTGTTTTTGAATAGTCGTAAGCGTTAGATCCGAACCCTTCATCGAATCTCCAATAACCGACTAATCCAACTTGAGAAGGGTTAATATAAACGTCGTAGCTTTTCGCTACTTCTTCCTTTGATAATGGTCTGTTATAAAAGCGCATTTCATCAATTTGGCCATTAAAGTGATTAGAAGAACCTGTTTTCCCAATATAAAAATTACTTGTTGAGTCGGTAGAGAGTTGATTGGATACTTCCGTTTTTGCGTTGATTCCATTAATGTATAAACTTACTGAGTCTCCGGAAACAGTAGCCCCAACTGAGAACCAGCTGTTGGCGTTAACGATGGAATTGGTATCTATAACTGAAATTGTTTTTGTACCTGTAGTTAGTGTTAACACAGAATCTTGTAAAAAGAATTCCCAACCTAAACTTCCTGTTCTTTTAGAAGCAATAGTTTTTTTACCTGTTAAATTAGATGGTCTTATGAAACTGATAATGGTCATGGAGTCTGTTCGTAAACGGACTGGATTCTTAGCGTCTGCGTATGAAGTTGTACCATTAAAGTTACCGGAATAACCGCTTGCTCCTGAACTTGCTTCTGCGGTAACTTTAACTCCCTCCACCGCAGTCCCGCCGTCGTAGGTCACTTGTCCATTGGCAGTTCCAAAAGCCAATCTAAATCCAATGTCTTCCGTGGTGTTAGATAGCAAAGTATTGCCAGCGCAATCTGTTACACCTTGAATTAAGTAATTATACAGGGTATTGGCGTTAGAGTTATTGTCAGAATAGAACCTAGTTTTACCTTCAACACTTGCAATAAAAGTGGTGTCTGGGATTAGTGGGTTGATTCTATAAATATACCAGTCGTCTACCTGTCTTGTACCAGTATTCCATTTTAGCTCAATACGGTCTCCAAATTCGCCATCAGATGCTTGAACTTTAGAGTTGGTAGTGTTAAAAACTGTATTGATATCAGCTGGTATGTAGGCCGCCCTAGTATTGGTCGACGCGATTCCGTTAGCTCTACAGGAGTTGTATGCTTTAACGGAATATGTTAAATTTTCGCAAATGTTTGCTGTATTGTCCACATAAGTCCCGACATTATCAGATACATCAAATTCTACTTGACCGGTTGGGCCTTGTCTGACAATTTTAAAACCATCTTCGTTTAAGGAGTTATCTGCCCAGTTAAGAGTAATTCTTCTTCCTATTGTATCTACAGAGATACTTGTAGTAGTTGCTGCTGACGGAATGCCAAGACCTACTTGTTGCTCTGAAGCTGAATAATTTGAATACAATGGTGTTGCAGAATTAGGACATGTAGCGGTAGCTCGAACTCGATAGTAATAATTAGTCCCTGAAGTAGCTGAGTTGTCTCTATATGAACGGTCTGAACCCGAAAGGGTAGTTGTTGAAAGTCCTGCACTAAACGCTGCATCGGTAGCTCTGTATATTATAAAATTACTCGGGTTGTTGGAGTTTGACCAATTCCAATTAACATCTAAAGCACCGTTGCAATTCGCTTGGTCAATAAAGACACCTGTCGGGTCTCCAGAAATTCCAATTCTTCGCCCATTAACATTTACTCCATTGGTTCTTGCTGTTCTGCTTCCCGATGAGTAGAGCATTTTAGTTTTAATTCTATATTCTTGTTCTATTCCGGCAGGGGCATTAGCGTCAACAAAAGAGGTAGCTGCTCCTGAAACATTAGTATTCACATCGACAAACGCGTTTGACGTATTAGCCGTTCTTCTTGCAATTTCGAACCTTAAATCAGATGCGCCTGATAGTATGGATGGTGCAGACCAACTAAGGTCTACACTATTGCATGATGCATCTCTAGTAGCACTTAATGATGTTGGGTTTTCAAGACTTGTTGTTACTTGTTTTGTTATATTTACGGGAATAAGAGGAGAAGTACAGCTTGTGGTATTTGCATTTCCATATTTACCCTCCAGTTTAACACTCACTGGGTTTTCAAAAAAGGCGGGCGGTAGGTTTGTAAATTCTGCATAATTTGCAGAAGTAGATGATCCTGTGGCGAGTCCATATTTAAAACCAACACTGTTTTCAAATATTCTAACCGAAGCAGAGCCCCCAATCTGATAAGAGATTTTTTCATCGACTGCATAATCGCCACAAACACCGGAAGCAGCCGTTCCATCCGGCCATTCTACTCTTAACTTACCAATGGTGTAATCTACCGATACCGTAACTTGGCTTGCCGAAAGCTGAGCTTGAACCTCAACAACACTAAAACTGAGCACTGCAACTAATACGAAATACAGAAAAGATGTATATAATTTATTCATAATATCAAAAGATTGGTTTTAACAAAAGTTAATAATTCAAATATATTCATTTATCGACGTTTGTGAAGCATTTTGACAGGAGCATTTTCATTAAAAAGTTGTGAATGGTCACATTTTGTTTTGAATTGCATGTGTTCTTCTAATAGAGTGCTAATAATTTATATAAGTTTGAGCATTATTAGAGTAAATTTATTTCCCACATAGTTTTTATGAAAAGATTAAATGAGTTAAACGAAGTTGGCTTTCTACAATTTACTGCAAAAGAATTTTTAGTTGAAAATGGAACGCTGAGTTTACAAACAAAATTTAGAAATTTACCAAATTGGAGTTCTCTAAATGCTTTAATTTTCATCTCAGCGGTTCATGATTTTTATGGGGTTTTGATTTCTTCAGCAGACTTGTCTAAGTCAAAAACTTTAGGGGATTTGTTTAATATGGTAAAAAATACTTAATGGCACTTTCTAAAGTAATTGGCACGAGAATAAGCGGAATAGCCTCTGTTTTGCCGTCTTTTAGAGAAGATAATTTGTTACTTGAAAACTTAAGTTTGGAACAAAGAGAAGCTTTGGTTAAACATACCGGAATCAGATATCGATATGTGGTAAAAGGAAGTAAAGTGTCGGTAAAAGTTTTGTTTAAAAATGCAATTGATTCTCTTTTAGAAACTCTTGAATGGGACAAAAAGTCGGTTGATGTTTTGTTAGTTGTAAGCCAAACAGCTAAATCTCCCATCCCTTCGTTGGCATGTCAAATTCATGGGGAGATGGATTTTCCTTCTTCTGCCTTAGCTTACGACATTAACTCAGGCTGTTCCGGATTTGTCTATGGTTTGCATACAGCAAGCCAATTGATGGCATCTCTAGACCAAGTAGGTAAAAGAGCAATACTGTGTTGTGGAGATATTTCAAGCCATTTGACTGAGGAAGGGGATATGGCGGTTAAACCAATATTTTCAGATGCAGTATCGGCAATAGGGATTGAAAATAGTGAAAAGAATGAAAGTTATTATAACTTAGAAACTTTTGGGAAGGGTCGGAATGCGATTTCGTTACAAATTAACAACAGCGGAAATTGGATGCGTATGGATGGAATTGACGTTTTTAATTATTCAATTAAACATGTACCCAACAATATCAAGGTGTTACTGAATAAGTATAGCAATAAAAGCGGAGCTCCGGAAATGTATGTTTTTCACCAAGCAAATCTTTTAATAAACAAATCAATAATAAAGGCACTTGGGTTGGATGAAAGTGCAGTCCCAAACTCGCTACATGATTATGGTAATACAGCTTCTGCGAGCATTCCACTTACGTTTGGCTTAAATTGGTCTAGCACGAAATCTGGTTGGGTTTTGTTTTCGGGTTTTGGTGTAGGTTTTTCGGTGGCTTCGGTTCTAATGAAAATTGAAGGAATTAAAATTGCACAGCCTAAATTTATAACTACATGATTGTAAGTAAAATTGATTTAGACGTTGTTATTCCTCTTTACAATTCAAAAAAAACACTTCCTAGATTAATTGATCGGTTAAACCAGTGGAGTAGCACTACTGAATTATCCTTTAACGTTATTTTTATTGAGGATGGAGATGCAATAAGTAGTAAAAGTATTTTAGAAGAGTGCACCACTAATTTTTCGTTTCGCTTTCTGCGTCTAACAAAAAACTATGGTCAACATACTGCTACAGCCATCGGGCTGGGCTACTGTAAAGCTAATTTAATAGCCACCATAGACGACGATTTGCAACATGATCCCTTTGAAATAGAAAAGCTTATTACTTGCTTAAGAGAAACCGGAGCAGATTTAGTCTATGGAACGTTCGGTACAAAGGAGCATTCGTTTTTTCGGAATGCGGGAAGCCAAGTATTAAAGTTAATTTTTAGCTATGAAAAAGTTGATTATTCCTCTATAACTGCTTTTCGGGTAATGCGCCTTAAAGTTGCAGCATCTTTTAAAAACAACCAAAAACCAATTGTTTTCATTGAGGAGTATCTACTTCGAAATTCTACAAAAAAGTCGACTTGTTTGGTGAATCACGCAAAAAGAGAAGGCGAAGCATCTAGTTATTCTTTTTGGAGTTTATTCAAATTTGCATTGAAAATAATCGTTTTTCATTCTTCATTCTTACTCAACTTTATCATTAGATTTGGAATATTTACAGCTGTAACCTGTTTTATTATAGGGTGTTATTTCATTTATAAAAAAGTTGTATTTGATTCATACGAAGGTTTCTCTGCATTGATAGTTTCTATTTTCTTTTCTACTGGAATTTTATTAATGACTTTAGGAGTGATAGGGGAGTATGTTCGGCGAATTTGGATTAGCCAAAATAAATTAGATCAGGTTATTATTGCAGAAGATGAGCAGTTATGATTGAAAAATATGGAATTTGCTTAGAACCGCTAACGTTAGAGTCCGCTATGCTTGTTAGAGAGTGGAGAAACTCCCCAAAGGTGAGTCAATTCATGGACTTCAAGGAGAATATTTCAATCGAACAACAAAAACTATGGTTTGAATATACTGTGTCATCAAAAAATATTTACTTCGTTATCATTAAATCAGCATTGCCAATAGGCCTAATTCACCTAGACCGGTTTGATAACCAGAATAAATCGGCATATGCAGGTCTTTTTATTGGCAATGAAAAATTCGAGGGAACAGGGATTGCATTTAAAGCTTCACTTGCGCTTTTGGAATTTGCTTTTGAAGAACTGAAGCTAGAAACCATATTTGCAAAAGTTCATGTTGAGAACGCAGTAGCTATTGCATACAATAGAAATTTAGGATTTGAATTCGACGGCTTGGAATCGGGGTCTTTTCAAAGGTTAAAAGTTGACTCTATCTCCTTTGAAGCTAAGCGATCTTTTTTGCTGCGTTTATTATCGTTGTAACACCCTCCAACGGATTTCGTCGAGCTTTAATTTTGTTTTCTGCAAGACACTTTTACCTTCAAGGTTCAGGTAGTCCGCTGTAAAAATACTTGGGTTTAAAATCCACTTTATACAACGCTTCAGATAAGATTCTTCGGCATATGGAAATTTATTTATGTCAAACTTTGATTTAATTTTAGGGTAGATAGACTTGAAATAAGTGGAGCGGTTGTGAAAATAGTAGTCATCTTTTTTAAACCCAAGAACGTTCATTCCAATGTGAAAAGTGAGGTGTTTATCGAATATTATTTTTGGGTTGTTTGCTGCCGCCAATAAATTGTGAAAAAGACTAACTTCAATAAAAGGAACTCCAATGCAAATGTCATCTAAATGCAAGTTTTTTAAGAGCGATTGCTTAAAAATAAAACAATCAAAACCAGGGTGAGATTTACCTAGCTCGGCATACATTTTTGGAAGTTGGGTCACAGAATCATATTTGTCCTCTAATCTTCGCCGATTAATGCTAATAAAATCACGACCTTCCTTTATATATTCGTAAACAGTAGTATAAAAAAAAGGCATCAAGGCAATGTCTACATTAGTATAAATAATGTAGTCAACATTTTCTACTTCCATAGTTTTGAAAAGAATATCTTTTATTAGTGGAAGCTTTCGACCGCTTAATTTTGAATTAACATCGTTTACTGATCTTGTTAAATTGCTTAGCTGTTGAAAAAAAGCAGGAACTACTCCTTCATCCTCTGGGTATTGTGTGCAGCATTGAATTAACTCGAAATCAGAAAAGTTGGCGTGCTTTTTTGCTACTCTCATACTTTCGAAAGTGACAAGCTGAGCCCCAAACAACTGGTTATTTTTAGCTACTTTTACTGGGTTTACAATGTGAGCAATCTTTAACAATAGTGTCTTTTTAAATACAATGTTGGTAAAAGTAAATTTTATAAATCAATTGAAACTAAATCATTTTTTCAGTGTCAAGAGCTGATTTTTCAAAAATGAAAGCCAAAGAAATAACTATCTATTCTTCAAATTTGGATTCGTTGAGGGTCTCAATAAAAAAATTACTTAAGTACAAAAGCTTGATTTGGGTTTTTGCAAAAAGGGATTTAAAAGTAAAGTATGCCCAAACCAGTTTAGGAATAGGTTGGAGTATTTTTAAACCATTATTGGGTTTAATTATTTACGTTTCTTTTTTTGGTTTACTCTTAAATTGGAACGCAGGTGACGTTCCTTATCCTATGTATGTTTTGTCCGGTTTAGTCGGGTGGAATTTATTTCTTTATATTGTAAGTAATGGAGTGTCAAGTGTAAGTGAGTCGTCAGATATCATTCAAAAAATATATTTCCCGAAAAGTATTTTACCCCTCTCTAAAACTGTCGTTGGATTAGTAGAAGCGTTGGTAAGCATGCTACTGCTGATCCCTCTTTTAATCTATTATGAAATTTCGTTGAGTTGGCGAATTCTATTCATTCCAGTTGTTCTAGCATATAATATTTTATTGGGCTTGTGTGTTGTATTTGTTGTTGCCTCTATTGCGGTTAAAAAACGAGACATACTGCAAGTATTGCCATTTTTGTTGAATATGGCTATTTGGTTTACTCCGGTATTCTTTGCTGTCTCAATTCTTCCAGAAAAATTTAGATTTTTAATGAATTATAATCCTTTGGCTAATATGGTTGAATTATGGCGATGGGTTTTATTTGAGGAGGTGGTATTTCAGTGGATTTGGGCATTTAACTTTTTACTAGTAAGTGTCGCTGCTCTTTTAGGGTTTTACTATTATTCTCGACAAGAGACTAACTTTACTGACTTCGCATGAATAAGCCAATAGCAGTTGAAGCAAGGAATTTGTCTAAAGCGTATACTCTACGATCTTCAGCAAGTAGAGGGGAATCGTTTAATGCTCTAAGCAATGTCTCATTTCAAATTAAGCAAGGAGAAAACATTGCGATTATTGGTCCAAATGGAAGTGGAAAGAGCACGCTATTAAAAATATTGGCAGGGGTTACTAAGCCTTCTGGCGGCAGTGTAACCTTAACTGGGAAAGTTGCCAATATTTTGGAAATTGGAGCAGGGTTTCATCCAGAACTCTCGGGAAGAGAAAATATATTTGTAAATGGACAACTTTTGGGGTTCAGTAAAAAAGACATTGCACCGAAAGTCCAAGATATATTAGAGTTTAGTTGTATTGGTAAATTTATCGAAGAGCCGGTAAAAAACTATTCTAATGGCATGTATTTGCGGCTTGCATTTAGCATTGTGGCTCATTTAGATTTCGATATTTATTTGTTTGATGAAGTTTTAGGCGTCGGAGATGCTGAATTTCAGCTTAAGTTTACGCAGCGACTAATGCAAATAAACCGTTCCGAAGAAAAAACGTTGATTTTGGTTAGTCACCAAATAAATGAATTTAGGAAAGTAGTAGATTCTTGTTTTTTGCTTGAAAAAGGTACTCTAACCGAATTTTCTACGTTAGAGTTGTATTTGTTATCAAAAAGGGAATTAACTCAGATATCAAAAACAATAGATTCTACCAACTATTTCAAGAGTTTTAATATTGGATTTTTGCAAACCAATTCAAGTGCTTTTAGTTGGAATGAAGGGATTTCTATTGGCCTAAAGCTAGAGGCTGTTTCAGCGAATTGTTTTTTGGGAATCTCAATAAAGAATTTATATAAAGAGACTGTTTTTGAGTCGTACTTTAAAAAACAACTGAAAGCTCAAACTTCTGTTGATTGCATCGTGGACATTCCGCCAAGTATTTTTAATTCAGGTAATTATTTCGTGGATATTTTTTTTTCCGATTTAGAAGCAGATTTATTTGTTTTATCTGATATTCTAAGCTTTAGTATAAATTATGTTTCAAAAGAATGGGAATTAGAAAATAAAACATACGGAAGTATGAAGCCTGAGATACAGATTAATTGGAAGTAATATAATGTTTAGACCCAATATACCACAGAATAAAATTAGAGAACTTGAGATTTTAGGTTTTACTAAGATTGGACTCCTTGATGGGAATAGCCTGCGTGAATTAATGGAAAAAACGGAGGAGTTTTTGAAAGAAGCTAAAGTGCGGTGCCCCGACCAAGAATTATTCAATTTAATTAATTCAGATTTAGAGACAAAACTTGGGTCAAATAAAATCGTTGAGACCTATCTTAACCCATTTTTAGAGCAAATATTTGACGAAGGAAAGGTAGATATATATCCTGTATCTCATATTATTAAACCTTTCGGTCGGAATAGTGCAATATGGCATCAAGACTCTTCAATAGTTGATGAATGAAATAACTTTTCTCTAAATGCTTGGATGCCATTTGTAAACAGTAATAAATTAAATGGCTGTATGTGGTTCCTACCTGGGAGTCATATTTCGACTATATTTTTTCGCCAATTTGGCTTTAATCCCTACGTTGGAAAACTCTTAAAACAAATAAAACCGTTGTTACAACCAATTAAAGTTAACGCCGGAGAGGTTGTGTTGTTTCACAGAAATTTAATTCATGGTTCTTCAGTTAATTACCTGCCTAAAAATAGAATTGCTATTGAGAGTGTCATTGTTAGTAAGGGTGCTCAGTTATATAATTTTCATAGAGAAGAGGCATTTGTAAAAAATAAGATACTGGGGTATAAAGTGGATATGCAGCATTTTTTAAGAGAAAGCCCCAAAGATGATTTCTATAACCAAGTTTACGATTACGAGATGTTTAAAGATCTAGGAATGGAAGGAATTACAAAAAAAATAAGGAAAGAGCTCCCAAAATATTTAGCATATTCTAGTAAAGCATATTAAAAGATGAAATACACGGTTTTGAAATTATTCTTTACATCTTTTATACTTGTGAATGTGCTCTTCCAATTAGGGGAAACTTCAGTTTACCCCTCGATTACCTTTCCAAAGTTTAAACATAAGGAGACTTATTATTATGATTGTGGTCAGAAATTAGACGAGAAGAGACTGATGACACGTATGAATAAAATAAGGCCTTATGATAAAAGATTTTACCTTTTTTACGCACAAAACCAATGTGCTTCAGATTCGGCAAAGATTAATATAGATTCGGTGCTTTTCAGAAAACTCAATTATTCTTTTTTACCATGAGACCAGTTATCTCTTTATAGGGTTACCCCTCTAAGTCGCATAAATATAATATTTCCCTTAAAGATGTCATACTTTTATGAAAAGTGTATTTATGAAAATACTAAAAGAATTATCTAGGAAAGAATTTTATTCCAAATTTGGAGAAGAGAGTCTATGTTTATCTTTTTTATCTTCGGTAAAATGGGAAGAAGGATTTTGCTGTTTTAAATGTAAAAACACAAAATTTTCAAAAGGGAAAAAAGAGTTCAATAAACGTTGCACTAAATGTGGATATGATGAATCACCAACGGCAAACACATTGTTTCATAAAGTAAAATTTGGAATTGTTGAAGCTTTTGAAATGGCATATGATATTTCTACTAGTAAAAAAGGATCAAATAGTATTTGGTTAGCGGAAAGACATGGTGTTAAGCAGATGACAGCTTGGTTGTTCAGACGAAAAGTACAGGAGGCGATGAAAAGCAGCGAAAAGTATCCTTTAGAAAACGAAGTTCATGTGGATGAATTTGAGATAGGAACTCCAAAAAAAGGAGAGCAAGGCCGTAGTAAATCCGCAACGAAAATTAGAATTGTAATTGCCATTGAAAATAGAGATGGTAAACCCGGCAGAGGATATGCAAAAGTGATAGAGGATTATAGTTGTAAATCATTGAAATCAATATTCACAAAACATATAAAGTCAGATGCTAACATTGTTACCGACGGCTGGTCAGGATACAAACCTTTACTTAAGAATTTTCCGAATCTAACGCAAATATTATCCAATAAAGGTGAAAATTTTAAGATGTTACATTTTCAGATAAGAAATTTCAAAAATTGGCTAAGAGGTGTTCATTCATATTGTGAGAAAGAGTATATAAATCAATACATTCAAGAGTATTTTTACCGCCTAAATCGACTCAATTTTAGGAGCAATATTTTAGAAAATTTATTAATAAGAATGTGTAGAGAAAACCCATTATACTATAAATCAATAAAGTATAATGCTACTTAAATGGGTAACCCTATCTCTTTATATTATCTTTTTTATATACTGAGTGGAGGCTTTCGTCATTTTTCATTTGAATATTTATTTTTTACTAGCACGAAAAATAATATAAGTAAGGACTTGTTCCAAGTTTTTGAATTTGGAGAATATGCGCTGTTTGGTTTGGCATTTGTTTTAACAATTGAGCCGCTTCAAAAAAGCTTAAATTTTCTATTTTTTGCTGGTTTATTGATTTTTGATTTTTATTTCCAAAATTGGATAAGGTTCGAAAGTTCATATATTTTAATGCATTTCTTTCCCCTTTTTATTGCTTTATGTCTTCAATTCAATAAATTGGAAAAACATAAACTTAGACTTAAAAAAGCTATGTTATTGTTTGTTTCAGTAGGCTTTGTTTCTAGCTTCACCAGTAAGCTAATTTCAGGTTGGGGAAACACTCAGAATATGGTATTGAAAAATTACTTTGTAGAGTTTTACCAAGGGTTTTCAATTCCAATTTTTTTTGGAGAATTTCTTATTCAAATTCAAAGTAGTCTGTTTTGGAAGTCGTTGGATTATGTTACATTACTGTTCGAAGGGTTTTTTATTGTTTTATTCTTTACGAGTTCTGAAAAGATTGTAAAGTGGTTATTCTCTATCGCTGTGTTGTTTCACGTATTGGTTTATGTCGGGCTTGGGATTGCTCAATTTTACATCTATCCACTTTTTTACTTATTTTACTTTGTTGTAGGAAAAGAGTATGACTTTGGAAATAAATTCTGGAAACTAATTTTTGTAATAACCTCATCGCTATTGCTTCTTTTCATATGTTCAGGGTTTAACATTCAATTTTTTAATTTATTATTGTCAATTAATCAATATGTTTATATTGAATTTATTTATCTACTAATAACATCGCTGTTGTGGTTTACTTTTATATATTTAGATTCTATAAAGAAGACTAAGAATTCAGCGCTATGATTGATTCTTTACTAAAGAAAATAAACAACCAAAATCGAATGCCAATTCACGAATCTCTCCCAAGCTTTATGGAAGACATTCAAAATAGCTATTTAGAAATAAAGAATGACTGGCAGATATTTAAAGAAAGTACTGCAGTGCTATTACCCATAGATGAAATATCTGCAGACCAAGCAGAGTTGAATAAGTTGAAAAAATGGAATGCTTTGGTGCTTTACGCATACGGACATAAGAATAAGGTAGCATTAGAATCTTTTAGTTCAATAGCTAGCATTTTAGAGAGAGAGGAAGAAAAAATTAAGATGATGATGTTTTCTGTACTTCAGCCCGGCATGAAAATTCCATCGCATATGGGAAATAACTATCATGTTTTAAGAGGTCAATTGTGCATTGAAAATGAAGAACCTGAAAAAACAAATCTTAAGGTTGTGAATACGAATGTGACATTGCATGAAGGGGAGGTAGTCGTTTTCGACGATACTTTCTTACATGAAGCATGGAATAATTCTGCGAGAGACAGAGTCGTTTTAATTATTGATTTTGTAAAACCCTTTCCTTTGGGGTTAAATTGGTTAAATAAGATAATGCTCAAAAGGTTTTCGCAATCTAATTATGTGAGAAGGGCAGTTGCAAATTGGTAAAAAAAGAAAAGAATATGTTAATTATTGGGACAGGTGGTTTAGCTAAAGATATTGCAGGGAATGTTTCGCGGCATCACAATCAAAGCCAGTATGTTTTTTACAATGACAAGTACGAGCTAGGGGAATCACTTTTTTTAAATAGATACGAGGTGCTAACTTCAAAAGAAGCAGCTTCAAGTTTTTTTAAGACAAGGGATTTGGGCTTTATTTCTGCAATCGGAAACCCACTGATGAGGATGCGTTTAAATAAAGCATTTAGAGAGCTTGGGGGTGTTTTAGAGTCTTTTGTTTTCACCGAAACTAAGTATATCTCAGATTTTACAACCATAGGAAAGGGAAGTGTAATACAGTACAATGTTATTATAAGCAGTAATACTTTGCTAGGTGAAGGCAGCTTTATTAATTGTGGTTGTATTATTGGTCATGATGTAGTGATTAACGATTACGTTTCATTGGGGCCCGGCGTGCATATTTTAGGAAGCGTTGAGATAGGGTCTTATTCATACATTGGATGCGGAGCTATTATAATGCCCGGAGTAAAGATTGGAGAAAAGGTTAGAATTGCACCTGGTAAAATTATTGCTGAGGACATACCTGATAATTCTAAAATAGTATGACATTTTTCGAAGAGTTTGATGCTGCAAGTGAGAAAAATTTGAGCACTATTTTTAAAAACACCAAAGTTGTCAAGATCAAAAGTAACTTGATAAATCAAAAAGAAATTGATTCCTATTACCGAAAATTAGCTACAAGTATTGGAATTCCATTAATCTATGAAGAGGATCCTTTAAGTGGAGAAATTATTCAGAATAAGTGGACCGAAATAAAATACGTAAAAGAAAAAAGTACAGATACTTACAAACACAGCAGTAAATCTCAGCCTTTACATACAGATTATGGATATTTTTCATTTGAATTACCGGTGTCCTTTTTTTATTGTGTGACCCAAGCAAAATTCGGAGGAGCCACGACTTTCGTTGATGTTAACCGCATTGTGGAACTACTAGAAGAAATAGACCCAGAATTGATGACACAGTTGCAAAATACTTTAGTTCAGTTTGGAAGAAATGGTTCAGCTCTCGCTTCAAGAAAAGATAAAATTTTAACCCAAGATGGAGAAGGATGGAGAATAAACTGGAATTATTACCGAGCTAAAGACGACTCACCCAATCTGCAAATAATCAACCGCTTCAAGGATTTTTTAGAAGATAATATTGAGAAAAGTGGCGAATTATTAGAAATTAAGTTGCAATCAGGTGAGGCCGTTTTTTTTCACGACTGTAAGGTGCTTCATGGCAGAAACTCATTCGTTGGGAGCAGACATCTAAATAAAGGAGCTATTGTTTACGAACTGCCCGAAATTTTGAAAAATAATACAACTTGAAACTACAAGTAATCGTTCTTACATACAATCATCAAATTTTCATTGAACGAGCCTTAAGGGGTGTTCAGAATCAGAAGGTTGATTTTGAATTAGAGGTGCTTATTGCAGATGATTGCTCAACAGATGAGACAGTCAAAATAGTGGAAGAGTTTAAGAAGAGTAATTCTGTTAAAATTCAGTTGTTTAAGAATGAATCGAACAAAGGAATTTTACACAATGTTAAATTCCTCTTACAAAAGGTAACGGCTCCTTACATCGCAATTCTAGATGGGGACGACTTTTGGAATTATTCTAATAAATTGCAAAGCCAGGTTGACTTTTTAGATTCAAATTCTGAATTTAATGGTTCCTTTCATGATGCTGCAATTATCCATAAAGAAATGGCCGTTGAAAAGAAGTTATTTAAGGGGGCAAAAACTTATTCTCAGCTTTATAAATACAATGAGGAAGTGCATCTAGCCGATATGATTAAAAGATTAATCATTCCAACTTCTTCTTTGGTTTCAAGAGTAGGATTTATAAATGAAAATAATCTGGCACTTTTGGAAAACAACTATTCAATAGCTTGGAAATTAACTTGTTTGTCAATTAACAAGTCTAAGTTCTATTATTTTAACGAAACATGGAGTACTTATGTTAATCATTTAAGTGGATTTTCAAAAAAAGACAACTTGAAGTTTCATGAACACCACATTTCATTTTTAAATGCCATCAAAGACAAAGCGGACTTCAAATACAACAAAAGGGAGATATACAGTACACTAGCATCAGAACAACTAGTAATTATAGAACGTGAAAAGGCACCAACTCTTCGTAAAATATTAGGGTTGATAACCTATACAAGATATGCCATTATATCATGGTTTTACGGAATCAAACTTCATATTGTAAATCATTGACAAATAGTGGTGCATATAAAATGAATGGAGGTCCTCCTCTTTTAGTGAACACCTTACTAATCTTAAGTATAACTTGTTTATTTTCATCTTGTACCAAGTATGATAGTCAAGCGATTGAGGCAAGTTTTGTTTTTGATAATTATTGCAATTTAAATACCGAAGGTTCATTTGTTTCAAAAATTGATTCAGTAGAGTTTAGCTTTTTACATGATAAAATTGAAAAGAATTTAGAGGTAGAATTTGAGAGCCTTTCTGACTTCTTTGAGATTGATTTTTTGAAGGTTGACCAATCACAGACTAACGCTAAAACGAAGTTGTACTTAAAGTCATTAATACTAGCGGATTTTGTATATGGGGCGTTCAGCGGGCAGCTGTTGGGCGATGAATTTGGAATGCCCGGAGATACAATTTTTAAGAGAGACTGGTTAAAACTATCTATGAGAGAACAATTTGAATTAGGGAATAGCAACTTGGTATCCTTTTCTTGTGGCATGCGCACAGAGTTTTATAAAAAATTAATGAAGAAGGTTTTAGAGTTAGAAGTAAGGGATACTTCAATCCAAAGAATACATACATACGCTATTGTACGAATATTAGGGAATGATTTTATACTTGATCCATCGGATCCAGTTGTGTTTTTTAACGATTCATTTACGGAAGTTCTAAATTTAAAACAATTGCGAAAGCGAACGACGAATATTGAATTAGCTAGATCTACTCGGGTATTTGGAAGTTCAAGATTATTGATTTCAAATACTCTATACCAACGAATAAATAAATCTGAAAAGGACTTAAAGTCAAACTTAATAGCTTATTACGCAAAGAAGGAAGCTGAGATTAAAGCGCACTTTCCCAATTGCTTTCAGCCTGCTTTAAGGGACAAGTGGATTATTTCTCCAATCGAAAATGAGTATAATAAAATAGCCATTAATTTTAATGAACGAAGCCTTAACTCGAAACTAGAAGTTCGGTTTTTTAGACGAGATTACTTTGGAGATGATTGTAAAAACGCTTTACTTAGACTTAATTAAAACAGCTTTATGTGTGGAATTTTAGGTCAAATCGAAAGAAATAAAAAAATAAATCCCAATTTGTTTTCTGCAATGCTTGAAACCTTAGAGCATCGAGGTCCTGACGGGGAAGGTATTTATATCTCTGAAGATGGGAAAAAGGCACTAGGTCACCGGCGACTGTCTTTCTTAGATTTAAGTTCAAAAGGAAAGCAACCCATGACCAATAAGGATAAGAACCTTTGGATTACCTTTAATGGAGAGATATATAATTACTCAGAGTTAAGAGAAGAGTTGGGCGATCATTATCAGTTCAATACTCAGTCAGACACAGAGGTTGTTTTAGCGGCTTACCAAGTTTGGGGAATGGCATTTGTAAATCGTTTAAAGGGAATGTTTGCGATTGGGATATTAGATGAACGGACAAATGAACTCCATTTGATTCGAGATCGTTTTGGAATTAAACCACTTTACTACGCACTTACCGGCGAAAGGGTGGTATTTGCCTCTGAATTAAAGGCGATTTTAAAAGCAAAAATTTTACCTAAAAAATTAGACAATAGTGCAATAGCTGATTATTTTGTGTATCGTTATGTTCCTTCTCCTAAAACCATTTGGGAAGGCATAAACAAACTTCCTCCGGCAAATTATAACACCATTGATTTAAACGATTTTTCTCATAAAATCTGTTGTTATTGGGAGCTACCATCTTCGAATGATAAAATAGAGATTGAAAATCTGGCATTAGAAACAGATTTGATTTTAAGGAATTCGGTAAAGCAACATGTTAGAGCTGATGTTACAATTGGGTCATTTTTAAGCGGAGGATACGATAGCAGCGCCTTAGTATGGTGGATGAAAGAGGAAGGAAAAGCTCCGCGAACTTTCTCAATTGGCTTTGAAAATTGGGAGAAAAGTGAGGATAATTATGCCAAGACAGTCGCTAATCATTTGAAATTAAAAAATGAAGCAGTAGTTGCAAATGCTGACAGTCTGGATTTACTGAAACATATGCCCGTAGTATTTGACGAACCAATTGCAGATATTTCAATTATACCGACATACATGGTGAGTGCGTTGGCGGTAAAAAAAGTTAAGGCTGTGTTTAGTGGCGAGGGAGCAGATGAGATATTTGGAGGGTATACTTGGCAGCATGAATTCTACAATCAGAATTATAGTAAGAGTATTGGTCAAAAGTTAAAAAATATTTTTAGTCCTCAAGACCCTGTTGATTTTTATGCCCAATCTATGGCAATGGGGTGGTTTGATGGTGAAGAACTAAGAAAAATGTTGCATCCAGACCTTCATGATTTCATTCCTGAAGATGTACACTGGTTTTACCGCAAGAATTTTCGTTCCGATTTGTCTCCCGTTAAATCCATTCAATACATGGATATGAAATGTTTTATGGGCGAATTAGTATTAACTAAAGTGGATAGGGCAAGTATGGCAAACTCTTTAGAGGTTAGGGTTCCATTCTTGGACCACCACTTATTCGAACACATTTTCTCTTTAGATGAGAAACAATATTTAGCTCCGATACAAACTAAAAAAGTTCTATTTGAAACAATCAAAAATCACTTGCCAAAATCTATTTTGGAACGAAAAAAACAAGGATTTGTAGGTCCAGATAATTACTATATGAATATGGACTTCTACAAGAAGGAATTAGAAAATTGTAACCTTGTAAAACATAAGATCATTCGCAAAGACTATATTGATGGTCTACTACAGGAATCGTACAATTGGAAGCTTTGGAAAATTGTTGTTTTTGAAAAGTGGTTTACTCATTGGGTTGCAAGCGAAATTTAACTTGCAAGTTGAAATAACTACATTCGCAGGAGTAAAATAGAGTCACTTTTAGAATAGGTTTCAATGAGTAAAGAGGTATTTGTATTTGTTGTTTGTGGCAGCAAAGAGCACATTGAGACACTCCATTATTCTTTGCGATATCTTAATAAATATAGCCAAAAGGAAATTCTTGTAATAACGGACAGTTCTAGGAATGAGATAGGAATAACTCACGAGAATATTATCGATGTTCAGGTTCCAACAGAGTTAGACCATCATCAGGCTAGTATTTATTTAAAAACGGGGATATATAAGTTTGTTCCAAAGGGTAATTTATATTGTTATTTAGATACTGATGTTATTGCATTATCCAACAAATGTGATTCAATTTTTAAAGAATTTGTAGCTCCAATTCGGTTTGCTGCCGATCATTGTAAAATACAAGAATTTAGTTCGTATGCGGTGAATTGTGATTGCATAAAAAAGTGCGAAAAGGATCGCTCGTTGTTTTTAGAAAAACTTGCAGAAATTGACAAAAATGATCAGCTAAGTTCATTTATTCAAAGGGTAGACCGCGCCGCAATTCGAAAGGAATATCAAAAACTAGAAAGGAAACCAATTAAGAAGCTATTGTTAGCGATTCGATATGCTGTTAGTGTTAAGTATTTTAAGTTAAACCAACAATTTACGCTCAATAAAAAGACGAAAGAGTGGAGAAACACTCGAGGAGAATTGGTGAAACATGAATTGAATTATGCTGCATTAGAAAAGGCTGCAAGCATAAAACTGAATAAATGGCGAGGGACATGGATCAATGCAAAAAAAGAGAACATTTTCAACACATCTTGTAATCATTTAGCCAATCAAATTAAGGAGACCTTTAATGTGGATGTCTCAAATAAAGATTTCCAACATTGGAACGGCGGGGTATTTTTATTCAATGATGCCAGTTTTAAGTTTTTAGAATCTTGGCACAACAAAACAATGCAAATTTTCAGCTTAGAAAATTGGAAAATAAGAGACCAGGGAACTTTGATTGCAACAGCATGGGAGTTTGGTCTAGAAAAGAACCAGGTATTGGACAAAAAGTGGAATTTTATCGCTGACTATTATAACGAATTCTTGTTTTGTGATTTAGAAAAAGACATTATAACAGACAACCTTTTTGAATCGCCATTTGAGCCTCACTTTATACATGTTTACCATCACTGGGCTGACCAAAATTGGGATGTTTGGAAATGGATAGAAAATAAAATTTGAGTTGAGAATGTAGGCCTCCCCTTTTTACTGTGGATCTAAATTAAAATTATTTTCATTTCATAAAGCTTCTTGGTTGGATTGAAGCGCAGCGGAACGGAGACCATGAAGCTTTTGTTTGTGGTTCTTCTGGTAATTGTTCTTATAAATCCGATAAGCTTACTTTTAACGGGTTCTTAAAAGGCAATAAAAAACGCAACTAGATGAGTAAAAACGCTGTGTGCACGATTTCAACAATTTCGCATATTTATAAAGCTTATGCGTTGGCTGAGAGTTTACAGGAGTTTGGCTTCCAACTAAATGTTTTGTTGGTAGATTTTGAGGATGTAAGTAGTATTAGCCTCCCAATTGACGTAAAACTTTACAATTTGAAGCAGCTTGGTAATGCACAAGGCAAGAAGATGATTTCGAAATATAAAGGCAACCTCGATAAATTACGTTGGGGGTTAAAACCAGTTTTTTTAGAGTGCCTTTTAAAAGAAAACGATAAAGTTATTTACGTTGATAATGACATTCACTTTTTTCAATCTCCTGGGATTTATTTTAAAGAGTTAGAAACGCAAACGGTATTATTAACGCCGCATTTTTATTCCAGCTCAACAGATAGAAATCAAAACTGGTTAGAAGCGAACTTCAGGGTTGGGTTGTACAATGCTGGTTTCATTGGTGTTAACAGAAGCGGCAATGAAGCCCTGAATTGGTGGGCGAATTGCTGTTTGTATAACATTAAAAAGAGTTATTGGAGAGGTCTTTTTGACGATCAGAAGTACCTCGATTTATTACCAATTTTGTTTGAAAAAATTAAGCTAATAAAACATAGGGGAGCAAATTTAGCAGGCTGGAATTATAAGGTTTTGCAACCTTCGGATAGCGAGGTTGTTTTTATTCACTTTGCTGAATTAACAATGAGAGAGTTTAGCAACTTACAAAACGAGTATAACTCTTTCTACAAGGAATACTTGTTAATCTTGAAAAAATACAGCAAGAATTATCAATTCAAGCCAAACTACATCTCGAAGTATTCGATAGTGAATTATATTCGTTTTGTAGTCTGGAGATTTACTCGGCTTTTTGAAAATACTGGCTCAATAAGTGGCTTAAAGTAAACGAATTACTCATGAAGTATTGGAGTGAAAACAGTTTGTTTTATTTGATTATTCTGATTGTCGTTGCGGCTGTATATTCAAATACAGTTAATAATGGTTACAATCTCGACGATGAAATGGTAACCAGAAACAATCCAAACACATCGGTTAAAGCCGAGAAATCATTATTGGATTTGTTTAAATTAAATTATCATTCAATAGGTAATCATAAATACGGTTATCGACCTATTAGTGTTGCTTCATTTTATGTTGAACACAAACTCTTTGGGGAGTCTGCAAGGACAAGTCACTTTATTAATTTGATTCTGTTTGCGGTATTATGTGCTCTTCTATTTAAAATGTTGCGTCTTATTTTTGATAATAACAGTCCATTTATTTTGCTGTTTGTAACCTTATTTTTTGCTGTTCATTCTGTTCATTCTGAGGTTGTAGCCAGTATAAAGAATCGAGACGAAATACTGGCACTCTTATTCTTTACGTTAGCAGTTCTGTCAAGTTTAAGTTGGTTGTTCAAAAACTCAATTTATAAATTACTATCGGTTGTACTGTTTGTTTCACTGTCTATTTTATCCAAAAAAAGCACAGTTCCTCTCATTTATTTGGTGCCACTCTTTTTTCTTGTTACAAGGGATTTGCAATTCAGTCAATTTGGAATACTCTCTTTAAGTTTCGGTATCCCATTGGCTTTTTTTACTTTTAATTTTCAACTTTTCGAGGGAATAATTGTCCTTTTCACGTTCCTTCTTCTGCACAGTTCAGTCTTTTATATTCGACGCTATGTTAGTGTAAACAATTGGACAACGAAGAAGATTGTGTTTTACGCAACGAGTGCTTCAATAGCATTAACTCTTTTGTTTCTGAGTTTGAAGACGCAAGAGCCGGCGATTTGGGCAGTTAGCGTGCTTGCAGTGCTTCTTTTTTTTAAGAAGCACCCTCAAGGAGTTTATCTGACCATTGTAATATACTCTTTGCTTGGATTTCTTGTTTTTGAAGAAGTTCAAATATTAATGTTTGCAATTGTTCTAGTTTCGTCATTGGTTATTCAGAAAGACTTGTTTTCTTTCTCCCGATGGTCAATACCCACGGTAGTTTTGGCTTTAATATGCATGGCTGCTTACGCAAAAGGAAACATAACTTTCTTACTTATTTATGCATCTCCGATGATATTGTTTTACACAAAGTATCTTAATCGCTATCTGCCGTTAATCTTGAGTGTTATTTTCCTAATCTGTTCAATTATATTTGGCTTTTTTAATGTTTTTATAATTGGAATTTTGATCTATTCCTTTTTGACTCTGTTGGCAGAGAATAAGGCTGTCCTGTTTAGTTGGATCTTTTCATTTGTGTGGATTATTCTTTTCTCCATGGTAATAATTGTAAGTCATGTTGCAGACAATTCAGAAACTATAAAGCCGGTAGATCGGATTACTCACTTAGAGAATTTACCAAAAAATAGCGATGATGCTAGCCTTGAAGAAGGACGAAAGCTAGAATTCATAGAAAACACCTTGGTTGCGCCTCATCGTTTAGATCAGCGATTGGCGACTGGTCTACTTGTTCTTGGCGAGTATTTTAGACTAATGGTTTTCCCCAAAGAACTCTCCTTTTATTACGGATATTCTAAAATTACAACAACAGATTTTTCCAACTACCAAGTTTGGATAAGTTTATTGATTTACCTACTGCTATTATTTCTAAGCATTTATTCCATTAATAAACACCCCTTAATAGCAATAGGAGGCTTTTGGTATTTGTCTTGTATTTTTATATTTAGCAACCTTCCGGTTTTAGTAGCAGGTATGATCGGCGAAAGGCTCTCATTTTGTGCGTCTTTGGGTTTTTGCATCTTTATTGGAGGAGTTGTGAATTGGCTTAAACCTCAATTTAGCTATACAAAAATGAGGGGAGTAGAAGTTTTGTCTCTTCTTTTGCTCGTGGCCTTTTCTGCACGAACATTTGCCAGAAACGAGAAATGGGAGTCGCATGTAACCTTAATGCGCAATGACATAGAACATTTAGAAAATTCAGCACAAGCGAACTATTTATTAGCCATTCATTTAATTAAAGAGGCGGAGGATGAGCCAAAAGTGGACGTTGAAAAAGTTAATCAATCCATTAGCTATTTTAAAAGGGCCATTGAGATTTACCCTTACTATTATAATTTTTACTTTGACTTAGGTAGAGCGCATCTCGTTGCGAATCAATACGAACTTGCTAAGCAAAACTTTATTACTGCTGACCAATTAGAGCCAAATGCCATTTTAGGTTTGTTCGAATTGGCTAAAGTTTGTTTCATCTTGAAAGAGTACGATGAAGTTATTCGCAATACCAAACTGTATCTTGGGCAAAGCAAAGCTAATCCAATCATTTACGAATTGGCTGCGTATAGTGCTTATTATAATGATGCTTACCAACAATCCATTCGTTTTGCTCAGGAGGGGTTAAGTCAATTTCCAAACAACGATGCCTTATCTAAATTATTGGTTGACTTGCAACGGCGTACACCATAAAAAAACCCTTCAAAGACTTTCATCTTCAAAGGGTTTCTCTTGTGGTAGAATATAGTGAAACACTTATTCCATTTTTACTAACTTCTCCGTAATCACCGTTTCCCCATCCGTAAACTTCAACTGGTATACACCGTTGCTGAATTTATATAGTTGAGCACCGTTCAAGAAAATCTTTTTGTTAGAGGTTACATTTTGCTCGAAGACCAATCGCCCGTTTTGATCTAAAATTTGAACTTTCCCATCTTCCGAAATTTCTACGGGCACAAGGATGGTTAGGAAGTCACTAAACGGATTTGGGTAACTCGCTCCAGTAAGATTCTCCATCAATGGCAAGTCTTCTACTTTTTTGAATTGGTCACAGTCAATTTGCTGGATCAAATCAAAACGTAAAGGGTTATTTACCTCGCCTTGCAACTTGTCTTTTTCAAAAGAGATTTGACCAATTACTTTCATTTTTTCCTTGGTTATAGCGTTTACCATTTCAAAACGATACGTTTCATTTCCTGAACCGTAAACGGTCATAAAGTATTCCGAGCCGATAACATCATCTACTTTAATGGTCGATTTGGAATACCCTCTAACCTCATTGTCTCTAAAGGCTACCAAGCTCCAAGTAGAGTCTGTCAAAACTTCTTCACACGTATTAATTTTAATTATCGCTGAGGTGCTTGTTTCAAAGTCATTTGGGTTCAACGAATAATCCGTTGGTAGAATCGCTGACAACTGTTCCTGTTCTGCAGGAGCTTTTAGTCGAAACAAACCTCTTCTTGGATAGGTAAATGTTCCTGCGTTAGCTGCTTTTAATAAATAGCCCTGAGTAGGCTCCATAGTTGTTAAACTACCAACCCAACCTAAATTAGGCACGTATACTGCAAAGTTCTGCTGCGACTTAATCAAATCACCCCCTGTTGCGTTAAAATTTGCCAAGGCAGTATTGATTTGCATGTTTTTGGTAGAAACAAATCCAACCCTATTCCAACCGCTTGCTACGTTAATTGGCATGGTATCTGGGTTCAACTCAAAACCTCTATATTCTAAGGTATCCAATTGCGAAATACGGATTAAATAGGATTGGTTATTCGTTAAACCATTTCGAGTTAATTCACCAATCCAACCAAAACTTGGGCCGCCATATTGAGCAAAACCATTGGTCCCTCTTGTTTTAATTACATCACCATCTGAAAAGTAAAGGAAGCTTAAGAAAGTTGATATGCTTTTCATGTTAGGGTCCGATAACGGGAAGGATACCCAATTCCATCCGGCTTGCAACGGTATGCGAATTTTTAGTTTGTCCTCTGCATCAAAATATTGAGGATTATTTAAAGAACCTAAAATGGCGTTGGATTGAAATGTAATATTTGGAGTTACGTCCACGTGTAATTCTCCTTTTGCTGCATTCCAAACCTGAAATTGAATGCTGTCACTGCTATTACTGTAAACGTCTAAAAAGGCAAAATACTTATCAAAACTTGCGATGTATTGCAATTTAGCAAAGCCTCTAATTTCAGTACCGGAATAAGCAATTAAGTAGTCGTCTTCATTGTTTGAAATACTGCCATTAATTCTAATCTGACCCATAATGGACATGCTATTTTGATATTGGTTAGAATTAAAAGTAAAAGAAGGAGGTGTTTTTTTGACCTTCAACCTAACCTGCAACTTTTCATTAAACCCAAAGTCAGTAGTTAAGATCAAGTCTTCCACAAATTCTCCGATATTTATTCCCGGATTAACCGTAAAACGCACGGTTTTATTTGATAATGGACCAATGGTGCCGCTTGTAGAGGTAGTAGTTAACCAACTAGGCACGTTAGAAATAGTATAGTTTTTAACCTCACCACCTTGGTTAACAATAGTAGTGACGAAACTCAACGTATCGTTCAGTTCCTTGGTCAACCCCTTTTGAGCATCTTGCCAAAGCACCTGATTTTTATTGACGTAAGCAATCCAAGATTTTGTAGATTGCATGGTATTGCCATGTAAATCTTTTACGTCTTTCACACTAATTTTCAGCGTTACGTTTTCAATACGCGACGGTGATTCGGAGGGGGTTATAACAATTTCATCACTGTTTACGCTGAACGTGGAGAAGATTAACTTCGTCTGTCTTGGTAGGCTTATAGCAGGAGTAGAGTTGCTAAACTGCGCTCCATTTGAACTTAACGCATGCACAGTATCAACTATTCCACTTTTAAAGGAACTTACCAATTGCGGACCTGCTTGCGTTTCTACCTGCGTTTCGAAAGGATAATAACTAAACAACCCAAACTCATTACCGCTTAGTCGGCTATATTGCTCTAATTCTATCGCTTCTCGAGTCTTAGCGGAGTTCCAAATTCGGAATTCATCCATCTGTCCACTAAAATATCGGTCGTAAAATATGGAGCTTCCATTGTTGAAAGTTCGGCAACCAAGCGTGAACCGGTCTCCTCCAAAGCCATCAAAAACATCTGAAGAAACGGTGTTTTGTTCAATGCCGTCTATAAAGCCCGTTGTATTTGTCAATCGGTTTATAACAAGTGCAAAATGGTGCCAGTTATTATCGGCAAAGTTGCTGCTAACTGCTTCAAAGGCCTGTCCGTTGTTCCAAACAACTATTTTATTAGCTGCGGTCATTCCAATGGACCACCCTTCGTCATTTACATCTGCAGAGTCTTCCATGCCTGAGCCATTCGAAAATAAAGTTTGATCCCTACCACCTGCAGTTTTAAACCAAAACTCAACAGTAAGGTCCGATTCATTACTTAAACTAAAACTACTTGCATTCGAAAGCTCCAAGTAATTGCTTATACCATCCAATAGAACTGAACTACCTTTTGGGTTGATCTCCCAAGAAGCGTTAACTGTAGCATTGCGAGATCGTGCAATATCTTCGGCCAAAATACCTCGTCCCTCATCCATTTTCCAATAGCCAATTAATCCAGCCTCTCTTCCGCTCAACCCTTTTGACGATCTAGTGGTAATTTCGGTATTAGAATAGTATTTATTCCAAATTCTTAGCTCGTGCAAAGAGCCATTAAAGTTGACGTTACTTGAATTTGAACTGCTTCCAATTAGCGTTTTGCCGCCAGGGTTGTGGGTGGAGACAAAGCTATTATTCACATAAGAAGAGTTATTCGTTGTGGTACGATAGGTTAACTCTAAATTTCCATTAGAGTGATGGTAGGAGACGGAATAGTGATTCCAAGTAGAATCATCCAGAACCAAGAAATCGCTAGAATCTTTCTGATTTCCAAGTTGGACAAGAAGTCTATTATTCGCGGCAAATCCAACTTCAAAAAAGTTACTGGCAGAACTTCCTTGACTTAGTATCACTTGCTTTCTGCCTAGCTCGTTACGTTTTGCCCAAAACTCCACGGTAAAATCTGAATTGGAGAATTCAAATCCATTTTGTATTTCTAAGAAATCATTGGCTCCGTCAAAAGCAATTGCCTTACTATGCAGGATTTCTTGACCATTTACTACTCCCGTAATCTGGAAGTTTTCAGAAGTTAGTGAACCACTTTTTATAGGCTCGTTGAATCGAATAGAAATAGCGTCATTCGGATCTAATACCCCGTCTGCAGGAGTTGGTAAGCCGAACGGGTGTGGATCTACTCTATCAGCAACACCGGTAATTACATCGGAATACTCCACCTTGTCTGGGTAGCCATTTATTTTACAACTACTGAAAACTCGTATGTTATAGTCTTGGTCGTCATCTTGAGATAGGTCCAAATCATACGTTATAAAAGGCAGCCCTCTCGGAATAAGTTGAGAATCTGGGTGACTAGTGCCTCCGTTTGCTAAATTTTTAAACCATTCTGTTGAAATGGTGCTCCAGGATGCTCTAGATGCTGGCTTGTATTGTAAGCCAATTTTATCTAAGCCATCGTAGTTAATGTCATAACCTGAAATGTTTATGGTTAATTTTTCATCGGTATATGAATTGTTGAATACAAATTGATTCGATGGATCTAAAATATCTATGGAAGTACAAGAAGGCAGGTAATTCACCGTGAAGTAAACCGTATCTGCAATGTCCTCTTGTAAGTTTGTACCAAAAGAGTATTGACAGGTAGAATGGAATACCAAGCCAATATTCTCAAAGCGAATGTGACCTGGTCCTTTTTCAACAGTTAGCGTTTTATTTATAGAGGCGCCACCAGGAACGGCAAAGTCTCTGTTGGGATCAATACCATCAATTTTAATAATGGCACCATTAGGGTTGGTAGATTCTAATACTCTTAAGGAATAAATTGCATCCTTTGGCCCCGCATTGGACAAGGTTAGAGTAAGGTTAGCACTAGCATCTGCCGGTACGTTTAATACTTCGCTAGGAGACACTGAAATACCGGGCTGCTCCAATTTAACTGTAGCTGGATTTATAATTGCTCCGGGGTTGTAAAATTTAGTTTTTTCTTCTCCTTGATATGGGCATGAAGTTTCACCAGCTCTTAATTTAAAAACCGTTCCGAAACCATCTTTCGGTTTGTAGGTATCAAAAGTATAAGAATCATCGCTATCATTGTCTTGTATTGTAAAACTAAAACTTGTTGTAGTGTTGTTGGTGGTGCTTGTTGTAGTATTGTGATTGTACCTCAAGGTCACACCCGTTTCCACGGAGACACCAACACCTCCGAGGTTCGCCCCAATTTTTGCAGCCATTTCGTTACTCAAACTAAAGTTGATCAGTGTGGAGCTAGTCGTATCTCTTGAAGTAGTGGTAGAGTTGGTATATACCGCACCACCTGAATAGCTTATGTTACTTTTGTCTACGTTGCTTGCTAGTACTTTTTCTTTTTCATTTCGTGCAATGGCATCTTCCCAAAGTTTGATTTGATAGTTAAACCACCAAACACTGTCCACTCCTGCCTCTACCTGAACTTGTTGTGGCGTAGGTGTGCTAGTGCCATTTTCGACTGAAGCTGATACGTTTTCAGTCGTATAACCTAAAAAGGTGTAACTACTCCCTGTTCCATCAGCGGTACTGTTTATCCCTGGCTCAGGTGTTGCAGCATTTCCAAAAGCAGGATCATCGTTGCTTTTACCGTAATGTTGATGGGTTGTTGGTAAAACTGAACTGTATTGGCTCACGTCTGCTAACTCTTGATCTCTAAGGTTTACTAATTTAGGAATTACATTATTAAGTATAGCAGCCTCTGTAAATATAAACTCTGTTTCATAACCACCAGGAACAACAAACATAGTTCTCGTTGTTCCTAATTTATAAGACTGAGAGTTATGAGTAATGACACCCCCAGAGCAACTATTGTTTCCAGTTCCACAATTGCTGAGCTTTATTAAGCCAATTACCTCCGCTAAGCCAAAATCCATGTTCATAGAACGGCCAAAATACAAGTCAGCAGAAGAACCCACATTATCGGGGTCATCACTGGTCGAAAGCGTTTGGGTTCTAGTTACTGTTGTCACATGTTCTCCTTGTGTGTTCACCGATGTTTCTGACTCAACATTGTTTAAAACGCTATTGGTAATCTTAGTTTTTGTGCTGTAGCCAAGGCCAACACTAAAAGCTACTCCCAGCGAAATTTTAGAATTAACTCTTGCTCCTGCTGCCACCTCATTTGACCATGAATTGGTAGTTGTAACTGACCTTCCAGACTCCCAAGAAGCGAAACTTTGAGAACCTGGAGGATCTCGAAGAATCATGGTAACTACCTGTGGGCCGGCTGTGGCAAAAGAATTTCCTAAAGCCCTTCCGCCAAGAATAATTCCTCTAAATTCATCTCCTGCAATATTGTTATTCTCGTTTGGTTTCCAACTTACAGAATGGTTTGGGGTAGTAAGTACCAAATCAAAGGTTTTGGTAAAGTTATTTTCAGCTACGATATCGGTAGTAGTTCGTGCTTGGCCAGCAGAAAAAATAAACTCTAAGTTTCCGTTAAAGTCTTCACTCGGTTCTATTTCAAATCTTCGGTTTACGAGTGTGCCTAAATTATTGGTAATACTTATTACTCCTTCTTTAACTGGCACGCTGTCGATGACTGGGTCATTTGCAATATCTAAATTAGTGTATTCTTCAAAAGCAGTAATATTCCAAGTGTATTCTCTGTTTTCAATAAATATTGGATAGTTTGAATTCACCGCATCGGCAGGAATAAATGTCTGAACTCCTGCTTCTTCAAATGCAACAGAGTCTTCTCCAAAAGCATCGGAAACACCAACGGTTGGCATGTTATAATAAATAAAGTCTCTATGAACATTGTATTCTACTGTATCAATTTGAACAATCTGCGTTACTCCATTACTTGTCGTAAATAAGGTATCCACTATTGTTTCTAACCCTGGGTTTAGAGATAAATCTAAGACTGTATTATTTTCAAAACGGACCGTTGGGTTGGAGGTTGGAGTGAAGTCTGCAATATCATATAGCATGGGTGGAAGAGAGACAGAATACTCACCGGTTGAAACACTTGTGCGAGCCGTTTTGACTATACACCCACCATTCTTAGCAGTAAAGAAAATAGTTGCTTCACCAATATTATTATTTCCTCTTCCTACACCGGGAACCAATGTGGCTTGTTCACCACCCCCGGCTACTCTTCCAATCACTTTTATTAAGGTACTGTCTATAAAAGGACTCAAGTTAATGGAATCTTGAAAGTCAAAATCACCATTCTTTGGGAAGGAACCTAATGAAAAAACATGTCCATTTTTTTCAACGGAAACAACATGCCTTCCAATTGGAACACTTACGGCAAAAGTACCGGAGTCTCCGGTAGAAACAGGTCTGCCAAATTGTACTTGTACCTCTCCATCTATTTTAACCAGAACATCTTCTACAAAGCAACTGGTTCCTTTATACTTTACAGAACCTCTTACTTTAAAGGAGGACTTATCGTTAAAGTTTACCCCGGTATGGTTTGGATTAGTACCTCCAACAAAAAGGGTGGTAGTTGCCGGGTCAAAAGTGTGTATTCCAAATGTTGGAGATATTATGAAGTTGTCTCCAGTACCTTGATATGGAATGAAAGGAATAAAATAAGAGCCTAAGGAATCGGTATAGGCCCCGGCAGTTAATTGCGTTGAAGTTGGGATATTACTGTCGAAAACTGCATTGGTAATTGTTCCGTGGTTTCGATTACTTGTTAAGTTCGTTCTGGAATAGTCGTAGGCGATAGAGCCAAAGCCTTCGTCGAATCTCCAATAACCAGCTAACCCAGCCATAGAGGGATTAATATATACATCAAACGACTGTTTAAATTCTAGTGGAGAGATAGCTCTATTAAAGAACCTTACCTCGTCCATTCTTCCATTGAAATTAGTGGTGGAAGTTCCACTGCCGTCCCAGTCTTTATGTCCAATAAATAACTTCTTATTGTGAGAGTTATAGGAGGCGGAACTGTCTGCAATGCTTTTAATGTTCACGCCATTGGCAAATAGGTGAACCGAGTCGGTGTCTACAATAAATCCAACGGAAGTCCAGTTGGATAATCGGAAGTATGGAATTCTTTCCGCAAGGAGAACATTTGTTCCTTTTCTTAGGACCAGTTTATTTCCGTCTAATAAAAATTGCCACCCACCGCTTACACTATCGGGCTTATTTATAATTGGAAGTTCCGCTACGCTATCTGTTGGCATTACAAATGCCTGCACAGAGAAGTTTCTTGTATTAAATTTTGAGTTTGGTTTTACCTCCACTTTTCGAATTGCAGTGGAGCTAAAGTTTAAAGATTTTCCACTTACTCCAGAAGCTGCTTTTGCGCTTATTTTAACCCCTTTCACAGCTGTTCCACCGGCATAAGTTACTTGCCCATTTACAGTTCCGTAAGCCAGTTTGAATCCATAGTCTTTAGAGCTATTGGATTGTACAATGTTACCCGCACAATCTGTTTCTCCGTATATGTTGTATTCGTAAAACGTATTAGCGTTTGCAGTATTATCAATGTATCTCTTTTGCTTCCCATCTACCGATGCTATTTGAATGGTATCTGGAATACTTGGGTCAATTCGACTTATCTTCCAGTCTTCATTTTGGCGATTATCTGTGGTCCACTTTAGTTCAATTCGATCTCCAAATTCCCCATCTGAAGCTTCCATGCCATTCGTGGAGTTAAAGGTTACTCCAACATCTGCAGGTAATGCCACCACAGTGTCGTTCCTGGAAACAACCCCATTTGTTTTACAGGTGTTATAGGTTTTTACCTTGTAGGTGTAGTTTACACAAACACTCGCTGATTTATCCGTGTAGGAGGTTGTATCTGCGTTCGCATCAAACTCTACTTGTGTGCCATCTCCCTCTCTTAAAACTTTAAACCCATCTTCTATAAATGAATTATCCACCCATTGAATGGTTACTGCTTTTTGAACCGTATCGATAATTAACCCACTAACTATAGTTGGCAACGGGGTACCGGAACCATACCCGGCCTCTACTTTTGTTGCTTTAGAGAAGAGCTTTAAAGCGGTATCTACTGGGCAGGTATTCATTGCAACTATTTTGTAGTAGTACCTGCTCCTAGGAACAGGGTCACTGTCTCTGAAATCTCGATCGCCTCCAGAAACTATCGCAGTGTCAGAATTGACGGTAAACAGACTATCGTCTGCTCTAACAATAATAAAATTCTCTGCTGAAACAGAACTTTGCCAGTTCCAATTCACATCAATGTCTCCATTACAGTTTGCTTGGTCTAAAAACAACCCACTTGGCTTGGATGGAGGACCAAACTTCTTCCCCTCAATGCTATCGCTTCCAGGATAAAACCTATCCTCAACAACTGGATTAGCAAGTCTAGAGTTATTGTAAATATATTCTAAATAATTTTTTACTAGATAGTTATATTTAACCCCGGGAATTGCAGTAGTATCGTCATAGAATTTAGACGTTAAAGAATCAGCAAGTAGGGTAGGTGATGCGTTTGAGCCAAACTCTTTTCGAAATATCGCTACACGGGTATTACTTAAATTATTTGTTCCTGTTCCATCCTGCCAAGTTAGTCTGACTTTATCACAATACTCTTCTAAATTGGAACCAAGAGATTGAACAGCACCAAAACTGCGGCTTACGGTATAGTTCCAAACTTTGTCCGAAGAGTTTCCAGCCCTTACAGTTGAGTTATTACGGTATTGTTGCCAAGTAAATTGAACTCTAAACGTAGTAGAACTATCCAAGAAATGATTAAAGTTCTCTGGATGCGTTTTCACGGTTCCTCTTCTAATATCATTCCCACTGGTTGCAGGGTAATAGGTCACCGCAGACAAAGTCTTTCTAACTCTATGATTTCCTAAAAAAAAAGGATCCGGAGTAGTGGCAAAATTCTGCATTAATCTTTTCCAGGTACCGGTATTCCCATGCCTATACTCAATTGTAAAAGCATCTGCCCGATAATAATGATTAGCATCATTAGTTTGTACAGACTCAAAGACGTAATCGAACACTACTTCACCGGTTGAATAATTTATGCTTACCGACATATCTGATTGGCTAATGGGTTCTTCAGCAGCCTTTAACGTAATACCAAATGGAAGGAGAATGATAGCGAGCAGTGCAAGGCACTTTAGGAAGTTGTTATTTTTCATAAAATAATGTATAAAAACAGTAAATGAAGGACAAATCTGGGCATTTTACCTTTTGTTAAAAAATCCTTGCAGCAGACAACGGTTTTTTGTATTGAAGTGTATACTTTGCAGTATTTACAGGTAACATTTCCTACTTTTAAAGCTTTATGCACCATCCAATTTTTACTTTTCTACTAGTTGTCTTGCTGCTTAGCGGAAGAGTTAGCGCTCAAACCGCAGAATATGAGTTTGATAGTTTGCCCGTTTATTCCAAGAAACTAGATTATGGCGGTGCCATAAAATACCTGGAAAGGGAAAAGAATAGAAATACCCAGTGGAGTGATTCTGCACGTTGTGATTGGAAAATTGTTCATGCCAAATTTTTAATTTACAACGGTAGGTTTGATGTAGGTTTAGAGAACCTAAAGGAGATGGAGGAGTATTGCTTGGCAAGTGGCTTCGACTTGTTAAGTCAAAAAGCCAAAATCCAAATTGCAGACTGCTACCGTGCCATTCGAATGGTGGATAAAGCAATGACGGAGATTCAAAATGTTAAAAAAGACGTTGTTCAAGAAGACACCTTTTTGCTAGTCAAGTACCTTCACAGAAAAGCAGCTATTTTTTCCGAGCATCATTTAATCAGTAAGAAAGTTGAAGATTTGGACACTTCTTATTTTTACTCTCAACAGGCGCTTCAATTGGCAAAACAAAACAACTACTTGGACGCCCAAGCCACCTGCTACAATGAGCTTGCCTCAAACAAGCTAGTACCGAGAAGTTTAGGTAATGCTTATTACGATAGTGCCATTATGATTTGGGGGAAAATAGACTTGGCAAATTACGTTCACGCCTTAAACAATAAGGCAAGTTATTATCTGGAAAAAGGCAATTATGATTCTGCAAGCATATACATGCAGCTTTCAGATACCAGCCTGAGAGATAAAGATTTTCCTTTTCTAAAAGTAGAAACCTATCGACTACTAAGTCGATTAAAACACAAACAGGGTGATAGTACAAAGGGAAATAAGTTTAGGCTACTAGAGGAGACGGCAAGGGCTGATTATTGGGAAAACCTTGCGGAAAGTAGGCTCCATGATTTAACCGTCGAGTATGAAACCAAGGAAAAAGACGAAATAATTACTGCTAGAAACAAATCTATTCAAGAAGAGGAGAATAGAACAAGGCTTGTCTTTATATTTTCTATTGCTCTTTTGGTGTTGCTCGTTACTATTGGATTCTATTATTTTCTGAGTCGAAAGAAGAACAAGCGGTTAAATGAACTTCTGAAAGAAAACGAGTTTTTGATTGGCGAATCGAATCACCGCATTAAAAACAACTTGCAGCTGATTGTTTCCTTAATTGAACGAGAACTTTTTAAAGAAGGAGTTGAAAATGAGAAATTGAATGAAATTTCAGAAAAGATAAAATCCATCGCAATTCTTCACCAGCAATTGTATTTAAAAAACGCTAAAGAGTATGTCTCGGTGCAGAACTATTTAAATGGAATAAAGAAAAATCTAGAGGCTAGTATTACCGGTAAAGAAATTAAGTTGTTCGTTCAAATTGAAGACTTCTCCCTTAAAATTGACAAGGCTGTTTTTTTAGGGTTATTAATAACAGAGTTGATTACAAACTCTGTTAAACATGCTTTCCATGAAGTGGATGAGAAAAGCATTATCATTAACGTTAATAGCAGCAA